>Ga0209272_10000121_pt1 | contig 93604 bp, 79 predicted proteins | sample tdDd002_FD_187125 | JGI IMG/M metagenome (GOLD analysis project Ga0209272, IMG submission 187125) | Marine sediment microbial communities from the Atlantic coast under amendment with organic carbon and nitrate - tdDd00.2 (SPAdes)... | ecosystem: Environmental > Aquatic > Marine > Coastal >...
AACGTATGAAGGGTAAAAACACTCTTTGGCAAGTAGGTACTGACCACGCAGGTATCGCTACTCAGATGGTTGTTGAGCGCAAGATCGCTGCAGAAGAAGGCAAAACTAAGCACGATTACGGTCGTGATGCTTTCATCGACAAAATCTGGGAGTGGAAAAACGAGTCTGGTGGCACAATCACTAAGCAGCTTCGTCGCCTTGGTGCATCTGTTGACTGGGACCGTGAGCGCTTCACGATGGATGACGGTCTATCTAATGCTGTTCAAGAAGTATTCGTTCGCCTATACGAAGAAGACCTAATCTACCGCGGTAAGCGTCTAGTAAACTGGGATCCTAAACTGCACACTGCAATTTCTGATCTTGAAGTTGAAAACAAAGACAAAAAAGGCCACATGTGGCACTTCCGCTACCCGCTAGCAAATGGCGTGAAGACAGCGGAAGGCAAAGACTACATTGTTGTTGCGACGACTCGTCCTGAGACAATGCTTGGTGATACTGGTGTTGCTGTTAACCCAGAAGATCCACGTTACAAAGATCTTATCGGTAAAGAAATCCTACTTCCTATCGTTAACCGCCTGATCCCGATCGTAGGCGATGAGCACGCAGATATGGAAAAAGGCACAGGTTGTGTGAAGATCACGCCTGCGCACGATTTCAATGACTACGAAGTTGGTAAGCGCAACAACCTACCAATGATCAACATCCTAACGTTCAACGCAGACATCCGTGATGCGGCTGAAGTATTCACCACTAACGGTGAAGCAAGCGATGTTTACTCTACTGAGCTACCAGCCAAATACCACGGTATGGAGCGCTTTGCTGCTCGTAAAGCGATCGTTGCTGAGTTTGAAGAACTAGGTCTTCTTGATGAAATCAAAGATCACGACCTAACAGTACCTTACGGTGACCGTGGTGGCGTGGTTATCGAACCAATGCTGACTGACCAATGGTACGTACGTGCTGCACCTCTTGCAGAGCCAGCAGTTAAAGCGGTTGAAGATGGCGAGATCCAGTTCGTTCCTAAGCAATACGAAAACATGTACTTCTCTTGGATGCGTGACATTCAAGACTGGTGTATCTCTCGTCAGCTTTGGTGGGGTCACCGTATCCCAGCATGGTACGACAACGACGGCAACGTATATGTAGGCCGTACTGAAGAAGAAGTACGTGCAAACAACAACCTTGCACCTGTCGTTGTTCTTCGCCAAGACGACGATGTCCTAGATACATGGTTCTCTTCTGCGCTATGGACGTTCGGTACTCAAGGCTGGCCAGAGCAAACTGAAGATCTGAAGACATTCCACCCTTCAGACGTGCTAGTAACAGGCTTCGACATTATCTTCTTCTGGGTTGCGCGTATGATCATGATGACCATGCACTTCAACAAAGATGAAAATGGTAAAGCACAAGTCCCATTCAAGACAGTTTACGTAACGGGCCTAATCCGTGACGAAAACGGCGACAAGATGTCTAAGTCGAAAGGTAACGTACTTGACCCAATCGACATGATCGATGGTATCGACCTTGAGTCTCTAGTAGAGAAGCGTTGTGGCAACATGATGCAGCCTCAGCTAGCGAAGAAGATCGAGAAGAACACACGTAAGACTTTCGAAAACGGTATCGAACCATACGGTACTGACGCACTACGTTTCACTCTTGCTGCTATGGCTTCTACTGGCCGTGACATCAACTGGGATATGAAGCGTCTTGAAGGTTACCGTAACTTCTGTAACAAGCTATGGAACGCAAGCCGTTACGTACTGATGAACACAGAAGAGCATGATTGTGGCATGTCACTATCAGCTGAAGACCGTGCAAACATGGAATTCTCTCTAGCAGATAAGTGGATTGAATCTCAGTTTGAACTAGCAGCGAAAGAGTTTAACGCTCACCTAGACAACTACCGTCTAGACATGGCAGCAAACACGCTTTACGAATTCATCTGGAACCAATTCTGTGACTGGTACCTAGAGCTAACTAAGCCTGTTCTTTGGAAAGGTACTGAAGCTCAGCAACAAGCTACTCGCTACATGCTGATCACAGTGCTAGAGAAGACGCTACGTCTCGCTCACCCAGTGCTTCCTTACATCACTGAATCTATCTGGCAGAGCGTTAAGCCGCTAGTAGACGGTGTTGAAGGCGACACTATCATGACTCAAGCACTTCCTCAGTTTAACGAAGAGAACTTCGACGCTGAGATCGTAGAAGACATCGAGTGGGTTAAGACTTTCATTACTGCTATCCGTAACCTACGTGCAGAGTACGACATTGCACCTAGTAAAGGTCTAGAAGTAATGATCAAGGTTGCTAACGAGAAAGACGCGGCGCGTATCGAAGCGAACAAGGTAGTACTGAACTCTCTTGCGAAACTAGATAGCCTAACAGTGCTAGCTCAAGATGCTGAAACTCCAGCGTGTGCTACTAAGCTAGTGGGTCAGTCTGAACTGATGATCCCAATGGCAGGTCTGATCGACAAAGATGCAGAGCTTGCTCGTCTTGATAAAGAAGTGCAGAAAACGCACGGCGAAATCAAGCGTATCGAAGGTAAGTTAGGTAACGAAGGTTTCGTTGCTAAAGCCCCTGAAGCGGTTATCGCGAAAGAGCGTGAGAAGCTAGTTGGTTACCAAGAGACACTAGCGAAGCTTGAGGAGCAGAAAGCGACTATCGCTGCACTGTAATCTTCGCCTCAAGTAACAACAAAAAAAGCTGGTCACTCGACCAGCTTTTTTTATGCCTGTAGACTGATACTCAGCACTAACTCTCTTCTAGGGCTAAACTATCGATAGATAAAGGATTATGGATAGATAACGATAAGGGACTATGACTAAACACCTCAAAGCAATTAGCATGCTTTTACTGCTAATCTCCACCAGTTGCTTTGCTACAACAGATGACAAGATCATCCGAATTGCAACAGGTGAATGGCCGCCATTTATTGGCCAACAACTCGAAGGCTTTGGCCACGTAGGGCAAACCATTGAGAAGGTCTTTGCTGCTCAAGGTTATCAAGTTGAATTTCATTTCTTTCCTTGGAAACGCGCCTATAAGAAAGCCAGTGAAGGCGAATTCGTTGCAACTGCTGTATGGATGTACGCAGAAGAGCGCGAGGAATTTTTTTGGTTCAGCGATCCTGTGGCCCAAGAAAAGTTTGTCTTTTTCCACCTTAGAGATACCCCCTTTGAATGGACAAACCTCAATGACCTCAAAGGAAAACTGCTCGGTGGAGGGTTAGGCTATAGCTATGGTGAAGCGCTCGATGCCCTACTAGAAAGTGGACAAGTGGAAATAAATCGCGTCGAAGACCCAGTCAAGGCCTTTCAGTTGCTTAAATACCGCCGTGTTGAACTCGTACCAGAAGAGAAACACATTGGGATGTTTTCACTCAACAAACTTCCAATAGAGACTCAATCGCTGATCACCTTTCACCCTAAACCGTTTTTATCTAACGACAGCTATTTGATGTTCTCAAAAGCTCACCCACAAGCTAAAGAGTTAATGGCTATCTTCAACCAAGAACTTGCGAAGCTTAAAGCAAGTGAACCACTGTACTAAACGACACGATTTTTCTCTCTCTCTTCAACAAACGCGGCAATATTATCGATGAGGATATTCGCCAGATTCTGAATTGAGGAATCACTGCCCCAAGCAATATGAGGGGTAAGTAACAAATTAGGTAAATGCATGTTAGCAATGAGAGAGTTGCTTTCATCGGCTGGCTCATCGGTAAACACATCAAACCCCGCGCCTCGAATAACTCCCTCTTTTAGAGCGTCAATCAAAGCTTCTTCATCAACTAAACCACCACGGCCCGTATTGATGATGATACTGCTTGGCTTCATCGAACAAAGCTCTTGGCGTCCAATTAAGTGACGAGTTTGTTCGTTAAGAGGACAATGCAATGTCACTACATCACTAGTAGCCAATACTTGCTCAAATGGCACATAGCCCTCTCGACACTGCTCTGCCCCTTTACGCTCAGAAAACAATACCTGCATGCCCAATGCTTTTGCTAAAGCGGCCGTTGCTTGGCCGAGTGCCCCGGTACCAATCACGCCCAGCGTTGAACCTGCTGTATCGCTAATTGGGTGAGTAAAGAAACAAAACTGCTTGTTGCGCTGCCACTCTCCGGCGGCGATATCGTTGTGATAGCCTTTTAAGTTGCGTTTGAGCGCAAACATCATCGCAATCACATGCTCGGGCACCGACTGAGTGGCGTAACCTTGAACGTTCGCAACCGCAATGCCCAGCTCCTGACAGCATTGAACATCAACGTTATTAAAGCCCGTTGCAGCAATGGCGATCATTTTTAGCTTAGGTAACTGACTTAAGACATCACGATCCAGAACCACTTTATTGGTAATGACGATCTGCGCGTCTTGCAAGCGTTCAACAATTTGATCGGGAGATGTCAGATCGTATTCGAGCCATTGATGATCAAATGGCAATTGAGGTAATTCGATCTGTAGAGGGATCGTAGCTCGATCGAGAAAAACAACCGTTGGCAGCGACATAGCTTCTCCTTGTGCTGCCAGCAGTTATCCGTATCTGTTATGGGCGAGGCAGCTTTTTATAGTCAGGTAATTCTTTTACTGGATTGAAATAGTTAAAGATTACGCTGTCTGCTTCAAGATAAAAGTCACATGGGACGAAGATAGTTTGCAGTAGTTCACTATCAGGGTGATAAAAGCTCAGTTCGGCAGCATGTAGCTCAAGTCTCTCAGAAAACTCAAACGCTTCCCCTTCGGAGTAAAACTCATCGCCAACAATAGGGTGACCTAGTGCCTGCATATGAACTCTTAATTGGTGAGAGCGCCCTGTAATCGGTAATAAACGCACAATCGCGGTTTTCTCTTCCTGCTTAACCACCTGATATAAAGTCTGCGATGGCTTACCATCTTGATAGCACACTTTCTGTTTAGGGCGGTTTGGCCAGTCACCAATCAAAGGCAAATCAACTTGTCCACTTTGCTGCTCAGGGTGTCCCCATACTCGCGCATAGTAGACTTTGTGGGTGAGGCGATATTGAAACTGCTTCTTAAGCGAGCGCTCTGCCTCTTTGTGTTTGGCAAATAGCATCAAGCCTGAAGTATCCATATCCAGTCGATGTACCACTTGAATGTCTGGATAGCTCTCGACCAAGCGTGACCACATACTGTCGTAGTGCTCAGCCAAACGCCCTGGAACAGAGAGTAGTCCAGAAGGCTTGTTCGCCACTAAGATGTGCTGATCTTCAAATACGATATCAACCCAAGGTTCACGCGGAGGGTTGTATTCGGTCATTGCCATTGTGTTCATCCAATAAAAACCCAGCGTTACGCTGGGTTTAATTTAACGAGTTCTAAGACCGCATCAATTATGTGATACGACGATCATACGTAATGAATCCAATTGATACTGAGCCTGGCTGATGTAGCCAGTTAGCTCTTTAATTTGCGCATCAATTGCTTCAATCTCTTCATCACGAATGTTCGGGTTAACTGCTTTCAACGCTTGCAGACGCTCTAGCTCTGAATTCAAGCTTGCTTGCATCTCTTGCTGAGCTTGATTACGGATTGCCTCAACTTTCTCGACAATCAGCTTCTCGCCCGCTTCAATCAGTTGATGCACTTGCGCTTGAACTGAAGCCACTAGCTTAGTCGCGATATGACGTCCAACAGGACTCAACTGACGGTTGAAGCTCTCGAACTCTACCTGAGCTGAAAGATCGTTACCTTTACCGTCCAACATCATACGAATAGGCGTTGTCGGTAGGAAGCGGCTAATACCACTGCGCTTAGGTGCTTGAGCATCTACCTTGTACACTAGCTCAAGTAGCATAGTGCCAACAGGCAGCGCCTTATTCTTCAGGAGAGATACAGCAGTAGTACCCACGCCTTCGCTCATCAGCAGATCGATACCACCTTGGATCATCGGGTGTTCCCAGCTGATAAAGTTCATATCTTCACGTGACAGCGCTGTTTCGCGATCAAAGGTAATCGTCGCCCCTTCATATGGCAGACCTGGGTAGCTAGGTACCAACATATGTTCAGAAGGCGTTACGACTAGGGCATTTTCGCCTTTGTCATCTTGATCGAGACCAATGGTATCAAACAGGCTCAGAGCAAAAGTAACTAAGTTTGTATCACCGTCGGTTGCTGCAATTTTCTCTACGATCGCTTGCGCTTTATCGCCGCCGTTTGAGTGCATCTCTAGTAGGCGATCACGGCCTTGCTCTAGCTGCGCTTTAAGCTCTTTGTTCATTGCCGCTGATTCAGCAATAACATCATCAAGCTCAGTCGTATCGCCTGATGCCAGCATATCAATCAAACGGTCTGCGTACTTGTCGTAAACCATGCGACCTGTCGGGCAAGTCTCTGCAAATGAGTTAAGACCTTCATCGAACCAACGTGCAAGGATCGCTTGAGAGGTGCCTTGCAAGTATGGAACATGAATATCGATATCTCGGTTTTGACCAATACGATCCAAACGGCCAATACGCTGCTCAAGCAGATCTGGGTTAAACGGCAGATCGAACATCACCAATTGGTTAGCGAATTGGAAGTTACGACCTTCAGAGCCGATCTCACTACAGATAAGTACCTGTGCGCCGCCCTCTTCTTGCGCAAAGTAAGCGGCCGCTTTATCACGCTCAAGAATCGACATGCCTTCATGAAATACTGTCGCACGAATGCCTTCACGTTCACGCAATGCTTGCTCTAATTGCAGAGCAGTACTTGCACGAGAGGCAATCACAAGAATCTTTTCACTGCGCTTATCGGTAATTTTCTCTAGTAGCCAGTTTACGCGGCTATCAAATTGCCACCAGCTTGAATCTTCACCTTCAAACTCTTGGAAAATCTCTTCCGGATAAAGGTTTTTCACTGCGCGGGCTTCTGGGGAAATCTTACCGCCAATCATTCCTGATACACGCATTGAAGTGGTGTACTGCTGAGGAATCGGCATAGGCATCAAATGAACGTTACGCGTTGGGAAACCCTTGATTGCTGCACGAGTATTACGGAACAACACTCGCCCAGTACCGTGACGGTCCATCAGGTTATCAATTAGCTCTTGGCGCGCTGCCGCTTTAGCTTCTTCATCACTGTCGCTTTCAATAATGCGGAACAGTGGCTCGACATCTTGCTCTGAAAGTAGCTCAGTAATTTGGTTTTTCGCTTCGTTTTCAAGTTTCTGGCCTGAGAACAAGGCACTGACTGAATCAGCAACTGGTGCGTATTGCTCTTCTTCTTTAACAAACTCTTCGTAATCGAAGAAGCGATCAGAGTCGAGTAGACGTAAACGTGCAAAGTGACTTTCGCGGCCAAGCTGTTCTGGCGTTGCAGTAAGCAGTAATACGCCAGGTGTACGCTCAGCTAACCCTTCAACCACTTGGTATTCACGGCTTGGCTTTTCCGGGCTCCACTCAAGGTGGTGCGCTTCATCGACAACCAGTAGGTCCCACTCGCCTTCTAGAGCTTGCTCAAAACGTTTGCGACTCTTACGTAAAAAATCTAGCGAACACAGTACATATTGCTGTGTATCAAATGGGTTATCAGAATCAGCAAATGCTTCGATGCAGCGCTCTTCATCGAAGATAGAGAAATGCAGGTTGAAACGACGCATCATCTCCACCAACCACTGGTGTTGCAGTGTTTCAGGCACCACGATGAGGATACGTTCAGCACGACCCGCCAACACTTGTTGGTGAATGATCATACCCGCTTCGATGGTTTTACCTAGACCCACTTCATCAGCAAGCAATACACGTGGAGCATGACGGCGCCCCACTTCATGAGCAATATATAACTGATGAGGAATCAAGCCAGCACGCATGCCACATAGACCACGCATTGGGCTCTTGTGTTGCTCGTATTGATTCATCAAAGCACGGTAACGCAGCACAAAGTTGTCCATACGATCGATTTGACCGGCATACAACTTGTCTTGTGGTTTATTAAAACGGATTTGGTTACTGAGCATGATTTCACGTAGAACCACACCTTCTTCACCACTGTCTTCACGTTGACCCACGTAGCTAAATAAGCCTTGGTCTTCGACCACTTGCTCAACTTTAAGAGACCACCCTTCTTGGCTTTCGATTACATCGCCAGCATTAAAGGTTACTCGGGTTACAGGCGCATCATTTCGAGCGTAAACTCGGTTTTCTTCAGAAGCTGCAAACATTAGTGTCACAGTACGAGCATCCAATGCTACAACGGTTCCTAAACCTAGATCGCTTTCCGTATCGCTGATCCAGCGCTGGCCCAAAGCAAATGTCATGAATCGACTACCTCATCTATTTAATTCAAAAATGGGTCTATAAATATTAGTTGTTCTTACGCAACTTGAAAGGCAACTGACGAGGAAAAAAGTGTGTCAGCCGCTGCGCAGAAAAAGGTCGCTAATCTTACTCGAAGCTGTGACATTGGTCACGTACAAAGGCCTCAAAAACCAACAATTTTTTACTCAAGCTGAGCTTGACATCAAAGTGTAAGAAATCAGTGGCACTTCTAACTAAGAGTGTTGAGAAAGACGATTATACTTATTAGTGAGTGTGCATCTTTAGTGTCAGAAAAACGTAGGTACAAAAGATGCATTGATAAGATGACGATCAACACGGGTTTGCAGTATTTGTAGTCAAACCATCAGCGATCTCTGATTACCGGGCTACATCTCTGCAAGCAATGCAGGTAGACCACTTCATGCAAAAGTATGAGGGGTAAGCAAGCCGCAAGTCGGCAAGGAGACGCTTATGGGCGATACAGACCGGAAGCTATTTGTCCTCGATACCAATATTCTTCTTCATGAACCACTAGCCATCTACTCATTTAAAGAACACGATGTCGTCGTACCGATGACAGTCCTCGAAGAGCTCGACCGCATCAAAGACAGCAAGCGGGACGTTGCCAGAGACGCTCGCGTTGCTATTCGAGCGCTTGAAGCGATGTTTAAAGATGCGACCCCTGACGAAATTTCTGAAGGGATTCCGATCAACAAAGAGCAAGAATCCACTGGCCATATTTCAATATTGGCTGATTTCGAATTGCAAGAAACCGTCAAAGCCTTTGCCGACAAAGCCGGCGACAACCGTATTCTCAACGGTGTGCTTTACCTACAAAACAAGCGCGCCCCTCGTGAAGTCATCCTCGTCACCAAAGATATCAACATGCGATTACGCGCCAAAGGTGCTGGGGTGCGCTTTGTTGAAGATTACCGCACCGACCAATTAATTGATGACGTTCAATACCTGACTAAAGGTTTCCAACAAATCGAAGGGGATTTCTGGAGCGGTGTCAGCCAAGTGGAGAGCAAGAATTACGCGGGCAGAACTTACCATACCTTAGACCGAGCGCCTTTCGAACCGACCTACATTAACCAATATGTGATTGATGAAGAGAGTGATTTCGCCGGACGTGTTGAAGATATTGAGCAAGACACGGTAACGATAAAGGATCTCAGTCGCGAGCGCATGATGCATCGCCGTGCATGGGACATTACGCCGAAAAACATCTACCAAGGTATGGCGCTTGATGCCCTACTCGATCCAGACATCGATCTGGTGATCTTAACCGGCGCTGCGGGTAGTGGTAAGACGCTGCTTGCCTTAGCCTCGGCACTTGAGCAAACCATTGAAAGAGGCGTTTTTGATAAGATCATCGTTACTCGTAATACACCTGATATTGGTGAAGCAATCGGTTTCTTACCAGGGAGTGAAGAGGAGAAGATGTTACCTTGGCTTGCCGCAGTAACGGACACCTTGGAAGCATTACATAAAAATGATCACTGCACTGAAGGATCACTCAAGTACATCTGTGATAAAGCCAACATTCAGTTCAAATCGATCAACTTTATGCGAGGCCGCTCGATCCAAAACGCCTTTGTCCTGCTCGATGAGTGTCAAAACCTCACTGCTTCGCAGATTAAGACCATTATCACCCGCTGTGGTGAAGGCACCAAGATCGTCTGTTCTGGTAACTTAGCGCAGATCGATTCGCACTACCTTACCCCAGTAACGTCTGGTTTAACCTATATGGTTGAACGGTTCAAAAACTTCGAAGGCAGCGCCAATATCCACCTTAACGGTGTGGTTCGCAGCCGCCTTGCCGAATATGCCGAAGAGAATTTGTAGTCACTTTTGCCGAGATATAATTCATATCTCGGCATTTATTCAAAATAATTATTCACAAACATTGGCTAAGTATGTTTAACTAACTCCATTAAACGAATAAACATTCAAGGACTGGAGCATGGCCTTTAATCTACGTAATAGAAACTTTGTTAAGCTACTCGATTTCACCCCGAAAGAGATTCAGTTTTTATTAGACCTTTCTGCTGATCTGAAAAAAGCCAAATACGCAGGTACCGAACAGAAAAAACTAGTTGGTAAGAACATTGCTCTGATCTTTGAAAAAGCCTCGACTCGTACTCGCTGCGCATTTGAAGTCGCTGCATTTGATCAAGGCGCGCAAGTCTCATACATCGGCCCTTCAGGCTCGCAGATCGGTCACAAAGAATCGATGAAAGATACCGCTCGCGTACTCGGTAGAATGTACGATGGCATTGAGTACCGTGGTTTTGGTCAAGAAATTGTGGAAGAACTCGGTGCACATGCTGGCGTACCGGTATGGAATGGTCTGACCGACGAATTCCACCCAACGCAAATCTTGGCTGATTTCCTCACCATGTTGGAACATGGCCGTGGTAAGCAGCTACACCAAATCAAGTTCGCTTACCTAGGTGATGCACACAATAACATGGGCAATTCACTCATGGTTGGCGCGGCAAAAATGGGCATGGATATCCGCTTAGTTGCACCCAAAGCCTACTGGCCAGAGGCTGAGCTCGTTGCCGAGTGCCAAGCAATCGCACAACACACAGGGGCAAAAATCACCCTGACTGAAAACGTTGAAGAAGGCGTTAAAGGCTGTGATTACCTCTACACTGACGTTTGGGTTTCTATGGGTGAAGCGCCTGAAGCGTGGGATGAACGTGTCGCGATGATGACTCCATATCAAGTTAATATGGATGTGATTGAGAAAACAGGTAACCCGCAAGTGAAATTCATGCACTGCCTACCCGCTTTCCACAATGATGAAACCACAATTGGTAAACAAGTGGCCGACAAATATGGCATGAACGGGCTGGAAGTCACCGATGAGGTATTTGAGTCTGAACACTCCATTGTGTTTGACGAAGCAGAGAACCGTATGCATACCATTAAAGCCGTGATGGTTGCCACACTCGGACAGTAACAACCTACGAAAGTCGACATAAAAACCCTCGATGTAATCGCTTGCGTTCACCAATCTTCAGCGTATAATGCTCGGCAATTTGTCTGGAGGTAGTAAAACAATGCCACGTAATTCGTGCTCTAAAAAGCGTATTACACTGGGTAAGCTAACATGCTTACCGGCGTTAGGTTTTTCTATTTCCGCCGATTTTTAAAGCCTCCCGTAATGGGGGGCTTTTTTATTGCCTAAATTTAGTACTCAGATGGGAAGATGATTATGACCAACACGCTTTATAACAAGCACATTATCTCAATTCCTGAGCTTTCACGTGAAGAGCTTGAATTGATTGTCAAAACAGCGGGTGAGCTTAAGGCCGATCAAAAACCTGAGTTAATCAAAAATAAAGTGATTGCGAGCTGTTTCTTTGAACCTTCAACTCGTACTCGCCTCTCTTTTGAAACGGCAATCCAGCGCATTGGCGGCAGCGTGATTGGTTTTGATAATGGTGGTAACACTTCACTGGCGAAAAAAGGTGAAACACTGGCTGACTCAGTGCAAGTTATCTCTTCTTACGTAGACGCTTTTGTTATGCGCCACCCACAAGAAGGCGCTGCACGTCTTGCTTCTGAGTTCTCTAACGGTGTACCTGTGATTAACGCAGGTGACGGCGCTAACCAACACCCGACCCAAACACTACTCGACCTATTCTCTATTGCTGAAACGCAAGGCCGCCTAGACAACCTTAACGTTGCCTTTGTTGGTGACCTTAAATACGGTCGCACGGTCCATTCACTGACTCAAGCTCTGGCGAAGTTCACTAACGTACGTTTCTTCTTTATTGCGCCTGAAGCACTTGCAATGCCAGACTACATCTGTGAAGAGTTAGATGAAGCGGGCATCGAGTACAGCCTGCACACCGACATGGAAAGCGTTGTGCCTGAACTGGATGTTCTGTACATGACTCGCGTACAGAAAGAGCGTTTCGATGAATCTGAATACGCCCACATTAAATCGGCTTACATCTTAACCGCAGCCCTGCTTGAAGGCGCACGCGAAAACTTGAAAGTGCTGCACCCGCTACCTCGCGTTGATGAAATCACTGTAGATGTCGATAAAACGCAACATGCGTACTACTTCCAGCAAGCTGAAAATGGCGTATACGCGCGTGAAGCTCTGCTGGCACTAGTTCTAAACGAAACCCTGTAATCGAGAGGAGAATTACCATGTCTAAAGAAACTCAATTGCAGGTTGAAGCAATTAAAAACGGTACCGTTATCGACCATATTCCAGCTCAAATTGGTATTAAGGTGCTAAAGCTGTTCTCAATGCACAAATCAGAGCAACGCGTCACTGTAGGTCTTAACTTACCTTCCTCTGCTCTGGGTCATAAAGATCTGCTTAAGATTGAAAACGTCTTCATCAGTGAAGAGCAAGCGAGCAAACTGGCGCTCTACGCTCCACATGCAACGGTAAACCAAATTGAAAACTATGAAGTAGTGAAGAAGCTACCACTAGAACTCCCTGAGCAAGTCAATAATGTGTTTGAGTGTCCGAATACCAACTGCATTACTCACGATGAGCCAGTAGAAAGCAGTTTTAAAGTATTTGAGAAGAAAGAAGACATTCGCTTGAAATGTAAATACTGCGAAAAAGTATTCTCACGCGAAATCGTTACTGAGCGCTAGTTCATAAGTCACGGTTATAGCTGATATTTCAATCTATCCCCGCTGCACGTTAGCGGGGATTTTTTCTTTACGCAGCACGCGATTCACGGCACACTGAGTTTTCATACTTCCCCCTTAAACAGATGGAACATAATAATGACTAAAGTACTTCACACAGAATCAGCTCCAGCAGCAATCGGCCCATACGTACAAGGTGTTGACCTAGGCAACATGGTTCTGACTTCTGGCCAAATCCCAGTAAACCCAGCAACTGGTGAAGTATCAGCTGATATCGCAGAGCAAGCACGTCAGTCTCTAGACAACGTTAAAGCTGTGGTTGAAGCATCTGGCCTAACAGTGACAGATATCGTAAAAATGACAGTATTCGTTAAAGACCTAAACGACTTCGGAACTGTTAACGAGGTTTACGGTAAGTTCTTTGATGAGCATAACGTAGCAAACTACCCAGCACGTTCATGTGTTGAAGTTGCTCGTCTACCTAAAGATGTTGGTATCGAGATTGAAGCAATCGCAGTTCGTAAATAATCGACGCGATTGAGATTAAAAAAGCGAGCTGTTTAGCTCGCTTTTTTATTGCGACTACTTTTTTACTGCAGCTAATAGTAACGATCGCAGCCAAGATGCAGTTGTGGATCATCCATTAAATCCTCAACGTCGACCTCAAACTTTTGATGCGAGACACGCTCTTCTATCACTACAGAATGCGCACTTTTATCAACTTCAAGTACAGTTCCAATCCCTTGGCGACATTCAACCAACATCCCTTTTTCAAGTTCACTGATGTCCATCTTTTCTCTCCTCTGTTATCTATTAAGTGTACAGCTGAAAAAGAAAAAGGATCAAAAAAGCCGACTCGAAAGTCGGCTTTTTACTATTCTACTTCGTATTAGTTGTTTACGAAGTCAACACCTGTTTGGATATCACCATTTAGAGTTTCTAGCATACCGTCTAGTGCAGACTTCTCGAAGTCACTTAGCTTACCGTAGCTTAGTACTTCTTCTACGCCATCTTTACCAAGTTTCACAGGTTGTGCGAAGAATGGTGCGTGCTCGCCATCGCCTTCAACGTAAGCGTACTCAACCACTTCTTCACCTTGTGCCGCTTTCACTAGCGCTAGACCAAAGCGACATGCCGCTTGACCCATAGATAGAGTCGCAGAGCCGCCACCCGCTTTCGCTTCAACAACTTCAGTACCTGCGTTTTGGATACGCTTAGTTAGCGCCTCCACTTCTTCAGCCGTAAACTCTACGCCTTCAACTTGAGAAAGTAGCGGAAGGATAGTAACACCTGAGTGGCCACCGATAACTGGTACACGAACATCACCTGGATCTTTATCTTTTAGATCCGCAACAAATGTTTCAGAGCGGATAACATCTAGTGTCGTTACACCAAATAGACGACGCTTATCATAAACACCTGCTTTCTTAAGAACTTCAGCTGCAATTGGCACAGTCGTGTTAACTGGGTTTGTGATGATACCCACTAGAGCTTTTGGACAAACATCAGCAATTTTCTGAGCAAGAGACTTCACAATACCTGCGTTAACGTTGAATAGGTCAGCACGATCCATACCTGGCTTACGAGCAACACCTGCAGAAATTAGAACCACGTCCGCACCTTCTAGTGCAGGAGATGGATCTTCACCAGCGTAACCTTTGATCGATACTGGCGTTGGGATGTGGCTTAGATCTGCTGCAACACCCGGAGTAACCGGAGCGATATCATAAAGGGCTAGATCTGAACCTGCAGGTAGGCGGTTTTTCAGTAGTAGGGCTAGGGCTTGACCGATGCCACCAGCGGCACCAATAACGGCTACTTTCATCGTAGTTCTCCTTGAGATGACTCTCTTATATATGTTTTGTAAGTCGATTTGAAATCGGTGTGTTCAACCTATAGTAATCACAAGATGATTACAAATGATTAACGTCAGCTTTGCGACCTTGCGCAAGCCATCAAAATCAGGCTTCACACCTTTACGCCATTATGTTCTTAATCCTTTTGGATAACAAAGAATTAAACGGTTTTCTGTCAATAAATCCTGCCAATTTTACAGTGATTTGCTAGACAGAATTTAGGTTTAGCATTGGCACATATTGCATAGCTATGCGAGAATATTCACTTGCTTTTTATAAAACAAACATAGAAAGAGAACCATGCGCCATTCAGAAAAACAAGATAACCTCGTTCGCGCTTTTAAAGCCCTACTTAAAGAAGAACGTTTCGGCTCCCAAGGCGATATTGTGGAAGCTCTTAAAAACGAAGGGTTCGATAATATCAACCAGTCAAAAGTGTCTCGTATGCTGACCAAGTTTGGTGCGGTACGTACACGTAATGCCAAAATGGAGATGGTTTACTGTCTTCCTGCTGAACTGGGGGTGCCAACAGTATCAAGCTCACTGCGTGAGTTAGTACTCGATATCGATCATAACAACGCGCTTGTTGTGATTCATACCGGACCAGGAGCCGCTCAACTTATCGCTCGCCTACTTGATTCACTAGGTAAAGCAGAAGGCATCTTAGGCGTCGTTGCTGGTGATGACACTATCTTTATTACTCCAACACTATCAATTACCACAGAGCAGCTGTTTAACTCAGTTTGTGATCTGTTCGAGTACACAGGTTAGTTTCATATAAAACAACCAAATACAAATTACGCCGCCAAATTTGCGGCGTGATTGAGATCACATCTTAATAAAATCATACCTTAGTTAACCCCTTAACGTAACACGATGATTTTAAAGAACTTTAACCTTGAAATAATCCTAATACATTAGGTTAATATTCAGGCTTTTTGCCTATATTCTTTAACATCCGTGTAATTATGTGCCAATTTTTTGCTATTATTCAGCCACTTTTTCAACATACGGATTGAAAAAGATGCCGTTTCCAGCAAGAGGAAACGCCCAAAGCAACTACACTTGCTAAGGGTTAATAATGAATAAAGGAAGGGAAATTCATGGCATTGAACAAACTTATTAAAGTTGGCGCTATTGCTGCTGCAGTAATGGGCGCAGGCGCGGTTAACGCTCAAGAGTTCATCACAATCGGTACAGGTTCAGTAACAGGTGTTTACTACCCAACTGGTGGTGCAATTTGTAAGCTAGTTAACAAAGGCCGTAAAGACCACAACATTCGTTGTTCTGTAGAATCAACTGGTGGTTCAATTTACAACGTGAATACTATCCGTGCAGGCGAACTAGACTTCGGTATCGTTCAGTCTGACTGGCAGTACCACGGTTACAACGGTACAAGTAAGTTTGCTGAGCAAGGCCCATACAAAGAGCTACGCGCAGTGTTCTCTCTACACACAGAACCGTTCAACATCATCGCTCGTAGCGATGCTGGTATCGAAAACGTTTCTGACCTAAAAGGCAAACGTGTAAACATTGGTAACCCAGGTTCTGGTGACCGTGCAACAATGGGTGTTGTAATGGACGCTATGGGCTGGACTAACGATGACTTCAAACTGGCTTCTGAGCTAAAAGGTTCTGAGCGTTCACAAGCACTTTGTGATAACAAGATTGACGCATTTGTTTACGTAGTTGGTCACCCGAATGGATCGATCAAAGAAGCAACAACGTCATGTGATGCGAAACTAGTTTCGGCAACTGGTGCAAAAATCGATGAAATCGTTGCAGGTAACCCTTACTACGCATTCAGCACAGTTCCTGCGGGCATGTACCGTGGTACTGATAAAGACGTAAACAGCTTCGGTGTTGCCGCGACTATGGTAACAACAACTAACGTTTCTGATGATGTAGCGTACAACGTAGCAAAATCTGTATTCGAAAACTTCGATACATTTAAGCGTCTACACCCAGCGTTCGCTAACCTGAAGAAAGAAGACATGGTTCAAGCTGGTCTTTCTATCCCTCTACACCCAGGTGCAGAGAAATACTACAAAGAGATCGGCCTACTTAAGTAAGCACTCTTTGATGACTAAGGAGGCATAGCTCCTCCTTAGTTAATATCACTGTAGTCAAGACACTACACTCTATTTTGGGTTTCACATTCTTGAAACTCTTTCTCATTTTATACCTAAGAAAAACACACAACTGAGCAATATTTCATCTTTTCACTACACTAAAAGATGCTAAATAAAGGTTCTCATAACCATAATTATACGGACCATTTATAATAAGGATTAAGTACATGTCGAAGACAAACACTCCGTCTCAAGATGTGCAAGAAATGGTGGCTCAATCCGATACTGGTGCACGCGCTCCTTCTGGGCTGTCTGGTCGCATCTTATGGTTTGTGCCGCTATGTTGGTCACTGTTCCAACTTTGGTACGCTTCCCCTCTTCCATTTATTTTTAATTTTGGCGTACTTAACGATACTGAAGCGCGTTCGATACATTTAATGTTTGCTGTATTCCTAGCCTTTACGGCGTACCCAGCAATGAAGAGCTCGCCAAGGGATAGCATTCCTGTTATCGACTGGTTGCTGGCATTAGCTGGTAGCTTCTCTGCCGCATACATCTATATTTTTTACACTGAACTCGCGGGCCGCTCTGGGGCACCAACTTCATTGGATATTGTCATTGCTGTAACGGGCATGGTGCTCCTACTTGAAGCAACACGCCGCGCTTTAGGTCCACCACTGATGGTGGTTGCCGCAGTATTCTTACTCTACACATTTGGCGGCCCTCATATGCCAGATGTGATTGCTCATAAAGGCGCAAGCTTAAACAAAGCGATGTCTCACCTGTGGCTAACCACTGAAGGTGTATTTGGTGTCGCACTAGGCGTATCAACATCATTTGTATTCTTGTTTGTACTGTTTGGCGCCATGCTTGAACGTGCCGGCGCAGGTGCTTACTTCATCAAGGTAGCATTCTCGCTATTAGGCCATATGAAAGGCGGTCCAGCGAAAGCAGCGGTTGTTGCTTCTGGCTTGTCAGGTCTTGTTTCAGGCTCATCGATTGCTAACGTAGTAACCACAGGTACATTCACCATTCCACTGATGAAGCGTGTTGGCTTCCCAGGGACTAAAGCGGGTGCGGTAGAAGTAGCGGCTTCAACGAACGGTCAGCTAACACCACCAATCATGGGTGCCGCTGCATTCTTGATGGTTGAGTACGTGGGTATCTCTTACGTGGAAGTAATCAAAGCGGCGATCCTGCCTGCTCTGATCTCGTACATCGCACTTATCTACATTGTTCACCTTGAAGCCTGTAAAGCAGGCATGACTGGTTTACCTCGTCGCCACACGCCGAAGTTCATTCACAGCCTCCTGTCGTTTACTGGCACTATCCTAGGCCTTTGTGTCATCAGTGCGGTGGTCTACTACGGGGTCGGCTGGACAAAAGATGTCTTTGGTGAAGCAGCAACACCTATCGTTACTGTTGCCTTGCTGATTGCTTATGTGGCACTGGTGAACATCTCAGCCAAGTACGCTAAAGAAGGCGCGATTGAGATTGACGCTGAGCTCACTGAAGTACCTGATCCAGGTCCAACGATTAAATCTGGTCTGCACTTCTTGCTACCAATTGTTGTTTTGGTTTGGTGTTTGACTGTTGAGCGTTTCTCGCCGGGTCTATCCGCATTCTGGGCAACCGTGTTCATGATCTTTATCTTGATCACTCAGCGTCCATTGATTGCGATTCTTTCTAAGGAAGGCAGCCTTGCTGAGCAAACTAAAGCAGGTTTTGTTGATCTCGCTGAAAGTTTAGTTTCAGGTGCTCGTAATATGATTGGTATCGGTGTTGCGACAGCAGCAGCGGGTACCGTCGTTGGCGTGGTAACGCTAACGGGTATCGGTCTGGTTATGACAGACTTTGTTGAGTTTATCTCTGGCGGTAACATCATCCTGATGCTGCTATTTACCGCTGTGATCAGCTTGATCTTAGGTATGGGTCTGCCAACAACCGCTAACTACATCGTTGTATCAACACTGATGGCACCGGTAATTGTCACTCTTGGTGCACAAAGTGGCTTAATCATTCCATTGATCGCAGTCCACCTGTTTGTGTTCTACTTCGGTATTTTGGCTGATGATACTCCGCCAGTAGGTCTGGCTGCGTTTGCGGCCGCAGCGATTGCGAAATCGGACCCAATCCGAACCGGTATTCAAGGTTTTACTTACGATATCCGAACGGCAATCTTGCCATTTATGTTTATCTTCAACACCCAGCTACTGCTGATGGGAATTGATAGCATTTGGCACTTGTTGCTGACGATCTTCTCTTCGGTCGTCGCGATGTTGATCTTCTCTGCCGCAACGCAGGGCTGGTGGTTTACTAAGAACAAATGGTGGGAAACCATCGCCCTGTTGGTTCTGACGTTTACCTTCTTCCGCCCTGGTTTCTGGTGGGACGAGATCTACCCAGCGAAGATCATGCACCCAGGTACTGAGATCGCTCAGATTACTGAAAAGATGAAAGTCGGTGAAGAGATCGAGCTATTGGTAGCAGGTGAAAACCTAGAAGGCGACTACATTTCTAAAACAGTACGTTTGCCTTTTGAAGACCGTGCGACAACAGCCGAAGAACGCATTGCCTCAATGGGTCTAATGCTAAATGATGCCAATGGTCGTATGTTGGTTGATATGGTCGAGTTCGGTAGCCCTGCGGAAGCCGCAGGTGTCGATTTTGACTGGGAAATTCGTTCTGTGGTTGTCGATGCAGACCGTCCTATGAAGGAGTGGGTATTTGTCCCGGCGTTACTTCTTCTGATTGGTCTGGCGATGAACCAGAGAAGACGAGCTCGAAAGGAACAGCTGAGCGCGTAACTTAATCAGCCCTACTCCTAGAGTGGGGCTACAATTAAGCTAAGGATGCATTAACTCCCCCCTTAAAGACGTTCTTTAAGGTGAACAATAAGAGAAATAGTGATGTATAAGCAGATTCTTGTTCCTGTTGATTTAAACGATAAAGGCTTTTCAGATAAGGCCGTTGAGTTAGCCGTTTGGCACGCGAAACACTCTAACGCGGAAGTACATATTCTCAATGTCTTACCTGGCATCCACATGTCGATGGTCGCAACTTATTTTCCGAAAGATGCAGCGCTAAAAATGAAAGCGGATGTGGAAAAACAGCTTAAAGAGTTTGCAGCAAACCATATTGCAGATGACGTGGTGTACAAGGTACATGTGACTGAAGGCAAGCCTTACTCAACCATCTTAGAGTTTGCCGAAAAGCTAGGTGCGGATCTGATTGTAATGCCGAGCCACAAACGCTCTAAGATTGATAAAGTAGTGCTTGGCTCAGTAGCGAGCAAAGTAGTTCAGAACTCCCCTATCAATGTGCTAGTGGTTAAGCCTCAAGGCTAATTGACGACTAACAACTGCAAATAGTAAAGGCGCGTAATGCGCCTTTTTTCGTCACTGAGAAAATCAATAGGCATCACCTATCAAAACTATCGCTACAACCCAATTCACTTAATGCGAATAATTATCAATAATAACCACATCAAGTTTACTCGACTAGGTTATTGTTATGAAAAAGACACTTACATTCGCTGCTATTCACTTCACTATCGCGTTCACAGTCGCGTATGTATTAACAGGTGATATTCTGATTGGTAGTCTGATTGCAATGATCGAGCCGAGCGTAAACTCAGTAGCTTTCTACTTCCATGAGCGCATTTGGCAACAGAGCACAGCGCTACAGAAACTGGCTCGCTCTGCCAAGGTGAAAACCGCTAGCTTTGCCGTTGTGCACTTTAGTGTTGCTTTTGGTGTGGTGTATCTATTGACGGGTGATGCATTTGTTGGCGGTATCATGGCTGCGATTGAGCCAACCATCAATACCTTCGCATACTACTTTCATGAAAAGGTGTGGCTACGTAAGCAAAAAGCCACACTGCATTGGGGATGCGCTCACGCTTAAAGTGGGTAATGGGATACACACATATCTTTGTTTAACCCGATGTGTAAACGTCGGGTTTGGCCATCTAAAGTCACTTCCAATAGATATAAATCATCAAGATTTGGATTGGCAGCATCGGCGTAAATTGGCGCTTCAATTTGAAATAGTGCGCTGGCGTGATTGTCACGCACATCGATTGGCAAATGGTAAGTCATACCATTGAACTTGACTGCCGCTGAAACAAGGCCCGGAGAGTATGTTTGATAGTGCAAATCGACTAGAAACTCACAGCCACCGCCATGGTGCCAAATTTGCTCAGTTGTGATGTGCTCTAAACGTACGTTGCGGATAAATTGCAGGTAAGGTTCTTTCCAAATCCCAATGCGGCTATCAAGCTTTTGGTATTGCTGCTCACCAAGCGGACACAGCTCTAGCTGATCGTCTTCAAACAACAGTTCCTCTTCCTCTTCAAGAAACAGAACCTCAAAGCGGTTTCGGCCTAACTGCATGTAAGGGCGAATATCTTTCTTATATTCAGCTTGGCTGCCATCACAATCAAATACAGCGACACCATTCAAACGTACTTCAGCATGGTAATCGACCCCGCCAATCACAAGCTCGATTGCAGGAAACGCCATCATCGCTTCATCCACCTCAATATCATGCATCAAGTGCCACTCTTGCGCAGCAATCTCTGCCTCAGACAGTGAGTCAGGAAGCTTAGCACTCAAAGGGGCAGGAAAAGTGATGTCATCTTGTGGAATAGATAGGTCTGTAAGCGGAGAAATCTGCCAAAGACCAGCAAGTGAAAGCTGCATAAACCCTTTTATAAATTGAGCCAGATCAAGTTTGGGAGATTATAAAGCAGCGCACGTGATAAAGATACAAAAATGCCAGTCACTAGGACTGGCATTCTCAATTCTAACTTAACGAACAAAACGCCGTTAATTACTCTTCGTCATCTTCTTCTTCAGGGTAAAGAGCATCTTCGCCTTCGTAGTAAGTACCCCAACCATCGTAGATGATGTCGTACTTCTCAGCGAGATGGATAAGCTTTTCAACCTGTGCGTCAATCGCCTCTGCATTTAGCGCAGATTCCATCGTTGCATCACAACAAAGCAGTTTATTGCCGTCTTCGTCTTCTGTTTCTTCAGCTTCAAGAACTTCAAAACCCATCTTAAATGCTTCAACTACCGCTTTTTCTAGGGTATTGAAATCTTCAGCGAAAAGGTGGTGTTCGATCTCATATAAAGCATCTGGCTCACTGCCATCTTCTAACAAAGCTTGGATAATATCGCGAGTCTCTTCCTTTTGAATCTCAATTAATTCTTCAACAGATAGATATTCATCTTCGTGAGACATAAGTCGTGCTCCAGATAGTGACAAAATAGATCGTAATTTACAGCGACGAAATATCGCATGGATCCAGCAAAATTACTACCCAGAATATGGCCTGATCGCGATCTTTCTCTGTCCGTGCAGACAAGATCAAACCGGATCCAGCTCACAAGATGGTAATTTTAACATTTTGTTATCAAGTGGCAGATTCAGAATTATCTCTTTTCAACTCTTTATCTCTTATAAAGCGAGATTATGCGTTTTTATCAGCATTCTTTGCATATCAAGTGCTCTGCAGTAAATGCATAAAAATATGCATCACCAAAAGCAAAAGGCCTATTAGTGAATAGCTATGCTGTTACTCGCTGGAACTTGGCACTCCTAGTGCGCATCTTTAACGCATAGAGACGCAACTCGAGAGAAGACCTGCTCAAAGCACATATTTGGTAATTCTATAAATCACCGCCAATTATCAGTATAAAAAACCAGAATAAAAACAAAAGGCAGTTATTTTGGCCGCTAAGTAAGCTTGCATCTTTATAACAAACTTGTCATAAATACGCTCTGGAATTAATTGTAAGGATACAAAATGAGTAAGTTGTATGTAGGCTCAGAAGTTGGTCAATTAAGACGAGTATTGTTAAACCGTCCTGAACGAGCACTCACCCACTTAACCCCTTCAAACTGTCACGAACTGTTATTTGATGATGTATTGGCTGTAGAAGCCGCTGGAGAAGAGCATGATAAGTTTGCCCAGACACTAACCAATCAAGGGGTTGAAGTTCTACTACTACACAACTTACTGGTAGAAACATTAGAAGTTGCTGAAGCGAGAACTTGGCTGCTTAATACCCAGGTTTCTGATTTCCGCTACGGCCCTACGTTTGCCAAGGACCTACGCAACTATCTATCCGATATGGATAACGAACACCTAGCAACAGTCCTGCTTGGTGGTCTTGCTTATTCAGAGCTACCAATCAAGTCGTCATCAATGCTTCCGCGTATGCATCAACCTCTCGACTTTGTGATTGAACCGCTACCAAACCATCTATTTACCCGCGATACGTCCTGTTGGGTATATGGTGGTGTCTCTCTTAACCCTATGATGAAACCAGCCCGTCAGCGCGAAACTAACCACCTGCGCGCGATTTATCGCTGGCACCCTGTTTTTGCTGGCCAAGACTTTATTAAGTACTTCGGTGATGAAGATCTTCACTACGATAACGCCAATATTGAAGGCGGAGACGTACTGGTTATCGGTAAAGGTGCTGTTCTTGTTGGTATGTCTGAAAGAACGACCGCTCAGGGTGTAGAAAACCTTGCAGCAAGCCTATTTAAGCATGGTCAAGCCAAAGAAGTGATTGCGATTGAGCTACCAAAACACCGCTCATGTATGCACTTAGATACCGTGATGACCCACATGGATATCGATACTTTCTCAGTCTACCCAGAGATCATGCGTAAAGATCTCAACACTTGGCGCCTATCACCAAAAGACGATGGCGATATGAAAGTAGAGAAAGTACCGAGCTTCATTCATGCCATTGAGGAAGCACTTGGCTTAGATTACTTGAAGATCATTACAACTGGCGGCGACAGCTATGAAGCAGAACGTGAGCAGTGGAATGATGCCAATAACGTATTAACAGTTAAACCGGGTGTAGTTATCGGTTATGAACGTAACGTCTACACCAATGAGAAATACGATAAAGCCGGTATCGAGGTTCTGACTATTCCGGGTAATGAGCTCGGTCGTGGTCGTGGTGGTGCGCGTTGTATGAGCTGTCCTATCGAACGTGACGGTATTTAACACCACGCTTAACAGGTATTAAAAAAGGGTTGATGTGTAAGCATCAACCCTTTTTGTTTTTTTAATGAATTAGGCCGTCATCCCCGTATATGGAATGACTAAATCTACAATTTTGTTATTACTCTGTACCACCGACCGTGATTGAGTCGAGCTTCAATGTTGGCTGACCAACGCCGACTGGTACGCTTTGGCCTGCTTTACCACACACACCTACACCGCGGTCAATACTAAGGTCATTACCAACCATAGAGACCTGCTGCATTGCTTCAATGCCTGAGCCGATCAGAGTTGCACCTTTAACAGGGCGGGTGATCTTACCGTTTTCAATTAAGTAAGCTTCAGAGGCAGAGAAGACGAACTTACCTGAGGTAATATCAACCTGGCCGCCACCAAAGTTTGGTGCATATAAGCCTTTCTCAACCGTTGAAATAATCTCTTCTGGCGTGTGCTTACCCGGTAGCATGTAAGTATTGGTCATGCGAGGCATTGGCAGGTGAGCGTATGACTCACGACGGCCATTGCCAGTAGGGTTTACCCCCATAAGACGCGCATTGAGCTTATCTTGCATGTAACCTTTTAGCACACCGTTCTCGATCAATGTGTTGTACTGGCCATTTACGCCTTCATCATCAACGTTTAAAGAGCCACGTAGGTCTTTTAAAGTGCCATCGTCAACAATCGTACATAGATCTGAAGTAACCTTTTGGCCTACTTTGCCGCTAAAGACTGAAGACTCTTTACGGTTAAAGTCCCCTTCTAAACCATGACCAACCGCTTCATGCAACAACACGCCAGGCCAACCAGAGCCCAGTACTACTGGCATCATACCTGCAGGTGCAGCATCAGCTTCAAGGTTCACTAAAGCCATACGAATCGCTTCATCTGCATAGTGGTAAGCAACCTTAGCGCCGTCACTATCAGATAAGAAGAAATCATAACCAAAACGACCGCCGCCGCCTGAGCTACCGCGCTCACGGCGATCACCTTTCTGAGCAAGAACGCTGATTGATAAGCGAACCAAAGGACGAATATCGCCAGCGTAAGTACCATCAGTTGCTGCAACTAGCATTTGTTCATGGACACCGCTTAAACTAACCGAAACTTCTTTGATTAATGGCTCTTTAGTGCGGATGTAAGCATCTAGCTCTTTAAGCAATTGAGTCTTCTGCTCTTTTTCCCAGCTTTCTAATGGGTTAGCAGCGGCGTAATAACTCTGGTTATCGGTACGCTTAAATGCTTGAACTTGACCATTTTGACCTTGTTGAGCAATACCACGCGCCGCAATTGCACTTTGCTTTAAGCCTTCAAGCTGAATTTGGTCAGAATAAGCAAAACCAGTCTTTTCGCCAGTTACTGCCCTCACACCGACACCACGGTCAATATTAAAAGAGCCATCTTTAATGATGCTATCTTCCAATACCAAAGACTCATGCCAGCTTGACTGGAAATAGATATCTGCATAGTCGATTTGGCGAGTAGCAATACTTGCCAAGGTATCTGCAATGTCTTGCTCACTAAGTCCGGCTGGTTTAAGCAACGCGTCTTCTACGTGATTTATGGTCATACTTTGCTCTTAATTTTGTAACTGATTGCTGAATCGAGTGTGCTGCCTTACTGGCATAGCGGATCTCAATTCATCGACTTGGGTTAGGTCAATTTCGACTAATAAATTACTTGGTTGATCAGATAGTGCTCCGATAATCTCTCCCCAAGGAGAAATCACCATGGAGTGTCCCCAAGTTTCTCGCCCACACGGATGGACTCCCGCTTGGTTTACCGCGATAAGCCATGATTGTGTTTCAATCGCTCGCGCGCGCAGTAATGGTTCCCAGTGCGCTCGCCCCGTCACCGCTGTAAATGCAGCAGGAACAAGAATCAGGTTGGCACCTAACCGAGTAAGTTCACTATACAGTGCAGGAAAGCGGATATCATAGCAGATACTCAAGCCAAGATGCGCGAATGGGGCTGGATAAGTCACAATTTGAGAGCCCGGAGTAAAGGTTTCAGACTCTCTATAACGTTGATGACCGTCGGCAACATCGACATCAAACATATGTAATTTATCGTAATGCGCGATTAGCTCTCCTTGCGGAGAAAAAAGCAGTGACGTGGTGGTAACGCCCTTTTGCTGCTGTATAGGCATACTACCAATAAGCAGCCACACTGAATTATCGCGCGCAAGGTCGGCTAACTCATTCTGTAACGGGCCTGTTGCCAAAGGCTCTGCATGTTGGTGATAGTCCTTACGACTACCAAAAACAAGGCTGTTCTCTGGAGTGACGATAAAGGTCACGCCCTCTTTTGCTAAGGCAATTACCTGTTCACGAATATATGCCAAGTTATGTTGCGGATTTGGCCCAGATGTCATCTGGATTAACCCTACTCGTTCCATGAGCAACTCTCCTTATTTCACCGCTTCTCGCAATTTCTGTGGCAACTTAAATTCACCTTGGCTACGGGATAACTCTTTAACTATAGGCGCATCCAGTGGGCCCTTCACTTCATAATTAACTTGAGTGAAGACTTCCACCACAGGTGAAATCACCGTTGTAATTGCTAATACGTATAACGCAGTTTGTGGTGTCACCGCAAAGGCCGTTAAGACCGGAATCCCTGAAGTAATATCTGGGGTAAAGTTCACTTCTGCATCTACGGTTCGGGTGTTCAGGTTCGCTAACCCTTTAATATTCATCTCACCCGCAACCGCATCCATTTTGATGTCATTAGTAAGGAAAATACCGTTGCGGATTGAACCGCTGCCAGTAATGGAGTTAAACGCCATCCCTTTATCAAACACATCGGTGAAGTCGAGCTGCATCTTGCGAATAATCGAATCAAGGCTGAAAATACCCAGTAATCTTGCCGCGCCGCTGACATCTGAAATGACGCCTTTACCTAGCTTGGTTTTCACATCACCTTGTAAGCTCGACACTCGACCTGACCATGGAGAACCATCCCATTCAATATTGGCACTGATGTCAAAAGGGGCACGCTGGATACCTGAAGAGATACCAAAGCGCTCCATCACGTCACTGTTATTCTCTCCCGACATGGCAATATTGAATTTGGTGTGACTTTGTTTATCGTTCAGTTGCCACCAGCCATCCATATTGACCTTATTGCTACCGCTTTCAAACGAGAGCTTCTTCCACTCAATTTTTTCACCTTGGCGCTGGAGATCTAGGTGTGTTTTACCGACCTTATATCCCTGAAGCCAGAAGTCATCTATGTTTAGCGTGATATTCGGGATCTGCTGATGGAAAGTTCGATCAAAAGCGCTCACCAATGGTTGTTCATCATTGGTGTTATCGAACATGGTTTTATCTTTTAGCTCTTCATCCAGCACTGGCACATAAATATGGAGACGCTCTAGAGAAACCGATAAATCATAAGGCTCAAGGTAACTCGCTTCTCCTTTCGCCTCCTGACTGTCAAGGTTCATATACCAGCCCAAACCTTTACGCTTGGCGCTGAAATCAACATCATTCCATTCGATATTTGCCAAAGTCAGCTCTTTTACATCGAGATCAATTCTTGACGGTAACGGAATCTGAGGCGTGTTCATTTGCGCTAATACCGCCGACGAGCTGGTTTGTTCTTGGGTCGTGAGTTCAAGCCAATCATCTAGATTAAATTTGTCAGTTCGAACTTGAGCTTGATGGCCAGTAATCGGACTAATTTTAAAGCTACCCTTACCCAGTACTAAATTAGTCGCTTTGAGAACCGGCACATTGGGACGAATGTCTATTTCGGTTTGATACTTAGCATCAGGCAATTGCAGTCTTGCAGTAATACTCTCTTGGTTGCCTGAAGCTTGCAGACGCGCTTTACCTTTTTCACCGCTCCTTTTACCTAACGGCGCCGGGTAGTTACTGCTTACTAACTTAAGGTCAGCAACAGTATCAATTTGGTAAGTAAAGCCCACATCATTCAGTTGTAGATCTATATCCATCTGCCAAGGCGCATGCCCGCCAACAGGTGCTACCCACTGGTTACCAAGGTAAGGAGCCAGTGGTTTAACATCCCAGTCCCCAACCACATTAATCGCTACACCATAGCCTTGACCAATGTTCTCACCGCTAAAATCGATAGAGACAGGTTGAGTGAGTAACTCTGCGGATAACCCAGCGGCACTGACGACATCGTTATCAAACTCTACCCGACCAGACACAGTTTCTAGTGTCATTGGCGGCGCATCAATAGTGACATGGTTTTTATTTAGGTCAGCGTAACCCCAAGCGCGCGCTTCTTTATCCGTATCAAATGGGATATTAAGCTGGAACTTCGATTTCACTGGCCCATCAACTTGCACTGCCGTTAACGCGGCACCAACAGAGTCCACCAATGGGGAAGCTGTCATATAATCGCGCACCGCATTACCTTGCGCACTGGCTTGCGCTTCAATCTCAATGTGCCCATCAGGGCCAAGAACTGGAATACGGCCTGTAATGCGCTCAGCATTCACATCCATTAATGTTGCACTGTGCGAATCAAGATACATCGCATCATTTTGGAATAGCAGATCGAGTTGTAAGTCGGTAATCGCCGGCCAAGCGGTATCAAAACTAAATTTGGCCTGCTTTAAACCCACCCAAGCCTGAAACATGCCATTGTTTTTTTGGTAAGGGAAATCACCCAACTCGCCATACCAAAGCAATTTCGCGGTGTTAACTCGACCGCCTTGAATAGCAGTACTCAGATAGTCCGTTAGGTCTCGGCCAAGCGCCAAGGTTGGCAAGTAACGCCAAGTTTCCCCCGCGTTATAGAGGTCTGCTTCAGCATAAAAAGATAAGAACGGGCTGCGCTCTTTCGGAAAGTCGAGACGGAAGGCACCGAGGACCTGCAGATCGGGGGTGGCAGCGGTCACTTTATCCGCCCAAAGGCTCCAACCTTGCTCACCGTTTTGCCACACAATATCTACTTGACCCTGCTTGATATTGAGCGGAGCTTGAAACACTTCACCATAAGGCAGAACGTCGTCAATCAAAGAGACACTGGCTTTAGCTTGCTGCAAGTTACCTGCAATATTAGCCGATAGATGATGCACACCAGGCAGTAACTCCCACTGAGACATAGTGCCTCCGGTAAGATCAGCCGAGTATTTAAGGCTATCAAGACCATCGCTCATAGAGACACGAATATCTTCTACTAAACCACCAAGTGAAAATGTCTCAATTAACTTTGACGTTGCTTGAGAATTTGGCGCTAGTTTGACCAAAGGAGTGATCGTTGCGATATCGAGTTGAGACACATTGAGGCGCCATTGTTCTGGCTGCCAATCAAAGGCCATATCCAGTTCAGGCCACTCTTTCTCATCGGTTCTCAGCTCAAGTGAGTGAGCATTTACTTGCCAACCATTATCTATCGGTTCAAGTTCGAGAACACCTGACTCAATCGACAGTTCATGGCGTCCACCTTCTTGCCAAATTAGCTCAGAAGACTCCAGCTCTAAGTAAGCACTCACTGGCTGGCTTTTCTCAAGTGTTAACCAACTATTGAAGCTGATCTGGCCTTTCTCAATACCTGTTTCTGTTTTGAGGTACTTGCTCAGCCATGGTGTCACTAACACGTTTTGAGCAGAGACATAAAACTCGCCACTCACGTCTGCTAACGAACCGTAATCGACAAAGTTTGCTTTTACCTGCGCTGAGTTCAGTTGGGTATTAACTAAACTGATTTCACCATCTGCAAGGTGGTGACGACCATTATTTTGCCACCTCAGTTTGGCAATACTCAGTTCACGGTCGGTACCATCAATACCTAAGAAGTGAATTTGCGAATCGGTTAAAGTAAAGCTGTCTAGTTGACGAAGAAACAACTGATCTAACTGTTGTATCACTCCCTTTTGCTCACCTTGCGGTTTTAACTCTGATTTCTCATCATCCTTTGCCCACTGTACGGAAGTGATATCTAAATTGAGCTGATAGATATTCAAATCCGCAACGACAGGTTGAAGCTGCATGATGGTTTGGAACAGATCAATTTCAACTTCTACTGTTTGAGCAGAGAAATGGATACCACTGCTCTCAGGCGTTTGCGCTTTAACCCCTTGCAGTGAAATAGATGGGTGAGTGTTGCGCCAAAAACCATGCAGGCCAGAAATCTCAAAATCCAACCCCGAGCCTTGGTTAACCCAAGTTTGAATCTGAGGCTTAAAATGGTTGAGCTGAGGTAGTGCGATACGCAGAGCCGTTACTGCGATTGCCAAAACAACCAAAACAGTAACGGTCAGCCAAAGAAAAAGTCGCGTTAGACGAGTTGCAGTCGTAGTCACATACAGCCTTTACATCATTACAACGTCAAACTGCTCTTGAATATAGAGAGGTTCAGCTTGAATCTTCACTTGCTTACCAATAAAGACCTCTAACTCTGCAAGTGCATGAGACTCATCTCCTTGCAGGGTATCGGCAACCGCAGGTGAGGCATAAACAACAAACTTGTCCGCATCATAAGCTCGATTAACACGTGTCACTTCACGTAAGATTTCGTAGCACACTGACTCAACGGTCTTAACGCTGCCACGGCCTTCACAGGTTGGGCAAGTTGAACACAAGATGTGTTCGATACTTTCGCGAGTACGCTTACGGGTCATTTCAACTAAACCGAGCTGAGTAAAACCATTAATATTGGTTTTAACGCGATCTTTGTCTAGTGCATTTTCCAGTGAGGTCAGCACTCGGCTACGATGCTCATCAGCGATCATATCGATAAAGTCGATAATGATGATGCCGCCTAAATTGCGCAGACGTAATTGACGCGCAATGGCCTGAGTCGCTTCAATATTGGTATTGAAAATCGTCTCTTCAAGATTACGTCGCCCAACGAAAGCACCGGTGTTGATATCGACGGTCGTCATCGCTTCAGTTTGATCAATAATCAGATAGCCACCCGATTTAAGCTCTACTTTACGCTCTAATGAACGTTGAATCTCATTCTCGGTGTCGTACATATCGAAGATAGGTTTTTCACCTTCGTAGAGCTCAAGTTTATCCGTCAGCTCCGGCACATACTCAGACGTAAACTCTTTAAGGTTTTCAAACTCTATACGTGAATCAACCAGAATTTTGTTTAACTCGGTGCCGACGAAATCGCGTAAGATTCGCTGCGATAGACCTAATTCACCATACAAGGTAGCGCGAGTTTTATACTTACTGCGGCGCTCAATCACCTTAGACCAAAGACGCTTAAGGAAAGCGGCATCTTGCGACAGCTCTTTCTCATCCGCACCTTCTGCAGCGGTACGAATGATAAAGCCACCGTTTTCATCGCAGTAATGACCGACGACCTTCTTGAGGCGATTACGTTCTTGCTCACTTTCGATACGCTGAGAGACGCCAACATGGCTTGCCCCTGGCATAAAAACTAAGTAACGAGAAGGAAGGGTAATATCTGTGGTTAAACGTGCGCCTTTAGTCCCTAGCGGGTCTTTCACCACCTGTACAACAATATCTTGCCCTTGGCGAACAAGCTCAGAAATATCGCGAACTTGGAATTGCTGCTTTTCGTTATCAGCAACACATTCGGTATGCGGGACAATATCGGACGCATGCAGGAACGCAGCTTTTTCTAGGCCAATATCAACAAACGCAGCTTGCATGCCCGGCAGTACTCGACTGACTTTACCTTTGTAAATATTGCCAACAATACCGCGTTTAGCTTCACGTTCGACATGGATTTCTTGTAGGGTTCCCCCTTCAATCATGGCCACACGAGTTTCACTCGGGGTCACGTTGATCAGCAACTCTGCACTCATGAGCGCACCTCAAAAATAAAATTATAAAAATTTGTGCAAGAGCTGGTCAGTTTCAAACAGTGGTAGGCCAACGACAGCGTAATAGCTGCCTTCAATACGGGTGACAAAACGCCCACCGATACCCTGAATTCCATAGCTGCCAGCTTTATCGCATGGTTCGCCCGTTTGCCAATATCGTTCTATTTCTTGCTCTGACAGGGTCTTAAACCATACGTCTGTCGATACCACGACAGTCTCTTGAATCTCTTTAGTCGCCACCGTTACGGCGGTCATCACTTGATGCTCTCGACCTGAAAGCATCAGTAGCATCTGTTTAGCATGCGCTAAGTCGTCAGGTTTCTCTAATACTTTATCGTCGCATACGACAATCGTATCGGAACCTAACACCACTGATTCTGGTTGTAGCTCAACAGCCGCCATCGCTTTATCTAGGGACAAACGCGATACATACTCAAATGGCGTTTCGCCTTGTTGTTGGCTCTCTTCTACATCCGTCTTCAAAATAGAAAACTGGAAGCCCAATTGAGTTAGCAGCTCTTTTCGTCTTGGCGAGCCTGAAGCCAAAATCAGTGGTTTAGTCATTTTTATCGTACATGCCAATGGCGTCTTACTCGACGCATTAATAAGAACATCCAAGGCCACAATATGCAGTTGATCAATCCACTCCACATCGTAACAGGATTGAACATCACATCTTGAATCAGATACTCACCACAGAAGATAAGCACATCTAAAACAACCGACATGATTCCTATTAGGATAGCTTGTTGCCAAAGTGCCATGTTGCGAATAACCAGAAAGTTGAGCGCAACAAGGTAAACCACAATCGACATCATCATCCCTCGGATGCCAAGGGTTGAGCCTAATAGTAAGTCCCATAATAGGCCTACTATCAGCGCGGTACCTACGTTCACTCGGTGAGGTAATGCCAGTACCCAGTAACAAGTCACCAGCAATAACCAAGATGGTCGCAATAAGTCCAACACACCAGGCCAAGGGATCGTCTGCAGGGTTAACGCCATCAAGAAAGAGCATGCAATGACAAATTTGCCTTTTAGTACACTATTCGCCATGTTTGCTTATTCCTCAATAGTTCCAGATAAAGACTGCTGAACCTTGTCCTGACGCGAGTCATTTGGCCAAATAAGCAGCAGGTAACGTAGACGCTCAAAGTCGACGACAGGCTCTGCTTCAATTAAGGCAAACTCTCGGCTTGTGTCACGTTCGACTTCCGCGACATGAGCCACTGGGAAACCTTCTGGATAAACGCCACCTAGACCAGATGTCACTAGTAAATCCCCTTCCTCAATATCCAAACTGATTGGGATATGATCAAGATTAATACGGTCAGATTTACCCGTGCCAGAGGCAATAATACGAATATCGTTACGGATCACTTGGACAGGAATAGCGCTTAGGCTGTCAGTCAATAAGAGCACGCGGCTATTGTGCGCAGAAACAAACGTCACTTGACCAACGATACCTTTTTCGTTGGCGACAGGCTGCCCTACGTAGACGCCATCAATTTGTCCCTTATCGATCACCACTTGGTGACGATATGGAGAGGTGTCGACCGCCATTACCTCGGTCACCACTTTACGTTCATCACGAATGAACGATGAACCAAGTAACTTTCTTAAGCGCTGGTTTTCTTCTCGATATTGATCGAGGAGCAATAGGTCATTTTTAAGACGCAGCACTTCACGTTTCAGATTATGAGTGCTTTCCATATAATCCCGGCGGATATTGAAGCGCTCATAAGCACCATCAAACATTACTCGAGGCACGTCCGCTAAATATTGGATAGGAGCGACCATGCTGTTGAGTAAATAACGCACTTGGGTAAATGCGCCTAAACGACTATCAGCCAGCATAAGGCTGGCTGATAGAATGACGGCAAAAAACAGACGTAGCTGAAGTGAAGGTCCCTGGCCAAAAATAGGCTTCATGAATAGTGAGATCCTTGTATCTTGCCCGCCTCAGCATCACACTGAGGCCACATCGATTATTCTTCGCTGAATAGATCGCCGCCGTGCATATCGATCATTTCTAGAGCTTTACCGCCACCACGAGCCACACATGTTAGTGGATCTTCTGCGATAACAACTGGAATGCCTGTTTCTTCAGTTAGAAGACGATCAAGGTCTTTTAGTAGTGCACCACCACCTGTTAGAACCATACCGTTTTCAGAGATGTCTGAAGCTAGCTCTGGTGGACATTGCTCAAGTGCAACCATCACAGCCGATACAATACCTGTTAGAGGTTCTTGTAGCGCTTCAAGAATTTCATTTGAGTTTAGGCAGAAGCTACGAGGTACACCTTCAGCTAGGTTACGACCGCGAACTTCGATCTCTTCTACATCATCACCTGGATATGCAGAACCAATCTCATGTTTGATCTTTTCAGCGGTTGCTTCACCGATCAAGCTGCCGTAGTTACGACGAACATAGTTGATGATCGCTTCATCGAAACGGTCACCACCAATACGTACAGATGAAGAGTAAACCACACCATTTAGTGAGATTACCGCCACTTCTGTTGTACCGCCGCCGATATCGACAACCATTGAACCAGTTGGTTCAGATACACGCAGGCCAGCACCGATTGCTGCAGCCATTGGCTCATCAATTAGGTAAACCTCACGCGCGCCAGCACCTAGCGCTGATTCACGGATAGCACGACGCTCTACTTGTGTCGAACCACAAGGGACACAAACTAGAACACGTGGGCTTGGTTTTAATACGCTGTTGTCATGCACTTGCTTAATGAAGTGCTGTAGCATTTTTTCGGTTACGTAGAAGTCAGCAATAACGCCATCTTTCATAGGACGGATCGCCGAGATATTCCCTGGCGTACGACCCAGCATTTGTTTTGCTGCGTGACCAACCGCTGCAACGCTTTTGCCCGCACGGTTACGGTCTTGGCGAATAGCGACTACAGAAGGCTCGTCTAGGACGATACCCTGTCCTTTGACGTAAATAAGAGTGTTGGCAGTACCTAAATCGATAGATAGGTCATTTGAAAATATGCCACGAAGTTTTTTGAACATATTCTTCGCTCATCCTGAAAGAGTTAGAAGATAGAAAATTGCACTAAATGTACCAATGCCTTGCCGTCACAGCAAGGCATTGAAGTGTAAACATGGGCTGAAACCCGCAATTTCTAACAGATTCCTTACTTAAGCCAAAGAATTTACAATTATTATTGGCCGATCAAGCCTGGTTCACCGCGGAAGATCACTCGATCGTTACCTCGGTATATACCAAATGTCACAACACTGGATGGATCTTGTTCACCATTCGCATCATCACTGGCTAAATCATCATCCCAATTGTAACGAAGCCATGGCATGTCGTTATCGGTATTATCAAGCTCCAGCCAAATCTGAGTCTGCTGACGAACCTGAGAAGAATGAGTCACCGTGATAGAGTCAGATTCACCATCATTAACTAGCCCACCATTGTCAAAGCTCAAGGTTTCCGCGGTTTGACCTTCTTCAACCCAGATGTTGTTATTGTTGGTCGAAGTGCTTTCACCCAGAATGGTGTATACCGCATCGTCATCACTATTGACTACAAAACGCTCACCATTCCAGAACTCGACCCTGAGCGGGATATTGAGCGTTGTATTGACCGTACTGCCTAAGCTATCAAGAGCAACACGACCAAAGCGCAAGTCTGGTTGTGTCGTCAATAGCTCGCCTGAATCCCAGTACTCAACAGGATCAGGACCGCTTTCTAAAGTAAGGCGGATATCAGTTGGGTTTGTCGTTGTGCCATTTAGATTGAATGGGCCATCTTCATATCCAATCGCCGTATCAGCTTTAACCCAACATAGGCTGGTCAAATTGCTATCGCTACAATGACCAGATGGTAACGCCGAGAATCGACCGATACTCTGGTTAGTTCCTTGCCAGGTCGCAGCGCCAAAATCAGGGAAGATTAAACGCTCAGGTTGGTCGTCATCATAGAGGTTGAACCTTGCTTGCATCGCTGGCGCAAAATGCTGATAGTTTTCTACTGCTTGCGGAGTAGTTCCACCAGACAGCGCTTCAACATCAAAACTGACTTGCTCAAAGTTCTGATTCATATAGTTGAAGTTCTGACCGCCAAAATAATCCCAATCCTCTCCTACTGCTCTAAAGTAGCGTGGATAGAAGCGACCTAACTCCCGAGCGCCAGTTTCAATACCACCCTCAATAGCGTTATAAAAACTATTACTCGCATCAACCGCAAAGTGAAAACTACCCACTTCGGTCACGGATATGCCGGTAAACGGTAACTCTGACGAACTGCTATGATTATCAACGGGCCCGTCATACGACATAGTTCCAGCTATACCAGCTGTTGGCGTCGCAAGTGAATGACTTAATGATGCAGCTACATTAGTTTCGGAATCATTAATATAGAAATTACTGGTTGTCGATAAGCTACAAAAAGCATTGGACGATGCCTCTTTTTGACGCAATCTCAACGCGGTGCCATCTGAAGCATTACCCGAGAGCGACGAGCTCCAAACAACAGGTTTCGCGTTCAATGCAAAAGCTTCTCTTGCTGGAACAAATCCTGATCCAGAAGTACTGTCACCACCAGCGTCTGAACTAGGACAAATCGCAAAAGTCCATGGACGAGATTTGACGGTAAAGCTGCCCTGAACCCGATATTGGTTATCACTAGGACAGCCAGAATATCCAGAGCATTCAAATGAATCTTCTAATGTTATCGTAAACTCGCCAGACTCTGAGATTGTCAATTCATCTGTACTTTGACCATTTTCCGTAAGCACAAACTCAGGAGCATAAGTAAGATTACCTTTTACGCCAGCTAGTGGTTTGTCAATGCTGTGAGTGATTAGCGGTGTTCCTTGGTAATTTGTCGCTATTTGCTGGGCGTTGTTTGAATCACACGCCAGTACTTTCGTCGTAACAAATTTTGGCTTCCCAGCAATAACATCAATAATGTTATCTGAAGCTTGAAAGGTAAAAGGAGAGAATTTGAACGTAACAGTTTCACTTTGGGTCGCATCTGAATCTAATCGAATTGAAATTTGATAGTCTCTATCAAGGTCAATTGCGTCAATGTTATCAACCGTTACTGTTAATTCAGCGAAGCCTGAATTATTTGTTGAAAAATTAGGGTATGCATCAACACCATTAAGAGTCACAGAAAACTTATTTTCATCCGCAGGATCAACGAACTCTAAAGTTAAATTTTGCGCAATCCCTCCCGTTCCATTAGAGGTTGTTACCGCTATTTTGGGAGAGTTATCTCCACACATCAGAGCAATCTGGGAGCTAGGAGTGACTGACAACGTCACGTCGCCGATATCAGGAAGACACTCACCTTGCGTATGCGTAATACGCGCACTCCCCTTCATTTCAAGATCTTTGGTGGTGACCGCACCAAAAATATGCGAACTCCCGCTAAGCTCAACATCTTCGGCACTATAAATATAAGCATACAAGTTAATACCACTGCCAATCTCGACGCTTGCATTCCCGCCTCTTTCTGATGGTATTGACCAGATAACCAAATTCCCAGGGTTATTACCTGGAACAGTTATAGAAAGGTTGCCGCCAATTTCTAACTCATTGACAACTAGCAAGGTCCCATCAGTAAAATTAACTGTCGCACTACCAGAAATATCTAGTTCACCGATTTGATAATCTGAACCAGTAAAATTAACTGTCACATTCCCACCAATAGTGATTCGGGTATAGCTTCCTTCCGGCAAATCGAAACTACCGCTACCGCTATATCTTTGACTAGGCCCAAAAGGGACTAAGAAGTCAGAGGGCGGGCGGGGAATTATTAAGTTACTATTGGGGGTACAAGTCGCTGAATCACATGAAGTCGGGGGATTAACATAACTATCTACAGTACCAAAGCCAACTTCAGCATTATTTGCTCCAATAATTTGGGCAGCTCCTGTCATCTCTAGTTCTGATTGATTTGTCCAAGACTGTGCTGGTCCTGTGAATACTTCGCAAACATCTCTTGAGCGAGACAGCTCTTGATCAAATACAGCGTAAGCAACTCGTTCAACAACCGGGTGACTTCGATTCGAAGCATCCTCTTCAAGAATAAGTGTAACTCGATCGTTTTTAGTAACTTCACATAAACGAATCCAACCACCATCACCACCAGCTCGAACTTGCTTCCTGACTATTGGCGCATAGTGTTTGTAACTTCGAGAAAATATGACCTCATTATCTTCACATGAACGCTCATAATCTCGAGAACCATCTCCGTTTTGATTGTACCCCCTTGAAGGACGGCCAAATTCAAAATCAAAACCATCTTCAGTCGTTCCTGAAAATGTTGGCGCCGCTATATACCCGTATGTTCGTGTTCTTTGGACGGCGTTTGCAGGGAGACTTCTTCGTCCAAACTCTAACGCGTAACTAAATCGGTCTGAAGTCACATTCTGAATTGCTGCTGTTACAAAGTAGTTTCGCCCTGCATCAGGCTGAATCTGTGACAACACAACAGGCACCTGAGAACCAAAATCGACACCAAAGGAATGCGTCGCCCAACTTTCTCCAGAGCGATTGCCCTGCCTTTGAAAGTTGTTCGTGGTTAATTTTCCGACCTCAATCTCTTGATCAGGTTGAGACGGATCTAACACTACTCTGCCTGGCTCTGCGACCAAATAGTAAATTGGATCCATTGTTTCAGAACCTGATGAGTAAATATTATTTTGCCTCACCAATGCAGATGAGTTAGTAACGGATTCCACTAAGGCGGCCGAAGGACGGTCCCCCTTCGGATCTTCAGGGTCTATTGAAGACATCAATATGACCACTGGAGCCTCTGAATAACTATTTTTAAAATTTATCAGACACGCTTGATTAGCACAGTTGTCACCGGTGATTTCACCGAATTCAAACTGAGCCAACGCAGGCAAACTAAGAAGTGAGAAAAGGGCGATGAGATATTTAATAACAATATTCTTCATTTTTAATCCCTCAGCCACACTTGCTGGCTACGCTGTACTTCATGAATACCTGTTCCGCAACTAACCGTAGATTGCAAAATGTAGAATGTTCGGCCATCAAGGTCGCCTCTATCTTCACATTCAAGCTCTTGGAGCTGGCATGAAGCTGTCGCACTGGTGATCAATGTTTGTTCAATAAACTGTCGAATATCACCACCAGCATCAAGCCTTGTCCCCATACAAATTAGTCCAACATTGCTAGTATCTTCATCAGGGTACATCTCGGTCAATACGTATTCATTGGCAGAGTGACTCAAAAGCCAAGCTTGTGTACCTAAGATACTCCTCGTGGTGGAATCTCGGCTTGACCAACTGGTTAGGTTCAAACTGGTCGCCAAGTAGCCCATTACCAAGATGACAAAGATAACAATGATCAGCATACTGCCGCTTTGTTTTGACTTACGGGACATTGATCACCTGTATATCTTGATTATAGGTTGAAGACTCTCCATTTAACTCGAATGTAAAAGTTACATTCACTACACCGTTGTGCTGAACATCGGCGGCTTGATAGGTGAGCTGATTACCATTACCCGCTAATTTATCGGTAACTGTCACGCCATTGCGGGTAATCCGGGGGCCAGCGATACAGTAAGTTACTTGCTCGTCACCGTCGAAAATAAAGTGGCGATTACTGACAGAACCACCAACTAGATCTTGTGCTCCGCTGGTAAGGCTAAATACATTGCCGTCGACCAGATTCGCACTATCTACAGTGTAGATATTGTCGAGATCATTTAAATTCGCTGATGAACGGGTTGGGTTGATGATCAACCGCTGCGTTGGACTGGCACTACTTACCGAGTCAGAGTTGCTAACGATGAAATTCAAGTCTGCACCAGACACCGCATAAAAGCCTGAATCAGCAATAGAGTAAAATGACACACAATTACTACCATCGTCTTCGAACATATTCGGTACGGCGTGGCGAACTTCACGAGACATCTTCTCAAGAACAAAAGAGGCTTCCGTCTGCAATCGGTAACGCTCTACCGAGCCAAAGTAACCAGTGACACCTAAATTAGTAAAGTTGGCGACCCCGAGTATTAGTATCGCTGACACAATCAGTGCTAGTACCATTTCAATCAAGGTAAAGCCTCTGTTTTTCATCAATACTCTCCCCTAAAGCCAGTGAAAGTAATCGGAGGCTGGCTACTTGCTGTAATGGTTAAAGAAATCTGCTGCAAATTCGCCGCACCACTCACGGCATTGATATCAATATCCAGTTCAAAATTGGCATAACTGGGGTCTAGGTTATCGATGATGTTTTCTGCAGCACTGACAAGGGTGGTCACATTGGTATCAACAGAGAGCATATCTGTCATCACACTTTGCCCCAATGCCGAGCTGCGGGAAAAGTAATGGTATTCACCAGATTGAGATAATTGAGGCGCAAGAAAAGAGGAAAAGATAACCACAGCGACGCCTAAAATAATCGTCACAATCACAGCTTCAAATAGGGTGAATCCATACGCTGACTTTTTCATTATATGCACCCCGAGTTTTGCGGAAAAACAAAGCCTTCACTATTGATGCACACCCAAGAACTGTTCGAGCCATCTAGCGTCGAGATTCGAATATCAATATTCCCGCCTTCTACCGTCGCACTGGTCGGGTTACCAAGTAAATCAAAACTCACTCGATTATTATTAGCAGTGATGGTGAATTGGTAATTGTCAGTCAGCACAACATCACTTCTTTGTTCAGCACGGTTAAGCGTTAAGTCACACCCTTCTACAGAGCCTAAACAGTTGGTAGAAGTGCCACCTATCGCTTGCGTAGCCAAGATGAAGTTTTGGTTGGTATTGACCCCATTATATTGCATACGATTGACTTGAATTTGGCGTACCAATGCGATGGTTTGATCTTGCAGCGCATACAGCTCGTAGTCTTGGCGTCCTGAAAAGCGTGTTGCTGCGACGACCGAGACAATAGCAAGTAACAGAATAACAACGACTAACTCTGTGAGAGTGAAACCTTGAGAGGAGGAGTTAGGCTTTGCTTCCATGAGGCACCTAAGTGATTATTTTTTCTACTTATACAGTATAAAAGAGAACTGCAATTAAAGGGAATGTTTTGCGGTTATTTGAGATGGATTAAAAGAAATTAATTCAGGCAAAGAAAAGGCCAGCGAATGCTGGCCTTTTATGAAATCGCTAATCAACAAGCGTCATCTTCAACACGTACTGTATAGATAGCAGCAGAGGTCGCTGGCTCATTATATTCTACGTAACAGCCCGAACCGGCTGTATAGGTGTCTACATTTTGACCTTGGAAAGTATAAGCAGCACCTGTAACCCACGCCGCAGAAATAGCATCCCAGTCAGCGGCTAGGCCCACGACAGAAGCCTCGATACCCGTCGCGTTTTCCGTAGGATAACCGAATGCGGTAGTGATGCCTTCTTCAGTAGTGCCATCCGCTCGGGTCTCAATACCTTCAATCGCAGCTTTACCGTAAACAATACCTGCGGCACCGTCGATTGCACCTTTTAGTCCTTGCAGTGAAGCTTGGCGTGCATCAACTTGCAGGTTTAAGAAACGTGGTGCTGCAGTTACTGCAAGAATACCAAGAATAACAATTACCACCACTAGTTCAATTAGGGTGAAACCGCCTTGTCTTTTCATAGTTTAACTCTCTCTATGGATAATATTTGCAGCACTACTGCAACGTTACGGTCACACGACCAGTTTCAATTTCATACACAAACTGATGTTCACTATTGCCCTCTTGCTGCACATAAGTACAGGTCGAGGCCCCGTTATCAGCTTGCGCAGAGTATTTAATATTCGAGTCCGTTGCCGCGTCTGCGACGGTACCAACTCGAGGTGGATTCTGTAGTAAGTTTTCCATTAAATCGATACAAGCTTGATCATCAAGACTGGTTGGAAAACTGCTGTTATCAGTATTAAGGCCATACGGGTAACCATCACGGAAATCACCGCCTGTTTGATCTGAACTTGTTAGCCAGAAATCAATACCATCATAGTTAACAGTATTGCGCACTTCGGTATTAATTGTCAGAGATGGTCTTGCTTCTGCTTCCCACTGAGCGCGAGCAGAAAGAACACCTGTCGCATACCCACCAGCAACACCTTCAACACTGGCTTTTTTAGCTTCATCAGTGACGTCCAAAAAGCGAGGCAATGCCGCTACAGCTAACAAGCCGACGACAACAATAACGACCACTAGCTCAACTAAAGAAAAACCAGATTGTTTGTTAAACATAATAATCACTACTCACTATTTAGTACACCGTATTATACGTAATTTATACATTTGCGCTACTAATCAACACGTCAAAAAATCAATTCGCCAAAAACCCGACCTTTGCGGAAAATTTATTATTAATCAAACCAATAGATATAAATTGATTTTGATTATACAAGTAATTGCAACGATAAGAAGAGCCAATAAACTCACTTTCAATTGCGATCGGAAAACTGCCTAACACCTCTTTTTCCGGATAAAGAATATCAAGCCAAAAAGCACAATCTTTTTGCTGCTCAGTATTCACCGGCAAAACCCATCCAGACCCCGTATAAGTAACCAATTTACCATCCAGTTCTAAAGCCTGTTTTTGCCCAGCAAGCAACCACTGCTGCTTGTAGTAACCCGCTTGCTCAATCACACGTTTACTCGCCACTAAAAACGCGGTGTCGCTTGCCTCTCGCTCAACATCTTTCCACGCGAGTAAAAAACTCATCACCAAAATAATGACAACTAGCAACCAGATAACCAAACGTGACCGCTCAAGGTTAGTTATCAAGCTAGCCTTTGATGGCATCGAGCATACCCCACATTGGCAAGAAGATACCAAGTGCCAGAATCAATACCATGCCCGCAACAATCACCAATAAGATCGGCTCAATTCTCGCGGTCAGTGTTTTTAAATCATAATCAACTTCACGATCATAAAAATCAGCAACTTCTAACAACAGCTCATCAATGCGACCTGTCTCTTCACCCACAGATATCATTTGAATAACCAGCGGAGTAAAAACCCCACTGTTAATCGCGGTGGATGAAATGGTGCCACCCGCCTCAATTGAGGACTTCATTTCAAGCAATCTGTTTTCCAAAAACTTGTTGCCTAGTGCCTCTGCTGACAACGCTAATGACTGGTTCAATGGCACGCCAGCTTTAAGCATCAGCGCAAAAGTTCGTGAAAAACGTGACAGTTGTGCACGATTAACCAACTCGCCCACAACAGGCATGCGTAAGCGGAACTTATCCCACTTTTCACGTCCATTAGCAGTATTGAGCCAAGCTTTAAACGCAAAGCCCATTGCCACCATAGCAACCACCATCATCATCCAGTAATTGACGAAAAATTCTGAGGTCGCTATCAATATTCTAGTCGGTAGTGGCAAATCCACACCAAAGCGCGCAAACATGCTCGAAAACTGCGGGATGACTTTTACGTTAAGTACAAACATCGCCACCATGATAAAACTGATAACAAAGGTCGGATAACGCATCGCGGTCTTTATTCGCTTACGTGTCTCTACCTCTTGCTCATAGTAGTTGGCAAGTTGCAGCAACGCTTCATCAAGTCGACCCGTATTTTCCCCGACATGAATCATCGACACAAATAGCGGGCTAAATACCTTAGGAAACATCTGCATTGAACTTGATAGACTTCTACCGTTAGTCAGTTCTTGCGTCACGTCTTCCAATGCTTCTTGTAACTGCTTGTTGGAACTGTTTTGGCTCAATCCTTTCATCGAACGCAGTAATGGCACACCGGCTTTGGTTAAGCTGTATAGCTGACGACAAAATATCACCAATACTTCAAGCGGTACTGCTGGCGTCAGTAACGCTTTGAAGTCTACATTAAAGGTACTCTTTCCCCCACCAGACTTAATGCTGATAGGGATAATACCTTTATTCATCAGTTGCTCGACGACAGCATCTTGCGTCGGCGCTTCTATATGACCCGAGACTGAAGAACCGTCACTGCTTCGTCCTTGATAATGAAAACTTGGCATAACCTAGGCCTACATATAGATTGCTTGCTCAAAGCCAGATGAGTCACCCTCACCCAAGCTCATCACTTCACTGAAACTGACAATGCCATCAAGGGCGAGCTCCATTGCCGAAGCAAGCAGCGGTTTGTAGTTTTCAGACTGACGGGCAACACGAGAAAAGCCAACCGCATCGTTCGCTCTTAGCATGTCCATCATATCTTGTTCTAACTCTAGCAGTTCAAACACACCAATTCGTCCACGATAACCCGTCAGATTACAGTTTTGACAGCCCCGGCCTTTAACAAATTGACGACCAACTTGATTCGGGAAACGCTGAGCGAGCCACTGCTTACGAGCATCATCAAGTTCTTCTTCAGTCTTACAATCAGGGCATACTTTACGCACTAAGCGCTGCGCGACTACCGCTCGTACTGCACTTGCTACCAGATAACCGGGCGCGCCCATGTCCATCATCCGTAGTGCACTATCTACCGCATCATTGGTATGCAAAGTACTTAACACTAAGTGGCCGGTTAACGCAGCTCTCAAACCAATTTCAACCGTTTCTTGGTCACGCATTTCCCCGACTAGGATTATGTCTGGATCTTGACGAAGGAAGGTTCTGAGCACTGTTGAAAAATCAAGGTCAATTTTAGGGTTCACTTGCACCTGACAAACACGCGGCAAGCGGTATTCAACAGGATCTTCAGCCGTGATGATCTTTTTACCTGGCTGATTGAGCTCAGTTAACGCTCCATACAAGGTTGTGGTTTTACCTGAACCTGTTGGGCCCGTAACCAGAATCATGCCATGAGGGCGGCGGAGCTGGCGACGTAAGCGTTCGAGCAAATGGCTAGGAATACCGGACTGCTCCAGTTTTCTTACCCCCGATGATTGATTGAGCAAACGCATAACCACCGACTCACCGTGCTGCACAGGTAGTGTCGACATACGAATATCGACCGATTGCCCTTTTGCACGAATGTTGAAACGTCCATCTTGTGGTAAGCGTTTCTCTGAAATATCTAGGTTTGCCATTAGCTTGAGACGTAACACCAATGCCGAGGCGATATTCACTTCGTTCAGCAAGGTTTCATGCAACACCCCATCAATACGCTGGCGCAAGCGTAAAACATTAGCATCTGGCTCAATATGAATATCTGAAGCGCCAACTTGAATCGCGTCTTCAAACAAGGAGTTAATCAGTTTTACAACCGTCACTTCTTCACTGTCATCGCCTTCAATATTAAAATCGAAAGCTTCAGTGACTTGGTGCTCAGCTTGTAACTGCTCCGCAAACGACGCAATTTCCTTGGTACGTCGGTAGTAACGATCGAAACCTTCCACCAGTTGTTTCTCTGGCGCAATGACAAACTCAATACCATACTGGCCTAACTGACCTAAGAGTGCTTCTTGAGCGAAGAGATCTGCAGGATCACTCATCGCCACACGTAAGGTATCCATCTGACGACCAATCACCAGTGCGCGTAAACGACGTGCGTGTACTTCAGGTAGAAGCTGAACCGCTTCAACATCGACATCTGCACGACTTAAATCAATCAGGGGAATATCTAGTTGCTGCGACAAAAACGTCAGCATTTGATGTTCTGAGAGAAAACCCAACTCAATCAGCGCTGCACCCAGCTTTCGGCCCGTTGTTTTCTGTGCATTTAGCGCTTCTTCAACCTGCTGCTCAGTGATGATACCTTCTTCGACTAATAGGTCACCAAGTCGCTTTCTTAGTTTAATTTTCACTCGGTTGTTCCTCTAAGCGGCTGATCAAGGTTAAGCGATCACGAATAAATTGCTGGGTCTGACTCGATAAGCCAAGCTTGGTTATCGCTTGTTGATAAGAGGTTTTGGCAGAATCGAGGTCAAATGCACGCTCTTGTTGGATACCTAAACCTAACCACCAGCGTCCGCTTTCAGGCTCTCTTTCGACCAACTTTTGATAACTTTGTAGTGCTAAATCATCCTGCTTGGCTTTTTGTGCCAATACGGCGCGCAGCGACAAGTACTCGACCGAAGCGGACTGTGGCAAAGTGCTTAATACCGTCAATGCTGCTTCACCCTGTTTTTCCTTCATCAGCATTTTGGCTAACGAGAGTCGCAGTTGGCCATTATCCGGATCCAGTGCAATGCCTTTTTGCAATATTTCAGCGGCTTTGCGAACCTCACCTTTACCGTAATAGAGTGCCGACAAACGCCTACGTACCTCATCATTAGTAGGTGTGTAGCGAAGAGCCTCATGGTAGTTTTTCAAAGCCTCTGCCAAATTATTACTGTCTAAGGCTTTCTTAGCTCGCTCTTGCGCCTTTTTAGCTAATTGCTGTGGCGTAAGTTCAACCTGCTCAATCACCACTTCACCACTTTTCGCTGATGGCGCTGGTTTTGCTTTATCGACACTATTAACTTGAGCAACCAATATTGGCTCCGATTTAGGCTTGGCAACGGCTGGAGGAGACTTAGCGACAACGTCAGCTTTTCTAACAACAGGTTTGGACGTAGCGCTCGATAACTCTTCGCGATTTGATGTTGATTGATAGACAGGCTGTTGATCGGTATTTATTTTGCTTGTTGGAGAGACAGCCGTACTATGATTTGATGCAGGCTCAGGAATAGAAAGGGCCTGTGGATGAGATACCACGACCTCTTGCTGAGATACAGCCCAACCACCAACTGCTAGACTTAAACCAAAGCTTCCTACTACCCACGGCAGGATCGCTCTCTGCTTAACTGGCTTCACTTCAGCCTTTACTATGCCTTCAGAGCAAGAGGTTTTCTTACTAGCCAGTTCTGATAGTGCATCATTCATCGCACTCATGGTTTAACTCCAGCCCCACAATCGCGGGCTTTTAAATTTAGGTTTACAACTATCGTAAGTGTCATGGACAGCGTCGAATAAGCAAGCATTGGTGACACTTTTCGATTTTTTGCTAAAGGCTAACACTAGAGCTTTATGACAAATTTGATTGATCAATCTCGGATACCCCTTGCTGGCTCGCCATATCGCTTTCTTCTGGCTCAGTGACAACAATGACGTCTCTCCACCGGATTTTGATAATCGATTGTCGATATAAGCCACTGCTTCATCTAAGGTTAGTCCTCTTAACTGAGCACTAAACGTAATTCTCTGACGCAACTGTCGTAGATGGTGCTGTGATAAACGCTCATCAAGCTCAGGCTGACCAAATAAGACGATTTGCAAAAGCTTGGCTTGCTCTGTTTCTAAATTACCAAACAGCCTAAGCACTTCTAACGCATCATCACTTAGCGCCTGAGCCTCATCAACAAGCACAACCACTTGCAAGCCATCTCGAGCTAACTCAATTAACCGTCGTTGAATATCATCAACAATCGATGCTACATCTATCGACTCAATACCGAGCTCTTTTGCTACCGCCACTCTGAGGCGATCGCCATCAAGAGCGGGGTTGGGTAAAAATACCAACTGTACGTGAGGCTTAAAATACTTAGCCATAACACGACAAACCATGGTTTTACCCGTTCCTACCTCTCCTGTCACTTTGATCAACCCCTCACCCATCTCAAGAGCGGCATTGACGGTCTGAATCGCTTCGTAGTGAGGTGCCAATCCTAGAAACAGCTCCGTATCTGGAGTCAGGTGGAAAGGCAGCGTTTCAAAACCAAAGTGTTCGAGGTACATTTCAATTACTGCTCGTCAGGGAACCACTCTTGTAACAAATCACGTGAACGCTCTAACTCTTTTTGCCACGTATTCACGCCAACAACGGAAGGCTTAAGCAAAATCACTAGCTCTGTTTTCTGCGTCAATTGTGTAGTATTGCGGAACAAGTGGCCTAAAGCAGGTATATCACCTAAGAAAGGAACCTTTGAAACTTGGTCAATGGTATTCGACTTCATCAAGCCACCAATCACCACGACGTCGCCATCCTGCGCACGAATCACAGAGTCCGATTCACGAATCGAGCTACGCGCCAATGGCAAGGTAATACTAGTGTTACCATAGCCAATCTCTTTCACTTGTTCATCAACATCAATTACGGCCGGGTGAACATGTAATAGTACATTGCCTTGGTCATCAATCTGTGGTGTCACATCAAGAGAAATACCAGAGAAGAACGGCGTCAGTTCGACTTCCGGTGATGGCTCTGAGTTATCACCACTGCCCACGACACTAGAAAGATCGGTCACGTAGTACTCATCAGTACCCACTTTAATCACCGCTTTCTGGTTATTTGATGCTGTCACTCGAGGGCTAGATAGAACATTTAAGTCGCCCTGAGTTGCCATAAAGCTCAGTACCGCCTCAAAGCTACCGCTTGAAATAACTAGGTTAGATTGACCACCGAGTAAAGTCCCGATCGCATCTAAACCAGGTAGAGCAGCTGGAATTATACTGCCGTTTGCATCTTTAACGATCGAACCCTGACCGATAGTGTAGTTGGTACCGTTTGAGCTGAAGGCTTTCGACCAATTAATACCTTGCTGATAACCATCACTCAGTGTGACTTCGAGAATTTTAGCCTCAAGAATCACTTGGCGATGCATACGCTGCTGGGAAATACCTAAGAAGCTACGTACCTCTCGAATTTCATCAGGGTACGCTCTAATAGTAATAACGCTCGCTTGAGGTGTTACAACAACACTTTGCCCATGACCAGAGCCGATAAGCTGTGATACCGCGACTTCTAGCTGAGGCCAAAAGTCGCTTTCGTTAGTGGTCTCAATCTCAGTACCGCCCTTCGCTGTACTGGTTGAACTTGAAGAAGAGCTTGACGATGAACTTGAAGAATTCGAAGACGATGAGTCCGATGAACCAGTATCAGTATTGGTAATCGTACCTGTTGAGATAGAAGTTAAAGAGCGTCCGACACGCTTAAATTGGAGGTAATCAACAGGGATAGTTACTGTACGCAGGCCTGCAGGATAAATTTGAATAACATTGCCAGTTTTAACAATGTCATAGCCGTACATATCTTGAACCACAGATAACACTTCATCTAGTGAAACATCCGTTAGGTTTACGGTAATCGCACCACTGACTTGAGGATGGATCGCAGCACTAAACTGAGTGCCTTTAACTAAGCTAGCAAAAAACGCCTTAGCTTCGACTTGATTTGCCTTAATTCTGAAGCGCTTGATTGTTTGCGTCGTACCAAGCTCTTCACCATTTAATTCTGGCATCAGGTCAGCTTCTACCGAAGGCGGCAGCGTTTCAAGACTACGGCTGTTGTTTTCATTGATCGCTTGATTCAATGCACTTTTCGCTTCAACTGGGTCTCGGTGCCCCATTGAGCAACCAGCTAATAGTGATGTAATGGTTATTGCTATAGCGAGTTTACGCATATGTTTCTACTGACCTTACTGTTTTACGTCCAGAGTGAACAATTCTAACTTCCACTGCTTACCACTACGGGATAAGGTGACCACTTCTGGTTCAATCCGATTAACTCGATAACCACTGACGCTCTCGCCAGCTAATACTACTTTGCCACTTAAGATCGCTCGGCACTTACCCACTTCAGAACAGACAATGCTTTGTAAACGAGGCAAAGGTTTTGTTACTACTTTAGGTGTCGCCGTTGTTTGGTTAGGTTGCTGCCAACCCAACGGCGCGGTGGGATCCTTAGATGCCCAGGCGGTTAGCGAAGTAAAAACCAATAAAGTAAATAGCCATGTTTTAGCCACCGATAAACTCCTGCCTTGTGCCTAGGGTATAAACTTCTAATACTAATCGAGCAGTAGGATACTCTTCTACAGAGTACTGAAAAGCTCGCCAATAGTATTTTACCGGTAGACTTTCCAACGTCTCTAAATACTCAACGATCGAAAAATAGCTCCCGGTTAGCTCTAGCCTAACTGGATGTAAGTAGTAACTAGAAAATGACTTATTTTCTTTATCGCTAACAATTGACTCAGCATTCATCGACTCTAAAGAGACAAGGCGTAACCCTTTGGTTTCCGCTAACACATCCTCTAATAGCTGAGCCATCTCACTCGGTGCTATTAAGCTTTCAATAATTTCCGCAAGCTGTTGAGAGAGTAGCTGACTTTCTGTCATCAGTTGCTTGTACTCAAGGTTCAGCTCTTGATCAGGATCTTTCTTTAGTTTAGCTGTCATCACCAGAATGTCTGCTTCCAGCCTCTGAGTGCTTAGCTTGGTATTCGAGATCTGCTTGTTTAACGCCTGAGTGCTTTTTAGCGCAGGTTCCACGACAAAAGTGAACAGACATAGAGTAATAATGACAAAGCCACATAAAGTTACTAGCCACTTCTCGCGCAGACTCATCTGAGTAAACTTTTCACTCCACTGCTGCCAGTACTGCTGCATTACTTACTCTCCTGCTTGGTTTTAAGCTCGAAGGTAATAACATCGTGCTCATTTCGACCTATCTTTAATTTCTCAAAGCTACGCCCTACCAGGTTAATTTCACTTTTAAATTGGTTGACCCAATTTGGGATCGATTTCGCTTCTCGTGCCAACCCCTTGAGGTCAAGAGTCGTCGCATCAATCGATATCGAGCTTAAAGAGATATCATCACGGCCAAGTTCAGAAAGGGATCGCATCACGCCGGAATAACCCTGTTGCTGCGAGTCATCAAACTCTCCAACAGCATCCAAAGAAGTGCGTTTTGCTTCAATTTCAAGCTTGAGTCGCGCTACGGCAGCAACTTTCGCCGCTGTCGGTTTATGTTTATCTATGCGCTCTGCCAGACTTGTTACTTGCTGTTTAAACTCTGACTCCTGAGCCCTAAACAGCTGTAGCTCTTGCTCTAATTGACTCTTTTGAAACTGGAAGTAGCTTGCACTTAACAACAATAATGCTGCAACTGCGCCCCATCCAGTAGCAACGTTTTTTAGGGTAAGGTGATCTTTTTTCGGCTTGAGATCGGCGGGAAATAAATTCACCTCTGTATGGTGAAGTTCGCCCAGCATGGCGGCCAAAACGAGTCCAGATTCTTGCTCAGAATCAGACAAAGCTGCAACTTTAACATTCAGCCTGTCGCTTAACGCTAATACAATCTCTTGCTGCTCTTCTTCATCACAACAAACTTGCATTTGGTGTAACGAAGCTCCTCTCAATTGTGATGAGAGGTAATCAATAGAACGCTGCAACTCCAGCGCGATACCATCAAGTTGTAAAACACTGCTGGCAACACCCGTTAATGGCGGGGTTACGCCACGAATAGTACGCTGGAATGCACACTGCTTTTCAACGAAAGCACTGACACGGAACTGGCCTTTTTTACTGCGCTGAAGCAGTAAGAAATTAGATTTGTCGTTAGCCGTATGTCCCCAGATTTCATCTTCAACTAATACTTGGCCAAGCTCTATACCCAATTTCGCCAATGATTCATATAGGCCGACAATGAGCGCGCGAGAAACAACATACACCTGGCGCTTAGTACTTAGTGGTAATGGCGCTGAATCCGCCACAATATCGGTAATACGCTCGCTAATAATTTCCTTGAGTAGAAACGGCAATGCACTAGAGATTTCTTCATCAGGAACGTTCGGTTTCTCTATTTGATAAGTCTGATACAAATTAGAATGAAGAACGACATCCAGTGATACATCGGAGATATTATTGTCGCGGAGAACTTTAACTAACGCTTCTTGCCAAGGAACGTTGTCAAATGGAACCTGTTGCGGTAAGTCATTTCCAACTTCTGACGAAAAAAAGAGTGCACTCGGCTGAACCACAACCCCAATGCGAGCTGCAGTTTTCTTACTGGTTTTAAATTTACCGATCAGGGATTGAATATTCATTTAATTATTTACGTTTTCCGCCAACGATTCCGTCGGCCAATCTGAACTTTATTCGGCGTAGCGACGACACTCTGTTTCACTGTTTGTTTTGGCAATAGCTGCTGTTCTGCTTCTAAATAACGTCCTTGTATTCCGTGTACGCCTAACTCAACAACACTTTGATATTCTTGTTTGTTGTCGACTCCGACAGCAATAACTTGAGTCTTCAATCCGGCACACGCGCCCAACAAGCTTCGTACAAAAAGTTGGTTTTCATGGCGTTGATCGATCTTCTTCACTAGGCTTCGGTGCAACTTTAGCTGACTCACTGGAAGCTCTTTTAAATAGTGCGTACTGACTATCGAGCGCCCTGCTTGGCCAATAGCAACCTGACAGCCAAGTCCGGCAATCATTTTTATCACTGGGCGCATATAGTCTAAGTGTTGCACGACTTTTGCCTCAGCAAATTCAAAAATCAATCTGACCCGCAGCTCCGACGAAATCTGCAGTAGCTCGTCCCTAAACCACTTAAAGTAGTTTCGATCCGCAAAAGGTACCACATGCAGGTTAATTGCGTAACGGTTTGAATCCCTTGAATCTTTTAAATATTGCGTAATTGATACAATGACCGCTTTATCAAGCACACCTTCATAGCCAACCGATTCAACTGCTGAATTAAATCGCGAGGCTTTTATCACGCCATTTTCTGGATCGTTTAAACGCACAAATAACTCTAAGTGATCCACAGACTTTTCTTTCTGCGCATCTAGCATGTAACAAGACTGAGAGAAGAGATAAAGCTGATCCGGTTTCAACACTTGATCAAATAGTGTTCTCCAACGAACACTACCTCGCTCTTCGGTCTGCGATGTATGTTTTTTAAATCGACTCCAAGTATTGTTTCGCTGTAACTGCGCACTTTTAAGCGCCGTTTCAGCTTCATCAATAATTCTAGTTGGACTTTCGCCTTCATGGTACATACTCACGCCAACATGCACCCAGTCATCAAGCGCTAAAGGTTGAGGCGGTTGAATTTTTGCTAACTGCTTTAAACATTGAGTCGCAATATTTGAGATTTCTTTACTCGATAGGTTCGGGGCAAAAATCGCAAAATCTGAGCTAAAATAACGAGATAAGATAATGTCTGGATAACGCTGAATTACGTTATTGAGCCCTTCACCTACTTCTACCAAGAAATCATTGGCAACCTGCTTACCTTGCTCTTCTTGAACATCTTCCCAATCATTAATTCTCAGCAGCAGCACACCACCTTGCGAACCATGCTCTGAAAGTGCCGACTCTAGCTTGCTATCAAACAGAATGCGATTTGCCGTCCCTGTTAGTTGATCTAAAAAGGTTTGCGTTCGAATAAAGGTATCAAATCGGCTGCGCTCTTGGCGGGCATCTTGCAGCTCTTCAATTAACCGATCGAGCGCTTCGCTTGCAGTATAAGGCCACTCTCTAAGATCCCCTTGAGCATATTCCTCAACTCGGCCAGCCAATATCATTCGTCCACGTTCTTCAAGAAGCTCGGAGCCAATTAATTGCTCTTTCAGCCACTTTAGACCTCGCATCAAACAAAAAACAATTAACGCGACGGCAAGCGTGATTGACCACAGAGCTTGCATCGAATATCCATAACCAATGTAGGGAGGCACCGCTTTAAAACGGATACTGTAACCGTCGTTCCGTTCAAGTATGTATTCAGCTTGGTATAACAACGACGCATCGATTTTAGACGAGGTATCTTTAAAGCGATAAATCACGCCATAAGATGACAACAGTTCCATCTCGACAATATTGGAGGCCTGGAGCATTTTAGGCATCCAGCGCTGCAAAGAGTATGCGGCATCAGGATCTTCCATCTCTTTATCGACGACTTCGACAATCCCTTGCAAAGAGTGGTCGAGATACTCTTGCCCCAAACGTTTAAAGGATAAAGTACCTCCCAAGAATAGGATAAACATGGCACTGATAACGATGACCGTTACAAACGCAACCAAACGCGTACTTAACTTTAAGGTAGGGGTATACCTCATTAATGAAAAATCCTTTTTCTACCACAGATGATTGTTGTCAGGATGGCAACCCATATAGAACAAATATACTACCTAAATAGTAAAACCTATAGTGGGTTTTAATTATTGAGGTTTATCTTACCTAATATATAAAAAAGCCGCGACATGCGCGGCTTTTTTTCAATAACAGACACTTAGAATGGGATGTCGTCATCAAAATCCATTGGTGGCTCGTTGTATTGAGGTTGAGCCTGCTGTGGTTGAGATTGTGGTTGCTGCTGTTGAGCAGGTTGGTGCTGCATTGGCTGCTGAGGTTGTCCCCAACCACCTTGCTGTGGCTGAGACTGACCCATGCCTTGAGCAGGAGCGCTACCTTGAGCACGGCCACCTAGCATTTGCATTACGCCGTTAAAGCCTTGCACTACAACTTCCGTTGTATAACGGTCTTGACCGCTTTGATCTTGCCACTTACGAGTTTGCAGTTGACCTTCAACATAAACTTGCGAACCTTTACGTAGGTACTCGCCTGCAACTTCAGCTAGCTTGCCAAACAGAGCCACACGGTGCCATTCTGTTTTTTCGCGCTGCTCGCCAGTTGCTTTATCACGCCATGATTCAGACGTTGCGATAGTGATGTTTGCCACAGCACCGCCGCTCGGCATGTAACGTACTTCTGGGTCAGAACCCAGATTTCCGACTAATATAACTTTGTTAACTCCACGGCTAGCCATGTTTCGCTCCGTCCAAAATAGGTATTGATGTAGAAATAGCGCAATAGGATAACACGCTTTCCGCTTGGTACAAATCTTCCTACCAACAATGTCCATTTGCCTTCGACAACAACATTATACAGCGCTGATTTTTAGAGAGTGTTCAAATTTTACCTAGCCTGAGTAATCGATAAATTACTTTCAACTATGAAACTAAACGCAAAGAGCACACCTAAATTCGCACTCTAGCGCCGCATGCTCCACCCTATCAAAAAATATAAAACGTCAGTATGCGAGGAAATTATGGCTAAGAACATTTACAGCAGAACTATTTACTTTTTATGCGAAGACCCCAACATCACTCACCCTGTTATCGAACAGGTTGAGCAACAAACTGGTCTCGCGATTCCACGGATGGTCGCTGATGACTTATTGTTGGCACTTCAACAGCACAAACACCGCATCTTAATGATAGACCACCACGACTATGCGAAAATTAAAAGCCAATTACGTGACTTACCACTGGCTAACAAATCGTTTGAAACCATCGTCTTTAATGTCGGTCATCGATTAACTACCGATGAATTGCTCTCTTTTGGCCATCTCAAGGGGCTGTTCTATCACAAGGATAACATTGAGCTCATCGCGAAAGGTTGTGAAGAGATCATTAATGGTGAAAACTGGTTACCAAGAAAGGTAGCGTCACAGCTGCTGTTTCATTATCGTAATGTTGTCGATACGCACACCTCACCAGCGACTGTCGATCTCACCACTCGTGAAATACAAATCCTGCGCTGTCTAATGGCGGGGTCATCAAATATTCAAATCGCCGAAGATATGTTTATCAGTGAGTTTACCGTGAAATCTCACCTACAGAAGATATTTAAAAAGCTCTCAGTCAAGAATCGAGTTCAGGCAGCAGCATGGGCAAAGCAGCATATGCGCCCTTAACTGATTAACATGACACATTTTTAACTTCAAACTTGGCGTATTCATTATCTATTCATGCAAATCATGGTATGGTTGCGCCAGTTCAAATATAAATAGAAAGTTAAGGTTTTATCATGATCAAAAAGTGCCTTTTCCCAGCAGCAGGCTACGGTACTCGCTTCCTACCAGCAACCAAATCAATGCCAAAAGAGATGATGCCAGTAGTGAACAAACCACTGATTGAGTATGGTGTCGAAGAAGCAATTCAAGCGGGTATGGATGGAATGTGTATTGTTACTGGCCGTGGCAAGCATTCAATCATGGATCACTTTGATAAAAACTATGAGCTTGAGCATCAGATCAGCGGCACCAATAAAGAAGAACTCTTGGTTGATATTCGTGACATCATTGATACTGCTAATTTCACCTACATTCGTCAGCGTGAGATGAAAGGTTTAGGCCATGCAATCTTAACCGGTAAAGAGTTGATCGGTGATGAACCATTTGCTGTTGTGCTTGCTGATGACCTATGTGTTAATGAGCAAGAGGGCGTATTAGCGCAAATGGTCGCGCTGTTTAAACAGTTCCGTTGCTCTATTGTTGCTGTGCAAGAAGTACCAGCAGACGAAACGCATAAGTACGGTGTCATTTCGGGCGAAATGATCAAAGACGATATATACCGCGTTGATGATATGGTAGAAAAACCAGAGCCGGGCACTGCACCAAGCAACTTAGCGATTATTGGTCGTTATATCCTTACTCCAGATATTTTTGAGTTGATCGAAAATACTGAACCAGGTAAAGGCGGTGAAATCCAGATCACTGATGCGCTACTAAAACAAGCTCAAGCAGGCTGTGTTCTGGCATACAAATTTAAAGGTCAGCGTTTCGACTGTGGTAGCGTAGAAGGCTACATTGAAGCGACCAATTACTGCTTTGAAAACTTATACCTAAAAGACACCAAAAAGTCTGAACTAGACAAGCAGCAAACCACCAAAGAACAAGCTTAATTTATCCGTAAGTTACTATCTAAAGGCGACTAACACAGTCGCCTTTACTGTTTTTTTATCCAGTATTTTCTTTGCACATTTGTCACTCTATGTAATACTTAGCCCACTTGATTTTTCATAGAGTGACGAGAATGGATCAAATAGAAGTCCGCGGTGCCCGCACCCATAACCTGAAGAATATCAATTTAACCATCCCTCGCGATAAGCTTATCGTTATTACAGGTTTGTCTGGTTCAGGTAAATCTTCGCTTGCCTTCGACACTCTTTATGCAGAGGGTCAACGTCGCTATGTTGAGTCGCTTTCTGCCTATGCACGTCAGTTTTTATCGCTAATGGAAAAGCCTGACGTTGACCATATTGAAGGCTTATCACCTGCCATCTCTATTGAGCAAAAATCAACATCACACAACCCTCGTTCGACCGTCGGTACCATTACCGAGGTCTACGACTACCTACGTTTACTATACGCTCGTGTCGGTGAACCGCGTTGTCCTGAACATCACACGCCACTTGCCGCGCAAACCATTTCTCAAATGGTCGATAAGGTTTTAGAGCTACCGGAAGGTTCAAAGATGATGCTCCTTGCGCCTATTGTCAAAGAGCGGAAAGGTGAGCACGTTAAAACACTCGAAAACCTAGCAGCACAAGGGTTTATTCGCGCGCGTATCGATGGTGAAACCTGCGACCTTTCTGATCCACCAACTCTAGAACTGCACAAGAAGCATACCATTGAAGTGGTTGTCGATCGTTTCAAAGTCCGTGGCGATCTTCAGCAACGTTTAGCGGAATCTTTTGAAACCACACTGGAGCTATCCGGTGGTATTGCAGTCGTCGCCCCAATGGATGGTGAAGGCGAGGAAATCGTATTCTCCGCCAACTTTGCCTGTCCACTGTGTGGCTATAGCATGCAAGAGTTAGAGCCGCGTTTATTCTCATTTAATAACCCGGCTGGTGCCTGTGGCACTTGTGATGGTTTAGGGGTGCAACAGTACTTTGATCCTGAGCGAGTAATTGTCGACGACTCATTAAGCTTGGCCGAAGGAGCTATTCGTGGTTGGGATCAAAAGAACTATTACTACTTCCAGATGCTCTCCTCACTAGCAGAGCACTTTGACTTCGACCTCAATGTTCCTTTTAAGTCGCTGCCGAAAAAAACTCGCGACATTATTCTAACTGGTTCAGGTCGAACAGAAGTTGAGTTTAAGTATATCAATGACCGCGGCGATATTCGTGTTAAACGACATCCATTCGAAGGGATCCTCAATACACTTGAACGTCGATATCGAGATACAGAGTCTAACGCTGTTCGCGAAGATTTAGCTAAATACATCTCAACTAAGACTTGTTCAAGCTGTGATGGAAGCCGTCTGCGTTTAGAGGCTCGTAATGTCTTTATCGGCGATACTACGCTTTCTCAAATTGTTGAACTGAGCATTGCCGATGCTCTGGGCTTTTTTGCCTCACTGAAGCTTGAAGGTCAGCGTGCGCAGATAGCCGAAAAAGTGATGAAAGAGATCAATGACCGACTGCAGTTTCTGGTTAATGTCGGCCTTAACTACCTCAACTTATCCCGCAGTGCAGAAACACTCTCTGGTGGTGAGGCGCAACGTATTCGCCTAGCGAGCCAAATTGGTGCCGGACTGGTCGGCGTCATGTACGTTCTTGATGAACCTTCAATTGGTCTGCATCAGCGTGATAACGAGCGCTTACTGAAAACCCTGACCCATTTGCGCGACCTAGGTAATACCGTGCTTGTCGTTGAGCACGATGAAGATGCTATTCGTATTGCAGATCATGTGATTGATATCGGCCCAGGTGCTGGTGTTCATGGTGGTAATGTGGTTGCAGAGGGAACCATGGATGAGATTATTGCCAACCCTAACTCATTAACCGGTCAGTACCTTAGCGGTAAAAAAGAGATTGCCATCCCTGAATCTCGCACACCTAAAGATAAGAAAAAGGTTGTCGAGCTTATCGGGGCAACAGGCAATAACTTAAAAGATGTCACACTAGAGATCCCTGTGGGCCTATTTAGCTGTATTACCGGCGTCTCGGGCTCAGGCAAATCGACACTAATTAACGATACTTTCTTCAAGATCGCTCACACGCAGTTAAATGGGGCAACTACGGCGACGCCTGCTCCATACAAAAAGATCAAAGGCCTAGAGCATTTCGATAAAGTCATCGATATCGACCAAAGCCCGATTGGTCGTACGCCACGCTCTAACCCAGCGACGTATACTGGTATTTTCACGCCAATTCGTGAACTATTTGCTGGAACCCAAGAATCTCGTTCTCGTGGCTATAAACCGGGCCGCTTTAGCTTTAACGTACGTGGCGGCCGTTGTGAAGCATGTCAGGGTGATGGCGTAATTAAAGTTGAAATGCACTTCCTACCCGATGTTTATGTCCCTTGTGATGTATGTAAAGGCAAGCGTTATAACCGCGAGACACTAGAGGTGCGTTACAAAGGCAAAACTATTGATGAAGTGCTAGAGATGACAGTTGAAGATGCTCGCGAGTTCTTTGATCCTGTACCTGTCATTGCGCGTAAGCTGCAAACTCTGATGGATGTTGGCCTGTCATATATTCGCTTAGGCCAAGCAGCAACTACCTTATCTGGTGGTGAAGCGCAACGCGTCAAACTGGCCCGTGAGTTATCTAAACGTGATACTGGCAAAACCTTATATATTCTCGACGAGCCGACTACAGGTCTGCACTTCCATGATATCCAACAATTGCTGACTGTATTACATCGCCTGCGTGACCACGGCAATACCGTTGTCGTGATCGAACACAACCTAGATGTGATCAAAACCGCCGATTGGATCATCGATTTAGGCCCTGAAGGCGGCCAAGGTGGAGGGGAAATCATTGCAACGGGCACGCCAGAAGATGTGGCCCAAGTCAAAGGCTCGCACACCGCTAGGTTCCTCAAGCCTATGTTAAAATAGCAAATAATTGTAAGATGAACAGACCAGTGCCAATCCACTGGTCTGTTTTTTTAAGGTGTTGTAATTTATGGCGACTACTCATGTAGCAGGAACGGAACTAGAATTCAAAGCAGCAAAGCCGCCTTTGATTAAACCATTCTTAGTTTCTTTAGGCAGTGTTTACTTACTCGCAATGCACTTTTTTATGCCTAACCCAGGCGGTTCCGGCCTAGCTCTTGCCTTTAACCCAATTACTTGGCTTGCACTGAGTTTCTCTATTGCCATCGGTCTGTACCAGTTCGGTACTCAGGGCAAATTAAGGTACAACAAACTTACCGTCGGCTTGTTTATCAGTTGCGTGATGCTAACTTTGCCTGTTCTCTATCACAATGCTGCCCCTTCTTTGTCTACTGGTAAGCTCATCGGTCTTTGGAGTGGATACCTACTCTTCGTCGTACTACAACAATTTCGTTTTAGTAATAAACAAAAGCAGCGTTTGCTGTGGTTTATCACTATCGCAGTATTCATTGAAGCGCTATTCGGCTGGGTACAATTTTTACTTTTAGAACCGGGCAATATCTTTGGTTACAATACCGTCAGTAATCGTCCTTATGGTATTTTCCAACAACCCAATGTGATGGCAAGTTTCCTTGCGACTGGTCTAGCACTATCTGGTTATTTACTCACTCGCCACCCAACCAAGTATCAACGTAAAGTCAGTGAAGTCGCTCTGCTTTATCTAATGCCAGTGGCCACCATTCCGCTGCTAATCTTTTTAGCCTCTCGCACAGGTTGGTTAGCGGGAGTTCTCTCGGTTGGATTGCTACTGCCGTACATCTACAGGTTTGCGACCAAAAAACGTTTCTTTGGTTGGTCACTGGCTGTGATTGCCGGTATCACCATTGGCTTCAGTACCAATATGATCTCTGCTGACTCTTCACTTGCTTCACAACGGGCAAACTTGGAGAGTCCAAGGCAATACACTTTTCCGCAAGCCCTCGACATGCTGATTGAAAAGCCATTTACTGGCTATGGCTATGGTCGTTTCGAACCTGAATATATTGTCTACACGGCACGCCAACATCAGCTCAATGAACTGTATAAGCCAGGGCTTGCGGCGATGGACCACCCGCATAATGAGCTACTCTATTGGGGTGTGGAAGGCGGCCTGATCCCCTTACTTGCGATCTTCCTTGCTGCAATTCTGGTTTTAGTTCGCATCGCACAGACCACGCGAGGAACGCGTCTAGCTTTGTTTGCTCTGTTTGTGCCGATCGTACTGCATAGCCAACTTGAGTACCCTTTTTATCACTCTGCTATCCACTGGATTACTTTTATTATCTTGCTTTACTGGGTCGACCAACGAGCCGCCTCTTACCGACAAATATCATTAAGTTTTGTCTCGCAGACACTGTTACGCGTATTCAGTTTGGTGATACCAATCATTGTAAGCTTCTTTATGCTCACCACGCTGCATACCAATTACGTCTTAACCCAGTTTGAACGTTCGCAGCCGAAGAACCCAGAGCTGTTAGAACAAGTGAGCAATCCGATTGTTTGGCAGGATAGATTTGATTGGGATATCTTCAGCACCTACCTCAATATTGGCTTGCACCAGCAAGAAGCCAAATATATTCAGCCTTATATCGATTGGTCTTTGGAAATCATCAAAGATAAGCCTCGTCCGGCTTTTTACAACAACCTGATCTTGGCGTATCTGGGACTGGGCGAAACCGTCAAAGCGGAACAGATTCGACGCGAAGCACAATTTCTCTTCCCTGAGCGAGACTTTTCACAGGTGTCCTATATTCCACCGAATATTGATGCGTTAAAGGCTCAAAACGAGCAAGAGCAAAAATAAATAAAGGCGACCATTGGTCGCCTTTATTACTTAAGTTCCATAACGCTATTGAGCAAAAGACTCTTCCAGTGCACGTAAACATAGCGCTACGTTTTCTGCGCGAGCACCGTAGCCCATCAAACCGATACGCCAAGCTTTACCCGCTAGCGCGCCTAACCCTGCACCGATTTCTAAGTTGTAAGTATTGAGCAGGTGGTTACGCACTTTCGCATCATCAACACCTTGAGGAATATAAATCGCATTCAGTTGAGGTAAGCGCGAGTTCTCTTCAACCACAAATTCAAAGCCTAACTTCTCCAAACCTTGTTTAAGTTTCTCATGCATATCACGATGACGTTGCCAAGCATTCTCAAGCCCTTCATTTTTTAGAATCAGTAGCGATTCATGCAGAGCATATAGGCTATTCACCGGTGCAGTATGGTGATAGCTACGCTTACCTTCACCGCTCCAATAACCTAAGACTAAACTTTGGTCGAGGAACCAACTCTGCACTGGTGTAGTACGAGACTGAATTTTCTCAATAGCGGCAGGGGAAAACGTAACAGGTGATAGACCTGGCACACAGGACAAACACTTCTGACTGCCAGAGTAAACTGCGTCGAGTTGCCACTCATCCACTTTAAGTGGCACGCCACCTAATGACGTTACCGCATCGACAATAGTCAGCACACCATATTGCTTGGCCAATTTGCCAAGTGCCTCGGCATCACTGCAAGCCCCTGTTGATGTTTCAGCATGAACGAAAGCAAGCACTTTCGCATCAGGGTTATCTTTCAATGCTTGTTCAACTTTGGCCACCGATACAGGTGCGCCCCATTCGTCATCAACGACCTCAGCAACACCGCCAGCACGCACGACGTTTTCACGCATTCGCTCACCAAATACGCCATTGCGACACACAATAACTTTTTCACCCGGCTCAATCAGGTTAACAAAACAGGTTTCCATACCCGCACTGCCCGGCGCTGACACGGCAATAGTAAACTCATTCTCGGTTTGAAAAGCGTATTTAAGTAGCGACTTAAGCTCGTCCATCATGCCAACAAACAATGGGTCTAAGTGCCCGACAGTAGGACGACTCAAAGCTTGTAGCACTTGGGGAGAGATATCGGAAGGCCCCGGCCCCATTAAAATTCGGTGTGGGGGAATAAAACTTTGAATCGTCATTGGCAGCTCCTTTTGAATAACTTTTTCATTCTATTTATTTTGCTTAACCACATTAATGCATATTTTCCCCACCAGCAATTAGCCCAAAGTCTTGAGGTCAAACCAGTGTCACAAGTTTGTTAATTTATAAATACGATAAAGTTACAAATACCCGTTGACATAAGTCACAGAAAAACGTTCAATGCTGAGTATGTGGTGAATATTTATGCCGCATAGCAAATTATTTTGCAGAAGAGGAGCACTGCCCAGGTAGATATGTTGTGGAACCGCAAATCCAATACAACATATTGAGGGGGAGTAGTGCCGAGGTAGATAAAAGTTGTGGCTTACGTCTATCGGTTGTTAGGGTTGAATCCCTACGACTGTCATCAGCCCTGTCTGATGATGAGCTTCTGAGGTATACCATTCAAATAAACACCTCTCTTTCGCTCAACTCTCTTCATCAAAGTAAAACATTGGATGTTGGTATAGCTACCAAATTATATATTTTCAGGAAGTCGTGGGAGAAAACGCTGTGAGCAGTTTTAATGTAGCTAAATTTGGTGGAACAAGTGTTGCAAACTTTGAAGCAATGAGCCGTTGTGCCGCTATTATTGAAAGCAACCCAAATACTAAACTCGTAGTCAGCAGTGCTTGTTCTGGAGTGACCAACTTACTGGTTGAACTGGCTAACGGCGTACAAGATCAAACTCGTCGTAGCGAAGTACTGGCTAAACTGGCAGAGATCCATCAAGCAGTACTGAATCAACTAGAAGATGCAGCCCAAGCTGCGAGTGAAGTGTCAGCCATTCTCGATACAGTGGCAAGCCTTGCTGAAGCCGCTTCTATTCAATCGAGCCATAAACTAACCGACCACCTTGTCGCATGTGGTGAACTGATGTCGACCCACTTGCTGACGCAATTGATGAAAGAGCGTGGTATCCAAGCAGTTCGCTTCGACATCCGAGATGTGCTGCGTACCGACAGTAACTTTGGCAAAGCCGAGCCCCTTTTGGACGATATCAGCAAGCTGGCTCAGCAACACTTAATTCCACTGTGCCAACAGAATGTCGTGATTACCCAGGGCTTTATCGGTTCAGATGAGCAAGGGAATACCACAACACTAGGTCGTGGTGGCAGTGACTACAGCGCAGCATTAATTGCCGAAGCAGTGGAAGCATCTGGCTTAGAGATTTGGACCGATGTTCCGGGTATCTATACTACTGACCCTCGCATTGCCGCTAAAGCTTCGCCAATTCCAGAGATCAGCTTTAGTGAAGCGTCAGAGATGGCTAACTTTGGCGCTAAAATTCTTCACCCATCAACACTACTACCTGCACTACGCCATGATATCCCGGTCTTTGTTGGCTCTTCAAAGCAGCCAGAGAAAGGCGGTACTTGGATTCGTCATCAAGTTGAAAGCTCACCGCTATTCCGTGCGCTCGCCCTACGCTGTAACCAAACCATGGTGACACTGCGCAGCGCGCAAATGTTCCACGCGTATGGCTTCTTAGCCAAAGTGTTTGAAATATTAGCTAAGCATAAAGTCTCGGTAGACTTGATCACCACTTCAGAAATCAGTGTCTCACTCACACTCGATCAAACAGACACGTCTGGTGGTGCTCCACAGCTTCCTGAAGCGGCGCGCCTAGAACTTGAAGAGTTATGTACTGTTGAAGTTGAACATAACCTCTGTCTGGTAGCTCTCATTGGTAACAATATGAGCGAAAGCAAAGGCTATGCGAAGCAAGTGTTCGGCACCTTAGAAGACTTCAACCTACGTATGATTTGCTACGGCGCAAGCCCACATAACCTATGTTTCTTAGTCCATGAATCAGTCTCTAAGCAGGCGATTCAGAAGCTACATACGGAATTGTTTGAAGGCTAAAAACAATAAAGGTTGGCAAATGGCCAACCTTTTTTATTTTAGTCTGTAGACCTTTTACTCACCGGCAACTTTCATCGACTCAAGTAGAATCGAACCCGTTTGAATCTGAGAGCGCGTCTCGACATCATTACCGACCGCAACAATCTGGTTAAACATCTCTTTTAGATTGCTGGCAATCGTGATCTCGGAAACTGGGTATTGGATTTCACCGTTTTCAACCCAGAAACCTGCTGCGCCACGAGAATAATCGCCAGTCACAATATTTACCCCTTGGCCCATCACTTCTGTTACCAGTAGGCCTGTACCTAGCTCTTTGAGCATCTGCTCGAAGTCCTGACCAGTCGACTTCACAAACCAGTTATGGATACCACCAGCATGGCCCGTTGGCGTCATGTTCATCTTACGTGCAGCGTAGCTTGTCAGTAGGTAGGTTGCCAAAACACCATCGGTAATGATTTCACGGTCTTGAGTAAACACGCCTTCGCTATCAAATGGGCTTGATGCTAAACCGCGCAGCATATGTGGACGCTCTGATACATTAAACCACTCAGGTAGCACTTGCTGACCAAGATGATCCAATAGGAATGACGATTTACGGTAAAGGTTACCGCCACTGATCGCCATCACTAGATGACCAAGCAAACCTGTCGCAACATCAGCAGCAAACATCACTGGGTATTTACCCGTTTTCAGTTTCTGTGCATCCAAACGACTCACGGTCTTTTCAGCCGCTTTCTGACCAACTAATTCAGGAGTCCAAAGGTCATCTTTATGACGAGCTACCGTATAACTGTAGTCTCGCTCCATTTCACCATTGACGCCTTGGCCAATCACACAACAGCTAGTGCTATGACGGCTTGATGCATAACTCGCAAGTAAACCATGACTGTTACCATAGACTTTTAGGCCATAATGGCTGTCATAGCTGGCGCCGTCACTTTGCTTAATCTTGTTACTGTACGATAGCGCTTGTTGCTCAGCTGCAATCGCTACTTGCGCAGCGTAATCAGGATCTGGCGTATCTGGGTGGAATAAATCTAAATCCGGGATATCTTGCACCATGAGTTCTTTCGGTGCCGGACCTGCGAATGGATCTTCAGAGGTATACTGAGCAATATCGAGAGCAGCAAGTACCGTTTGTTGGATTGCTTTTTCACTCAAGTCTGATGTTGAAGCGCTGCCTTTACGTTGATTGCGGTATACCGTGATACCTAATGCGCCATCACTGTTAAACTCGACGTTTTCTACCTCGCACATACGGGTTGAAATGCTTAGGCCAGTTGACTTGCTGATGGCAACTTCTGCCGCATCCGATTTCGCTGCGGCCATCTCTAACGCTTTTGCTACTGCGCTTTCCAACTCAACACGTTGTTGAGCCACTTGCTGTCTTACGTCCATATTTGCTTATTTCTTAAGATCAATTGCCATTAGAATAACAAGAATTTCGCTTTCTCCCCACGATTCTTGTTAAAATAGAGAAATAGATGTTCAATTTAAGGCAGAAAGATGGCACGTAAGAATCAAAAAGCGCCATGGGAAGAGGAAGAAGAGATCATTTGGGTCAGTAAGACCGAATTGAAACGCGACATGGAAGAGCTACAAAAGCTTGGTGAGGAACTCGCAAGCCTGAAGCCGTCTGTGCTAGAAAAGTTCCCTTTGAGCGAAGACCTAGCAGAAGCAATCAAAGACGCACAACGCTTTAAAAACGAAGCGCGTCGCCGTCAGCTTCAGTACATTGGTAAGCTGATGCGCTTTGAAGAGACTGAGCCTCTACAAGCGGCATTAGATAAAGTACGTAACAAGCACTCACAAGCGACTGCTGAACTGCACAAGTTAGAGCAACTTCGTGATCGTATCGTAGAAGAAGGCGATAGTGCGATTGGTGATGCGGTAGAACTATTCCCAAGCGCTGACCGCCAACGCCTACGTCAACTTGCTCGTCAAGCGGCGAAAGAAAAGGCGTCTGGCAAGCCAGCAAAAGCATTCCGCGAGATCTTCCAAGTGCTAAAAGCACTAAACGAAGAAGAGATGTAAGCTAGAAGTTTGAAAAACAAGGGCTGGCGTATTAACGCCAGCCCTTTTTATTTTCAATAAATTTCATTGCCATCCCCCGAATACGAATTGGGCTCTCTCAATGCAAATAGAAGACTATATGAGATTCCTTACTCGCTCATTCTTCTCTCTAAGGAATGAACGAATATCCATTCCCTATATCATTCACCTGCTCTGACAAATTCACTCAAAATTGAATTAGAGTGGCTAGATGATAATTGGTCGATATCTCCTGCCACTTCGACCTGGCCATTGGCGACGAAAATAAAGTCAGAACTTATCGCCCTCGCATCACTAATATGGTGCGTCACCATCAGTACCGTAATGTTTCTTTCTTTGGCTAACGTGGCCACCAATGACAACATATCTTCGCGCAAAATAGGGTCTAGCGCCGAGAAAGGTTCGTCCAAAAGCCACGTTGCATGCGGCTGAACGAAACAACGAGCCAGTGCCACTCGCTGACGCTGACCACCTGATAATTGCTCAGGTAACCGGTCTAGGAACTCATGTACACCCACTTGAGCCGCAGCCTGCTCCACTTGCTGTTGCTGATCATTGCTCAGTTTAAGACCCGGGTGCAGCCCCAAACCTATATTCTGTCGCACAGTGAGATGAGCAAACAGATTGTGTTCTTGAAACAGCATCGCAAAAGGTCGTTGATGAGGCTCTAAGCCAACAATTTTTTTATCTTCCACACTAATCGAGCCTTTTGCTGGCTCAATGAATCCAGCCACCAAGGCTAGCAAGGTCGATTTACCCGCCCCACTAGGGCCCATCAAGGCGACAATCGAACCCTGCTCAACCGACACGTCAAAGTGAAACAGCTCATTGTGATAATAATAATCGACGTTACTCAGGGTTAGCATGCTTGACCTTTTTATTTACTTTGAACAGCGTTTCAATCAAGGTGAAACACCCAACACTTAACAGCAACAGTGTTACTGACACCACTGCCGCCGCTTCCATCTGATAACTGCCTAACAGTTGGAAAAGGTACAATGGCAAGGTACGAAATTCCTGACTACCAAATAGTGCGACCGCACTCAAATCCCCGATAGCAAACATAAAGCTGATGGCAAAAGCATGAGCCAGTGGCTTTCTTAGTGCATTCCATTCCACCACTTTAAATCGTTGCCAGCCTCGCATGCCTAAACTCGCACATACATATTGATATTGCTGCTCTACATGCAGCATTGGCTGAGACAAGGTTTTAATCACATAAGGCAGTCCCATCAGGGCATTGACCGCCACCACCACAACGAATGCGAGACTGAATACATCAGTAAACGAGCGCAGCAGTAAAAACAATCCCGTAGAAATTACCAGCCCTGGGGTAACTAGAATGATCGTGCCAATCAATTCGATATGATCAGCTCGTTTCGCTCTATCACTCAAACGCAGCCGACGACTGGTGATTAGAATAGCCACCCCAGCCGATAGCGCGATGATACTCGCCAGTGTCGCAACTTTAATGGATGCCCAGAAGGCGGACCAAAAGCGTGCATCGGTTAAGACATTAATCACTTCTTTGTTGATGCCACTCAGCACCACCATTAGCAATGGAGGTACGACTAATAGTACTGCGCCGATAATCCAGCTCCAGTCCCAACACTTCGATATCAAACTATCTTTAGACAAGAAAATATCCTGCGATTGACTGCCGCTCGTGACCGAAACTGGCTTCGCAAGTCTTTGAATACTCAGCGCCATCACACCACATAACGCCATCTGCCAAATAGCTAGCAGTGCGCCGGCTTGCAAATCAAAATCAAACTTAATCGCTTGGTAGATCGCCAGCTCGATAGTGGTCGACTTAGGACCGCCGCCCAATGCCATCACAGTTGCAAAGCTGGTAAAGCACAGCATAAATACCAAACCACTCACGTGGGGTAACTGCTGACGTAAGCGAGGCCACTCAATCCAGCGAAATTTGTCCCAATGCCCCATCCCTAGGTGAGCACATAACTTATGTTGCTCTTGGGGAATCGACTCCAACGCTTGGAGCAGTAATCGCGTCGCATAAGGGAGGTTGAAGAACACGTGTGCGAGTAAGATGCCGTTCAAGCCATAGATTGAGAAAGGTAATTTACTGTCTAGAGACTTAAACAAGGTCGCGAGCAATCCACTGTTGCCATAAATAGCTAACAGGCCAAACACCCCGACCAAGACCGGTAGCACTAAGGTGGTGGCAAATAGTTTTAGCAGCAGCGTCTTACCGACAAATTGACGGCGAGAAAGTGCATGGGCGACAGGCAGAGCAAAGCCAACGCTCAGTAATGTCGATAGAAAAGATTGGTAGAAACTAAACTTAGTTACATGACGATAGTAAGGATCGTTCCAAACTACGCTGATGTTTAAGGTATCAGCGTTGATCATCAATGCAGCCAGCGCTGAAACAACAAAGGTCGCGATGAAGATCGCGACCCATAAACCAATGAGAGGTGTTTTACGCAAAAGAAAGCCTTAGAAGGTTAATGCACTTTGCCATTCACGAATCCAAGATTTACGATTCTGAGCCACCTCATCAGCACTAAAGCTGAGCGCTTGGCTAGGCACCGTCAGAGTTTCGAAACCTTTAGGTAGTTCAACATTAGTCACTGGATACATCCAGTTTCCGGTTGGCATTGCTGATTGGAACTCATCACTTAAGATAAAGCTCATGAATTCATCGGCAAGCTTCTCATTTTTAGCGCCTTTTACCTTTGCTGCCACTTCGACTTGAGTGTAGTGACCTTCGGCAAAATCAGCCGCCGCATATTTCTCATCACTTTCAGCAATCAAGTGATAAGCAGGCGACGTGGTATAAGAAAGTACCAGATCAGACTCACCTTCTAAGAACATAGAGTATGCTTCAGACCAGCCTTTAGTAACGGTGACGGTTTTTCTAGCCAGGTTTTGCCACGCCTCTGTAACATCATCGCCGTAGACTGACTTCATCCACAGCATTAAGCCTTGGCCCGGTGTCGAAGTGCGAGGATCTTGATAAATCACTTTTAAATCATCACGAGACTCAACTAGCTCTTTTAAGCTCTTTGGCGGATTGTCCAACGTCTCTTTGTTGTAAACAAAGGCAAAATAGCCAAAGTCATACGGTACAAAAGTCTTGTCATTCCAACCGTTAGGCAGTGTCACTGAGCCAGTATCGACATTGTGTTGCGCCAATAAACCTGTTTCCTTAGCTTCCGCCATCAGGTTATTGTCTAGGCCAAGTACGATATCGGCTTTGCTGTTGCCACCCTCTAGACGCAGTCGATTTAGAATCGAAACCCCATCATCTAAGGCAACAAAGTTCACGTCACAACCACACTTTGCTTCAAACGCTTTTTCGACCGTTGGACCCGGGCCCCAATCGGCCGCAAATGAATCGTAGGTATAAACCGTTAGTGTATTGTCTGACGCGCTTGCTGAAAATGAAGCTAGAGTAACAGCCGCTAGAGTGCTGATTGAAAGGGTATTTAGAGTGTTTTTCACTGCTCGCTCTCTCCTTGTATGAGCGGCACAGGTTTGAGGGATACATCGGTATGAGATAGATCCAAACTCAATTCCTACGCCAGCATTATCTGGTTCAGGTCCACGGGTCCCAAGCCTTGCTTGATCTCAGCTTCATTGAAACAATGAATAGCTCCCCGATGAGTAACGGTCAAATTGTAATAGTTATGAGACTCAATAGCCATCCCCTAAATAGTTGGAGTTGCAGCTAGGCGACAAGCGACTTCAAATATGACGGGGATCGTAGCCCCAACGCGGAACAAGACCTTGCTCTACGCCCAGATGATCCAAGATACGCGCAACCATGAAGTCGACTAAATCCTCAATCGACTTAGGCTGGTGATAGAATCCCGGTGCGGCTGGCATAATCGTCACGCCCATCTGAGAAAGCTTATGCATGTTCTCTAAATGCAAGGTAGAAAATGGCGTTTCACGTACCACCAGCAATAACTGACCGCGCTCCTTCATCACTACATCAGCGGCGCGCTCTATCAAGTTATCAGACATACCATGGGCAATTGCGGCAACGCTTCCCGCAGAACATGGACAAACTACCATCTGTTTCGGCGCGGCTGAGCCTGAAGCCACCGGAGAGAACCAATCATCTTTACCACAAACAACCAGCTTGTCTGGGTCACAGTTAAGGTGCTCAACCAAGCTCTGTTTCGCAATGTCAGGGTTAGCGGACAACTTCAAACCATGCTCAGTTGCTAGCACGACACGTGCTGCCGAAGAGATCAACAAATAGACCTGATAGTCTGCTGCTAATAAACACTCCAGTAGTCTCAGTCCATAAGGCGCACCAGATGCCCCTGTAAACGCTAATGTGATCGCTTTTTGTTGTTTATTACTCATGGTTATAACTATTCTTCGCCTAATTTTTCCAGTAGCTTGCCGTGAATACCTTCAAAGCCACCGTTGCTCATCACTAAGATATGGCTTCCCGCTTGAGCGTGAGAAACTATCTTCGCAACCAGTTCATCGACATTGGCCGAGGTGTCAGCAGGTTGATGACATTGGCTAGCAATGTCTTTGACTGACCAATCAATGCTGTCAGGTTGATAAAGAAATACTTGATCCGCCTTAGCCAGTGAGGCTGCCAGCGCATCTTTATGTACGCCGCGCTTCATTGTGGCGCTACGCGGCTCTAACACTGCAATAATATTGTCACTGCCAACCTTATTACGTAGACCACCAAGAGTCAGTTCAATCGCGGTCGGGTGATGCGCGAAATCATCATAGACAGTCACGCCATTGACCTGACCTTTTAATTCTAGACGACGCTTAGTGTTGATAAATTTAGCCAGTGATTCACAGGCTAAGTCTGGCGTTACCCCGACATGACGCGCGGCACCAATAGCCATCAGAGCGTTATCAACGTTATGGTCACCAACAAGATCCCATTTGACGATGCCAACCTCTTCATCTTGGAAGAAGACTTTAAATTCAGAGCCATCCGAGATAAGTTTTTCTGCACGCCAGTTGGCTTGCTGACCAGTAAACTCAGTTTCACTCCAGCAACCACGCTGCAGTACATCCTCTAAAGCGATATCTTGTTTTGGCGCCAGTATGCGTCCATTACTAGGGACTGTACGCACCAAGTGATGAAATTGACGCTTAATTGCCTCTAAATCATCGAAAATATCCGCATGATCGAACTCTAAGTTGTTCATCACTAAGGTTCTCGGATGATAGTGAACGAACTTCGAGCGCTTATCGAAAAAAGCACTGTCATATTCATCCGCTTCAACAACGAAAAACATGCTTTCCCCAAGGCGAGCTGAGACACCGAAGTTCCCCAGTACACCGCCGACAAGGAAACCAGGCTGGTAGCCGCAATCTTCAAGAATCCAAGCAAGCATACTTGAAGTCGTGGTTTTACCATGTGTACCCGAAACCGCCAGTACCCAACGATCATGCAGTAAAAACTCCTGCAACCACTGCGGACCTGATGTATAGCGTAAGTTGCTATTCAATACGTACTCAACACATGGATTACCGCGGCTCATCGCATTACCGATCACGACAAGGTCAGGTGCAGGGTCAAGCTGAGATGGGTCAAAGCCTTCAATAATTTCAATACCTTGAGACTCCAATAGGGTACTCATCGGCGGGTAAACGTTGGCATCACTCCCCGTCACTTTATGTCCAAGCTGACGAGCTAATACCGCAGCGCCACCCATAAATGTGCCGCAAATTCCCAAGATATGAATATGCATATACTGACCTTGTCCTAGGCAAAAATAAGTTCTTCATTATGGCGATAAAGCCGCCAAAAGCGAACCACTTTGAGCAGACAAAAGTTGCTTTATCTGCCTAGTTGCTCACTCTTGCACCAGCTCATGGCCCTTCGATGAATAAATGTAAGTAAACCTATTAGTCGACAAATAAATTGAGATCTCAAGCAGTTAGTTCATTACCAATAAAAAGATCTAACTCTTACACTTAAAGACGGGTAACCCTAAAAGATCCGCAGAGATCCCTACTACCCATCCCCCTATTATTTAGAGCGACTTTTTAAGGAAAAACCATGTCTGGAATGCGCACCCTTGGCGAGTTCATTGTTGAAAAACAAGCGGACTTCCCCCACGCAAGCGGTGATCTATCATCCCTACTCTCTTCGATTCGTCTTGCTGCTAAAATCGTTAACCGCGAAATCAATGCCGCAGGTTTAGGTGATATTACTGGTGCAGTCGGCACTGAAAATGTCCAAGGCGAAGATCAACAAAAGTTGGATGTGTATGCCAACGATAAGTTTAAGGCTGCGCTAGAAGCACGCGATCAAGTGTGTGGTGTTGCCAGTGAAGAAGAAGATGAGGCAGTAGCGTTTAATAAAGAACTCAACAAAAATGCTAAATACGTTGTGTTAATGGACCCACTTGATGGCTCATCAAACATCGATGTAAACGTTTCTGTTGGGACGATCTTCTCAATCTACCGTCGAGTGTCACCAATCGGCACACCACCAACAGAAGAAGATTTCCTTCAACCAGGCCACAAACAGGTTGCGGCAGGTTATGTCATCTACGGCTCTTCAACCATGTTGGTTTACACAACAGGTAATGGCGTAAATGGTTTCACTTACGACCCATCACTTGGCACCTTCTGCCTATCTCATGAAAACATGATGATCCCTCAAGATGGCAGTATTTACTCGATCAACGAAGGTAACTACATTCGCTTCCCTATGGGTGTGAAGAAGTACATCAAGTATTGTCAGGAAAGTGAGCCGAGTGAGAACCGTCCATATACTTCTCGCTACATTGGTTCATTAGTAGCAGACTTCCACCGTAACTTGCTTAAAGGTGGTATTTACCTTTACCCAAGCACGCAAAGTCACCCTAATGGCAAGCTACGCCTGCTTTACGAATGTAACCCAATGGCGTATATCATTGAGCAAGCGGGCGGCGTTGCTTCTGATGGTGTTCAGCGCATTATGGATATCAAGCCAACTGAGCTACACCAACGTGTACCATTCTTTGTTGGTTCGAAGAATATGGTGAAAAAAGTCGAACAGTTCTTAGAACTGAACCGCGAAGAAAAGTAACCGAATCGCCAGAACACAAAAGAGTCGACCAAGGTCGACTCTTTTTTTATTGCTTCAAATATTAAACTCACGACGAGCGCTAAAACGGAGAACCAGCGGTCGAATTTTTGCCGGAGACATAATCTTGATAGAAGAACGGATCCAGTCTTTCACAAATACCGCGGTAGGGCTTACCCATCACACCCAACATATAAGCGCTTTGCGAACAGTAGGTTTGTCTGCCTTGCTCATAACCATTGTCATAAGCCAGATAAAGCTCTGAGTTTAGGTAGCCTTGAGAATCTAACTTAGCCAGCTTGCTCTCGGATTGTTTCATAAAACCTTGCTCGGCACGCTGCTGACCATAATCAGCCCAATCACTTGCGGCAGTAGTCATTGGCGTAGGTGCGACCGAACAGCCCGCTAACATTAAAGTAATAACGACAAATAGGGTTTTCATAACTTTCTCCTTATCGAATGCCCGGCGCCGATCACGTATAAGCCCCAAGCTACACCTTAACAGACCAGTCTCCAGAGGAAATTATTACATCCAGCTGACTGATATCTTGATATATATAGATCCAAGCCTGACCAAAAGGTGTTTCAATCAGCTCTCGTCGGTAAGTCACAGGGTGATCTTCCAACAAATCAAGCTGGGCTAATGTCTCTTCATCAACAAGATAAACTTCACCAATGATGGCACTATGCCCTTCTATTACGGCTGGGTAGGCACCAAGATCATAAAGTGAGTAGATTGGCAAAGTAGTATGGTTCCCAAGCCATTGCGCCTGAGACAATAAATGATGATTGCATTCTCCGTGGCGTAACGTGCCATAGACAAAAACCAAATGTTGCATCACGACTCCTTTTGTTTAGTTAAACTCAAACTGATAAAGCAGATCCACTGCGCTATCGACGCCAGTAATTGCTTCAACATAGAGATCTTGCATCAAACGATATCGCACCGTAAATTCGCCGACAGAGTCAAATATACCGACCCCATACTTCACCTGTAATCCAGGTAATACATAGCCACTCACCGTCACTTGTGAGTCATCACCACTACCAGCGGTATCAAGCTGCAAATCTTGTACACCAAAGGCTTCACCAATTTCACCGACAACTCGGCCACTCTTGGCTAAGCTTAGACCAATTAAGGTGGTTGTCATTGAGTTACCACCTGCTTCACCATCGATGTCTTGACCACGCAGCAGATACGAAAGTGCATTCGCTTGTGGCATCGCAGGATCCGAGAAAATCGTTACCGTTGGCTCACTGGCAGGGCCAGTCACTTTTACACCGGCTGTCACGTCATCTTGAGTGTTGTCAGGATTACGGATCGCTGTGATTTGCACGTATGGCTGATCCGCTGGGCCATTCATTAAGATCTTACCTTCTTGGATCAACAAGTCTTGACCAAAGGAGCTATACGAACCATCTTCGATATTGATCTCACCAGTGATGAACGGGCCTTTATCTTTCTGAGCGACATTGAGGTTACCGACTAAACCACCTTCAAGTCCAAAGGCAGACAGCTTAAAGTCATCACCAATCTTAATATTGATATTGGTTTCAAGGACGAATGGAACACTGCTCTCTTGGTCGATCGGTTCCAACTGGTCATTTAACAGTACCTGATCCTTAGACACACCAATCGCACTCGGTGGCAGTTCTTCGACGACAATTCTTCCCCATGGCAACGAAATATCCCCATCAATACGAGCATGTTTTGGCGAGGCTGAAATGGTCATGTCAGGTTTCACTTTCATTTTCACCATTGGCGGCACATCAACATAGAGCTCTTCGGCAAACACACGTACGTTGCTGCTCCACGCTTTAAGGTCATGCCAGTCTGCATCCCCCGCCACCTCTAGTTTTCCATCAGGAGTGTGGATTGCCGCGGCTAGTAACGCTTCATAGCCAGTAAAGTCTATCGTCAAGCGGCCCGAATCCACTTCTACAGGTGAGATATCCCCTTTAAGTGAAATGTCATCAACAAGGAACTTACCGTTTACTTTTGGCTGCATCACTGGGCCACTAAAGGCTAAATCGGTCGATATATTCGATTTCAACTGACTGTAATCGCCAATGATAGGATCGAGGAAGTCTAAGTTGAACGTCGTTAGCTTTAGCTTACCTTCGATCTGCTTATCATCGGTTAACACATCAGGGATCATAACCTTGCCGGATACATCACCATTATCTGTAATATCTAACAACCAATCCGCTTGCAGTTTGTTGTCAGCAATCTGAGCGTTGAGTTGTATTTTGTCCCACCCCACTGTCACTGGCTGCTCTAACTTTTGCACCACCTGACCTTTTGGCAGCTCAATCGACGCTTTTACTTGCGGAGCGGAATCTGGTGCCCATTTGGCCCAAACATTGGCGTTGGTTTGCCCAGTTAGCTCTGTCGCTTCTGGTATAAAAGCCTTTAGCTGTTCAAAGTCGAACTGCTTTAGGGTTAGCGCCGCTTCACCACTTTGGCCTACCTGGATATCGTTATCTAAGCAGAGTGATGAGTCCGCTTGCAACCAACAATGCGCTGCAACGGACACCTGCTGCGTCACCATTTCAAAGCCTAATTTGGTCGCTTGATTAAGTCGCCATTCACCTTGCTGTGAACTCAACGTCATTCTTTCCAGCGCCCCCTGCCAAATCAGATCTGGCTTGTCCGTCAACGAGCCGCTTAGCGCTAAACTGGTTGATGCAATATTCGAAGCCACATCTAAGCTCAGTTGGTGCTCTTGCTGTGAACCGTTAAACTCCATGGCAACGCTATCGACCAAGGTCTCTTGGTATTGCGCCTTTTGAACTTGCAGAGAAAGACGCCCAGCAGGAACAGGTAGAGGGGTGACATTGCCGTTTAAAGCAATATGTTCAACACTGGCTTGATGTTGCCAATCAATCCCTTGAACATCTAATGCAACGCCGACTTGAGGCTCTTTCAAGGCACCACGCAGTGAAATGTCACCGGTCGCTTTACCACGTAAATCCGGAACCGTCTTAATCAACTCTGGGAAGTCGATGGCAAGGTCCATACGCCACTCTTTATCAAGTTGACCTCGCGCTTCTACCTTATTTGGGCCATGAGATAACACCAGTCGTGGTGTCTTCAGACTTAAATTACCTTTGCCGCTTTTATCAGATGCCGACAGTGACCCTTCAATATTTAAGGGATATTCTCTGAGGATCCCGTCAATATCTAATGTTGGCAGTTCAACCTGCCAGCCGCCTTGTTCGGTCAAACTACCTGTTGTCGCCAGCTTACCACTGATATCGCCTTCCGCCTCCGGCCATTGCAGACCCGGCTGAATATGGGAAAGATTTAAATTAGCGGCCCAGTTTATCGGATTCTTCCAGTTAGCCATCACATCACCTGAGACATGACCGCCTAAAGTCGCTAAATCAACTTTTTTCAGCTTAACTTGGTTGAGGTCACCATCACCTTGCAGTGAAACTGAGAGATCAGGAATATCTTTACCCTTGATGTCACTTGCAAGAGCTAGCTGATAACCATCTAGTGAACCTTTGCCTTTGAGCTTATCAATGGCAACAAAGTAATCACCTTTACCCGTTAGCGGCCACTGAACATCACCGTCACTTAAGGAAATATCAAACGGTAACTCTGGTTTTAGTGGTTCGATATAAGCGGCTAATTTTGCCTTGGCTAACCCGCCTAAGGTGGCATCTAAACTCAAGTTCGCCACACTACCGTCAGCACTCAGTTTTAGCGTCTGCCCTGGCGCGATTTTGTCTTTAACCGTCGCGTCTAGATTCAAGGTCAGTGGGTAGTCGCCTTGCAGATCAACTTTAGTCACAAGAGCGGCCTGTGCTTGCGGCATATCGAGCTCAAGTGTATGCACATCCACCGTCGAACCTTTCGCATCCGCACTTAAACCAAGATGATTCACCACAACGGGTGTCTCTTGCTCCAACTTAAAATCATGGATATCGATACGTACGACTTCAATCTGCAACGGTAGTTCGACGTTCGGCAAGACAATCGGTGTAGGCTCTTTGTTAGCAGGCTGAGGGGCTTGCTGCTGTTTGGCTACCTCATCTGCAGGCGCTAGCTTTATCGTTGGAGAGGAGAGCGTCGTCTTGTTTAATCGTAAGCGATTACCCTGAAATGCAACGCCAGAGGTAAACGACTGCCAAGAGATTTGGTTTTGTAAAACATCTAACTCTATATCTGTTAATGCGATGCGACTGACCACAATCGGAATAGGTGAGGTAATCTTGCTGGTCGTTGATGTCGGCTCTTCCTCCACAGGCGCATTACTTGGAGGCAGCTCTGGCATTGAAAAACGTAACCCATCAATGGCAATCTCATCGACACATACTCTAGGTTCAGTTAGACAGTTAGCCCTGACGGCCAAGGTAATCGACTTGAGTTCAGTATCGACATTTAAAGAGTCGTCTTTGAATTTGACATTATTCAGAGTAAAACGAGGAAAGAGCGCCCCTTCTGTTGACTCGACTTGAAGCTGAGGAACAAACTTCTCTGCTCCCCATAACGCAAGGTTTAAACCACTATTAGTAAACAGTAGTGTGCCTAACGCAATGACAATTAGCGCGAGTAAACCTACTAAAAAAAGTGACAGCCACTTTGACCACTTAATTACAACTCGGGTCATAGCTCAGGTCCTAAGGTAAAGTGAATTTTAAACTCATCGCCTGGAGAAGCATCTAGGCCCCAAGCAAAATCAAGACGAATAGGGCCCACCGGTGACGCCCAGCGAACACCAACACCAGTACCGCGTTTTAGATCGATCTCATCATTAAAAGCATCACCAACGTCATAAAACACCGCGCCCCACCAGTTTCCATAAACTCGGTATTGATACTCAAGTGAACTGGTCGCCATGTATTTAGCACCCGTTAAAGCACCACTTTCATCGGTAGGAGAGATCGACTCATAGCCGTAACCACGTAAGTTATTATCGCCACCAGCAAAAAAGCGCAGCGATGGTGACAACTTAGAAAACTCTTCAGCGAAGTTCGCTCCACCATCAATACGGAAAATACCGCGATGATTGCGGCCGATACCACGAATCCACGTCATGCCACCAATCAAGCGCGTGACACGAGTTTCCGACAACGCGTTAGGGTCACCATATTCAATAGTTAAACTCTGGCGATCGCCCCACATCGGCATGGAACCACCACGAATTCGGCTACGAGTAAACGAAATACCCGGCAATACGAACTGCGCGTTGTCGTCTTGTATGCCTTGCTCATAGTTCTCTAGCAAATAGCGCACGTAAAGTGTTCTGTGCCAACCATTATCAAGTAGCCAGTGCCTTTCGAGAGATAAATTGGACTCTAAACTCTTCGTATCACGATTATCAACGTTCTTTAATCCGTATTGAATTCGATAATACTCATTAAGCACATCTTCAAGAGGAATACGGTAACCGGCAGTAATAGTTTGCTCTGGTGCCGACAGAGAAAAGCTACTATCAAAGCTATGGCCGCGGCTATTTACCCACGGTTTCTTCCACTTTAAAGAGCCACGAACGCCCACATCGGTCGAGTAACCGATACCCGTTTCAAGTTGATTGCGAGCCTGCGGAGAAAGCGATACCTTCATAGGAAGCTCTCGCCCTTCCCCTAACTGAGATAAATCAGGTTCAACAAATACCGAAGAGAACCAATCGGTATTAGAGAGATTTTGGTTATATTCGCCAACTTGAGAAACTAAATAAGGGTCGCCACTTTTAAACGGAGATAGCGACGCCACGCGCTCTTGATCGATTTGACTACCGGTAATGGTGCTGTCACCAAAATGGTAACGAATACCGCTATCGTAATGTAGGCGGATAAACGCTTGATTTAGGTCTGGCGCGACTTCAAGGCGACTGAGCTTAAAGTCACCTTCAAAGTAGCCTTTGCGCAAAGCAAGATTGCGAATACCAGATTTTAGCGCATCATAGGAGCTATGATTGAGGGCATCACCTTTCTTTAGGCCGCTTTTCTTAATTAGGGCTGCAAAGTCAGGATCGTTTTTCGCTTCTCCTGCAATCTGCACATCCACTTCTTGAATGATGACCACAGGCCCCGGAGTCACTTTTACGATCAGTTCACTATTATCTTCAGCGACAGAAAAGTCGAACTTGGGATGGTAGTAACCCAACGCCAGCAATGCTTCGATAATGTTACGTTCCACGCGAGCTTGAAAACGTAAATTGGTCGAATACTCTTCGGTTGGAATAGAAGATAGATACACATCAACGTTATCTTGCAACGCCCCCTCTAATCCCTCAACCGAAAGATCGACATCTTGAGCCCAAGCTAGCGGAGCTGCGGTAATAAGGGTTAATAGCGCTGGTAAAGACTTTCTGATCATGCTTAATTATCTATATACATCATGTAAGGGAATAATACCGCCAGTAAAAATATAAGTCTGTACGAAAACAGTCAATTAGGCGGTCTATATAATTCTATCTCTAGCAAGGAAACTACGATGCTCAACAAACAAATCCTAATATCGGCTCAAGATGCTTTGCCAGGCCGTGAAACGCCACTTGCCATTGATGACACTCATTTCGTCAATCAATCCAGTTTGACCGCGGAACCCGCTCAAGGTTGCCAACAAATACTCTTAGGTATGGGCTGCTTCTGGGGTGCCGAACGCCTGTTTTGGCAGCTCGATGGCGTCGTCAGCACTTCGGTTGGTTACTCTGGAGGCTTTACCTTAAACCCGACCTACGAAGAAGTCTGTTCTGGCCAAACCGGACATACCGAAGTCGTGCGTGTGATTTTCGATACCAATATCATTACTTTGCAGCAGCTACTACGAACTTTCTGGGAAAAACATGACCCAACCCAAGGCATGCGCCAAGGCAACGATCTAGGAACCCAATACCGCTCGGCCATCTATGTATATAGCGAAGAACAACTGCAGGTAGCCATTGACTCTAAAGAACAATATCAAGCGTTATTGGGCAATGATAAAGGCAGTATCACCACTGATATTTTACCGGCTGGCAAATACTATTTTGCTGAAAACTACCACCAGCAGTATCTCGCGAAGAACCCTAATGGCTATTGTGGTATTGGCGGGACAGGCGTCTGTTTTCCACCTCAATAACAGATAGTAAAAAGTCGCCACTTGGCGACTTTTTTGTGTCACAAAGGCAAGCAGCGCTCAATCATTAGATAGGTAACGCAGCAATTGCTTGATTAATTTCTTTGAAAGTCAGGAGTTTTTGCGGGTCTTTGACATCAGGTAGCAGCACCTTGCCATTATCAAAATTGAACTCACCCACACCTGAAATAACGAATTGACCTTTAAACAAGGTTTTAACAAATCGAGCCACCTGGCGTGGTCGATAGATAGTAAACTCACGTAGCATAACAACTCCAATATCCTTTTGTGATGCTGCCTCACAGGGCAGCATGTTCTATTCCTTAGAACTTGTGCGGCATTATATACAACTCGCTTTTAATGTATAGCATTTTGTTAATTATTTGGACTATTTCACTTCATGGCGACTCCTACCACCACTTTATCAATTTTCGGTATATACTTTTGGCGCTTACCAAAAGGAAGATAACAATGAATAATAAAACTCTACTCGCAATTGCGATTGCATGCTCTCCAGCACTAGCAATGGCGCACAACATCTCTGTAGGTCAATCGGTACCAAGCGTGGATGTCGCTAGCCATGGCGAAATCGTCTTACAAGGTAAAGATACCGCGTTCCAAGCATGGTCGACGCAAAGTATGTTAGGCAAGGTCCGCGTGATTCAAGCAATTGCAGGACGCAGCAGTGCAAAAGAAATGAATGCGCCACTGATGGCTGCGATCACAGCAGCAAAATTCCCAGAGCAAAGCTATCAAACCACATCGATCATCAATCAAGATGATTCTATGTGGGGAACTGGGTCATTTGTGAAGTCTTCAGCTCAAGACAGCAAGAAAGAGTTCCCATGGTCATCAATGGTGTTAGATGCGGAAGGTTCTGTTGCCAATGCATGGGATCTCGCCAGTGAGTCATCGGCGATCATCGTCCAAGATAAACAAGGTAAAGTACTGTTTGTTAAAGAAGGCACATTGAATGAGCAAGAGATTCAGCAAGTACTGACGTTAGTTAAAGAGAACATCTAACTCTTGGCTGATTGATATCGTGTTTTGCAAGGAATTGTTATAGTATAACAATTCCTTTTTGTTTATCTGATGATATCGCTTTGTCTCTATTTCGCTTAGTTTCGACACGAACCGCTGTCTGCGCCATTGCACTCGTGCTGTGGCTAAACTTTGCGTACATTGAACACCAATATGAGCTACCGCAGTCACAGCATAGTCAACATCATTGCCAGCTATTTGCCTGTGCGTTACATGGCGCCAGTGCCTTTGTCGTCACGCTACCAGCGATAACGTCATCCGAACCCCATCGCCTTGAGTCATTTTACTACTTTGTAGAAAGCGTCTTCTTTGCTTACCTTGCACGCTCACCACCAGCCTCTTGATTACAATATTTAAAACACCGGATTCACAGGCAACCACGCCCTGTGATTACACTCTGCATTACAATATTTTCAGGAAAGACAATGAACAAAATTACTCCAATCGCACTTGGTATCACGCTAGCAGTAAGCAGCTTTGCTCAAGCAGAAGAAGGTTTTCGTCAACACAGCGCACACGTCCACGGTGTGGTTGAATTTAATATCGCGCAAGATGCCAACGAACTGTTGATGGAGATCACTGCACCAGGAGCTGATGTTGTGGGCTTTGAGCACGCTCCTCAGACTGACGAACAGAAACATCAACTTGAAGCAGCAGTAGCCCAACTGAAAGATGCCAATAGTATCTTTACCTTAGCGGTAAGTGCTGGTTGTAAGGTTGAGCACAAGTCAGTGACTCATACATTAGGTGAAGATAGCCATAAAGGTCATGACCACCACGATGACCATGAGCACCATGACGAGCATAAAGGCCACGATCACCACGATGACCATGAGCATCATGACGAGCATAAAGGCCATGACCACCACGATGACCATGAGCATCATGGCGAGCATAAAGGCCATGACCACCACGATGACCATGAGCATCATGACGAGCATAAAGGCCATGACCACCACGATGACCATGAGCATCATGACGAACATAAAGGCCACGACCACCACGATGACCATGAAGGACACTCATCTTCTCATGGTGAGTTCACCGTTGAGTACCACTTCGAATGTAGTGACATCGCAAAGCTGGATGAGATTAACACCAACTGGTTCTCTCACTTCCCTAACACTGAATCAATTAAAGTGAATGTATTAACCGATACTAAGCAAGCAGCAATGCAGCTATCTAAAGGCGAAAGCAAAATCTCACTCTAATGTTTTAAAGTGGCCTAGCCTCACCTAGGCCACTTAATTTGATTCGGACTCCAATTATGACTAAGACAGACCAGTCTTCGGTGGTTGAGCTTACTCAGGTCACATTTACCTGGCCAGGTAATGACACCCCTACGCTCGATATCCCTTCGTTAGTCGTCACTCACGGCGAGCATCTCTTTATCAAGGGACCAAGTGGGTGTGGAAAATCAACCTTACTCGGACTCCTGACTGGAATTAATACCGCAACCTCTGGCCAGGTTTCTTTACTCGGTGAAGAGCTCACCAAGATGTCAGGTAGCCAAAGAGATAAGTTTCGCGCCAATAACATTGGCTACATCTTTCAGCAGTTCAACTTACTGCCCTACCTTAGTGTGATTGAAAATGTCACTCTTCCTTGCCAATTTGCCCCACAAAGAAAAAAGCAGGTTGAGGGAGATTTAACCGCTAAAGCAACCGAGTTATTGGAGAAGCTACGTCTTCCGAGCGCACTGCTCAATAAACCAGTGACTGAACTGAGTATTGGCCAACAGCAGCGAGTCGCGGCTGCCAGAGCACTGATAGGTAATCCCAAGGTCGTGATCGCAGATGAACCAACTTCATCACTCGATTTTGACAACCGTAGCGCGTTTATTGAACTTCTGCTCGAACAAGTAAACCAAGCAAACTCCACGCTACTATTTGTCAGCCATGATCCGACGCTAGAACCTCTGTTTGATCGCACCATTAATCTACAGCAGCTCAATCAAGCTGGAGGTCAATTATGACTCCTACACTTTCTCTCGCATGGAAGAGTGTTCGCAACCGAAAAGTGACCGCTATCCTCACTATTCTGACCGTGGCAATATCGGTGATCCTACTCCTTGGGGTAGAGCGAATTCGTACCCAAGCCAAGAGCAGCTTTGCCAACACTATCTCAGGTACAGATTTGATTGTTGGTGGTCGCTCAGGTCAAGTTAACTTGCTGCTTTACTCTGTATTTCGCATTGGTAACGCCACCAATAACATCGACTGGAAGAGCTACCAAGAGTTTAGCCAACACAGAGCCGTCGATTGGGCCATTCCCATCTCATTAGGTGACTCGCATAAAGGATTTCGAGTTATGGGGACTAACCATAGCTACTTTGAGCACTACCGTTACGGACAAAAGCAAAACCTCGCATTTAACCAAGGTAAAGAATTCAATGGGTTGTTTGAGGCAGTGATTGGTGCCGATGTAGCCCGCTCACTCAATTACCACATCGGCAGTGAAATGGTCATCGCTCACGGCATCAGCGATGTTGGGTTTAGTCGCCACGAGAACACGCCGTTTAAAGTGGTCGGTATTCTTGCTCCGACAGGTACACCGGTTGATAAGACCGTCCATGTTTCTCTTGAGGCTATTGAAGCGATTCATGTCGGTTGGGAGTCGGGCGCTAACCTAGGCAATAATCCAAGCGCGGAACAGTTACTACAAATGAACTTTCAACCTAAGCAAATCACCGCCATGATGCTAGGTTTGAAGTCCAAGATTCAAACGTTCGCCCTGCAAAGGCAAATCAACACCTATGCAAAAGAACCCCTTAGCGCAATCTTACCAGGGGTCGCATTGCATGAATTATGGGGAATGATGTCGGTTGCAGAACAAGCCTTGATGGCCGTATCCGTTTTTGTGGTAATCGCAGGGTTACTCGGCATGCTCTCTAGCCTACTGACCAGCCTACAAGAACGTCGCCGTGAAATGGCAATTCTACGCGCAATGGGAGCAAGGCCGCGCCACGTATTTAGCTTGTTGATCCTAGAAGCAAGCGTACTCACCTTTGTCGGTTTGATCGTTGGTACCATCGGCTTATATGCCCTGCTTGCGGTGGCTGCTCCGATTATCCAGCAACAATACGGGATTGATCTACAAATGATCGCTTTATCCCAATATGAGTGGTTACTTCTCGCCGCAGTGCAAATTGCTGGTACTATTATCGGCTTTATTCCTGCATTCAGAGCTTATAAGCAGTCTCTCAGCGACGGTATGACGATTCGAGTATAAATATGAAAAAACTGATCCTACTAGTCTTGGCCCTATTTTCAGTTGGCCTTACCACCCACTCAGTCAGTGCTGAAGACACACTGACATTAGATTGGATTGATCTTATTCCAGAAAGCGAACGCAATCAGTTTGATTCCTACGGTATGCCTACCGTGGATCACTCAGGTGATGTGATGAAGCAATCTAAAGTGGGAAGTGTGCGACCAGAGCTGAATGGCAGTACCGTGAAAATTCCAGGATTCGTCATCCCGCTCGAAGGCGATGAAAATATGGTGACGGAATTTCTACTGGTACCGTATTTTGGCGCATGTATCCACGTACCGCCACCGCCGCCAAACCAGATCATTTATGTGAAATTCCCGAAAGGCGCTCCAGTACAAGAGCTGTGGGATGTCATTTACGTGATAGGCACACTTAAGACAGAAACCATTAGCCATGAGCTAGCGGAAACTGCGTATGTCATCGAAGGCACTGAAATTGCCGAATATGATGATATGTAGATGTTAACGACTAAAGTAACCTGTTGATTACCTATATTAGCCTAAGTAACTAGATAAATAGCCTAGTACACCAACGTAGACGAGTAATAATAGGGCAATTGACAGGTGCTTTTTTAGTTTATTCTCATTGAAATACTTCATAAGCCCCTCAAGTTCAATGGTAACAATTTTAACAACTTGTTATCATTTTTGGTAGCAATATTTTTTTATAGGCTGGCTCACAGTCTTTTTCTGGCAGACAATAAAGTTCCGAGGTACATTTAGTAATCAATAGTAAGCATCTGATGGCTAAGGAAATAGCATGTCTGAGACCAGTAAACCCGTTGTCATAGACCAACAAGCAGATCATTCTCAGAGACAAGAGAAGAAATCCAGTTATATCAAAGACAGCGCTAGTCGCGTTCTCAACATTGCGCAAACTTATGGCTTAGATGCTCTGTTACAAAGTGAATCTCCACAAAAGACCACCATTGAGCGTGCGCTTATTCGAGAAAAGAAGCGCAAAGAGCTCCGTCAGAAAAACTTAGAACAAATCCTCAAACTCGCCCACATCTCATGTAAAGATGAAACCGCTGGCGATCCAGACCAAGATTGGCTGTATCGATTTTTCGATATGGCACAAGAAGTTCATAATCACGCCATGCAACGACTCTGGGCACAGGTGCTCAAACGCGAAGTGACCAACCCTGGCTCTACCTCAATGAAGGCGCTAAAAGTTCTGCAGGATATGACGCCAAAAGAAGCGCAAATCCTGCAACGTGCCGCATCTCTTGCATGCAGCTTTGGTGGTGACAATAGTCGCAAGCTGTTGGTGGGTTACCGCTCTCAAGCGGGGATCTTTAGCTTTGGTAAACGCAACACGACCAGCAACATCAATGTTGGTAACTACCAACTGCCCTACTCCAGCTTACTGGTCTTGTTCGAACTTGGTTTGATGCACGGTACTGAACTTGAGTCTGGCGAGATTGAACTCGACTCACCGCTGCCATTAACCTATCAAGGCAAGCAGCTCTCTCTGCAAGCACACAGTAAAGGAGTGCGCTTACTCTATTACCGTTTCAGCCCTACCGGTAACGAACTGTGTAAGCTACTGGGTAATAAACCAAACATGCAATATTACGATCAGCTAGTGGCGTTATTGAGCCAGAAGTTCACGGCGAGTACCGAAACGAAATCTAGCATTGATACGATGGCTTAAGAGAAGAGAAAACAAAAAACGCCAGCATCTCTGCTGGCGTTTCAATATCAATTACGACGGAAATTTAAGCTTTAAACGCTTTAAATGCATTAATCAAACCATTCGTTGAGCTATCGTGAGAGCTGATTTCAGACTCATCCGCAAGCTCAGGTAGGATTTGGTTCGCCAGTTGTTTACCTAGCTCAACACCCCACTGGTCAAAGCTGAAGATATTCCAAATCACACCTTGTACGAAGATCTTGTGCTCGTACATTGCGATTAGGTTACCTAGAGTGCGCGGCGTGATTTGCTTAACTAAGATTGAGTTAGTTGGGCGGTTACCTTCAAATACCTTGAATGGTGCTAGTGTCGCCGCTTCTTCTTCGCTCTTACCTGCTTGAGCAAATTCAGCTTTCACTGTCGCTTCGTCTTTACCAAATGCCAGCGCTTCTGTTTGAGCAAAGAAGTTAGACATTAGCTTCTGGTGGTGATCGCCTGCTGGGTTGTGGCTTACTGCTGGAGCAATGAAGTCACATGGAATTAGCTTAGTACCTTGGTGAATCAGCTGGTAGAACGCATGCTGGCCGTTAGTGCCTGGCTCACCCCAAATGATTGGGCCAGTTTGGTAAGTCACTGCATTGCCGTCACGGTCAACGTATTTACCATTTGATTCCATGTTGCCTTGCTGGAAGTAAGCAGCGAAACGATGCATGTACTGATCGTAAGGCAGAATCGCTTCAGACTCAGCGCCATGGAAGTTGTTGTACCATAGACCGATAAGCGCAAGGATTACTGGGATATTACTTTCTAGTTCAGTAGACGCGAAGTGATTATCCATCTCGTGTGCACCGTCTAGTAGCTCAATAAAGTTGTCGTAACCTACTGCTAGAGCGATAGAAAGGCCGATTGCTGACCATAGTGAGTAACGACCACCAACCCAATCCCAGAACTCAAACATGTTTTCTGTATCGATACCGAACTCAGATACCGCAGGAGCATTCGTTGAAAGCGCCGCAAAGTGCTTAGCAACGTGTGCTTCATCACCAGCAGAAGCTAAGAACCAATCACGTGCGCTGTGTGCGTTGGTCATGGTTTCTTGAGTCGTAAACGTCTTAGACGCCACAAGGAATAGTGTTGTTTCTGGGTTTACTTTCTTCAATGTTTCAACGATATGCGTGCCGTCAACGTTAGAAACAAAGTGTAGGTTTAGGTGGTTTTTGTATGGTGCTAGCGCTTCAGTCACCATGTAAGGACCTAGGTCAGAACCACCGATACCGATGTTTACGATGTCAGTGATCGCTTTGCCTGTGTAACCTTTCCACTCACCGCCAATCACACGGTCAGTGAACGATTTCATTTTTTCTAGCACTGCATTGACTGCAGGCATCACGTCTTCGCCATCCACCATTACTGGTTTGTTGCTACGGTTACGCAGTGCGGTATGAAGTACTGCGCGATCTTCTGTTTTGTTGATCGCTTCACCGCTGAACATCGCTTCAATTGCTGCTTTTAGCTCAGTCTCGTTTGCTAGAGCAAATAGGTGCTTTAGCGTTTCTTGATTGATTAAGTTTTTAGAGTAATCAACCAAGATATCTGCACCGAAACGTGTAGAGAAGTTGTCAAAGCGAGCTGAATCTTGAGCAAATAGTGCTTTTAGATCCATATCTTGTGCAGATTCGAAGTGCGCCGTTAGCGCTTTCCAAGCTTGTGTTTGCGTTGGATTGATATTTTTCAACATGGTGTCTATCCCGATGTTCAGTAGGTTTTATTCCATACAGTCTAGCGAAAACTGGCGGAATCCCCGATTTAGCAAAATAATAATATTAGGTATGTTAGGGCAAATTGCCACAAAACAAGACTTTGTAATTTTTTTTCAGGCCAGCATTATGACTCAGGCGACTCTCACCCACATTGAGTTAGGTCACGTTCCCTGATTCAAATTTGAACAAATCCAATACCAGCTTTATGAGTTTACCACCAAGCTAGGGTAAGCTTAACGTTTGGTTAACGAATTCTCGATTATAGGCATCTTATGTGGCAGCAAAAAGTCATCCATTTAAACGCGCGTCAACGTGGCTTTCATTTGATTACCGATGAAATTGAACAACAATTACCGCAATTAGCCGATCATTCTGTCGGATTATTACAGCTATTTATCCAACATACCTCTGCCAGTTTAACCATCAATGAAAACGCCGATCCGACGGTCCGCCACGACATGGAAAAGCACTTCAATAAATTTGTACCCGAGCGCGCGCCATACTACAAGCACACCTATGAAGGCGATGACGATATGCCTGCACACATTAAAGCCTCAACACTCGGATGCAGCATCATGATTCCAATTAGCAACGGACGACTTGCTTTGGGCACTTGGCAAGGGATCTATTTAGGTGAACATAGAGATCATGGTGGCAGTCGCCGCGTTATTGCGACACTTCAAGGCGAATAAAACCAAAAAGGGAGCCAATAGGCTCCCAGCATCTCATAATATGTGCTTAAAAAGGTTGATTAATCATCACTCGGAAAGTGCCTTCATCGGCCCCTTTCGCTAACTCCGCGCGCACTACAATACCTTCGACCTGAAAGCGCAATGCGCCGCCTAAGTTCCACTGCATATCAGTATGGAGCGTTTTAGCATCATATTCATCTGCTACTCGACCCGCTTCTGCAAACACCACCCACTGCCACCACGGCAAGTCGTAGTAATTGATTACAGGGATATCATCAAGCGGCTGCCAGTCTGGCAACACGCGGTATTCTGCGGAGTAATGCACTGCAGAGCGTCCATGATAACGACCGCTGGTGTAACCTCTCAGTCGATACAATCCGCCCAAACGTACTTGCTCTTGCTCCGGTGGCTTAGTGCTGTCCCAACTTGGCGTGTCGGCGGTATAAAAGTCTAACGCAATGACTTGTTGATCAAATAGCTCACCTAGCGGCCCTAGTGCCAAATAGTGGCTATTTTGAAACTCCCACTTGGTCCATATATCATCACTTTGCCAACTCTCACCAGCAACGGTAAGTTCAAAAGAGGTGTGCGAGCCTTTAGTAGGGTTACGCACACTATCGCGATTATCCCAGTCTAGCGTCAACTCAAGTCCCGTTGCCTTCTCCGGTCGGCTATAAATATCTAATTCACGCGATGAGAAGAACGGTGTCACTAGCAACGAAGTCACACCAGACTCTAAAGGTGAGGCAAAATCGACATCCCTTACTGGCATGAAAGCCCCCATCAGGCCGTGTTTTTCAACATTGCCCCAAGGCAGAAGATATTTAAACTCAAACTGATAATTCTGCTCAAAACCATCGGTAACGGTTTTATCACCTGTCACCGAGCTATTATCGCCTTGCTCTCCTAAGTAGTATGGGTTTTGATTAAACTGTGCTTGATACATTTGAGTACTAAACAGCAAGCTTTCCGACAACGCATAATTAAACGCTGAGACAAAACCGACATAGCTATCTTTATCAGAGTAGAGCGCCATGCCAAAAAGTGCAGCCTGAGGCTGACCGACACCCTTAGCAACACCTGCTACACCAAATGTATTGCCCAACGTTTCCGTACTAAAATAGAAAGGGACAAATGCAGAATCTTTTTCTTTTGCATTTACTTGGCCGCAAATAAAAAGGCTGGCACATAAGGCCAGCACTTGTTTGATTTGATTTCGCTTCATTTACTTGGAGTATTCCATATCAACACGAGATGTCAGCTTAGTCACCAGTTCATAGGCAATAGTTCCTATATGGCTCGCGACTTCTTCTGCTGGGAGTTGGTTACCCCACAGAATCGCTTCATCTCCGACCTTATCGGTAGCATCCGGTCCGAGATCAACCGTAAGCATATCCATCGACACACGCCCAGCAATTGGCGCTTTACGGCCGTTAACCAAAACAGGCGTACCATTTGGCGCCGTTCTTGGGTAGCCATCACCATAGCCAATCGCAATCACACCTACTTTGGTGTCACGTTGGCTAGTCCAAGTGCCACCATAGCCGACGCTTTCACCCGCTTTCACATCGCGTACTGCGATTAAATGCGACTTCAAGGTCATCACTGGCTGATAGCCTAAGTCTTGTGCTGTCTTATCATTAAATGGAGAAACGCCATACATAATAATGCCCGGGCGAACCCACTCTAACTGACTGTCCGGCCAAGCCAGTAAGCCAGCGGACGCCGCTAACGAACGCTCACCTTCACAGCCCTCAGTTAAAGAGAGGAAAAGCTCTGTCTGTTGATTTGTTGTGTTTTTATCTAGCTCATCTGCGCAGCCAAAATGACTCATATAACGCAGCGGCTTAGCCACATTACGGCACGCTTTAAGACGTGTGACAAATTCGCTGTACTGCTCTGGTCGCACACCTAATCGGTGCATTCCGCTATCAATCTTTAACCACACCACAACAGGCGTTTCTAATTCCGCTTGTTCCAAGGCCTCCAACTGCTCTTCACAGTGAACCACTGTTTGAATATTGTTAGTGACTAAAACAGGCAGATCGCCTTGAGAGTAAAAACCCTCAAGCAATAAAATCGGTTTTACCACACCACAGGCACGTAGCTGTAATGCCTCTTCAATACGTGCAACACCAAAGGCATCCGCTCCCTTAGCATGCTTAGCAATGTGACGTAAACCATGGCCGTAACTGTTGGCTTTCACCACTGCCATCACTTTGCTGCTTGGCGCTTGTTGCTTAATCTGCTCTAGGTTGTGCTGCAGAGCCTCAAGATTAATGTAGGCAGTGGCTGCTTTCATGTAGCTCATTGGCTTACTCATCGTCCATGTCAAACGCAGGACCTGCGTAGTTATCAAAGCGAGACCATTGACCTTGGAAGGTGAGTCGAACAGAACCGATTGGGCCGTTACGCTGCTTACCTAGGATGATTTCTGCTGTGCCCTTCATTGAGCTATCTGGGTTATATACTTCGTCACGGTAGATGAACATGATCAAGTCGGCATCCTGCTCGATAGAGCCTGATTCACGTAAGTCCGAGTTTACTGGGCGCTTATCGGCACGTTGCTCTAGGGAACGGTTTAGCTGCGATAGCGCGACCACAGGAACATTCAACTCTTTTGCCAATGCTTTTAATGAGCGAGAGATTTCGGCGATTTCAAGAGTACGGTTGTCAGACAACGCAGGTACACGCATTAACTGAAGATAGTCGACCATGATTAGTGATAAGCCGCCATGGTCACGAGCAATACGACGAGCACGCGAGCGAACCTCTGTCGGCGTCAAACCTGAACTGTCATCGATGTACATGTTCTTCTTCTCCATAAGAATGCCCATGGTCGAAGAAATACGCGCCCAGTCCTCATCATCAAGCTGACCAGTACGAATCTTAGTTTGGTCAACACGTGAAAGCGACGCGAGCATACGCATCATGATCTGTTCCGCTGGCATCTCTAGCGAGAAGATAAGCACAGGCTTTTCTTGCTCCATCGCCGCATTCTCACACAAGTTCATCGCAAACGTGGTTTTACCCATCGATGGACGCGCAGCAACAATGATCAGATCCGAACCTTGTAGACCAGCAGTTTTCTTGTTCAGGTCGGTGAAACCCGTGTTTACCCCTGTCACACCATCTTGCGGTGTTTTGTAGAGGATCTCGATACGCTCTAATGTTTTCTCAAGAATGTTATCGACGTTTTGCGGGCCTTCATTCTCGCTAGTACGTGATTCTGCAATCGCAAAAACTTTACTTTCAGCAAGGTCGAGTAGGTCTTCAGAGTTACGTCCCTGAGGGTCATAACCCGCATCAGCGATTTCATTAGCCACGCCAATCAGGTCACGAACCAATGCGCGCTCAGCAACAATGTCTGCATAGGCATTGATGTTCGCCGCACTTGGCGTGTTTTTAACTAAGTCAGCAAGGTAAGCAAAGCCACCGACGTCATCCAACTGTTCACGCAGCTCTAGGAATTCAGATAGTGTGATTAAGTCGAGCGGTTTATTCTCTTCGAGTAGAGTCTTTACCGCTTCAAAAATTAGGCGGTGCGGTCGGCTGTAGAAATCTTTGGCAACAACGCGCTCAGCTACCGTGTCCCAACGCTCATTATCAAGCAGAAGGCCACCAATAACGGATTGCTCCGCTTCCAGTGAATGCGGCGGGACTTTGATCGCATCGACTTGTGCGTCTCTAAACTTTTTATTTCGATTATCTACTTTGGTTTCGGCCATGGATCTGCTCAACAACTTTGCTTTAGATCGCTAATTATAACGAGAATGTCGCCATTGTCTGTACCAAAGAGAGACTTTGTCGAGTTCTAATGTAGAATTAACTTCTTGCTGACGGTATTCGTTCAGTTTGAATCTACTATTGCGCCATCCGTTTCATCAATATAGAGGTAGTGAGTGTCTAGACTTTGGCTTATAAGTTTCAGCTTAATGGGCTCTATGCTCGCATATGCTGACGATACTGGGCAAAACGACACGGATATTGAACTGCCTTCCCCATGGGACACCGAAGTAGAATTTGGCTATCAAGCCCATACGGGAAATTCAGACTCGCAATCACTCAATTCACGCCTTAACGCGGAGTATGTTGAGGGGCGTCACCGTACCAGCGGCGAATGGAAATACTACTTGCTATACAAAGACGGTGAAGAGGATAAAAGGCAATCAACCTACACAGCGCAAAGTGACTATAAACTAGGCCAAAAGACTTACCTTTACGGCAGCTTTAAAGGGGTCGACTCTCGCTATAGTGCATACTTCAAAGATTACACACTATCGGGTGGTTTAGGTTATCAGTTTTCAAATACCGATAAGTTTGTACTAGAACTCGAAGTTGGTCCTGGTTTTCGTTATCAAGAGCCTAACTTAGATGAAATAGACGATGATGACATCATCTTCCCTGAAACGGTTCAGGAAGGGATTTTTCGTGGCAACATCAACACTTCTTGGCAGGCGTTAGATAACCTAGCTTTCTCTGCTGATGTGACAGTGGTCTCAGGAGTTAGCAATACACGAACCGATACCGATCTGAGTGTGACCAACAATATCACCGAAGATATCGCCCTCAAGCTCACTCACTCGCGCCAATACCACGATAAGGTGCCAGAAGGACTTAAGAAAGCCGATAGTATCTTCTCAGTCAATCTACTGTTTATCTTCTAAAACCTTTCCTGACTTCAGATACAAAAAAAGCACCTCTAGGAGGTGCTTTTAAAATACGTCTTGATACTGAATTAGTCAGCAGCAACAACTTGTAGGTTAACTGTAGCGAAAACTTCAGAGTGAAGTTGAACGCTGATCTCGAACTCACCAGTGTTACGTAGTGCGCCTTCTGGAAGACGAACTTCGCTCTTAACTACTTCAACGCCAGCTGCAGTGATTGCATCAGCGATGTCGCGAGTACCGATAGAACCGAATAGTTTACCTTCGTCACCAGCTTTAGAAGCAAGAACAACTGCTTCAAGAGCGTTAACTTTCTCAGCACGTGCTTCAGCAGCAGTTAGTTGCTCAGCAACTTTAGCTTCTAGTTCAGCACGACGCGCTTCGAACATTTCAACGTTAGCTTTAGTAGCCATAACCGCTTTACCCTGAGGGATAAGGAAGTTACGAGCGTAACCAGATTTAACGTTTACAGTGTCACCAAGACCACCTAGGTTACCGATTTTATCAAGTAGAATAACTTGCATTGTTTAATTCCTCTTTTTAAAAACGAACCGATTACTGATGCTTGTCAGTGTACGG
>Ga0209272_10000123_pt1 | contig 92012 bp, 88 predicted proteins | sample tdDd002_FD_187125 | JGI IMG/M metagenome (GOLD analysis project Ga0209272, IMG submission 187125) | Marine sediment microbial communities from the Atlantic coast under amendment with organic carbon and nitrate - tdDd00.2 (SPAdes)... | ecosystem: Environmental > Aquatic > Marine > Coastal >...
AAGCAATGCACCTACCCCTATAGATGATTTAATCGTGCCTGCAAATTTTGTACCTGACTCGGTTATACCAATATGGAATGGATAATCCACTTTGTCAGCTAATAATTCATAAGCTTTTAAGGTTAAATGGATATCTGATGCCTTAAGGGCAATAATTACATCTTCAAAGCCAAGGGACTCAAGTTGTTTTATATGTCCTAAGGCACTTTCTACCATAGCCTCAGCCGTGACACCACCGTATTTTTCAAGAAGTGATTTTTCAAGTGAGCCTGCGTTCACCCCAATACGAATTGGAATTCCAGCCGCTTTTGCTGCTTGTACAACTTCTTCAACCCGCTTTTCATCCCCTATATTACCAGGGTTAATTCGGAGTTTATCTACACCTTGTTTAATAGATTCAAGTGCCAAACGATAATCAAAATGAATATCTGCGACCAGTGGTATATGAATCTGTTTTTTTATTTCAGAAAGCTTTTGAGCAGCTTCCATATCTGGTACCGCAACACGAATGACTTCACACCCAGCTTGTTCAAGTTTAAGGATTTGTGAAACGGTCGCTTTAACATCACGTGTGTCTGTGTTGGTCATTGACTGTACCGTTATGGGGGCATCGCCACCAACTGGAACGTCACCAACCATCACTGTTCTTGTATGTCTTCTAGTCATTCTAGCCTCCAGCGTTTAGATCTTTGTACACCAGTAGCACCATTAAAGTCATTAAAATAACAAATCCTATAAAGTGAACAAATCCTTCTTTTTCTTGATCGATCGGTTTCCCTCTTAGAATTTCAAGTCCAATGAAAATAATTCGGCCGCCATCAAGAGCTGGGAACGGTAATAAGTTGATTAAACCCAGATTAATAGACAACATACCTGTGATGTTTAATATACTTCTGAGTCCAGATTGACTGGCTTGACTCACAGCATTGTAAATTCCAACAGGTCCAGAAACTTGAGAAAAGTCCCCTTGTCCCATAAAGAGCGAACCTAAGTACTGCAGTATTGCTTGAATAGTGAAGAATACACCCATAAAAGCATATTGGATCGCTTGAAGGATATTCTTTTCAAAGGCTGGTCGAATACCAATGATCCGTCTACCTGTCCCTTCTTCACTCGTAGCTTCAAGTGTCATGTTTTGCTTCATGCCATCTCGAACAATTTGAAGTTCAAGTGTATTAGATTCAGCACCAGAAATATGAGCTACAACATCATCCCATGTTTTAACTTCTTTGCCATCAATCATTGTAATTTCGTCTCCAGCAAGCAGGCCTGCTGCTTGAGCTGGTGCACCCTCTACAAGTTCACCAATTTTATTGACTGGGAATCCATCCATCATAAATAGTGCAGTAATAACAACCAGTGCAAGTACAAAGTTCATTATTGGTCCGGCAGCTATAACAGCCAAACGCTTCCACGGACTCTTTTGACTAAAGGAACCATCGTCATTAGAAAGTTCATCTTCACCTTCCATACGTACATAACCACCTATAGGTAGTAAACGTAGGCTATATAAAGTTTCTTGACCTTGATGACTTAATATTTTAGGTCCCATACCGAGTGCAAACTCATGCACTGTAATACCCGACATTTTAGCTGTTGCAAAGTGTCCAAGTTCGTGAATGAACACCAACATACCGAATACGATGATAAAAACTATCGCTGTCATACAATCACCTCTTTACATTTTCAGAGCCGCATCACGCGTCTCGCTGTCTACATTCAGAATATCTTCAATCGTAGGATTTAAGATATTGTTGTGCGCTTTCATTAGCGCTTCTATACGTTCAGGGATGTCATAAAACCCGATTTCGCCGTCTAAGAATTGATGCACAAGAATTTCATTTGCAGCATTTAAGACAGTTGGCATTGTACCACCTGCTCTTAAAGCTTCATATGCCAGTCGTAAACATGGAAATGTCTTCTGGTCTGGCACTTCAAAATTAAGTTGATTCATTTTAGTAAAATCTAAACTTTCCAGTTTTGTTTCTAATCGGTCAGGATAATTTAGAGCATAAATAATAGGAAGCTTCATATCAGGCAAACCCATTTGAGCCATAATTGAACTATCATGATACTCCACCATAGAATGAATGATCGACTCTGGATGTACAACCACATCTATAGCATCTGGTTCTACATCGAACAACCATTTGGCTTCAATCACCTCTAACCCTTTGTTCATAAGGGTTGCAGAATCTATTGTGATTTTACGCCCCATTGACCAGTTGGGATGTTTTAAAGCTTGTGCGGCTGTAACTTCTTTTAGACTTTCTTTGTCTTGTCCTCTAAATGGGCCACCAGAAGCCGTTAAGATCAAGCGTTTAATATCTTTTACAGAATTGCCTTGTAATGCTTGGAAAAGTGCACTGTGTTCACTATCAACTGGGAGTATATTTACACCTTTAGTCTTTGCAAGAGGCATAATTATTGAACCAGCAGTAACCAGTGTCTCTTTATTTGCCAGGGCTACATCTTTCCCAGCATTTATTGCTTCTACCGTAGGTAAAAGTCCAATGTTACCTACAACGGAAGTCAGTACAATGTCTACACCTTCCAGTTTAGCAATAGAAAGAAGGCCTTCCATACCAAAGTGTATCTGAACTGGATATGAGAGCCCTTCGCTTATTAATCTTTCATAAGCCTCTTTAGAATAAACAGCGATATGTTCTGGTTTAAACTGTTCTGCTTGCTCTTTTAAGAGGTCGATATTGGATTGACAACTAAGGGCTTTTACCTTAAATTTGTCCGGGTAGTCCGAAATTATGTCAAGACACTGTGTCCCAATGGAACCAGTTGAACCTAAGATTGCTATATTTTTCATTTATTTCACTCCTGAATGGTTATCACGGATTATGTACATATAAGTACATAATCCGATTGCTACTTACATTATAACAGATAACCACTCGTAAAAAAGTAACCATTCTATGAACATTCAAGTTACCCTACTTTTTAATTGCATGAATCGGCTTGTCTACAGCTCCGTGGGCTGCTTCCATAACCACTTCTGATAACGTTGGGTGTGGATGTACGGTTTTGGCTAAGTCGTGGACCGTTGCCTCGAGTTCTAGGGATGCAGTTGCCTCAGCTATCATATCGGTGGCATGGGCTGCTACTATATGAACCCCTAACACCTCTCCATAGGTCTTATCTAAAACAATTTTAACAAACCCTGTTTTTTCACCATGTGCAAGGGCTTTACCATTGGCACTGAGCGGAAATTGGCTTGTGTCCACATCATAGCCCGCTTCGATTGCTTCTTGTTCTGTATAGCCAACCACACCAACTTCAGGGAAGCTATAGATACAAGAGGGTACACGTTTATAATTTATTGTGTTTTTCGAACCCATTATTGCCTCAGCTGCTACAATTCCTTCTGCAGATGCAACATGGGCTAACATATACTTTCCATTCAGGTCGCCAATGGCGTAAACACCTTTAATATTGGTTTCCATATGGTCGTCAACGGTTACGCCATTTTTTGTTACATCTAGCTTTAGATTTTCAAAACCTTTTAAATTAGGTTGTCGACCTAAACTAACTAAAATGTGGTCGGCTTTAATGGACTTGGGCTCTCCATCCATCTTGTAATTGACAATATGACCATCGATAGATTCGATCTGAACACCGGTAATGATCTTTACACCTTCTTTAATCAAATGGGATTGCATGGTTTCTTGTACGTCTTTATCTAAAAACTTTAGAACTTTTTCAGATCTTTGTAATAGGGTTACTTCAACACCCAAACTGTTGTATAAAGTTGCAAACTCAACTGCAATCACACCACCACCCAAAATGGTAATCGCTTTAGGTAATTTCGGTAGTGCTATTGCTCCTGTGCTATCCACAGAAATGCCTTTCAAAAAGGACTCTCTTAGTCCAGGAATTTCAGGTATACGTGTTGTTGACCCAGTAGCCAATATTAGATGGTTTCCCCTAAATGTTTTTCCATCCACCTCTACATTATTTTTATCAATAACAGTTCCAAATCCTTCTACATAATCAATGCCGTTATGTTTTACTAGTTGTCTCACACCTGAAGTCAGCTGTTTAACAACTTTCTCTTTTCGTTTCATTAAGTTATCCCAATTGATGCGAACTGCAGTCATATCAGGAATATCTATACCAAAAGATTCAGCTTGCATCATGTCTTTATAAAGGTTTGCTGTTCTGAGTAATGTTTTTGTAGGTATACAGCCGTAGTTTAAACACACACCGCCTATCTTGTGAGCTTCAATTAATAGGACTTCTGCGCCGAGTTGTGCTCCTTTAATAGCAGCTACATAACCTCCAGGACCACCGCCGAGAACAATGATGTCATAGGTTTTCATTTAGCCCTCCTAACTGAGCATTAATAAATCAGGATTGGAAAGGAGTTCTTTTAACATTTGCATGAAACGACCTGCATCTGCACCATCCATTATACGGTGATCAAATGACATAGACAGTGGCATCATACTCCGTATTACTATCTCGTCATCTACTACAACTGGTTTTTTCTGGATTGCACCAACACCTAACACCGCAGCTTCAGGGTATCTAATTATTGGCACACCAAAACTTGAGCCAAAGGCTCCATAATTTGTGATTGTGAAGGTTCCATGTGTGAGTTCATCAGTATGGAGTTTCTTTTCTTTTCCTCTAGAACTCAAATCATGAACAGCCCGTGCCAAATCCAAAATACCTTTTTGATCCGCTTCGTGAATAACTGGCACAATTAATCCATGGGGTGCGTCTACAGCTATGCCTATGTTAATAAACTTTTTAATAATTATTTCTTCTGTTTCTTCAGCGTAAGAAGCATTTAATATTTCGTACTTTTTAAGAGCTACAGTAACAGCTTTAATGATAAATGGTAGATAGGTGAGTTTAACACCATCATTTAAAGCCATTGCTTTTGTTTTATTTCTATAGGCCACAAGATCGGTTACATCTACCTCATCCATAACTGCGGTATGTGGAATAGTATATTTTGACTGGGTCATATTGGCTGCTATGGTTTTTCGGATCATGGACATAGGTACACGTTTAATGAGTTCCTCAGGCTCTTTAGGAACATACGAACTATGACTGTGTTGTACAGGTTTTCGATGAGTTTGATTACTCTTTTGAGCAGAACTTTGTTCATGAACCTTTTGAATATCAGCTTTTAAAACTCGACCTGCCGGCCCAGTTCCTTGAACTGACTTAATATCAATCCCGAGATCTTTAGCCATTTTCCGAGCCACAGGTGTCGCTAACACTTTTTTGATTTTTTCAACTAAACGTGCACTCTGATGGCTTTCTGAACTAGATGCAATAAGCTCTGATGATACTTCTATTTCACCAACTACACTGGTACTCCCTTGTTCTTCAACTGTTTCAACATGGCTCCCCGATTTAGAAGATTCTGTTGACGCGTCATTTAAAGAGTCATTGACTGGTGAATTTTCGATTAAATCATGCATCAAGTCTGGAGTCATATTTGATCTAACTTCTTTGATACCATCATCTATAACCGCAATAATTTGGCCAACTTCAATACGTTCACCCGGTTTCCAATCCATTTGGACAACTTTTCCCGAAACCGGCGAGGGGATGTCTGCAGTGACCTTATCCGTTTCAATCGCCATTAGGGATTCCCCTTCAGAAATCTCACCTTGGGGATCAACATATAATTTAAATACAACACCTTCATGAATGCCTTCACCAATGTCTGCAAATTTAACTTGAAACATTTTGTCACCTCCTCTTAGAATTTCAGTACTTTGTCAAGTTCTTCTTCTATGGTTTGAGCATCAGGTAAATAGTGATGTTCACCCCTTGGTAGAGGAACAATAATATCCGGTGGTGCTATACGCGTAGGAGGTGCTTCCAAATACAAGAATGCACCTTCATTTACAATACTCATTAATTCTGCACCTGTACCAAAAGATCTAATTGCCTCATGCACAACAGCAAATCTACCTGTTTTTTGAACAGATTGGATGATCGTTTCTTTATCAATTGGAGAGATTGTTCTTAAATCAATGTGCTCAATGGACACATTTTCACTTGCTTCAAGTGCAGCAATTGCTTTCTCAGTGTCTCTGACCATCGCGCCCCACGAAACAACTGTTAGGTCTTCGCCCTCTTTTAAGATCTTTGCTTTACCAATTGAAATTTCATAACTTTCTTCTGGAACCTCTTGTTTAAATGCCCGGTAGATTCTCTTTGGTTCTAAAAAAATAACTGGGTCTGGGTCCTTTATTGCTGCAATAAGTAACCCTTTTGCGTCATACGGTGTTGAAGGTATAACTACTTTAAGTCCAGGAATATGGGCAAAGAGTGCTTCAGGACTTTCAGAGTGATGTTCTAAGGCTCTTACACCAGCACCATAAGGCATTCGAATAACCATTGGTACTGTGAATTTCCCTCGACTTCTATTACGCATACGAGCAGCATGGGTCACTATCTGGTTATATCCAGGAAACATAAATCCAGAAAACTGCATTTCAACTACAGGTTTAAGTCCATTAATGGCCATACCAATCCCAGAACCAATTATGGATGACTCTGCTAAGACGGAATCAAAACAACGTTTTTCACCATACTTCGCTTGAAGGCCTTTGGTAGCTCTAAAGACACCACCTTCAAATCCTACATCTTCACCATAAACAACAATTGTTTCGTCCAGTCCCATTTCAACATCAAGAGCATTGGTAATTGCTTCAATTAAGTTAAGTACTAACATATTACTTGGCCTCCTTTGCTCTATGTTTCAATTCCTGATACTGGTTTTCTAGATTCTCAGTCCGTTTTGCATATTGATAGTCAAATACATCTTCCAACGGAACCAGTCCAGATTTTTCTACTTTTTCAAACGTGGTTCTCACTTCATCTTCAAAGTCTTTCTTTAGCTGTTCGTCCTTTTCCTCATCCCATAAATTTCGACCAATAAGATACTTTCTCAAACGATCTATCGGATCTTTTTCTTTCCACTCTTCAACTTCAGCTTCATCTCTATATACTGTTGGATCATCCGCAGTTGTGTGGGCACCGAGTCGATAGGTGTATGCTTCGATCAGCGTTGGACCTCCACCACTACGCGCTCGATCCACTGCAATTTTTGTCACTGCATAGACAGCAAAAATATCATTCCCATCCACCTGATAACCCGGCATACCATATGCAAGGGCTTTTTGTGCGATGGTTTTAGCTTTCGTTTGAACAGCTCTGCGTGTTGAAATTGCAAATTGATTGTTTTGAACAATAAACACAGTTGGTACATTCATAACTGCACCAAAATTTAGAGCTTCATGAAAATCGCCTTGTGATGTACCACCATCACCAACATATCCGAGCACAACATCCTTTTCACCTTTATAAACCGCCGCATAAGCTAGTCCTGTCGCATGCTGGAGTTGTGATGCTATAGGCACACTGACAGGTAGTATCCGAACATCGTCTGGCATTTTCATCCCATCTTCATTCCCTAGCCAGTATAAAAGAATATTGTAAAGTGGTGCTTCTCGATACAACCAAGCCCCTAACTCTCTAAATGCAGATGCTACCCAATCTGTTTTCTCTGATGCTGCTATTGTCCCCACTTGGGCTGCTTCTTGACCAAGATTAGGAGCATAAGTTAATATCCTTCCTTGTCGTTGAAACTGCAAGGTTTTTATATCTGTCACTCTACTTTTCACCATGGTTTTATACATGTGTAAAATTTGCTCTTCACTTAAGTCTGGCATAAGTTCCGGGTGAACAATGTTCCCCTCTTTATCCATAACTTGAACCATTTCATCTGTTAATGGATTATAGTCATTTAAGTTCACTTTGTTTCCTCCTTCCAAAGCCTTTGATTTATTTATAATAGTTTGTACCTGTTTTTCGTCAAAATAAGTATTGTCAAACAAGTGAGTGTCTCCACTTGGACTTATGACTTTTCCTTTTTTGATACTCAGTTGAACGCCATTTGGTGTTTCGTAGGTAAAATCAGGCGTTTCACCGTAAATCCATTCTTTCGTCCTGAATTTGTCTGCAAGCGAATGAACATCTGACCACTCCTTAAAGTATTGATCTGTTGATGTATGTTCAAAGCCACCTATTGTTTCTATCGAATTATAGGTTCGTATTATTTCTTCAATTACTGCATCAACGCTTGTCACCTTCATTTTGTTAAGTAGGTTAGAAACAGGACTTTTCACAGACCTAATTGAACTAGACTTAATGTGACTTGAATCAAACCGAAGACAATTCCACAAATGGTCTTCATTCGCCTTTAGGAGTAAAGTACAGTGGTGTAACTTTCTTTTTTTATAAATATAAAAAGCACTTCCAGACACTTTTTTTCCTTCATGGCGTAGATCAAACCGATCATTTTGAATAAGATGCACACCTAAATCTTCCATAGTCTTTTGGAGCAAACTCAGATTTGATTTTGTGTCTGTATGTTTTGTAGGTTGGATAAATGAAATATTTAAATTACCTTCATCGTGGTAAACTGTCCCACCACCTGATTTTCTCCTCAAAACTGGATACTTACACTTCGACAAATAATCAAGATTAACTTCCTTCCATGGATTTTGATTACGACCTACAAAGACACATGGAGAATTGACCCAAAGATATAAAATCTGTTCATATCCTTGCGTCTCAGTAAGTAAATAATACTCAATCGCTTGATTGATAAAAGGATCTCTACTTGTCGATGTAATAATCAAATTCTTCATATGTTCCCCTTTACCTGATTTTTCTCGTATATACCCAAGTGTTTTAATCTTCACCACTATAGTGAGATTTGTTCTCAATTATTTAACAATTGTTTGAAATCAGTCAGAATCTGTACAAGCAATGTTCTGTGCAACCAAGATTCTTTACAATTAAATGAATAAAAGTTCTACATAAGGAGAGTAGAAGTCTTGTAAGACGTTCACTCTCCTTATGTAGAACCTAAAAAACCTCCTTTGAGTTATACACAAGAACTACAAAATAGTTCTATTAGCACATCCCTTAGGAGGTTATAATTATAAATTCTATTAAATTACATGATAGGTGCAAATTTCATATATAAGAATATGAAGTAGTAAATAAATGGTCCCGTTAATATAATACTGTCAAAACGGTCTAATACACCACCGTGGCCTGGCATAATTTTACCAAAATCTTTAATGCCACAGTAACGTTTGATTTTCGATGCAATTAAATCACCACTCTGTGCTAACACACTACCAATTAGACCAAGGAAAAATGCATAAGGCATAAAGGATGGTCTAAATAAATATGCAAATAGCACTGACAGAAGACCCGCTCCAATTAAACCGCCAACTGCACCTTCTATGGTTTTCTTTGGCGATACATGCTCAATTAGCTTGTGTTTACCAAATAATCGTCCTGCAAAATATGCAAAGGTATCTGATCCCCATGCCAGAATGAATATGTACCAAATAAAGAAGTTGTTATCAATACTTGCTATAAGCGCTATGTGGAAGAATGAAAATGCTACATAGAAAAAACCAAGGAAGGTTAATGCCATATCTAAAATAGCTTCATGTTTACTTAACACATTATAAATAAGCACATTATATAAGAACATAAACACAACTGCGATGTAAACCGTTGGACCTACATCCATAAAACCTAATCCATATAAAATAATTGTGTATGTATATCCCAGTTTAGCTGACGGTTGGTAACCCGCTTGTCGAAACGCATGGTAAAATTCATACAACCCCATTAAACTAAGAATCATCGCTGCACCTTGGATATAACGTCCTCCAAGTAAAACAATTATGAGCAGTAAAGGCAATGCCACTACGCTTGAAATAAATCTTTTTAACATAGTTCCTCCTTTAAAGCTTGCCGAATCGTCTATTACGCGTTTGGAAATCACTAATTGCTTTTTCAAGTGTATCCCCATTAAAATCTGGCCAATAAACCTCTGGGAATATAAACTCCGTATAAGCCAACTGCCACAAGAGGAAATTACTCAACCTCAACTCTCCAGAGGTTCTAATGAGTAAGTCTGGATCAGGTACATCTGCTGTGTATAATCTTTGAGTAATCATATCCTCATTAATATCATCTACAGAAACTTGACCCTTGTTAACTTCATCAGAGATTAACTTTACTGCACGTACAATCTCGCGGCGTGAACCATAGTTAAGTGCTATGTGCACAGTCATTTTAGTATTATTTGCTGTTAAGTCAATCGACTTTTTAAGTTCTTTCTGTGCTAACTGAGGTAACTCAGATGTATCACCTAATATATTAATTTTGATGCCGTTAGCATGTAGTTTTTTAGTTTCTGATTTTAAGTAAACCACAAGTAGATTCATCAGTCCATTGACTTCATCCTCTGGACGTTTCCAATTCTCAGTTGAAAAGGCATAAAACGTCATGTGTTTAACACCGATATCTCCACCGCGTTCAATAACCGCTCTTAATGCTTCAACACCAGCCTTATGTCCAGCAAGTCGAGGCATTCCTTTTTCTTTAGCCCAACGTCCATTACCGTCCATTATAATTGCTATATGCTCAGGAATATTAGTTTTCAATGTCTTCTTCCCCTTTTGTGTCTATTTGGCAAATTAGACTCTCTAAAGATTGATTCTAGTATCTAGAATATATAAGTGATCGACTGATTGCCCTGTCTTATTATAGTATTAATGCTACTTAATACTAACATAATCATACTTATGAAATGCGCAGAAATGACAACATTCACAGTTTATTAACTTATTTGGGAAAGCGGTCAATCACATTGTTGGCCGCTTTCCCATATAAATCAGGCCACAAATTAGAACGTGTCCTTATATACATCACCAAAAAAAGCCACCAACAAAACAATTTGATTTTCTGTGACTTCCTGTTTTATTACCTTAGCATGTTCAATGCCTAGAAACTCTGGTTCTTTACGTGAGTGGGTTTCATGAATGACAATAGAGAGATTCGGACAATTAGACCGAATCTCTCTTCTAGCTTCATTCAAATTTAAACCCAGTAAGTCTGGGATCTGCAAGGTTTAAACCTCCAGAACTTCAGCTTCTTTTGACTTTACAAGATCATCAATTTTTTTGATATGATCATCAGTCAGTTTTTGAACGTCACCTTCAGCTGACTTTAGATCATCATCTGTTAGGTCACCGTCTTTATGCATCTTCTTAAGCTTGTCATTGGCTTCACGACGCTCGTTACGAATTGCAACTTTAGCACCTTCACCTGTCTTCTTTACTAACTTAACAAGGTCTTTACGACGCTCTTCAGTTAACATTGGTACACTTAGGCGGATGATTTTACCATCATTTGAAGGGTTCATGCCTAGGTCTGAGTTCATGATTGCTTTTTCAATGTCTGAAATAGCAGTTGCATCGTATGGGTTGATTTGTAGCATACGAGGCTCAGGAACTGTAATGTTAGCAAGTTGTGTTAGTGGCGTTGGAGATCCATAGTACTCAACAGTAATCTTGTTAAGCATGTTCGGGTTAGCACGACCCGCACGTAGAGTAAGTAAATCTTCTTTAAGAACACTTACCGTCTTGTCCATTTTTTCGCCGATCATTTTATGTACATTGTTCATCATAAGGTTTAGTCCTCCTTAATTATTGTTCCTAATTCTTCACCCAGGATTACACGTCTAATGTTGTTTTCACCTTTTAGACCGAATACCTGAATTGGGATATTATTTTCCATACATAGTGTAATTGCAGTTGTATCCATTACACCAAGGCCTTGATTGATAACATCAATATAGCTAATGCGATCAATTTTCTTTGCATCTGGATTTACCATTGGATCACTGTCGTATACAGCATCAACTTTTTTAGCCAGTAGAATCAGTTCTGCTTCAATTTCAGCAGCGCGTAGTGCAGCTGTAGTGTCTGTAGAGAAGAACGGATTACCTGTTCCAGCAGAGAAGATAACTACACGTCCTTTTTCAAGGTGGCGTACTGCTCTTCTACGGATGTAAGGCTCCGCAATTTGTCTCATTTCAATAGCTGACATTACACGTGATTGCATACCAAGATTTTCAACCGCATCTTGAATACCTAGGGAGTTAATCACAGTCGCCAACATGCCCATGTAATCCGCTGTTGAACGGTCCATTGAATCATGACTACGACCTCTCCAGAAGTTCCCGCCACCGATAACTACAGCAACTTGAACACCCATATCAATCAATTCTTTAATCTGAACAGCTACAGCATCTACAGTAGTATTGTCTATGCCAAAGCCTCTTTCACCTGCTAGCGCTTCACCGCTTAGCTTAAGTATGACCCTTTTATATTTAGGTTCCAAAAGAAGATACCTCCATTCCAAAGAAAAGATTCTACAAAGAAGGTGGATTTCCCTCCTTAATTCGCAAAATCATTAAGAAACATTCAAAAAAGGACATCTATTTATGTGAGCCTTACCAAAATATGTACAATTACAACATACACTCGGCCTGCTCAACAATAAAATGTCTTCATTAAAATAAAATATGTAAAGCTGACATCCCTTTACAGGTATACCCGCTTTAAAAAAGAGAACACAAATGTGTTCTCTTTTTGAGCAACTGTGAAATGATTAGCCTTGAAGCTGCTTAGCAACTTCTTCAGCAAAGTTTTCTTCTTTCTTTTCAATACCTTCGCCTACTTCAAAACGAGCAAAACGACGGATCGATAGGTTCTCACCGATTGTAGCGATTTTTTCGTTTAGTAGAGTCTGGATGTCGATATCAGGGTTCTTAACAAAAGATTGCTCTAGTAGACAAGCTTCTTTGTAGTACTTCTCGATACGACCAACAACCATCTTTTCAACGATGTGCTCAGGCTTGCCTTCGTTAAGTGCTTGAGCCTTTAGTACTTCCTTTTCACGCTCGATATCTTCTTCAGATACTTCTTCACGTCTCACGAATTGTGGGTTAGAAGCAGCGATCTGCATAGCAACATCTTTAGCGAATTCTTGGAAAGTAGGGTTCTTAGCAACGAAGTCAGTTTCAGAGTTGATTTCAACTAGAACGCCAATACGGCCACCACCGTGGATGTATGATGTAACGATACCTTCTGCCGCAATACGACCAGCTTTTTTAGCTGCCTTTGCAAGACCCTTCTCACGTAGGAAGTCGATTGCTGCTTCAATATCACCATTCTTTTCAGTTAGAGCTTTTTTACAATCTAGCATGCCTGCGCCAGTCTTTTCGCGCAGTTCCTTAACCATTGCAGCTGTTACTGCCATAGGAATTCCTCCTTCAAAATACAAATGTCTTTGTCGAACTTATGAAAAAGGTAAGAGTTTCCCCTTACCTTTTATTTAATATCTATGCTTCAGCAGGTGCTTCTTCCATAGACTCGCCTTGCATACCTTCTAGGCAAGCGTCAGCCATTTTACCAGCAAGAAGCTTTACCGCACGGATAGCGTCATCGTTACCAGGGATTACGAAGTCGATTTCGTCTGGATCACAGTTAGTGTCGACGATAGCAACAACAGGGATACCTAGTGTACGCGCTTCAGCGATAGCGATTTTTTCTTTCTTAGGGTCAACTACGAACATAGCTTTTGGTAGATCAGTCATCTCTCTGATGCCACCTAGGAATTTGTTCAGCTTTTCTTTCTTAAGACGTAGCTTTAGAACTTCTTTCTTAGGTAGTGCTTCAAACGTACCGTCAGCTTCCATAGCTTCAAGCTTGTCAAGTAGATCAATTCTCTTCTTGATAGTCTTGAAGTTAGTTAGCATACCACCTAACCATCTTTGGTTAACGAAGTACATACCAGAACGCTTAGCTTCATTTTCGATAGACTCTTGAGCTTGCTTCTTAGTACCAACAAAGATAACTTTGCCGCCATCAGCAGTTGTTTCTCTGATGAAATCGTAAGCTTGCTCTACCTTCTTAACCGTCTTTTGAAGGTCGATGATGTAGATTCCGTTTCTCTCTGTAAAGATGTAACGTGCCATCTTTGGGTTCCATCTTCTAGTTTGGTGACCAAAGTGTACACCAGCTTCTAGAAGTTGCTTCATTGAAATTACTGACATATTAATGTCCTCCTTAAGTTTTCTCCTCCCCGGCAATCAACATATCAGGAACCTTATAGGCACCACCTGATATTTATGACGGGTGTGTAATGTTACCTCAGCTAGTATACCACATGACAAAACACCGAGCAACACAAAATCCGCTATTTCTTCGAATCTAGAGGACTTTTTTACTCGGTGTTATTTTTTAGTTTTTAGGAGTAGCTGAAGCTCACCTATTCCCATATTTAGTTGACGTGCAATTTGCCCCATACTTAGACCTTCTTGTCTAAGTTTTGAGGCTTCCTGACAAATTCTATCCTGATCACTCAAAGGCGCCTCATTGGTTCTAAAAGCAGATTGTGTTCTTACAGGTTTACTTTGTACATTTGTGTTATGGAAACGCTCTTGTAAGAGTTCAATTTCCTTTTCATGCACGCTATACTTGCCTTCTAAGTCTGAGACGATCTCATAATAAGCAGCATTAAGGTCATCCAGCTCTTTTTCGACTTTCTTAAGATACTGCATGACCTGTTCGACATTTTCATCGGATAAACTGTTAAATGATCTTCTCTGATCTACATTCGCACGCAGGACTTCCCTACGAATGAGCATTATGGAGACAAGTACTATTGAAATCCCAACAATAATACTTATTATTCCTATCAATGTATCACACTTTCATATCAAATCTATGATAACCTAAACCTTTGCTTTTTCCAGGGAGGGAATCATCAGGACCAGAATCATCTTTCTCATCCTTCTTCTTCTTTTTAGACTGCCTCGACTCAGCTTGGTTTTTGTTTTTATCATCTTTGATTTTTTCTTCTTCTTTTTGTTGCATGGTGTTTACTTGTTTTAGTTTTTGCTCGGACATTTCCACATTGGAGAGCTGTTGCTGATGTTGTGCATTTGCTTCCTTATGAACGATCGTCTCTTTAGCATTTTTAAAACTCTGTACGCGTGGAAGAATGACCTGCATATCAACGGGTCTTAGTGGCATATCCTCACCTCATTATCTTCGTACAGTTGTAATCTCGCCTTCATACTTACAAATTTCAGCATCTTTGATCAAGTTTTTCACATTATAATGTGAATGACCAATTGTAATTTTAGTACCAGGATAAACTTCGAAAGCTACTACTTTTGACCCTTGTAGTTTGTTAATACGCTCTTGAAGTTCTTTTAACTCCGTTGCAAAAGTGGTTAACTCGTTATGATATTCTATTTTACTCAGTTTAGTTTTATTCAACATGCCTTTAAGCTGCTCATTACCAGGTGCAGCAGACATTTGTCTTGTGATCATGTTTAGAGCCTGGTCTAGTTTTTTGATGTTTTCTCTTTGCTCTTTAATTTTATCTGTTAAAAACTGATAACGTTCAATTAACTCAGAATCAACACCTAGTTGAATTTTAGTTTGCGTTCCCATATCTGAGCCAATCACTTTTGCTTGAACAAGTTCCTTGGCTTTTATTTCTCCACCCACTAAAAGACCTTTTTTACCAGAAATAATAATCGTACCATCACATACAATCGTTGAATGCATGACTGCATCTGCTTCAATATTACCTTTAACTTTTGCTGAACAATTGTTGATAAAACGGGCCATTAAATTTCCACCGCATTCAATTACAGCTTCATCTTGCCCCTGAATACCATGACCAACAATTATGTCACCAGACGCTTTTACTGATGCACCTTCAACAACACCTTGAATTTCTACATCGCCTTCACATTCAATGCTATAGCCTGTAATAACATTACCCATCACTAAGATTTTGCCTTTGAACGAAACATTACCTGTACGTACACCAACGTCGCCCTTAATTTCAAGTACTTCAATAATTGAAACACGGTGACCCTCAGTTTTTATGGTGCCATCCGTACTGGCAATCATTTGCATACCATCTTCACTTACATGAATATTCTTACCAAATTTAAAGTTGGCAATTTTTCCTGGCTTCGCGCGAATAGCCTTACCTGTTACAGTAAGACCGTCACTTCCTTCAGTAGGATTAATACGTTCAGCTAACACATCTCCTTTTTTTACTGTAAGAAATGCGTCTATATCTTTAAAGTCGACAGAGCCGTCTTCTAACATTTTCGGCTTTGCCTGTCTATTAATGTCTACTAGATATTTAATTTCCCCATCACGACCATTCTGATGAGGTTTACCTTTTGCAATTAATACCGCTTGAATATCTGTTGGATTCTGAGCAATCGAATCTACAACATCTAAATCTACACCAACTGTAATATTTTTATCTTTTAAGGCCGTCAAAATAAAATCATGAGTTACCAACGACGGATGATTACCTGGATCCACTGTAATTGATGCTGAATAATAATCGCCTGCAATTGTAATTTTTGCGGTTGGTTGACGATTTTCTTCCGCACCTGGTTGCGTATTTTCATTTGTCATTTTGACCACCCCACTGATTCATCTAGTGTTTAATATAAATCTTCTACAGCGCCACGCAACTTCAGTATAGCTTTTGAATGGAGTTGCGATATTCTTGATTCCGAAATTTCAAGTATGTTAGCAATCTCTTTATAAGTCAGTTCAGAGAAATAATAGAGATTAATAATCATACGTTCTCTTTCAGGTAGTGACTCAATGCGCTCTACAAGTAGTTTCTTAGTTTCCTTGTCAAACAGATTTCCTTCTGGACTTATTTCTTTGTCCTCAGATCGAATACTGAAATTCGAATTTTCGGAAAGCTTCTCGTCTAATGAAATGACTGACAAGGTGTTTGCTTCGCCTAAAAATTTATTTAACTCTGGGATAGTCATGTTCAACTCATCTGCTAAAACTTGATCTGTGAAATTGTCACCATACTTATTGTGCAATTTACTCATGACTTCGTCTAATTGCTTGAATTTTTGGCGAGTACTACGCGGAATCCAGTCAAGTGCCCTGATTTGATCGACAATTGCACCGCGTATGCGAATATTAGCATACGTTTCAAACTTGACTTCTTTTGAAATGTCAAATTTCTCAATGGCATCGATTAATCCTATGATCCCGTAACTCACCAAATCGTCAAACTCTACATTAGCATTAAATGACGAGTATAGACGGCCAGCAATTATTCGCACCAATTCTATATATTCTACAATTAATGTTTCCTTGGCGTCTTGGCTGCCATCATTCTTATACGCCTTCCAAAACTCGTTAAGATTTCTCGACATGCCATACTCGTCCCCTTTGTTCTGATTATTTCTATACTGTCTTTGTCCCATGGCCAATTGTTTTGATTAACAATCTACCATCTTCAGGGTAAAATTCTATTGTTCTACCGAAGTTACCTCCGGTATCATCTGCCTTGATCGGTATTCCCATATCTTTAAGAATTGACCTTACAGCATCTGCATTTCTCGCACCTATTTTCATCATATCGTTACTACTTGAAAAAGAGAACATTTGTGCACCACCAGCAATTTTTCCAACAAGGCGCCTTTTATTGGCGCCTTTGGTAATCATTTCACCGATCATATCGTTGATTGCAGTGTCTGCAAATTTGGCTCTATTAGAATTATTTCGGATTGTCTGACTATTAGGCAACATAATATGTGCCAAACCTGATACTTTAGTCACTGGATCATATAGACAAATTCCAATGCATGATCCTAATCCCAAAGTTGACAAGACTTCAGGTGGACCTGCAACTTTCAAGTCTGCCATTCCAACCTTTATTACTTGGCTCATATTTGAATGCCTAAGCTTCCAAAGAGTGTATCATACGAGTCCAAATCAGGCACAAGGAAGAAGAACCCTCTCACAGAATCATCTTCTTGAAGCTCAATAAATTCGTTTTCTATAATCAGAATTTTATCGCTGACTTGGCCAAACTCGATTGCAGGCACACTGAGAACAGCTCCTGCCATGTCAACTGCAATGGATGGAATGGAAATTTTAATATTCAAGTTTGTCAGACCTGATAATGATGAAATATAAGAACCAGAAAGAATGTTTCCGATTTCCTTTAATGCCGAGAATGTAAACTCATCTAAGGTATTATCATCTCTTGGCATTAGAAGACTCACCAGTGCCAGTGCGTCTTCAATATTAAGTACAAACATAATACTGCCGTCAATATCTCCTTCAATCTTAAAGAAAATACCACACACTTGATTTTCAGCACCACCTAGAAGTTCAGGTACTTCTGCAAAGTCAAGGACATTAACTTTAGGCACATTCATGTCAACTTTTTTGTTGATCATTTTTGCAAGTGCGGTTGCAGCATTACCAGCACCAATGTTCCCAATTTCTTTAAGAACATCAATGACTACTGTGTCCATTTGTTCAATATAACCGCTCATAACCACTCTCCTGTCTTGGATTATTCTGCTTCAATACTCTCGATTCCAAGAACTTTTTTGAGATCAATTAGCATTACAACACGACCTTCATGTTTACCAATTTCGCGAACGAAATCATCACTTCCAGCCTTAATACTTGGAGCAGGATCCACATTATCTCTATCAATCTGGAATACTTCAGATGAAGAATCAGCAATCATACCCACTGTGTACTCTTTATAGTTTACAATAATAATTCTTGATTCGTCTGTAAAATCCTCCCTAGGAATTGAAAATCTTTTCCTAAGGTCTATCACAGGAATAACATTACCACGTAGATTTACAACACCTTGCACATGTGCCTCAGTATAAGGCACACGTGTTATTGGTAGCATTTTTTCAATGTTTTCTACGTATTTTATATCAATTCCATAAGACTCTTCATTAACTTTGAATACAACGTACTCTTGAATATTACTCATGGCTATCTCTCCTTTGCACGGCTTGTTCTACAGAAGTTGGTTCGGGTCTACGATAAGTGCAACACTACCGTTACCAAGGATTGTTGCACCTGCGATTGTTTTCGCACCAGTTAGATAACGTCCAAGAGACTTGATTACGATTTCTTGCTGACCAATTAGGCTGTCAACAACAAGTCCTGCTTCTAGTTCACCTTTACGGACAATTACAACAATCATTTCATTTTTCTCTTCAGGTTCCTCATTATACGGTACCTCGAGTACATCACTCAGTCTAATGATTGGTAATGTCTTATTTCTGTATAGAACAACTTCTTGATTCTGAACCATGCTAATTGAAGCTTTTTCTATGGTTGTAATTTCTTTGATGTTATTTAAAGGCAGAGCATATTTTTCCTCTGCTAGATTAACCATTAATGCTTGAATGATTGCTAGTGTAAGTGGAAGTCGAATTGTAAATTTACTACCTTTAGTTAACTCAGAGTCAACTTCAACAGTTCCGTTTAGAGACTCAATTTTACTCTTAACAACATCAAGACCAACGCCACGTCCAGATAAATCAGTAATTTTTTCTGCAGTTGAGAAACCTGGTCTAAAGAGTAAATTGATAATGTCTTTATCTGACATTGTTTCAACTTCTCTATCAGATACAACACCTTTGTCTTGAGCAATACCAAGGATTTTTTCAGGGTCAATACCGCCACCATCATCTTCAACTTCGATAACAACCGTATTGCCATCTGGATATGCTCTAAGTGCAACTGTACCTTTTTCTTTTTTACCTCGTGACGCTCTATCTTCAGGGTTTTCAATACCATGGTCAATAGAATTTCTAATAAGGTGAATCAGCGGATCGCCAATTTCATCAATAACTGTTCTATCAACTTCCGTTTCTTCACCTGACATGATTAATTGAATATTCTTGCCAAGGTCCTTTGATAAATCACGCACCATACGCGGGAATCTATTAAATGTTCTCTCAACTGGAACCATTCGAACTTTCATAACTGCATCATGGAGGCTTGTTGTGATTCTTTCTAGATACTCAACTGCGTCATCCATGTTAGATCTGTTTCCAGTTCCTTCTGCAACTTCTAGGCGCGTTTTAATAATAATAAGCTCACTAACAAGGTTCATTAAATTATCTAGACGGTCTATATCAACACGTACCGTTTTAGATGTCTTTGCTTTATCCTTCGCTTGCTTCTTATCTTCTGTCTCTTTACCACGTTTAACAGGTTTCTTTGCAGCTGGAGTAGGAGCCGCTGGTGTTACAACCGTTTCAGTTATAACTTCCTCGACTTCTTTGACTTCTACAATTTCTTCCTCAACTACAGGAGCTACAGAAGTTGTAACAATTTCTTCACTTTCAACTTCTTCTACATAAACATCACTAATCTCAGAAATATTTGCAATTTCGTGTTGAATTATATCAGCACCGGCGTTAGTTATATAAAGTACTTCAAATGATCTTTCGAATTTCTCGTCTTCAATATCTTCAGCTGCTGGATGTGATTTTACAATCTCACCAGATTGCTCTAAAGTATTAAAAACAATAAATGATCTTGCAGCTTTAAGCATACAATTTTCATCTAAAGTAACTCTAATTTTTAGTGGATGTAGTGCTTGGCTCATTGCTTCTTTTAATACATCACCAATATCAGACAAATCAAGGCTAAAGCCATCTGCTGAAGTTGTAGTTTCGATGTGCGTTTCTTCTGGTTCACTTTCTTCTTTTTCTTCTACAGGTGTTGTAGGACTTAGTGAACCTTTATTAATAAGGATATCTTGTAACTTCTTAACAAGTGGTGACGCATCTGTACTGCTTTCTTGTCCTGTACTTTCTAGTGAGTTGATATGATCTTCAAGCATATCAAAGCACTCGAATAATACGTCTACAATAACTGTTGTAACAGGTATTTCACCATTTCTAACTTTATGGAGTACATTTTCCATTTCATGTGTTACATTAGCAACTTGGGTAAAGCCCATAGTTCCAGCCATGCCCTTGATCGTATGTGCAATACGGAAGATCTCATTTAACAAATTTAGGTCTTCAGTGTTATTTTCAAGATCAAGTAAAATAGTGTTCATGTGCTGTAAATGCTCTTTTGATTCATCGATAAAAATTTCGAGATATTGACTCATGTCCATAAATTTACACCCCCATGGCTTTCAGGATCTCATTTGAGATTTCATTCAACGATACAACTCTGTCAACAACGCCTTCAGCGATAGCTGATTTTGGCATGCCAAAGACTACGCAACTTTCCTCATCTTGAGCAATAATGTGTGCTTTGTTCATTTGCTTAACATTTGCAAGCCCTTTAGCTCCATCAGCCCCCATTCCCGTCATGATAACTCCAATAATGTTTTCTGTGCCCAAGTCCGCAATGGAATACATCATTGCATCGACGGATGGTCTATGACCAGTCACTGGCGGGTCATCTCCCAGATTGATTCTATATCCTGCCCTGTCCTGAATCACGCGGAGGTGATAATCACCAGGTGCAATATAAACCCAACCAGGTTCTAATACATCATTATTTTCAGCTTCCTTTACATTTAGTTCCGACATAGAATTCATTCTGTCAGCAAGTGACTTAGTGAAACCTTTCGGCATGTGTTGTACAACTATCACACTGGCGTCTAAATTACCAGGAAGCATTGGTATAACAGATTGAAGCGCTCTTGGCCCACCTGTAGATGTGCCTATAGCTATAATTTTTTTGAGTACGCCACCGCCACTGCTTCTCGGAGTAACAGGCCTAGTCTCTTCACGTCTGCTAGTCGGTCGAGGTCGTGTTTTCGGTGCAACACGTGGACGTGTGTGTACACTTCTCAATCTTGCTTTTCTTACAATTTTTATTTTTTCGTGTAACTCAGCTTTTACATCGTCTGTATTAACTTTAAATATACTCGAAGGTTTAGTGATGAAGTCAATGGCACCTAATTCAAGTGAACGAATGGTTGCATCTGCCCCTTCTTTCGTAACACTGCTTAACATTAAAACAGGAACTGGACAGTCATCCATTATCTTCTCAAGTGCATCTAGACCATCCATCACTGGCATCTCAACGTCTAATGTCACGACATCAGGTTTTAAAGTTTTCACTTTTTCGACAGCTTCTTTGCCATTTCTTGCAGTATCTATGACCTCGAATGACTCTTCTTCATTTATTATGTCTGTAATAACTCGTCTCATAAAAGCCGAGTCATCAACAACTAATACTCTTGTCTTCATTAAATCAGCCCTTTTTTTCGCATACTTCTCTGCTTTTTAAAAATATAACTGATAATTTGAGAACGAACATTGTCATCCATCCCCTCAAACATTACCCCTATTTCATAGTTTTCGTACACATCCATTGTTTTTTTACAACGAATGACTTTCCCTTTAAACTCTAGTTCAAGTTTGTCGAGATAAATTATTCCATCAACATCGATACCCACTTCAAGCGGCCTTTTACTAAGTGCCCTATATCCACCGCCACTTAAATCTTTCCCAGTCATCTCTAGTACATTTTCTTCTGGTTCATCGTCTATGATGATGTCTGGATTATCTTTAAACTTCTCTTTGAGTGCTTCACGACGTTTGATTTCAGCTTCTGTAAGTTCCTTCGCTTCTGGATCCCTTACATGAATCGAACCAATAAACGGCAACCTGAAATATTTTCGTCTTTGCGACTTCTTAACATCGCTGGACTTTTTTAAGTGAATGACTGTGATTTTTTCAAAGTCTGTTCTACCAGCAACCGTTGCATAAAACGTATAAATTCCCGAAGTGTCACGCGTTAAAATAACCATTAACATGGCACCTGTTTCAACGGGATAGACTCTGCCTTCAAATATTGGTGCACTGATGAAAAAATCCATATTATTCTTCACCAACTGAATATTTGACTTCAGTCTAATTATAGTATTGTCCTTTGTCAGAACATCTAGATCCACAGGATCTCCAGGTTCCATGATCTTTGCAAATTCCAAGCTCACAGTAGCCCCTCCCGACTGTCTAACTCATGAATATCCTTGTTAGACTTATGCTTCAACCCAAACAGTCTTAGTTAGCCTTAAATAATTTTTCAATAAACTTCGTAAATCCACTGGTTGAACCAGTGAAGGTTTTATTGTTTTCAATGTTATAAGCAATAAGTTCAACTCCACGGCTTGCAAGACAGTTTGGATGTTCAAGCAAGAATGGACTTTGAGACCTCACTGACTTTTTAACATTGCTATCTTCATAAATATACCCCAAATTGTCGAGTTCAACATTTAAGAATTTCTTGGCAGCTGAATTCAACTTGTGGAATACATTTTGACCTTCTTTATTGGAGTCAACTCGGTTTACAACAACTTTAATGCTCTTTTCTTCACTTGCAATGTTTTTTATCACGGCATATGCATCAGTGATCGATGTTGGATCTGGAGTGATAACCATAACAACATCTGAAGCTGCTTCGATAAAAGATATAACTGACTGGCTAAGTCCTGCACCAGTATCAATTAAAATATAATCTGAATCATCATTTAAGAATTCTAAACTCTCAATAAGCCGAGATATCTCTTCTACATTCAAGTTCACTAAATCCATAACACCAGATCCACCAGATATAACACGAATACCATTAGGTCCATTTAAAATGATATCCTTAATTTCTTTTTCATTTCTTATAACATGAGACAGTGTGTACTTTGGTACTAGGCCTAAAACGACATCAATATTCGCCAGTCCTAAGTCAGCATCAATAATTGAAACACTCTTACCAAGCCTACTTAAGGCTATTGCCAAGTTGACTGTAAAATTCGTTTTACCAACGCCACCTTTTCCACTTGAAACTGTTATAATCCTTGCATCACGAATAGCAGGTGTCGCTTCACTTTCATTGGACCGCTGAAGCTTCGAGCTATATATTATTTCTCTTAATCTCTGTGCTTGATCCATTGCTATTCCCCCACAATGAAGTTAACGACCCTATCGACGTTAGCAATCTCAATATCATCTGGAACACTCTGGCCTATTGCAAAATACGATAAAGGTTTTCCAGTATGTGCCTTTACGTTTAATATGTTCCCTAAAGAGCTCGCTTCATCTAGTTTTGTGAACAGCAATTTATAGTCTTTCAGAAAATCGTAGGAGTTCAAAATACTTACAATATCTTTATACCCCGTCGTTAAACTGATAACTAAAAATATCTCTGGATTTTTCAAGTGTTTCAGCAAGTTATCAAGATCACTTTTAAGTTCATCACTCTTATGTGATCTACCCGCTGTATCAACTAAGACAAAATCCTTGTCACGATACTTTTTTAACGCCTCTTTGACTTCTTCTGGTTCATAGATAACCGTCAAAGGAATACCTAAAATTTCACTATAGGTCTTCAGTTGCTCAACTGCTGCAATTCTAAATGTATCTGCTGTGATTAAGCCAACTGACCTATTTTCAACAAGGGAAAGTTTTGCAGCGAGTTTTGCAAGTGTTGTTGTCTTACCTACACCTGTAGGGCCAACAAATAAGTAAACTCTTTGGTTATCATTTTTTGATTCTATAGTATAAGGTTCACCCAACATATCTCGCACAACCGGTTCAATTGCTTCAATTGAATTTATCTCATGACCAGTGTCTAGTGCGTTAAATATGGATTCAATGGTCTGTTCAACCAATTCCTTATCTCTTAAAATGTTTTTTAATTCAGTAGAATCAGCTTGAATAACTGGTTTCTGCTGAATAATAGGTTCCGTTTGCACCACAGTCTGCTTTTCTTGTTCAACTGGAGGCATGGGAACAGGGTCAACTGAAGGTTGAGCATCATTAGAATCAAGTTTCTCCATAATCTTAAAGACCATTTGTTTAAGCTCATCCACTTCGTGACTCAAACCACTATCAATTGGTTTATTTGCCACATCGTTTTTAACAACTTGGGCGTTGTTTTTTTCAGAAATCTGGCGAATTGCTGCCAAAGCATCTTGCATTTCTTTTTCTTTGTTTTTATCTGCTGAAGACGGAACCACATCTGGTTCATCAACTGCCGCTACAACTTCAACAAGTTTTCCACCGAACCAACCCGCTATGCCTTTCTTCTTAATCTTTCTCGTATGCAGAATCACGGCATCTCTACCTAACTCATTCTTCACACGAATCATTGCTTCTGAAAGGTCGTTTCCTATGTATCTTTTGACTTTCATTAAACAGTCACCATCCCTGAAGATTGTACCTCCACATCCGGTTCAATTTCGTTATATGATAAAACGATTAGATCCGGTATCTGTGTCTCTGTTAGCCTCTTAAAATAGAACCTTACTATTGGTGCTGTTAAAACAATTGGTTGTTCACCTAAAGACAATAGATTTTGAATCTCTACAGCTAAATTGTTTAATAATGACTGTGTAGTAACAGGATCAATGGACAAATATGTGCCCATATCTGATTGTTGAATTGATTCCATCAGGGAATTTTCTAAACTCTGGTCAAGTGTAACAACCCTCGCACGTTTCATTGGCATATACTGCGATGTTATTTGTCGACTTAAAGACTGTCTAACATACTCAGTGAGTATGTTTACATCTTTTGTTGAACGTGCGTTATCAGCTAATGTTTCTAATATAGTATTTAAATCTCTTATTGAAATACCTTCTTTAAGAAGATTAGCAAGCACTTTCTGAACATCACCAATGGCCATTAAAGCTGGAATTAACTCATCTACGAGTGTAGCATTTGACTCTTTAACATTGTCAATAAGTGACTTAACCTCTTGACGACCAAGCAACTCATGAGAATGCCGTTTAACGATCTCCGTTAGATGGGTTGAAATAATAGAAGACGGATCGACAACTGTAAATCCTAAGATTTCAGCTTTCTCTCGATCGTCTGCAGTAATCCACTTAGCAGGAAGCCCAAAAGCAGGTTCAACTGTTTCAATACCACCAATATTTCCTTCAGCATTCCCAGGGTCCATTGCTAAATAGTGATCAAACATTATTTCGCCATAAGCCACTTCATTTCCTTTTATTTTTATAGAATAAGCATTAGGTTCTAACTGAATATTGTCTCGAAGACGTATCATTGGAACAACAATCCCTAGTTCTAAGGCTATTTGTCTTCTAATCATAACCAGTCTATCAAACAAATCTCCACCCTGATTCGGATCTGCAAGAGGGATAATCCCGTATCCGAACTCCAACTCAATTGGATCTACTTGAAGAAGTGGAATAATGTTTTCAGGTTTTCTTATATCTTCAATTTCAGGTGCATCATCTTCTTCACTAACTGCTTCCTCTGTTATTGCACGTTTAACTTCACGAGTGAGCGTATAACCTAGATATCCTAAAAATCCGGCTAACAATAGAAGTGGAAATGCTGGTAGTGGTGTGAACAAACCAAGAGCTGATAACACTGCTGCTACAATGTACATAATTTGTGGTTCTCTAAACAACTGGGAGAATACATCTTGACTCAGGTTAGAATCAGATGCTGCTCGTGTTACAACAATACCTGTTGCAACAGAAATCATAAGTGCTGGGATCTGGCCTACAAGACCGTCACCAACAGTTAACAAGGTATATTTCTCCAGTGCCTCACCTAGGCCTAAATTAAATCTAAAGGCCCCAATAGCAAAACCAGCAACAATATTTACAATCGTTATAATGATACCGGCAATAGCATCACCTTTTACAAACTTACTGGCACCATCCATAGCTCCATAAAAATCGGCTTCTTTTTGGATGTTTGTACGTCTTGTTCGTGCTTCTGCTTCAGATATCAGACCCGAATTCAAGTCGGCATCAATTGCCATTTGTTTACCTGGCATTGCATCGAGTGTAAAACGTGCAGCAACTTCAGAAACACGTTCTGCACCCTTAGTAATTACTAAAAACTGTATAACTATTATAATGATGAAAATTACAAAACCAACAATTGCATCTCCACCGATAACAAACTCACCAAAGGCATCAATAACACTTCCTGCTTGACCCTCAGAAAGGATTTTACGTGTTGTAGAAATATTCAGAGATAACCTGAATAGCGTTGTTATTAATAACATAGATGGAAATACTGCAAATTCCAGTGGTTCCTTAATAAACATTGAAATTAACATAATTATCATTGCTAATCCAATATTCATACTTAGGAAAAGGTCTAGGAAACCAAGCGGTACTGGAATGATCATTAGCATTATGATGCCAATCATGAGAATGACAACGCTAATATCACTTAACTTCATAAAGGCCTCCTCAACTGCTTTTCTTCAATTTGTATACATAAGCCAAGACTTCGGCAACTGCATGATAAAGTTCTTCTGGTATAAACTGCCCCAATTCAACTTCAGCATACAAAGCTCTTGCTAGTGGCTTGTTTTCAACAATGGGTACTTCGTTTTCTTCTGCTATTTTTCTAATGTTACGAGCAATCAAATCTTTACCTTTTGCAACAACTTTAGGTGCGTCACCCTGCTCAGTATCATATTGTAACGCTACGGCGAAGTGTGACGGATTAGTGATGATCACATCAGCTTTAGGAACTTCTGCCATCATACGACCCATGGAAATCTCACGCTGTTTCTGCTTGATTTTACCTTTTAACTGAGGATCCCCTTCCGTCATTTTATATTCATCTTTGATTTCTTGTTTGCTCATCATCAAATCTTTTTCATTTTGCCACTTTTTATAAACGTAATCTGCAACACCTAATATCAGTAGTACAATTACAGCTCGAATCATCAGGTTTAAGATGATATCCCACATAATCGCTGTAATTTGATAGACGTTCATATCAAAAACCATCATAATGTCATTCTGTCGAGAAAGTAAGTACGATCCCGTTATGTAAAGCAAGATAATAGCTTTTAATATGGACTTCAAAAATTCCACAATTGATCGCATTGAAAACAGACGTTTAAATCCATTAATCGGACTAATTTTACTTAGTTTTGGTTGAATTGCTTTTATTGACAGTAATGCACCCACTTGTAGATATGACATTACAACACCAGTGACTAAAGCTACAGCTAACACCGGAAGAACTATCGCCAACATGGTTTGAATTGAAAATCCCATTAGTTTTAGTGCATATGAAACTTCGGATAACTGATCTGGATTCTCCATCACTTCAGCTATAACGTTATAATACTCTAGAAAAGTCGAAATTATGTATTCTTTGAAAGCATCAATCCCGAAAAATACAGCCAAGAGAGAGACCGCTGAACTCATATCTTTACTTTGAACAACTTGGCCTTCTTTTCGTGCTTCGTCACGTTTTTTAGAAGTTGCCTGTTCTGTTTTTTCTCCTCCAAAATGTTGTAGGTTTACACCAACAATTAAGGTCATCGAATGTAAATCATGAACTTGGTCATTAACTCCCATATCCACTCAAACACCTCTCCATAACTAGCAACATAGTTCGGTACCAATATTATAAATAAAAATAAGCCAACCCCAATTTTAAATGGCATACCCAACATAAAAACATTCATTCCTGGCATAGCTTTTGATAACAAGCCGAGCAGTATATTACTAATTAGAATAGTTATCACAAAAGGTGAAGCAAGTTTAAAACCAAGAACAAACGCCTCTTGCATGATTTCAACAAGCTCAAGGGCACCAAATATATTAAAAAAACCTCTCCCAACAGGCGCAAATTGATACATCTCTGCTAGAACTCTAAATAGTTGATGATGACCATCAACTGTGAAAAATACCATTAAAGCCATTGTGTACAGTAGATTGGCTGAAACTGGTAAATTTCCTGTGCCTTCGGGATTAATCACACTCACCATAGAGAAGCCAATGTTTCTATCAATAATGGCACCAGCTAGAAATACACAGCTCAACGCGATTACCATTATAAGACCAAACATAACTCCAATGAAAAACTCAACAATTAGTAGGTATGCATATGTAAGTAAACTATCAAAGTTGCTAACATACTCAAGACTAATAAGTGGTAACATAACATAACTCGTGAAAAAAACCATTCCAACTTTTGCTTGCATGGGTACATTTCGGCTACTGAATATTGGGACAACTGCAAATAATCCTGACATTCTGGATATCATTAGCAACAAAGCTAACAGACTCGTTGTTAAAACCAATTTATCATCACCTACAGTACTATTTTGTCCATATAACCAAATATAGTTTGAGTCATGGACATCAGATTTTGAATCATCCAAGGACCCGCCATCATCAAAATTAGGAATACAACTATAAGTTTAGGTACAAACGCTAGTGTTGCTTCCTGAATCTGAGTTGTTGCTTGAAAAATTGCTACCATTAGCCCTACTAGTAATGCTGACAGTAACATAGGTGCTGAGAGCATCAATATTGTTTGTATAGCTAGACGAAATATGTCAACTACCATTCCTTGATCCATATGCACCTCCGCTATCTTATTGATAGTATAATTTTTTCAATAATTAAATTCCAACCATCAACCATTACAAATAATAAAATCTTGAATGGCATGGAAATCATAACTGGTGGCAACATCATCATGCCTAATGCCATAAGTGTACTCGCAACAATTAAATCAATAACTATAAAAGGAATAAACAATAAAAAACCAACTTCAAAACCTGTTTTAACTTCACTAATAATGAATGCAGGTATAAGAGCAGACGTTGGTATATCTGAATACTCTGAGATATTTTCCACACCAGACAAATCAACAAACAGCTTTAGATCTTTAGCGCGAACCTGTTTTAACATAAATTCCCGTACCGGTTCTAATGCATTATCAATTGCAACATCTTGACTAATTTCACCCGCAACTAAAGGGTCATAAGCATTAGCCTTAATATCCGTCATAACTGGTGTCATAATAAAAAACGTCAAAAAGAGCGCAAGTCCAATCAACACTTGATTAGGTGGTGTTGTTTGTAATGAAAGCGCTCGTCTTATGAACGTGAAAATAATGATAATTCGTGTGAAACACGTCATCATTAATAATATTGATGGTGCTATGGTTAGAATAGTAAAGAATAATAAGATTTGAACGGTTGTAACAGCTTCCTCTCCAGACGTTGCTTGTCCAAAGTCTACATTCACAGACGGGATTGATAGATCGTCTGCAAAGCTTGGTGCTGTTCCGTGTGTAAAAAGAAGCAATACAAAAACAACAAATAGGACACATGATTTTCTCATTGTGTCATCATTATTAAATCGTCTTACTACGCCCCTATTTATCATCAGATTCATCCTGTTCTATATCTATCTTTGGAGTCCACTTTGAGAGTATATCCTTGAAGTTCACATTACTTTCAGAAACTTCAATATCAAGGTCATCTCTTTTATCTAGTAAAGTGGCACCATTTTTATCTGTATAAAGCACATAATACACTTCTTTAAGTTCTAAGATCACTATGGATCGATCTAACCCCATTGGGATTTTCTCCACTACTCGCATGTGCTTGCTGAACAGACTTTTCTGTCCAGCATGAGTTGCACGGCGAATTAGAAAGTACACCAAAAACAAGACCAGAAAAAACAACATGAAATTGATAATTGCCCCCGTGGACATATTGTCAATGACATTATCTGGTCCAGCTTTAATAAGTGTATAAAGTGGAAAGGAAACTTGCTTCATTGTGCAACGTCCCCTTCCACAAATTATCCAAGTACTTTCTTAACGGCTTCGATTACACGGTCAGCCTGGAAAGGCTTAACGATGAAATCTCTTGCTCCAGCTTGAATAGACTCAATTACCATTGCTTGCTGGCCCATAGCAGAACACATAACAATCTTAGCATTTGGATCAATCTTCTTAATCTCTTTTACTGCTTGAATACCATCAACCTCAGGCATTGTGATATCCATAATAACTAGATCTGGATTAAGCTCTTTGTACTTTTCAATAGCTTTTTGACCATTCTCAGCTTCACCAAGAACTGTATACCCATTTTTAGTTAGTACATCTTTAACCATCATACGCATAAACGCTGCATCATCAACAACTAATATACCTTGAGACATTTAAAATCCTCCTTAAAATTGCTAAGCATTATTAATTCTTTTTTCAGGTACGACTATGTCCGTAATACGAACACCGTAATTTTCATCGACTACGACAACTTCCCCTTTTGCAATTTTTCTGCCGTTAGCCAATATGTCCAGAGACTCACCCACAAGTCTATCTAGTTCGACAACAGTTCCAACCCCAAATTCTAGGATCTCACTGATCTTCTTAGAAGTACGACCTAGTTCAACTGTAATCTCTAGTGGTACATCTTTTATTAGTGCTATATCTGCCGAGAAGCTCTGAGCAGCTACACTTCCATCAAAACTTTCATATTGGAACGGTTGAGCATTAACCGGATTCACATGTTGTCTTGGTGGCGGTTGCTGATACATAGGCTGTTGCGGTGGCGCAGCATAAGCTGGCTGCTGCATCGGCTGTTGTGGTTGCATTGGTGCTTGAGGCTGAGGCTGTGGTGCCACTGCTTGTTGTGCAACCGGTGGTGCTTCTTGAACTGGTGGCGGAGTTGGTTGCTCCATCATAGGAGGCATCTCAGGCTCTGCCATTTCTTGAGGTGTACTTGATTCAAGAAGGCTTGTAACTAATTGCTTAGCTACAGGCACTGGTAGAATCTGCATGATTTCACTGTCTATTAAGTCTCCAACAGTCATTTTAAACGCAGTTTTTACAAGTGGTTCTTCTCCATCAATACCAAAGCTATCAATATCAATATTTGATATTGCCTCATATATAGCTTCAGGTGGTGAAATATCCACCTTAGTAGCTAACATTTCTGACAGTGATGTAGATGATGAACCGATCATTTGGTTCATTGCCTCACTAATCGCTGATAAGTGTAGATCTGTTAGTTCCTCTGGTACATTTGTACCATCTCCACCCATCATTAAATCAGTAATTATTTTAACATCACTTTCACGAAGGATCAAAAGATTCAATCCCTCTATACCTATTTTATACTTTATATGAATCATGACAAGAGGATCTTCAAAATCTTGACTCAAAGTATTCATATTTGTTTCGGAAACACGCGGCGTCGTAATTGTAACTTTTTGTCCCAACAACGTAAATAACGTTGTTGCAGCTGTTCCCATACTTATGTTTCCAACCTCACCAAGTGCATCCTTCTCGTCATCTGTTAAATGCGATACAGCCGCTGAACTAGATGAATCATCAGAATCTCCACCCGTTAATAATGCGTCTATTTCTTCTTGGGAAAGCATATCAGCCATTTACTTCATCTCCTTCCGTTAGAGATTTTGTTATTTTCACGGCAACCTTATTTTTCTTAGAACCTGGTCTTCCGTAATATTGAAGGTCTTTTTCAACAAATATTTCAAAGTCTTCATCTGTTTTTCTATCTAGTAATATTATATCCCCAGTTTGAAGGCTTAAAAACTCACCTACATTTATCTTCGTCTTACCCACAAGAGTTCTAACATCTACCAAACTCGTTCCTACGTTAAAGTGAAGTGCATCTCGTTCTTCTTCAGTACTATCTTTTCTCTGACTCTTTGAGAACCAAAGCTTTGAACTTAGATTTGGAAGAATTGGTTCTATTACATAATGAGGAATACAAATATTAATCATACCCTCAACTTCACCAACTTTAATACTAAAAGTCACAAGCGCAATGGATTCAGAAGGAGATACAATTTGAGCAAACTGTGAGTTTGTCTCAATTGCTTCGAGTTTTGGTCTCATTTCTATAATATTGCCCCAAGGTTCACGTAGCAAGTTTATAAACTTGATCAGAACAGTCTTTAGAAGTGTCATCTCAATTTCAGTTAATGCTCTATGTTCCTTATGGACACTAGCTCCAGCACCACCAAGTACACGTTCAATCATTGCAAACGCAATATCAGTTGACAGGTCAATAATGATCTGTCCATCTAGAGGTGCGAAGTCTACAATGCCTAGTATTGCTGGGTTAGAAATAGAGTTACTAAATTCATTATAAATCAAACTCTGAACAGATAGAACTTCAATTTCAATAAAAGTTCTTAAATACCCTGAAAGGAAGTTATTAAGAAGTCTTGAGAAATTCTCATGGATAATCTCCAAAGTTCTTAACTGGTCTTTCGCAAACTTATCAGGTCTTGAGAAGTCATATTTGCGAACTTTCTTTTCGTGGGTTACTTCCTCAATCTCTTTTACGTTCACCTCACCGGTACTCAAGGCGGACAAGAGCTCATCTATTTCATTTTGCGACAATACATCTGACATTTACCTCACCTCCTTTAATCTCATGTTTTAAGACTTATTAGCCTTGAATAATGAATTGAAGAAAGTACACATTCGTAATTGTTTCTGCATCAGACTCTAAAATTTCAATAATCATTTCGCGAATTTCTTCACGAGTTCTTTCTTGGAAACTTGGACTCTGAGTCTGTTCGTATGTTTTTCTTCTAAAAATTTCATAAATATTGTTAACAATTTTAGTTTTATTAGATGTAAAAGATTCTGCAAGTGTCGCATCTGTATATTCAATTACGGCGTTGAATTTGAGTATTTTACTCTCATCCGCTAAGTTTGTATACATTTCACCTAGCTCAAATTCAGTATATACAACAGGTTCTGGTTCATCTGATTTATTAAATACTAGAAAAAACACCGCAGCGCCTACAACACTTAGAAGCAACACCACTGCTATGATAATAATAACTGTCCTATTCATTGTGTAATCTCCTCTGCATCATCTTCGGTTTGAGGTATACCTGTCTCAAAGAAGCGACTTAATATAACTATATCAACACGTCGATTTTTAGCCCTACCTTCTGGTGTTGTATTGTCCGCTATCGGATAGTACTCACCATACCCAGAAGCAGAAAGTCTATTAGGTTCAATCGCACCACCATTAATAAAGAACTTAATCACATTTGTCGATCTTGTTGTAGAGAGTTCCCAGTTAGATGGAAATCTTAAGGTATTAATCGGTATATTGTCCGTATGACCTTCAACACGTACAGCACGATCCATAAACTCTTCATTCTTTAATAGCTCAGCTATAAAAAGTAGGGTGTCTTCTGAACTTTCCTTTAAAGTTGCACTCCCTGAGTCGAATAAGGCGTTATCCTTAAATCGAATAATAAGGCCTCTTGAATCAAATTCAACAGAAACTTCAGACTCAAGCTCTCGTAATTCTATGTACTCCTCAATCGTTTCTTTTAATACTTCCAGATTTTCCTCAACCTGTTGTACGGTCTCTGTAATGTTTGATTCTGGTAACGCTTCAAACACTAAATCATTCTGGTTTAGTGTCACACCACCAGATAATATACCAGCTGAACCTTGAAATGATTGCATAACTTGTTCAAACTTTTGGGCATCTATATTTGAGAAGGCAAATAGCATTACGAAGAAGGCCATTAGGAGCGTAACCATGTCACCATAAGTAGTCATCCACTCGGGTGCACCTTCTTTACATTCCGGACATTTCTTCTCAGCCATCTACTCTCCACCCTCTCCTTCTTCACCACCGATTGTTTTTCTAACATCTGGAGGAAGGAATGCTTTTAGTTTCTCTTCTATAATACGTGGGTTTTCTCCTGCTTGAATGGATAATAATCCTTCGATCATAACTTGTCGAATAAGTTGTTCTTCAGCACTGTTTACACCTAATTTAGCTCCAAGTGGAATCCAAAACAGGTTGGCAAATAGCGAACCATAGAACGTAGTTAGTAAGGCTACGGCCATGGACGGACCGATAGAACTCGGATCACTCAGGTTTTTAAGCATGGCTACAAGCCCGATCAGGGTTCCAACCATCCCGAAGGCGGGCATGATGGATCCTAAAGTATCAAAGTAACCTTTGCCGGATGCATGACGATCCTGTAGACTTCCCAGTTCAGTTTCCAGGATGTTTTTTACTAACTCTGGATCTGTACCATCAACAATCAGCATAACGCCTTTTTGAAGGAAATCATCCTGAATATCATTCACAGCTTCTTCCAGTGCTAGAAGGCCTTCACGACGCGCCACATTGGCTAAATCAATAACTTTTCCTATGATTTCATTTGTTTTAAAATCATTAGGCTTAATAGATTTCATAAACACTTTTGCGAATCCCGTTGTCGATGACAGTGGAAAGGCTACCATAGTACCTGCGAAACCACCACCTATTACGATTAGTAATGAACCTGTATCAATGAAGTCACCCAGTGCACTACCACCAGATAAAATACCCCAAAGTACCAGGACAAGACCAAGGACCATACCGCCTATACTAGCTAAATCCAATTGTTACACCCCACTTTTCCCATCATCACCTTGAATGACGATCTGGTATATCTTTTTTCTATATTTTACTATTCGTTCGATAACCTCGTCAACACTCTCAGAAACGACGAACCGGTTGCCGTTATTTAGCGTAACAACTGTATCCGGGGTTTCTTCCATAATTTCTATGAGGTCGGCATTTACTACAAACACCTTGCCATTCAATCTGGTTAATCTAATCATAACATCACCAATTTCATAATGAGTCCGGGCATTAGCCCGGAACTCAATTTATTTTATCTTTTTATATAATTCTCTCTATATAATTATCGCTTCAGATTAACAAGTTCTTGAAGAATTTCATCTGAAGTTGTGATAACTCTTGAGTTAGCCTGGAATCCACGTTGTGTTGTGATCATATCTGTAAACTCTGCTGATAAATCAACGTTTGACATCTCAAGTGCACCAGGAGTTAGTGCACCAAGACTACCAGATGCTGGTGTACCGAACTTCGGAGTACCAGAGTTTACTGTGTCTGAGAATAAGTTCCCACCAATTTTTAACAATCCTGATGGATTATCAAAATCTGCAAGTCCCATAGTTGCTAGGATTTCTCTTTCACCGTTTGTGAAAATACCAACCACTTCGCCGTTTCCTGAAATAGTAAAGTTCTCAACAACACCAGCAGAATTACCGTCTATTGCAGTAATTTTTGCATCTGTAGTTTGAGCATAATGGCTAAGGTTCTTAAACATGTCATTATCTAAGTTTAATGTAATTGCATCAACACCACCAGCGTTGATTGTAAGTGATGCATTTACTGTGGTTGCGTTATCATTTGCACCAAGTGCATCACTATCAGTATCTTGTGAAGTAACGCGTAGCTCACCATCTTCTGTTACAAAATCTAACTGGTCACACAAACGAATAAAGTTACCTTTTTCATCAAACTCAGCAAATACAGGATTCGTTTGACCAGAAGCGAAGTCATCTGACTCCCCACCTGCGACGATTGAAGCATGTGTTAACGTACCAATATTATTAGCTGCAACACCTGAAGGATCAGGAATCTGAACCATTCTATAACTATAAGCTGGATCATTAGCCTTTTGAGATACATACTTTTGACCGAAGTTTACAGTAAGTGTATTTGTATTACCAACTGAATCATAAACATCAACAGTAGTTGAATATGCAATATTAGTATCAGCATCAATCGCATCATTAAAGTTTAAGTTACCACTAAATGCAATTTTAGAAGTTTCTGTTGCTTCCATTGTTTCACTTTGATTAATTTGAACAGGTTTAAAATCCTTATCAAGTACCTTATACCCATTTGGCGCTACTAAATATCCTAATCTATCAACAGTAAAATTTCCAGCTCTAGAATAAAACTTATTTTGACCAGTGCTATCTGGTGAAAGAATAAAATAACCATTACCATCAATCATAAGGTCCGTTTGGTTATCAGTTCTTTGAGTTGCACCTTGGGTATGATAAACCGTTACAGATGATAAGTTTGCACCCAGTCCAACTTGTTGAGGGTTCGTACCGCCACGTCCAGTTTCAGAAGAAGAACCTGCACCAGCTAGTGTTTGGTTAAATGCCTCTGAGAACGTTACTTTTGAAGCTTTATAACCTACTGTATTAACATTGGCGATATTGTTACCAATAACATCCATACGTGTCTGGTGAGCTCTTAGAGCAGAAACACCAGAATACATAGATCGCATCATAATTGTGACCTCCTTAAGATCAACTTCGATGCGCGGTGGATTTCATCAATCGGTCAGAAATCCTTGACTTCCTTTTCTAGGTCCAGTCTAAATAATTACCGCGCCATCAATTTTTGTAAACACATTATCTTTCAACTGATCTTCAGTTGCAGCTGTAATGATTGTTCTGTTTTGAACACTTGCTATAAATGCCTTATCACCCATAATGATGAGTGCATCTTTTACGCCTTTTGATTCAGCTTTATCAACAGCATTATTCAATTTTTCGATATCCTCAGCTTGTAGATTAATATCTCTTGACTCAAGTCTTTGGATTGCATGTTTCGAGAATTTAAGTTCTTGATTTTTTTGAATCTTGTCTAAAATCTCATTAAAACTCGTTGTTGGTGTTGCATTTTGCTTTTGAACATTTTGATTAGGCTGATTGACACCTGTTATTTTAGCTTTTCGTAAGACGTAATCATTATTCATTTTCATAGGATTCATCTTGTCACGCCCTATTCTCCAGCATATGCGGCATTGGCTGCATTTTGTTTAATAAGTTCATTAAGCATTTTAGTATTAATGTCTAATATTTCATTTAACGATGCTCTTAAACTTTCGTCAGTTACTGTGTCTTCTCCTTCTTCACTTTCATCATCATCGTTTGTACCATCAATTTTTTTGGTAAGTTCAATGATGCTTTTATTCATATCTTCAAGTTGTTTAGAGAGTGTAACGTCATTTTCAAGAGAAGCTTCATTTGATGTAGCTATATTTGTAAGTTGCTCTACTGATGAGAACTGAGCCATCTGTGCGATGAAGTCTTTATTATCCATCGGACTAAGTGGATCTTGATATTGTAGTTGTGTCATAAATAGTTTTAAAAATGCGTCTTTATCAACATCTTGATTTTTAAGTTTCTTCGCATTATCTTGATCTTTCATAATTTGATCAAGTCTGTCGAGTTGGTCTTGTGTAAATTGACCACCCATTGCAGTAATATCTGCCATTTTGTCACCTCCTACCCGAGATATTCAAATGTTGACTGTAATCCGGCTAATGTTTTGTTAATGGATTCGAAATCCGGTAATTCATCTTCATTACCAAAGAAGTATTTTCTTTGAGAATTCTGATTGAAAAATCTATTTTCGAATTGACTTTGCTGATCTGCTTGATCTTGACCAACTGATACTTGCATTCCTTCAATGTTGTAACCTTTTTCTGAGAGCGCTTGTTTTAAGTCAGCCATATTGGACTCAAGTGTTTCTTTGACAATCTGACTTTCAACATTAAATTCTGCCATCAAAATGCCTTTTTCAACAGATAACTTAAGATCCACTGTTCCAAGTTCTTCTGGTCTAAGCTTTAAGACTATTTGTTGCCCATTCTCAACTAAATTTAAGTTTGGTTTAACACCATCCATTACTTGATTCATAATGTTTTGAGCTAACCTTACTCGGCCTGAAGTATGTTCCATTGGCTGTGTGTTTTGAATGATTGTGTTTTCAACCTTAATCATTTCAGTAGCCATTTGGTCAACTTGGCTTGGTGTTTGTTCAGCAGACTCTGTAGCCTGAGTTTGTAAGATTGGTTGATCTTTACTACTTGAATCTGGATTCTCGCTGTTTGCTTCTTGATCAGATGCGTTTGCCTTAACGTCCTGTTCAATAGCAACTTGTCCATCAACTTTAGTAATCGAATCATTGTTTTGTGGTTCTATAACTTTTACCTCTACCACTTCAACATCGGTGTTAAACTCTGCTCTGACCTCTGACTTTACACTTTCAGACTCTTGAACCGTTTCTAAAACTTGAGCAAATTCCTCAACTTCCATACTTTCAAGACTTAACTGAGCATTTTCGAGTTTTGCTGAAATAGTCTCGAGAGCAAGTTTAATTTCTGTAGTAACTTCATTCTCACCACTTACAAATTGAACGATTTCTTTCAGATTCTCTTGTAGTCCTTCAATAGACTTCGATAACTCTGTTTTTAGATCTCCATCCGTTAAAGTGAACCCATTCATTTGAGGCAATGCCTCTACAGTCTGAATTAGATTTGCAACCATTTCATCTGGCAACATTTCTAACATTGCATCCACTTCTTCATCAGTCATTCCAAGCTTTTTCAATAACTTTTTTACTGCAGTTATCTCATCACTTTCTTTTGAAGCTTCCGAATGATTGATTTTACTCTCATCATTCACTTGATTAGATGCTTCACTTTTAGAATGATTAACCTCTTGAACGTCATCTTTGACATCCGCCTTGGCTTCTTTAACTTCTGGTCTCTTTCTGCTCGTCATTTCATGCTTATTTAGTTTTCTATCACTTTTCGGCTGGGTGTCTGGTTGCTCTACTTGTCTTGATTCAAAACTCTTATCATTTAAAACAGATTTGAAATCAAATGAAGCATTTTTCGTATTGTCATTTGACACCTTGAGCTGACGAGTATCGAAACCATTAAAAAGTTGAACGGCCGATCCTCTTTGTAACAATCATTTCACCTCCTAGTTATTGCTCGGTAAGGTTAGTTTTCTTGATATGTCTGATGCTAAAGTATCATCAAAGTTTGAAAGTAACTCCCCTACTCGAGATGAATCAAAACGAGATAATAATTCCAGTGCAATATCCTCATCAGAGATTATGATAGTTTCACCATTCTCTAATTCATACAATTGAGGTACTGTGCTGTTTCGAATCATTCTTTCAATCATGTTAGAAACCATGGTCACTTCCATATTTCCATACACTTTTGCCATCTCAGTAACATTATCGTCAAATTCCTTATAAATCTTTAATGATTTTAGAATATCTGACGTAATTTTATCTGAACCTGATTCAATAATTTGTTGATCTTTAATTTCATTGATCAGTTCAAAGGTAAAATCATCATTTCCAACCTGAGCCAACACTTGCCCCGCCTTAATTGGACCTAGTTCTGTATACAACTGTCCCAGTTCCTGCAATGTGTAATTATTTGAATTCCCAATCAAATCTACCAGTTTAATATTTTCTTCAGAGGAATAAATTGTTGCAATATTTTCTAGCTCTGTCTTTCTTTTTTTGCCATCAGCAATTGTTGTTCTGATTTCTCGTGCCTTTTCTTCAGTCATAAAAGATATGACTTTGTTAAAATCCTCAGTTGATAGTTGCTCCATTAATGTTCCAGCTTTAACTGGATCCATCACTGATATGTATGACGCAAGTTCTTTATGACCATTAACAGAATTTCCTATTGTATAGTTCATTTCATCTATTGCGGTTTGTATACTTAAAGAAGATAAATAATCTGCTTTAGACTGCACATCTTCATTTTGTTCACCTTGAATTTGTTCCAATGTATTCAGTACAATATCTTTCTTAATATTATTTCCTCTTATCTCTTCTAAAATCAATTTGGTAGCATTAGGATTCATTCGAAGCATATGTTTTATAACTTCGTCATAAACAGCTTCATCCTCAGTTGATAGAAGGGATAGCTTATCTACCGTTCTACTTTGATCAATATCAATATAATATTCAGCAATTTGTTTTAACTGCTGGTTTGTTTCTTGAGGTGTTGGGAACTGTTCAAAATATGTGCCCACTGGCCCAGGTACATTACTTAACATTTTGTTTGCTTCTATCTGGAATGTATTGCTTAAAAAATAAAACGCTGATAATACACCTAGTGGAAGCACTATTAATACTAATAACAAGATTAATATGGTTTTCAGGGCGCCGCCTTTTTCTTCTTTTTTTTCAGCCATTACGAATCACCACTTTTCTGAGAACTTCTATAATTCACGATTTCTTCAATCACCTTACTTTCTGCCGCATTCACAGCATCAATGTAAGCCTCATACTCTTTTTCTTTAAGTTTCTCCATAATTTTTCTTTGTTTTACAGCTTCAGTTAACTCTTTTTTTATTTGAATTATATTAAGCTGAACATCTACTATCTGAGATTCCAAGCTTTCTAGTTTATCTTTAAAATGAAGTTTCGATTGTTCAAACCGTTGTAAATCAGATGTTCGAATCCCACCACTTAGCTGATTTTGAATACTATCAAAGAAAGTAGCTTGACTACTCAAGACCGAACTTTTGTTTGCAAGAAGTGTTTGCAATTTATGATTGGCTTTACCCAATTTCGTTTTTACTTCTTCCTCTTCATCTTCTCGTTGTTTCAAGATTCTTTGATATCTAAATACGAACCCTTTCATAAAGTTTCACCTACTAGTCTGAAAGATTCATTAGTTTGTTCACTGCATCATTATATGTACTTTTATCATGCATTCCTTGGGATAAGTAATCCATATAAACTGGATATTTATCAATCGCATCATCAATTTTAGGATTCGTTCCCTTAGCATAGGCTCCTATGTTGATAAGATCCTCAGCTTCACTATATGTAGCCATAACTTCTTTAAAACGTCTTGAAGCCTCCATATGGTCCTGGCCAACTATTTGTGGCATAACACGACTTACACTCCCAAGAATGTCAATTGCGGGATAGTGACCTAAATGTGCCAGTCGTCTTGACAAGAGTATATGACCATCTAAAATACCACGAACTGCATCAGAAATAGGTTCATTAAAATCATCACCATCAACCAGTACTGTATAAAGGCCTGTAATTGAACCTTTTTCAGAGTTTCCGGCACGTTCTAACAACCTTGGTAAAACAGCAAAAACTGAAGGGGTATACCCTCTTGTAACTGGAGGTTCACCAACGGCAAGGCCAATCTCTCTTTGAGCCATAGAAAAACGCGTTAAAGAATCCATCATCAAAACTACATTTTTCCCTTGATCTCTGAAATATTCGGCAATTGAAGTTGCTAACATGGCACCCTTTACACGAACGAGTGCTGGCTTATCTGATGTTGCAATAATTAGTACTGATTTTTTTAAGCCTTCTTCTCCAAGTTCATTTTCGATGAATTCTCGAACTTCACGACCACGTTCTCCAATTAAAGCGATCACATTAACATCAGCTGTCGTGTTTTTGGCAATCATGCCCATCAATGTACTTTTACCAACCCCTGATCCTGCAAAGATACCAATACGTTGACCTCGCCCGCATGTTATGAGACCATCTATCGCCTTAACACCGAGTGGCAAAGCTTCGGTAATCCTATCACGCATTAATGGATTAGGTGGGTCATTATCTGCAGAGTACTTTTTATTTGTAACTGGTTTGCCTTTGCCATCAATTGGATGTCCGAGCCCATCAAGAACTCGACCAAGTAAATTATCTCCCACTTCAACATGCAACTCATGACCCGTGGCAACAACTTTACTGCCAGGTCCAATTCCGGACATTTCACCTAAGGGCATCAAAAATACCGTTTCACCCCTAAACCCAACAACTTCTGCCTTTATGGGTGTGTTGTTTTTAAGGGGAAAAATATGACAAACTTCTCCAAGTTCAACAGCTGGACCTTCTGATTCAATTGTTAAACCAACAACTTTTGATACACGTCCGCTATACTTAATCAGATTTATGTGATCAAGTGCGTCTTTGTATTTGTCTAAATTTATAATTGACATATTGATCACTCACTACCTATCAAGGACTCAAATGTTAACCGAACTTGTTCGAACTGTTCTGAAATACTGCTATCAACACTCCCAGCAGCTGTATCAATAACACATGAACCAGGAGCAAGTGACTTATCTTCTTTAATTTCAATACTATCCACACTCTCAGCTAGGGTTAGTATGCGATCTTTCAAACTTAAAGAATAACTGTAATCTTCAGGTGACACCCTAAGTACAAGATCGTCTGTATAAGCACATTTTTCTAATGCACTTTTTATTAACCCTTCTACTACAATGCCATCTTCTTCTATGTGTTTATTTAGAATTTTTTCAACTGTCATTAAAACAATTTCAATGAGTTCCGGCTCTGCATTTTCAAGCATACTTTTGTATTGAGCAATTGCATTTTCTTTAATGTTTAACGCTTCTTGGATTAGAACTTCTGACTGATTTCGTCCCTCTTCAAATCCACTAACACGCCCTTCATCAAACCCCTCTTGATTGGCTTTTTCATAAATTCCTTTAGCTTGTTCATATGCCACTTCAATTATCTGGTCTGCCTCACTTTTTGCTTGTGCAGTTAATTGTCGCGCTTCTTGAACAGCATCATCGATCATATTTTGTAAGTCTTCTTCACTCATAGAAGGCGCTGTAGGCATTTCCTCCTCAGCGCCAACTTCTTCATTTTCTTCTATTTCTGGAGCAATCTCAGGTGTGAGTCTAAACTTTTTCTCATCTAATATAACCTGTGCACGTCTCACAATTTTAGACAATTATCTCATCTCCTCCACCACGAGCGATAATAATTTCACCAGCTTCTTCTAGCTTACGGATAACATTAACAATTTTCTGTTGAGCTTCTTCAACATCACGTAAACGAACAGGACCCATGAACTCCATATCTTCTTTAAGCATTTCAGCCATACGCTTAGACATATTAGAGAATATAACATCACGTACTTCTTCTGTAGCACCTTTACATGCAACAGATAAGTCATTGTTATCAATTTCTCTGATGAAACGTTGGATTGAAACACTATCCAGATTGATGATATCTTCGAATACAAACATACGTTTACGAATTTCTTCAGCAAGGTCTGCATTTTGAATTTCTAGAGTTTCCATAATAAACTTCTCTGTACCACGATCTACAGAGTTTAAGATATCAACAATGGCTTGAATACCACCAGTTGCAGCATAATCTTGAGTAACCATAGATGATAATTTTCTTTCAAGTACAAGTTCAACTTCTTTTATTACTTCTGGCGAAGTCGACTCCATCAGTGCGATTCGTTGAGCAACATCCGCTTGTTTATCTTGTGGAAGTGCTGCAAGAATTGTCGATGCTTGACCTGGATTTAAGTATGAAAGTATTAATGCCAGTGTTTGAGGATGTTCATTCTGTATAAAGTTTAGCAGTTGACCCGCATCGGCTTTACGAACAAAATCAAACGGTCGTACTTGCAAGGAAGCTGTAAGTTTGTTGATGATCTCCAAAGCTTTTTGAGATCCCATTGCTTTTTCAAGAACTTCTTTAGCGTACCCAATACCACCTTCTGATACGAACTCTTGAGCCAGACAAACTTGATAAAATTCTTCTAGTATTCCCTCTTTTTCATCAGGATCAACTTTTCGCATATTTGCTATTTCAAGTGTCAGTTCTTCAATCTCATCTTCTTGTAAATGAGAAAACAACTGAGCAGATTTTTCTGGACCTAAGGAAATTAGGAGTACAGCTGCTTTTTGCCTTCCGTTAAACTCGCCTTTTTTTCTAGCCATACATTAACACCCCTAATCGTCATTCAACCAAGCACGTAGTAGCTGTGCAACAACTTCCGGATTCGATTCGATAAACTTTTCGATCTGGAACTTCGGACTTGATTGATCAGCTTCTTCAATCCTAATTTCTTCAATTTCACGTTGCTCTTCAAGTTCACGCATAATACGTTCTTCTTCTTCTGCTTTAGCTTTACGTCTCATGAATAGAACCGCACCCGCTACACCACCGGCTAATACAACACCGATAACTGCGAATACCCAAATCGGTACTCCAGCTGAAACAGTTTCTGTACCAAATGGATCGTCAATAACATTAAACACTTGTGCTGAAACTTGAACAACTCTTGTGTCTAATCCTGCGGCAGCCGATACAAGATCTTGAATCTCCTTCTTTTGATCAGCCGTAAGCGTCTCATCTACTAAATTGGTTTGATTGATGATAACACTCACTGTTATATCTTTAATTTGACCCTGAGCTTTTTCAACGGTAGTCAGAGTCTCATTCATTTCATAGTTAATTGTTTTTGAAGCCTTTTGATACTGAGATCCTGTACCATCAACTTCACTATAGTTTGTGGCTTCAGAGTTGGAATCTGTCCCTGGTATACCTGAAGTACCCGCATTTAATGTACTTTCAGAAATTTCCGTCATACTTCTGACAAGTCCTGTTGTCTCACCTTCAATGGGTACAGAGTACATTGTAGAACTCGTCACCTGAGCATCAAAATCAAGAGCCACAGATGCCATTACACGTACTCCATCTTGACCAAAAACAGTAGATAGAAACGATTGTAGGTCATTCTCCAATTTTTCTTGCACTTGAAGCTGAAGATCTTGCTGAGTATTCGCTTGAAGTTGACCTTCACTACCTGAACCTTCGTTTAAAACACGACCAGTATTGTCTACAACAGAAACATTAGACGCATCTAATCCTTTAACCGAGTTAACAAGTATCATAACAATACCATTCACTTGTTGTTGATTCAGTGTACTTCCGCCGTTCATAAGTAAAGTGACAGACGCTCTTGATTCTGTTGAATCATTTAATAAGAATGCGCTATCACTTGGGACAGTCAAATTGACCTTTGCCTTTTCAATAGCATCAATGGTTTCGATGGTTTCAGCAAGTGCAGTTTCCTGAGCTAGCTCATACATCTTTTCCTTATCTTCAGAGGTATATGTAAGTGAAGTATTACTAAAGGCCTGAGTCCAGTTAAAATCTTTTGTGGTTAAAGAACCATTTAGAGTTAACTGCATTTTCGCTCGGCTTAAGTCATCCTTCGGCACCATCACAGTTGTTGTGTTATCAGCATCCTGATATTGAATGCCAAGTTCTGTAAGACTTGTTGTGATACGTGCTGCCTCATCTAAAGATAAACCTGTTGCTAAAGGCACATATTCAGTTCTTGTAAGCATAACAATGACCAGTGCGATTATAATAACCACCGCAGACCCGCCACCAAAATATATGATTCTCTGTCGTCGATCGAGACCCTCTAAAAACTCATTGAGCTGAGTTCGGATTCTCTGTATAAATTCACCCATTTTACACCTCTTAAAGCTATGATTTTACCGGTCATCCCCTATTCAAACCGATTAACTGTCTTTTCTAATGCGATTATTATGGCCCGTTTTAGAACTGTAGTCGCATAACTTCTTTATATGCTTCTAAAACTTTGTTTCTAACTTCAACAGCCATACTAAGTGTAATATCTGCTTTCATAGCTTCAATTCTCAACTCATGTAAATTGTCAACTTCACCAATTGTTAACTGCTTGTCAATTTCTTGTGTAGTCTTTTCAGCACTATTTACACTGTCTAGTGCATCCATAAGTATATTCTTAAAATCTACAGATGAATTATTATTTATTTTTGCTGCATCCAATTGTTTTGACTGGATCGAACTCAACAGCTTAGGATCTATTTTCAATGTTAATCCCCCTTAGTTCATAAGTAATCATTTATTTACCGATTTCTAGTGCCTTCATCGCCATGGACTTGGTACTGTTTAATGCAGTTGTATTTGCCTCATAGGCTCTAGAAGCACTGATAAGATTAATCATTTCAGACACGATCTCAACATTTGGAAGGAGTACATAACCTTCTTCATCAGCGTCAGGATGTCCTGGGTTAAACTCTCGTTTAAACTCTGATAAATCATCACGAACCCCAATTACTTCTACACCATTCCCTACAGGGTTATTTCCAGCTGCCTTTGAAAGAACATCACTAAAATCTGTAGATTCCAAAGTTCTAAAAACAGCTACCTTTCTTCTATATGGTGTACCAGCACTTGTACGTGTTGTATTTGCATTAGCAATATTCTCGGAAATAACATCCATACGAAGACGTTCTGCAGTTAAACCTGTGGAACTAATATTAATTGAATTAAAAAAGCTCATAAATCACGCCTCCTAGGTGTTACTCTTAATAACTGTTTTTAGTCTAGTTAACTGACCATTAAGTTGTTCAGTTAATGCTGCATATTTCAACTGGTTTTTTGCCAGTTCTGACATTTCTATGTCCACGTTCACATTGTTACCATCTGTTCTGAAACTGGTATCACGTTGTTCTTCAATTTGCGGTGTTAACCCCAGTGGACCATTTACGGTCATATGATTAGAATGTGTTACATTCATCCTAACATCGTCTCCAAGTTGAAGGTGATCTTTTAATATGTTATCAAAGTTCACTGTCTGACGTTTATATCCAGGGGTATTCACATTTGCAAGATTATGTGTAATTGCTTCATTCTTTAACCATGAAGCATCCATTGATTTTTGAAAAATATTTATTTTAGAAAAAGTTCTATTAAACATACTCACGCCTCCAATTTAATCTTTCAAATTTTATCGGCAGTTTTTAGAAAAACTTGAGTTTAACACTTCACTTATTAGTAATTCTGCACACTACAATATAATTATAGCACAGAATTAGTCTAATTTGGCGGTTTACAGAGAATTTGCAGTCAAAGTGACCATTGTCCTTTTTTCGATAATGGGAAGTCACATTTTTGTACTAAAATATCAACAATTTTACACAGATTCCATTTATTTTCTAGGTATAATCAACTCTATTTTCTAACAATTATCACCGTTTGTTCTAGAGATACAACAAGCTGCAACAACCATTTTGGGCCTGTTTTAGGGCAAAAATAAAAAGCCTGACATCTGTCAGGCTTTAGTATAATACATTTATTTTTTCAGTTTATCAAGTTCTTCAGTCAGTTTTTCATTAAGGATTCTAATATAAGTACCCTTCATACCTAGAGAACGTGACTCAATAACGCCAGCACTTTCAAATTTTCTTAGTGCATTTACGATCACTGAACGCGTAATTCCTACACGGTCCGCAATCTTACTTGCAACAAGTAAACCTTCATTGCCATCTAACTCATTGAAGATATGCTCAATTGCTTCAAGTTCTGAGAATGAAAGCGTGCCGATAGCCATTTGAACAACAGCTTTCTTTCTTGCTTCTTCTTCAAACTCTTCGCTCTTAGCTCGAATAATTTCCATACCAACAACCGTAGCAGCATACTCTGCCAGGATTAGATCTGATTCATCAAACGCGCCTTCTTTTCTAGCAATAACAAGCGTTCCAAGTCTTTGGCCGTTGCCAAGGATTGGGACAATCGTTACATTTTTAGAATAGCTGTCAATATCATTTTTGAAGATTTCCAGTAAGTTATCTTCTGTAATATTGTATTTCGTTTCGATGATTTTTAGAAGTTCCAAGTTATAAGCTTCAGGGAAAAACTCGCTACCTGTTGATTCCTCAACGATGAGCGGGCTATCAGCGTGGTCGTATAACGCCACACCTAAAACTTTACCACGTTTGCTTGAAACATATACATTAGCTTCAAGGATTTCTTTAAGGATTTCACATAGATCTGAGAATGCTATTGGTGTCTGACCAGTTTGCTGTAGAATTCTATTTAGTCTTCTCGTTTTTTCAAGTAGTGTATTCGGCATTTCGTCCTCCTAATTAACACACATTACTGACCGCTCTCTTCTTCAATGGGTCTTTTGTATTTACATGTTTTACTAGAGCATTTTATACTGTGTTCTTTTTTCGTCTTCTTTTCAACTAGAAACTCACCACATTCAGGGCAGGATTCTCCAGTTGGTTTATCCCATGAAACAAACCTGCACTCAGGGAATGTGTTGCAACCATAGAACGTTCTAAATTTTTTGGTCTTACGTTCTACTACTTCCCCATCTTTACAGTGAGGACATTTAACACCAATCTCTTTTAAAATCGGCTTGGTGTTTTTGCATTCAGGATAGTTAGAACATGCAAGGAATTTCCCAAAACGGCCATACTTAATAACCATTTTTTCCCCACACTTCTCACAATCTATATCTGTTTCTTCTGTAAGGTCAACTTTTTCAATGTCTTCTTCTGCATGGCTTAACAGTTTTTCAAATGGACTGTAGAAGTTTCTAATAACATCTTTCCATTCTGTTTCACCACTTTCAACAGCATCAAACTCTTCCTCACGCGCCGCAGTGAACCCAACATTTACGACACCCTCAAAATATGATTCCATAATTTCGTTGATTAATTCGCCAAGTTCCGTAGGTTTGAGTGCTTTCTTTTCTCGTTCTACATAACCACGGCTCAAAATAGTCGAAATAGTTGGAGCATACGTAGACGGACGACCAATACCCTTTTCTTCCATCTCTTTTACAAGAGACGCTTCAGTATACCTGGCAGGTGGCTGTGTAAAGTGTTGTGTTGGTTCAATTTTTTTAGCTTTACACGGCTCATCCACTTCTAAGTCCGGTAGGATGTTTTCTTTTACACTTGTGTAAGAGTAAACCTTAAGGAAACCGTCAAACTTCAATTGCGTTCCATTCGCTTTGAAATCGTACTCGCCGTTCTTAAGCTCTACACTCACTGAGTCAAACTGAGCATTTGCCATACCATGCGCAACAAAACGCTCCCATATCAATTTATATAGTTTGTACTGATCTTTTGACAGGGATTCGATAATCTCGTCAGGAACACGAAGAATAGATGTAGGTCTAATGGCCTCATGGGCATCCTGTGCTGACTTCTTATTCGTTTTCTTACGTTCAGTGTTGTTCAAATACCCTTCAGGGAAGTTGTCTTCAATAAACGATTTTCTAAGTTCACGTGCCTCTTCCGATATTCGGATAGAGTCCGTTCTCATATATGTGATAAGACCAACAGTACCAGCACCTTTTACGCTTATACCTTCATACAGCTGCTGAGCAATCATCATCGTCTTCTTTGTAGAGAAACCGAATCTGCTTGATGCTTCCTGTTGAAGGGAACTTGTCGTAAAACAAGGTTGTGGAGATCTGGTCTTAACTTTTTTATTGATGCCTGATACTAGATACTTATCTTTTTCTAATGCATCTAGAATCGCATCAGCTTCCTGCTTATTTTGGATTGGCAGTTTTTTGCCGTCCTTACCCTTAAATTGAATATCAAATGACTTTCTTGATACTTCACTAACTACTTTTGCTTTGATTTCCCAGTATTCTTCCGGAACAAAGGCTTTAATGATAGCTTCTTTGTCACAAATCATTTTAGTTGCAACTGATTGAACTCGACCCGCACTTAACCCTTTACGAATCTTTCTCCATAAAAGCGGACTGATGCCGTATCCTACTAATCTGTCTAAGATTCTACGCGCCTGCTGAGCATCAACAAGATTTAAATCAATCTGTCGTGGTGTCTTAATAGCAGCTTTAATAGCATCTTTAGTGATTTCGTGGAATGATACACGACACAGTGCTTCCGGATCAATGTTTAACAGAAATGCCAGGTGCCACGCAATCGCTTCGCCTTCGCGATCGGGATCGGTAGCGAGAAAGATTTTGTCAGCTTTTTTTGCAGCTGTACGTAATTCTTTAATTACTGGACCTTTTCCTCGAATTGTAATATATGCAGGTTCAAAATCATTTTCGATCTCGATTCCCATTTTACTTTTCGGCAAATCTCTAACATGACCAATCGAAGCCTTAACTTTATAATTACGTCCAAGAAACTTCTCAATCGTCTTAGCCTTTGCCGGCGATTCTACAATGACTAGATATTTTGACATATGCACCTCCGGCATAAAAATTTTAAACATTGAGTATTATAACAGAAATGTTTGAATAATTCAAAATATTATGCAAAACTTATAATTTCGTATTTAGAATTCGCATTATCCTGTAAAATGCCCACATTGTGCAGAAACTAAACAGTGAAATCATTAAACTTGTTCTTGAAGATATCCATAACATGAAAAGCGACGCCCAATTTAACCACTAGGCGTCACATTGAATAATTATAAACATAAAATCAGAAAAAAGAAAGCATAGATTTAAATTTATTTATAAATTTATTTGAATTTTCATATAATCGGAATATTCTAACAGATTCATACATGTCACTATTAAGCTGTTAAATACAATCCTCCAGGCATTCTTTTAATCTTGCCAGCCATTTCTAAGATGGTCAGCTGCAACATAATATCATAGACATCCTCACCAAGTAAAGCGGAAATTTGATCTGCTGTTGCAGGTTCGATCATGGCTAAGGCTTTTTCTAGTGAAGTATCATACTGATTCGAAGACAGAATCGGACAAGGTGGCATGATTTCAAGTTCATCTAAAACGTCTTGTGCAGCCCCTATTGGTACAGCTCCTTCCTTCAAAAGTTTAAAGCTCCCCTTTGCCATAGGATTAGAAACATTTCCAGGAAGCGTCATTATAAACCGCCCTTGGTCTAGTGCATACTTTGCCGTTATTAATGATCCGCTGTTTTCTCCCGCTTCCATAACCAAAACACCCGCACTTAATCCGCTTATAATTCTATTTCGTTTTGGAAAATGGTGGCGTAATGGTTGGGTGCCAGGTAAAAACTCAGACATTATTAATCCGCCATTTGATAAAATTCCTTCATATATATACCTATTTCTTTTGGGATACACAACATCACACCCACACCCAAGAACAGCAATTGTTTTTCCATATGACTCCACACATGAGTTATGTGCAATTGCATCTATCCCTCTTGCGAGTCCACTCACTATAGTTACCCCTGCAGATGCAAGTTCCTTAGTTATAGATTCAGTCATCTTAACCCCGTATGGGGTGGGTTTCCTTGTCCCTACTACGCCAAGCATTGATCCAAACTCCGTCTCCAGCAATTTCATGTTACCTATACAAAATAATAGGACAGGAGGATCGTGTATTTCTTTTAATTGATAAGGATACCGTTCATCAAAATAACTAATTAAATGAATGCCTTTTCCCTTTATTAAGTGAATCTTCTCATGAAGATCATTTTTAACTCTAGTGTTAATTAATTTTCTTGCAAATTTTGCATCTATATTAAACGCTTCCATGATATCATTTAAAGATTTATTCCATAAAAACTCCAACTTAGCTTGATCTGGTGCAAGTTCCAGAATCTTTTTCGGACCTAATCCTTCAATACCACTTAGCCACAGCATCGCTTCAACCATCTTATTCACCTCTCAATCTGCTTTCAGACAGTCTATATTGAATAGCCTCTGCAAGGTGAGGTACATCAATACAGTTAGCACCTTCAATATCTGCGATTGTTCGTGCTATTCTAATAAGTTTGTCTTGAACACGTTTACTGAATTTAAACGAATGTGCACTCTGAGAATGAAGAAGTGAGGCTTCCTTTGTCATTGGGCAGTACTTATGGAAATCTTTTGCTAGTATCTCTGAGTTAAACTTATAAGATTCACCTTTAAATCTTTCACTTTGAGTAATATATGCTTTTTCGACTAATCCCTTCATAGCTTTTGTGGATAGCCCTTTTGCATCAACATCTTTTTTGTTAACACTTTGAACCTCTATTAACAAATCAATCCTGTCAATCATTGGTCCAGATAACTTGCCTAAATAATTTGAGACTTCTCGATCGCTGCATGAGCACACCTTATCTGTACTGTAGAGGTAACCACATTTACACGGATTCATCGTTGCCACAAGCAATATTTTTGCAGGCATTTGAACTTTTAAATGTAACCGTGAAAGTCTTACACATTGATCTTCTAAAGGTTGTCTCAATGATTCAATGACTTCCCTCTTAAACTCGGGTAACTCATCTAAAAACAGAACACCTAAATGCGCTAGTGTTAACTCACCCGGACGCGGCTTACTTCCACCCCCTATCATGGCAACAGGGGTTATGTGGTGGTGGGGTTTTCTAAAGGGTCTCATAAGCGATAGTTCCTTGGATTGAGGTTGGCCTGTTAGGCTGTTCATTTTTCTAACCTCTACAGCATCTTCAATTGTCATTTGTGGGACGATGTTTTCAAAAGCATGCATCATCATTGATTTTCCAGAACCGGGTGGGCCAGACATGATTAAGTTATGAAACCCCGATGCTGCAATAACCAACGCTCTTTTCGCCAGTTCTTGACCAAGAACATCTTCAAAATCTGCCACATGACTCACCAGTTTTCTTTCTTCTACAACTGGTTCTGAAACTGAAAAATGCCTAAGTGGATCTTTTGCTTTCAAAACTTCTAATACATCAGATAACGAGGATGCACCAAAACAAAGCACCCCTTTATGCATACCAACCTCTTCTTTCATTTCATTTGGAACAATTACATGTTTGATTCCTTTCTTCATAACAGCATCCACCATTGACAGTATCCCCGGCACAGGCATTAAACGACCGTCTAAGGTCATTTCACCAAACAAAGCTATATGATGCAGCATTTCTACATCCACCTCTCCTACCGCCCCTAGAACCCCTACAGCCATGGGTAAATCTAAATGACTTCCGTCTTTCGGTACTTCAGCAGGTATTAAATTCAGTGTAATTCTTTTTGCAGGAAAGGATATCCCCAGTGCTTCAACAGCACTTCGTATACGTTCTTTAGATTCTCGGATAGTTTTGTCAGGTAGGCCAACAATCTGATACGCAGGCAATCCTTTTGAAACACTTACTTCTATTTCTATACATAGGCCTTCGATTCCAAAAACTACGGCAGAGTTTATAGTTGAGTACATAATACACCTCCTTCCAACATTATACATTTAACTGCAATATTTGTAAATATTTGGAATTGTATCATTCTCCCTCCCCTTTAACTAATCAATTAAAGGAAAATATAGTATCTAAACTCTATTTGATTTTTTCTAACTCACTAATGCTTTTAAGTCAATGCATGAAATTGTAGACAGACAAAAGCCCCTAAAATGACAAGTCACTTTAGAGGCTTTAAATTTTCAACTAAACATTTAAGCTTAATCGTTCATTTCCTTATTTACTTGTGGGGCATTTAACAATCGTTCTCTTGTCTTCTTTTGAATTCGACCAACATCATCTAATTTTAGATCAAAATCGAAATACTGGCTAATAGAATCATGTACCTTTAGATTCTTGTTTGCTGTACCTTTAACTACAACACCTCTAACAAGATCCTCAAATCCAACAATTTGATGTTTTAACATCTGATATTCCGTACCATCAGACACAACCACCCAGCGTGGGTTCTTTTTAGTGCGTGTAATCATGTCAAGATCAGTCCATTTAATCTCCCATTTTACACGTTCTCCGATTTTATATTGTAAACCTGACTCAGCTAATACATACTCTGCTTTATACATTTCATATGCATCTTTTAGTAACAACAATGCAAATACTACAATTATTCCTGACATAATCCAGCTTTCCAAAACTGTGACTCCAAAAAATATCATAGCAGCTGCAACACCAGCTTGAATTAATATAGGCTGTAATTGATTTTTGTACATAAACTCCCCCGTCAATCCATTATTGTCGTCATGTAATAGTAACGATGTTTGATTTCCACAACTCATAGTGTTATGTTCTCAATCCACTCAATGTCTATTGTACCATCTAATGAGATATCAATTCCAATAAAATCTACTGACATATTTATGTCACTTAAACTATTCTTTTTAATATAAGCTTGGATGGTTCGTACAAAGTTATTCATTTTACTTTGAGTCATACTTTCAAGTGAAGATCCGTAAGTATCACCAAGGCGCGTTTTAACTTCGATAAAATGATAAACGTCACCATTTAACGCAATAATGTCGATCTCGCCAAACCTAGTATAAAAATTCCTTTCTATCTCAATGAGTCCACGTTTTGATAAATACTCAACAGCAATCGCTTCACCGTGTTTCCCAACATCGACTTTCCTCACCTTACACCTTCTTATCCATCTTAGCAATAAATACAAGGACTTCAGCAACGATTTCATATAATTCTGGTGGGATTTCATCTCCAAGTGAAAGATTGTACAACTGTTGTGACAATCGTTCATCTTGATACACGGGTATGTCGTGTTCTTCAGCAGTTCCAATGATATTCTCGGCAACAACCCCTAAGCCTTTTGCAACAAGTTTTGGGACGTCGTCGTTCCCCCTATCATATTTAAGGGCGGTAGCAACTTTTCTTTTCTCAGCCATAATTACACCTTCATATCGATAGTTGCAGAAGACGTTGAGGATATTTCTGCGATTACATCTAAATTAGTTGACGTTTTGTCCTTAATCCTAAAATGAACATCAAACGACTTCTTGGTAACATCTTCTAATTGCTCATCTAATACCGATTGACTTGCTTCAAGTTTATCTAAAACAATTTGATCCGACAGTCTAAACTGTATCCCTACAGTTTGTTTTTTATATTCAACAAGAACCTGAACAGTTTCTAAATGATGCGTGTCTAATGATATAAATATAGTCGTCTCATCTTCAGATTTATTTGTGTTTTTCCTCTTCTTCACAAAAAAATCTACACTGTGTAATTCATCATTAACTTGAAGTGGCAATTGGAAGTATGAAATGTTCTCGTTCATGTCTCGCATGTATTCAATAGATTGCTGAATGTTTACCACTTGTGATTTAACTTCACTCAGTGGTCCACTTTCTTTTTCAACATTCGATTCTAAATTTTCGCTGATCCGACTTAAGATTTCATCTAACTTATTATCATCTTTTAACCCCATACCATCAAGTTCATTTAAAAGAACTTTCAGTTCCTGTGGAATCTTGTCTGGTGCATCATTTAAAGTTTCAATTAAACCGAGTAGTTGATTTCCGATGGTATCTTTACCAAATACAAGTTTGTCTAACATTGCTAAGTTTTGAATAGATGTGCCTAAGTTAGCACTTTTATGAAAGGCCAACTTTTGAAAATCGACATTTTTTAGTAGCTCAAGCAATTTATTAGCAGTCTCTTCTTTGCTTCCCTGATCCACCACATTAGCTAATCCTTGTTTAGACTCTTGACTTCCATCGAGCTCTTTACTTGTGCTTAGCCCCTTTTCGGAAGTGTTTTCAGCCTTAACTAATTCAGATTGAACAAGCGACTCTTTAAGTTCCAGAGTTTCACCCACTTGCAATGACCCTTTCAGGTCAGTCATCGTTTGCGTATTGGAATTTTTACTATCTCCACTCGACTGCATAAGCCTTTGTAAATCATCCGCATTTTCTACTGTGCCCGTTTGGCTCTCTGAGTAATGTGAGACCAACACTTGTTTGACTGCAGACTTGGGAGGAATATCCTCTAACTTTATTAAGTCACTTTCAATGAGCCCTTTAAATGTATCAACTTGTTTAGCTGTCTTAATTAAGTCTTCTACCGACTCTCTGCTTATAGGTTGACCAAAACTCAATAGCGCTTTAGCTGCATCTAGTTTTTCAGGCGTTACTTTTTCTCCACTACCTTTAAACAGTTCTTCTAGTGTAGTTTCTAGTGTTGCCATTGCATCTTCTGAAAAAGGCCGAACAACAATTTGTTTGCCTCCTTCTTTCACTTCGAAGCTATACTCTGATCCGAGCTCATAAGATCCACCTTGAGGTAAGTTGGATCTGAGCAATTCTCCTGATTTAAGCTCTAAAAGAAGGCCATCACTCATAACTTCACGAATAACAGCCTTAAATACTTGTCCTTTAGCGAACCCTTTAGTAGAGGACGCTTCTAACTTTTTAACGTCACTTAACATCTGTTTCATTACTTGTTGATGTGTGACTCTCATATAAATCACCTACTAGAGGATATTTTTTAAAAAACTTCTACGATGTACAGGAGAAATCCCTTGTTTTTCAATCGCTTCATAATGTGCACTTGTACCATAGCCCTTGTGTTGTTCAAAACCATATCCAGGGTATTCAATTGCCAAGTCAGCTACAATTCTGTCTCTAGTGACTTTTGCAATTACAGATGCTGCAGCAATGCTCAAACTTCTTGCATCCCCTTTTATTATTGCTTCTTGTTCAATATTAATATCGGTTAGTTTAACCGCATCGATTAACAAATAATCCGGGGATTGGTGTAAGGATTCAATTGCACGCGCCATAGCAAGCTTTGTTGCATTTAAAATATTAATCTGATCAATCTCTTCATGACTTGATGAACCAACGCCAATTGCAAGCGCTTTTTCTTGAATAATTTCATAAAGAGCATCTCTCTTTTGCTCAGAAAGCTTTTTAGAATCATTCAAACCTTCAATAACACAGTTATCAGGAAGTACGACTGCACTTGCAACAACAGGGCCCATTAAAGGGCCTCTACCAGCTTCGTCCAGGCCTGCAATAAAGTGAAATCCCTTTTGTTTTGCATCTTTTTCAAAACTCTGCATCTCAATTAAACGTTGAAGTTCCTCTTCACGTTTTAGAATCGATTTTTCAATTTTTATAGCTAACTGATTAACTGATTTTCGTTCATCAGCTTTAAGTTCATCAATCATTAAACTTTGCTCATCAATATTTAACTCTGAAATGTACTTTTTCACAGCTGCCGCTGACATATCTGCTATCATTCTACGCCTCCGATGTTTCAACCACATCTGATGGGTGCTCTAGGGTGATTCTACCAATCGTCCCTTTACGGTACTCATCTAAAATTAGGCGTGCTGTTTTATCGTAGTCAATTTCTTTTCCGCGTTTAATACATCCTCGCTTACGACCGATTTCATCCATCACTTCAATCGTTTGCCCGTGCAGGTCTTCTTCTTCGAACTTGTAACGCGCCGTAATTAAATCTGGATATTTGTCAATTAATGAAGCCAGTAGATGATATGCTATGTCATCGATGTGTAGAATTTCATCTTTAATAGCACCCGTGTAAGCAAGCTTCATCCCTACATTTTGGTCTTCAATTTTAGGCCAAAGTATTCCTGGTGTATCAAACAGATCTATATCTGAACGTACGCGAATCCATTGTTTTCCTTTTGTTACACCCGGTTTATTTCCTGTTTTAGCACTCTTCTTACCTACCAGATTATTGATCAGGGAAGACTTACCTACATTTGGAATACCAACGATCATTACACGCACACCAGAACGATCTGCACCTTTAGCAACACGTCTATCTACCCGCGCACTACCCGTTTCTTTTACAGCGGCAAGCAGGTCTTTCATACCCGCACCTGTTAAAGCATTTACAGGAATCGCTTTAATACCCTTTTTCTTATAATCTTCAATCCAAGCATTCGTAACAGACGGATCTGCTAAGTCAAACTTGTTTAGTGCAACAACTCTAGGTTTTTGTCCAACCAACTCATCAAACTGTGGATTTCTACTGCTGAATGGAATTCTTGCATCTAGCAGTTCTACCACTACATCAACAAGTTTTAAGTTCATTTTGATCAGGTCTTTCGTTTTTTTCATGTGACCCGGATACCAGTTAATATGCATATTCTCACCTCATAGGATTATTTTACATGATTGTGTTTGTATATTGAATAGGTTTTAATGGAAATTGTTACATAAACCTAGTTTAAATTGAATTCTTTTGACTTATGAAACTCTGACTCGACCGCGCTCGCCGGAGTAAGGTATGGCACCCAAAATCGTAGATTTTGGCCATACCATTAAAAAAAGACCGTACAAGACGGTCTTTTGATAATGCAATAAGCTTAGATTCTTTCTTTAACTTTTGCACGCTTACCAACTCTATCACGTAGATAGTTTAGCTTAGCACGACGAACTTTACCTCTTCTCTTAACTTCAATCTTTTCGATCTTAGGTGAGTGAAGTGGAAGAGTCTTTTCAACGCCAACGCCGTAAGAAATCTTTCTAACTGTGAAAGTTTCGCCCAGACCGCCGCCTTGTCTCTTAAGAACAACGCCTTCGTAAATCTGGATACGCTCACGCTTACCTTCTTTAACTTTTAGAGAAACTGCAACTGTATCGCCTACTGCAAATTCAACGATTTCAGCTTTCATTTGTTCCTTTTCAAGTTCTTTAATAATGTTCATGTTCATAATATTATCCTCCATTCTCCATAGACGTTCTTGATCATTCTGTCAGAGGACCGTCCGTAATACAACATTTGAATTATAACATACATATATACCTAGTACAAGACTATTTTTCAAGCATTATAGCTTTTATAGATTTAATCAACTTCGGATCTGCATCCGGGTCATTTAAAAGCTTTTCTATCATATCTGGACGCCTTTGTAGAGTCACTCGAATCGATTCATCAAGACGCCATTTATCAATATTGGCATGATGACCAGATGTAAGAACCTCAGGTATTCCTGAACCTTCAAACTCAGCAGGTCTTGTATAATGAGGGTACTCCAAAAGTCCACCCATATGACTTTCGTCTTCATATGAATCCTGTTTACCCAACACACCTGGTAGAAGTCTAGCCACTGAGTCCATCAATACCATCGCTGGGAGTTCTCCTCCTGTTAAGACATAATCCCCAATCGATAGTTCCTCTGTTACGTACTTATCGATGAACCTCTGATCAATGCCTTCATAGTGACCGCAAACAATGAATATTTCATCATCTTGTTTGAGAACATCACAATGAGCTTGTGTTAAGGTTTTGCCCTTAGGAGACATGTAAATCACACGTTTACCTTCACTCCAACCAGAGGCTTCCAAGGCACTTTTGAGTGGCATCGCTTGCATGACCATACCAGCGCCTCCACCATAAGGATAATCATCTATTCTATTGTGTTTGTTATTCGCATAGTCTCTAATATTTATTGTATCAATTTGAACCTTTTCTTCTCGTACAGCACGTCCAATGATACTTATATTCTTGAAGTTATCAAACATATCAGGAAAGAGTGTTAGTATTTTGAATATCATTCCATCATACCTTCAATCAACGTTACATTTAGAACTTTCTTATCGTGATCGAATCCCTTTACAAAGGCTTTAACACTCGGAATCATAAATGTAGTGCCATCTTCTTTTTCAACTGTAATCAAATCATGAACTGCGCCTGTTGTTACAATTTGAATTTTCCCAACGAGACCACGTTCAAGATCTTGAACTTCATATCCAACAACTTCAGAGTACATAAAACTCTCTTCATCTAATTCCCCAAGATCTTCACGTAAGAAAAAGACTTCACGATTTTTGTACTTTTCGACATCATTAATATTTGTCATACCCTTAAATAGTATAACAACCATATTCTTCTGATATCTAATTGAACTTATTTCAAACTTAACATCCCCTTCTTTTTCAATCAACAGGTAGTTAAAGTCTTCAAACTCTTCCTTGTCCGTTGTGTAAGGGAATATTTTTAAATGGCCTTTAAGACCTTGTGTATTTGCAATTTTGCCTACTAGCAATTTATTACTCATAAATGCCTCCATCTTCTTATTTCTCAACGCATTCTATCATACTTTTATTATCAAAAAAAATCAAGGACAGAAGCCTGCCCTTGATTTAAAATATCATATAATCCGTTTATTATAATCTAAACTTGGACATTGTGTTTTGTAAAGTCTGTGCATGTGATTTCAGTTGTTGCGCCATATTGTTTATTTCATCCATCGAAGCTGTCTGTTCTTCTACAGAGGCAGAAACTTCTTCTGAGGACGCTGCTGATGATTCAGCAACTTTATAAATATTTTGAACAATATCAACCATTTCATCTTTAACTGATGTAAGAGCCTCAACAGCAGAAATTACATTAGCCAGTTTACTCGACGATTGGTCTACAGACGCATTTAACTCATCAAACAACTTACCCGATGCTTCAACCGCCTTGTTTTGTTCAACAAAAATATCTTCTGCATTCCTTACCGTTACAGCAACTTGACTTGTATCTTTGCTAATTTTTGCTGTTAATTCTTGAATCTCTTTAGCCGATGCATCAGACTCCTCAGCTAGTTTTCGGATTTCATCTGCTACAACGGCAAATCCTCTACCATGCTCCCCTGCTCTAGCAGCCTCAATCGAAGCATTAAGAGCAAGTAAATTTGTCTGTTCTGAAATTGCAGTTATCGTATCAGTAAATGTTGTAATTTGCTTAATTTGGTTAGCAAGCGCTTGGATAACTTCATCGATTTCACTAATAGTAGCAAAACTTTCTTTTTGCTTCTCAAGTAGTGCATCCATAGAAACAATACCCACTTGATTTTTCTCTTTCATACCACTAATAGCGTGTTGCATCTCACTTGACGCCATATGGATTTGGTCAGAACTCTCTTCAAGCGACCCAGCCCCATGAACACCTTTTTCAGTTTCCTTTACTTGTTCAGTCGATCCAGATGCAATTTCTTCAACAGCTCGTGCAACCTGGTCAATTGCTTCACTGGTTTGGTTTGACATCTCAGCTAGGTGATCTGTCGTATCATTTACCAGAGTAGACATTTCTGTCGACTCTCTAACCAGATCACGTAGACTTTCCACCATTGCATTTAAGTCAATACTTAGATTGCCTACTTCATCTTTACTTTTAACACTTAATGTTTCTGTTAAGTCTCCTGAAGCAACACGTTCTGTGAATGCACGCATCTTAACAATTGGTTTTGTGATTGATGAGGCCACCACATAACTTAAAAGCAGTCCAATCACTATCATCGCACCAACAACTACCAGTACAGCTTGAACAACTTTATCAATCAATCCAAACACAATACTGATATCACGCGCAAACAAAATACGTCTATCATGGAAGCTATCGTACATCACATACCCAAGATAAGCACTTTTTCCATTTGCATCTTCGATAACAAATTCGTAAAACTCATCTTCAATAGAAACGATCTCTTCTCCAACTGTTTTCCCTGATGTAATATTAACCATGTCCATGTTCATGTTAACAAGTGTTACATCGTCACTAAAGTGGATCACACCATCACTATCAGAAATTGTAACAAAGTGATTTTCATCAATGTGTTCAAGTTTCCCTTGATAGTGTCCATTTTCCATGTGTTCTTTTCGTTCAAGCTCCGTTTCAATATCAGTTACGTAATTCCCAGTACCTACGACCCACTTCCATGGTTCAAAGTATTTTACAAAACCACGTTTTCTCGAAGCCAAGGTTTCTCCAGGTTTTGGGAAGAAATAATCGTAGTAGAAGTCATCATGCTCCATAGCACCATTCACTAGGTCTTGAACAATATACTTTCCAGTTTTATCTTGAAGATCCCCTCTATATTTCCCCTCAGCCTCGGGCTTTGGAGGTAATAATTGAAGGACATATTCGCTATTATCAATCCAAAGATATCCACTACCACCATAAGACATAGGACGGATAGCTTCTTTGGCTAACATTTGATACTTAAGTGTAATAGCCTCCGACTGTGCATCTCTTTCTTCAACACTTAAGTCGTTTGTTAATGCTTCAATTTCTACTTGTGCTAACTCATAATTATAAGCTAGTATAGAGTGCGCCGTTTCTGTGATATTTTTTATATCACGATCGTACCCTGACATCAACATCTCGCGAGTGTTGGAAATATTTCTATCCATATCACTCAACTCACCTAATAAAGTTCTCCCACTTTCAGTAAATGCTGCTTTTGCATCTTTACTGAGGTTGTCACGTACAAATTGACTCACTGCAACACCTTGTACTGCAAGTGCTATTATGACAATTGCAGACACCGCTAACATAATCTTTGCGCGAATACTTTTCATACCCTGCCCCCTACCCTAATATCTCTAATATATTTATAAATCAATAATTTATTCTAACACATAAATGATTATATTTTGAGTACATTTAGTGGTTCAATGTTAAAATAACTTTCCGCGGATACCAAACGGTATTTTATTGCACGTTGCTGATCTATTGAAATTTCAATTGTTCGAAATTCGCTTAACATATCGGTAACATTTAGATTATTGTTCGATATGAGTATGTTGTGGGTAAGTTTGATGAAAAATGGAATATGATGGATGTATTGGATAGATTAAAATTCACAGTGTCTTAACTCATAACTTTTCATCAGAGCACTCGGTGAACCTTTGGTTCACAGTGTCGCGTTACACGCGACATACCTAAAAATAGGTGGTTCCAAAATCTTGAGTGAACTCAGAATTTTGGAACCACCTATTTTTAGGTGAGCCGCTTAGTTTATCGCGCAAAAAAGACCCACATACGCGGGTCTCTAAAGTCGAAAATTATTGAATGATTTCAACAACCACTCTTTTGTTTTCTTTTGTCGCTGCAGCCTTCACTACTGTACGTAGTGCTTTTGCGATACGACCTTGTTTACCGATGACCTTACCCATATCATCAGGAGAAACTTTTAGTTCGATAATAACAGACTGAGAGCCTTCTATCTCACTAACTTCTACTGACTCAGGGTTGTCAACCAACGCCTTAGCGATGACTTTGACTAGTTCACCCATGATAACACCCCTGTTCTTACTTGTTCAGCTTGTCGTAAACGCCATGCTTCTTGAACAAGTCCTTTACAGTATCTGTAGGTTGAGCACCATCGTTAAGCCACTTAACTGCTCTTTCGTCCTTGATCATAATCTGTACAGGCTCAGAAACTGGGTTGTAGTAACCGATTTCTTCGATAAAACGACCATCTCTTGGAGAACGAGAGTCTGCTACTACCAATCTATAGAAAGGCTTCTTCTTTGAACCCATTCTTCTCATACGGATTTTAACTGCCATGTGTTGCACCTCCTCTTTGAATAGTAAATGTATGAATATCACTCTTTATCAGATGATAAACCTAACTCTTTAAAAGAACGGTAAGCCGAATCCTCCGCCTCGTTTCATTTTCTTCTCGAGACCTGAGAACTGTTTCATCATCTTACGAGTCTGGTCAAACTGCTTGATCAATCTGTTAACATCTTGAACGCGCGTTCCACTACCAGCCGCAATACGTTTTTTTCGACTACCATTTATCTTACTAATATCTTGTCGTTCTTCCTTCGTCATTGACTGGATGATCGCTTCGATACGTGTAATCTCTTTGTCATCCACTTGAACGTTTTTAAGCGCTTTATTGTTCATGCCAGGCATCATACCTAACAAGTCACTTAGTGGACCCATGTTTTTCATTTGCTGAAGTTGTTCTAAGAAGTCGTTTAAGTCAAACTCTGCTTTACGAATCTTCTTTTCAAGTTCTCTTGCTTTTTCCTCATCGATGTTGGCTTGCGCCTTTTCAATCAGAGTAAGCACATCACCCATACCTAGAATACGCGATGCCATTCTATCAGGATGGAACTCTTCTATATCAGTTAACTTCTCACCAATACAAGCATACTTAATTGGTTTACCAGTAACAGCGCGTACAGAAAGTGCCGCACCACCACGTGTATCACCATCAAGCTTTGTCATGATTAATCCATCAAGACCTAACTTGCTGTCAAAGTTCTCTGCAACATTTACGGCATCCTGACCCGTCATAGAGTCAAGTACAAGAAGAATCTCTTGTGGTTTAACCGCCGTTTTAACTCGGTCAAGTTCGTCCATCAAATTCTCATCGATGTGTAAACGACCTGCGGTATCAATAATGATTACATCATTACCATGCTTCTTAGCATGTTCAATACCCGCTTTAGCTATGTTTTCAGGATCTACCTTGTCACCCATTGAGAAAACAGGAATTTCAAGTTGATCACCAACAACATGAAGCTGTTTAATAGCTGCTGGTCTGTAAACATCACACGCTACTAAAAGTGGGCGTTTCCCCTGCTTCTTTAACATTTGACCTAACTTACCAGTTGTAGTTGTTTTACCTGCACCTTGCAGACCAACCATCATGAATACTGTAAGACCACTAGATGCAAAAGTCAGTTTACTTTGCGTCTCTCCCATCAGGGCTGTCAGTTCTTCATTAACAATTTTTATAACATGCTGAGCTGGTGTAAGACTCGTTAAAACTTCTTGCCCTACTGCACGCTCAGTAACTTTTTTCGTGAATTGCTTTACGATCTTAAAGTTTACATCGGCTTCAAGCAATGCGAGTTTTACTTCGCGCATGGCTTGTTTAACATCCTTTTCAGTCAGTTTACCTTTGCCTTTAAGTGAAGCGAATGTACCTTGTAGTTTATCCGCAAGGCCTTCAAATAATGCCACTGGACAACCTCCCTAATCTACTGTGCTACAGCAGCCGCTCTTGCTTTAATCTCTTCAATTTCTGAGAGAAGCACATCGCGGTCGCCATCATTAAGTATGATGACTTTCAGCTTATCGATTTCATCTACTAGATTCTTCATACGTTTCTCGTTCTCATTGAAGCGTTTCATAAGTCCGAGTTTTTCTTCATATGATTCTAGCAGCTTTTCACTGCGTCTGATCGTATCATAAACGGCCTGGCGGCTAATTTCCAAATCCTCAGAGATTTCTCCTAATGAGAGATCGTTATGACAATATAGGTCAAGTATATCCTGTTGCTTAGCAGTCAGGAGTTCACCATAAAAGACGAACAAGTCACCTAGTCTCATTTTCTTCTCTATCAAATCGATCACCTTCTGGCCTGATTAGTTGTAAAGGTCAAATGCTTTACAGATGTATTCTAACAGCATGATACCATCATGTCAACCACTATTTCATAGTTTTTTTATCTTTTTATCGAATCAAGCAATCTCAAGTGCCTAAACGTCCATAAGTGCTTTTACAAAGCTCTTCGGATCAAAGGTCTGTAGATCTTCCATGCCTTCGCCGACACCTATCATTTTAACCGGAATACTCAGTTCATCATTTACAGCTAAAACAACGCCACCTTTGGCTGTACCATCTAACTTAGTTAGTACAATTCCACTGATTGCAGCAGTTTCTTTAAAGAGTTTTGCTTGTTGAATAGCATTTTGACCTGTTGTTGCGTCAAGTACAAGCAGTACTTCACGTGTTGCTTGAGGGTACTCACGTTCAATAACTTTAAAGATCTTAGCGAGTTCATTCATAAGATTTTTCTTATTGTGCAGTCGTCCTGCAGTATCACAAATAAGCACGTCAACGTTTCTAGCTTTAGCAGCTTGGATACCGTCAAATATAACCGCAGCTGGGTCAGAACCCTCTGTATGGGCAATAACATTGACATCTACTCTATCGCCCCAAACTTTAAGTTGATCAATTGCAGCCGCTCTAAATGTATCTGCTGCAGCCATCAGTACGGTTTTACCTTCCGACTTGAACTTATGTGCCATTTTACCAATAGAAGTCGTTTTACCTGCACCATTAACACCAATTACGAGTACAATAGCAGGAGATGGGTCAATTTTCAGTTCTGAGTCATAATCGTCTGTTAAGAATGACTCAACAACATCATGAAGGACATCTTTAACCAAGCTAGAATCATTTATCTTTCTTGCTTTAAGTTCATCACGTAGTTCATCAATGATCTTCATAGTTGTGTTCATACCAACATCAGCCATGATAAGAATTTCTTCTAACTCATCAAACAAATCGTCGTCAATCTCACCATAGTTGTTTAGCAAATTATCGATTTGATCCGTAATACCTTTACGTGTTTTATTTAAGCCATCCATAAGTTTACCAAAGAATGACTTTTTCTTTGGAGTTTCTTCTACAACTTCTTCAATGACATCTTCTACAATATCTTCTTGAATTTCATCTACACCATCTTGAACAGGTACAGTCTCGTCTATCAATACATCATTAGCATCCGACTCAACACCCAACTCAGAATCAACTCGGTCTTCAGTTTCTTCTTCTTTTGTTTCGGCTTGTGCTTCTTCTGGTGCTTCTTCGTTCGCCTCAGTACTTATCTCTTCATCATTTGTCTGCTCAGTATCTTCTTCTGAATTTTCTTCAGTCTCAGAAACTTCTGGTGCACTTTCTTCCTCAGAAGCCTCTACAACTTCTTCAACCTTTTCAGGCTCTTCTTCTTTTTTTCCAAAACCAAATAGTTTTTTGAACATGGTTTCCTCCTTAGATAGCTACATCTTCTAGTCTGACGGATACAATTTTCGAAACACCATACTCCTGCATTGTCACACCATATAAGGTATTTGCAATTTCCATAGTACCTTTTCTATGGGTTATAATGACAAATTGAGAGTTCTGTGTAAACTCCTTAAGGAAATCGGCAAAGCGGAATACATTAACATCGTCAAGTGCCGCTTCAATTTCATCGAGGATACAGAATGGTGCGGGTTTTGTTTTAAGTATTGCAAATAGTAATGCAATGGCTGTCATGGCACGTTCACCACCAGAAAGAAGGCTCAAACTCTGGAGTTTCTTTCCCGGAGGCTGTGCAACGATTTCGATGCCACTATTCAGTATATCTTCTTTATCTAAGAGGACTAAATCAGCTTGTCCCCCTTCAAAAAGTTTTCCAAAGATACCTGTAAAATGTTCACGAACAATTTTAAAGTTCTCAGTAAACTGTTCAACCATTTTTTTCTCAAGGTCTTTAATAACTTTTTCAAGTGCCTTTTGAGATTTGATTAAATCATCTCTTTCACTTGTTAAAAACTCGAAACGCTCTTTTACTTCTTTATATTCTTCTATAGAGCTAATGTTAACTTCACCTAAACGACGGATTTTATTCCTAAGGGACTTAACTTCCACCTCTGATGCTTCAACATCAATTTCTATTCGGTACTCAAACGCTTCTCTAAGACTTACTTCATACTTCTCCCAAAGGTTAGAAATAACATTTTCTTTTTCCATTTCAACCTTTGCAACTATAACATCTTGTTTATGCAGGACTTCTTTAATTTGCTCTAGATCAGAAATCTCTTTTTCATGGGTCATACGTTTATTAGCTAATGTGGTTTGACAGCCCTGTAATTTTACAGATAGGTCTTCCTTTTCCATTTCAATGTTTAACATTGTTTTTCTAAGGTTTCTCATATCCTCTTGAGCTATACTCATTTCTTCTTCAAGGTGTTCTTTGTCTTTGAATAGACTTTGTAATTCAGCATCTTTTCCAGACCTATTTTCATCCCCTTGAGCAACAGCTTCACTTAGACGTTTTATTTCCATGACTTTGTGGGCATGTTTTTGGTCTACAGACGCTTTTTCAACCTTGTGACCTGTCATAGTTTCCGAGAGATCTTTAACTTCTTGTTGAAGGGAGTTAATGCCGTCTGAATAGCCTTGCATGGCATTCTCGATACTTACATTTTCAGCGTTAAGTTTTTCAATACTCACTTTTTTCTCTTTTATGAGATTTAGAGCATTGTCTTTTTCACGGTTTATAATGTCAAACTCGCGAGTTAAACGCTCAGATTCTTTATCTAATTGTTCAAGTTCTCTAACAACCGTTTGTATTTCACCTTCGTGTTTAACTATTTCAACCCGTTTAGTTTCACAAATCTCTGTAAGTGCTTCAATTTCTTTCTGACAGCTTTCTATTTTATTGATCGAAGCTTCTTTTTCCTCTGCTTTTCGATCAAGGTCAGATTTATACGATTCTATAAGGCTAGCAAGTTCGTCAATCTTTCTTTTACGCCCTAATAAGTTGGCTATTCTAGATTTAAAAGATCCACCCGTGATTGCACCACCCGGTGTTAAAATCTCACCATCAATTGTGACGATACGATGTCGCATCCCATTTACCTTCAAACATTTTACTGCCGTCTGATAGTCCTCAACAATAACAGTTCTGCCCAAAAGATAGGTAAACAGTGGTTTATACTTTATATCATATCCGATTAGATTATCCGCAACACCAATGAAGCCATCCATGTTTTCCACTTGAACTGGAACATTAAATCTATTCGCTCGTATATTAGATAAAGGCAGGAAAGTGACACGCCCCATTTTATTCTTCTTTAGATGATCAATGAGTCGCTTGGCATCTTGTTCCGTTTCAGTAACAACATTTTGAAGCTGTCTACCCAGCGCAACTTCCACAGAACGTTCTAGTTTTTTAGGTATTGTCATAAGTGTCGTGACAACGCCATGCACCCCTTTACCGAGGTTTTGGTCTTTAGAACTCGCTTTCAAGACACCTTTTACACTATGGTCATACCCTTCAAAAGCCTTTTCCATATCAATTAGAACACGCCTTTCACTAGACGCTTTCATGTGTTTATGATTTAATGCCTGAATTTCACTTTCAAGCTGTTTGCCAGCCATCACAGATTTTTTCAATTCTTCTGTATTTGATTCTCGTGAACGAAGGGCATCTGCATATTCAGCTTTCATTAAAGTATGTTCATCTTCAAGGGTATTTCTACGCTCATTGGTCCCCAACTTATGACTTGATGCCTCTTTAATACCACTTTCAATAACGTCCATACGACCTGTTAAGTTAGCGATTGATGATTCACGACTGCCAATTTCGACTTTTTCTCTTTCAATGGCATTTAGTATTTGAATCGCTCTTTGTTTAGCTGACTCTGAGTCTGTTTCTTTATTGGTTAACTCTCTAGCTTTATCATCATATTCTTTCTGAATAACAACGAGCTTATCGTTCAACTCATTTAACACTAGGTCTAGTGCTTCTAAGTCTTCTTCAGATGCTTTCATGTTGTTTCTATGCACCATTAAAGACGCATCGACGGCCTCAATTTCGCCTTCTATACGTAATGTGTTTGCATTCACTGCATTTTGCTTTTCAGAAATCTGTGAAACTTTTGCTTCAAAATGCCCCATATCAGTTGTTGCGTTTAAAAATGCTGTTTCAGCTTCTTTTACAGCAAGACCATAGGCGTCCATTTGCTGCTCAATACGTTCAATTTCAGCTTCAACATCTGCAAGTTCACTCTGCATCTTGTTTAGATTCTCTTTGAGCGACTGTGTTTTTTCATTTTCACGCTTCATCTTTTCATCACAAGCATCTACTTGGCGAATATAAAGATTCATCTCAAGCGTCTTTAACTTTTCTGTGTGTTCGAGATACTGCTGGGCCTTTTCACTTTCTTTGCGAAGTGGCTCCACACGACTTTCAAGTTCATTTATAATATCATCTACACGAAGCAGGTTAGCCTGTGTATTCTTTAATTTCTTCTCAGCCTCGACTTTACGAGACTTATACTTAACAATACCTGCAGCCTCTTCAAATATTTGACGACGCTCATCTGCATTGTTACTTAAAATACGGTCGATTCTACCCTGACCAATAATCGAATATCCATCTGTCCCAATACCGGTGTCCATAAAAAGTTCTTTTACATCTTTTAAACGGCAAGATGTACCATTAACTAGATAATCACTTTCACCAGATCGATATACCCGTCTCGTTACTGTTACTTCACTGTAGTCTAGTGGAAAAAACTTTTCACGGTTGTCAAAAACAAGTGATACTTCTGCCATTCCAAGAGGTTTTCTATGTTTAGTCCCATTGAAAATAACATCTTCCATTTTTGCGCCACGGAGGGTTTTAACTTTTTGTTCACCAAGTACCCACCGTACAGCATCGGTAATATTGCTTTTACCACTGCCGTTTGGCCCAACAATACACGTTACACCGTTTTCATATTCCACTTCAGTTTTATCTGCGAAGGATTTAAATCCCTTCATCTCTAATTTCTTTAAATACAAATGGAACACCCCATAAACTAATCTATTTTAATGCAAAATTGTTCATCATTTATTGTTAACCTTACCTGACTACGGTTTACATCGTCACTAATTACAAAATCAAACCGGGCTCCAGGATACATCTCTTTAAGACTATTGAAATTGTAAGCTTTATCCCCTCGAACGGGTGTCCAGTCTTTTCGGTGCGCTATTAACTCTATCAATAAATCATTTACTTGATCTTTGTTAACTTCACAAAAGTTATCTATAACAGCCATCACTCTTTTTAATATGATTCTCGATACAGCCAGCTGCCTTAAAGATGGATGATATGCGCCTGCAATTTGAGCAGAGCCACTGGTTAAATCATCTGTAGGTTGCAATCCAACTCTAATAATTGGTATTTGCGACGCGCTAAATAGAGGCATAATTTCACTTAACCACTCCACAGCCATCTCTACAGATAAAGCAGTGTATAGATTTTCTAAATAAAGTCTTTCCAGTTCGGTTTCTTTTATAACAACTGTTGGATAGATCCTTACACAGTCAGGATTTAAGGATATGATCTCCCGTGCAGTTTGCATAGCCGTCTTCAATGAATCTCCCGGCAGTCCTAACATCATTTGAAGACCTAGTTGAATATTATGTTTTTTAATCGATTCAACGGCCTTATAAACGGATTCTTTACTATGCCCTCTATTGGAAGCTCTTAAGACTTCTTCATTTAAAGATTGGACCCCTAGTTCAATGGTTGTTACACCGAACTTTTTTAAGCGATTTACTATGTTTTCATTTATATAATCCGGTCTTGTTGACAAGCGGATTCCATGAATATGCCCGTCTTCAAAATAACGACGGGCAATTTTTAAATATGCATTTTGTATATCCACATCTATTCCAGTAAAACTTCCACCAAAAAAGGCAATTTCAATTGGATAACGCTTAGAACGCATGGTCTCTAAGTGGTCTTCAATAACTTGAATTACATCCTCTTGATCAATCTCACTTTGCTGACCTGTGATTTTCTTCTGATTACAAAAAACACAGTCATGTGGACAGCCCATATGCGGAACAAAGATAGGGATAATACCAGGTTTCTTAGACGAGATCAATCGCCTCAACCTCCCTAAGTGCCATTTTGGCTGCTTCTTGTTCAGATTCTTTTTTACTTCTTCCTACACCTGTACCAATAACAAGCTCGTTTAAACTAACTTGGGTATGGAAAACTTTACAGTGGTCAGGACCTTCTTCACCAATAATTTCATATTTGATTTTATTCGACTTATTCACCTGAACAAGTTCTTGTAAATGGGTTTTGTAATCTAAAAATACTTTTCCTGCGATCGCATCATTAATCTTCTTTTTCATATGCGTTAAGATAAATTTACTGCTTGCTTCAAGACCACCATCCATATAAATAGAAGCAATGAGTGATTCATATGCATCTGCTAGAATTGATGTTCTATCGCGTCCACCAGTCATTTCTTCACCTTTACCAAAGAACATGTACTGACCAAGACCAATTGCTCTTGAACATTCACCTAAGGTTGTTTCACATACAATCTTAGATCGCACTTTTGTTAATTCACCTTCAGGCATATCTTGAAAGTTCTTAAACAAATAATCACTAATAACGATTCCTAAAACAGAATCACCTAAAAACTCTAATCTTTCATTATTCTTTCTTGCTTCTTTACGTCTTTCGTTAGAATACGAACTGTGAGTTAAAGCTTCCTCTAACATTTTGACATTCTTAAAAGAATAACCAATTTTCTTCTCTAATTCTACTAAATTCATCTTTGTCCCTCCCGACTAATAGTCGAGAGACCTTTTAAATGCACTAACGTAAAAATACGAAGGGGTAAATTGATGGTTTATTTCAAACCATCTGAGTTGATCATAATACATTTAAAAAGCCTCTCCATCATATCTATTTTAAAGGCTCTTGTGTCAAAAAACAATAGAAGAATGGTAATCCCATTCTTCTATTGCATATAAAGTATAAGTTACCCCGAATTATTCACAAAACCAAGCTGGAAAATCTTCCAAAATCGCCACTTAACTTAGCTTTATGAATAACTCGGGGTTGAGGTAAATCACATTGAGGATACTTCGGAGTTACATATATCCATGAAATGCTCATTACACTGTGTGAGTATAGTTAGTTGTTTCTTGTATTAACCTCTGTATTTCTTCATACAGATAGTTGCATTATGACCACCAAAACCAAGTGAATTAGAGATAAATGCGTTAACATCAGCCTCAACACCTTTGTTTGGTAGTACATTCAGATCTAGCTCTGGATCTTGGTTTTGAATACTCATAGTACCATGTACAAAGCCTTCAGAAACAGCAAGTAGACCAGCGATTGCTTCAATACCACCCGCAGCACCAAGCATATGACCCGTCATAGACTTCGTAGAAGAAATCAGAAGTTCGGGTGCATGGTCTCCAAATACAGACTTAATAGCCATCGTTTCGAATTTATCGTTATATGGCGTTGATGTACCATGAACGTTTACGTACGTAATCTCTTCAGGCTTAAGATCTGCATCTTTAATAGCCATAGCCATTGAACGTGCAGCACCTTCACCACCTGGAGCAGGACTTGTAATGTGGTAAGCATCTGCAGTAGCACCGTAACCAGCCATTTCAGCATAGATAGTCGCGCCACGTGCAATAGCGTGTTCTAGTTCTTCAAGAATGATGATACCAGCGCCTTCACCCATAACAAAACCATTACGGTCTACGTCAAATGGACGAGAAGCAGTTTTAGGATCGTCATTTCTAGTTGACATTGCCTTCATTGTACAGAATCCAGCCATGCCAATTGGTGTGATTGATGCTTCACAACCACCTGTGAACATTAGGTCAGCGTCACCACGTTGGATTGCTTTAAAAGCATCACCGATAGCATTTGTTGCTGATGCACATGCTGTAACAACAGTAGTGTTAGGGCCTTTAGCACCAACAGCCATAGAAATGTGACCAGAAGCAATGTTACCGATCATCATTGGAATTAGAAATGGGCTAACACGACCTGGACCCTTCTTAAGTAGTTTTTCATGTTCTTTTTCTAGTGTAGCAATACCACCAATACCAGAACCGATAATTACACCAAAACGCTCCATGTCAGTTTTTTCAAGATCAATCTTAGAATCGTCAAGAGCCAGTTTAGCCGCTGCAACACCGAACTGTGTGAAACGGTCCATACGCTTTGCTTCTTTTTTATTGATGTACTCTGTAGGATCAAAGTCTCTAACCTCAGCAGCAATTTGAGTTGCGTACTCAGACGCATCAAAATGTGTAATTTTATCAGTACCTACAACGCCTTCTTTTAGTGCGTTCCAGAAATTTTCCTTACCTGTTCCGATTGGCGAAATACACCCAATACCTGTAACTACAACTCTCTTATTCATTGCAGTTTCCTCCTTTTAATCGTTCGCGGATGTCGAACGTTCTCTCATCTTTTAAATGACACCTAGACAAACAAGGCATTCTAGGTTTAGCCTTTAGACCATATATTTTTGCGCAATATGCGTATTACATTCTTACTGGTATTCATGTTTATAAGGTTGAAGCCGGCGACATGCCGGCTTCATAAATGACATAGTCTATGTCGTTATTCTTATTTGTTAGCTTCTAGGTAAGCAACGATATCGCCGATGTTACCAAACTTTTCAGCATCTTCGTCTGGAATTTCAACGTCAAACTCGTCTTCGAATGCCATGATGATTTCAACTGCGTCTAGAGAATCCGCTTCAAGATCTCTCATCATAGAAGTTTCTTTTGTGATTACTACGTCGTCTTCAACACCTAGTTGCTCTCTGATGATTTCTACTACCTTATCAAACATATTCTTTACCTCACTTTATACTTTTTGAATTAGCCAGAAACATATGTTTCTTTACCTACTTTATATATGAAATCCTAGTGGATTACATTAACATACCACCATCAACCTGAACCACTTGTCCAGTAATGTATTTGCTCATATCTGAGCAAAGGAACTTAACTGCATTTGCAACATCTTCAGGTTTGCCCATTTTACCCATTGGAATTGCCTTTGAGTAAGCAGCTTTCACATCATCAGATAATACATCAGTCATATCCGATTCAATAAAACCAGGTGCAACAGCATTTACAGTTAGACCACGACTAGCAAACTCTTTAGCAATTGACTTAGTAAAGCCAATAACACCAGCTTTAGAAGCTGCATAGTTTGATTGTCCTGCATTACCCATGATACCTACTACAGAAGTGATGTTGACAATACGTCCTTGCTTCTTTTTAAGCATGTATTTACCAATCACTTTTGTTGTCATAAATGTACCTTTAAGGTTAGTATCAAGTACCGAATCCCAGTCTTGCTCTTTCATACGAAGAATCAGTGTATCTTTAGTTATACCTGCATTGTTCACTAGGAAATCTACAGCACCAAATGTATCAACAGCTTCTTTTAATAGCTTTTCTACATCTTCTTGACTAGAAACGTCACATTGTACTGCAAGACCTTTAACACCTAGTGCTTCAACTTCTTTTACAACTTCTTCAGCTTTGTCAGCGCTTCTGTTATAGTTAACTACAACATTTGCACCAGACTTTGCAAAGTCGATAGCAATTGCACGACCTATGCCTCGTGAACCGCCTGTTACGATAACTGTCTTATCATTAAATTTCATGTTATTATCTCCTCTAATGGTATGCTCCAAATCTACGATTTGGTTTAGCATTCCTTACGCCAACGACCAACGAGAGTTGCAAGCTTTTTCATGACTGCCGTTAGGCATTAAGTTTTTCTAGAGTCTTCTCAAGTGATGCTGGATCTTCAACGTTTAGAATTTTTACTTCTTTTGAGATACGCTTGATAAATTTCGATAGAGATTTACCAGGGCCCACTTCAACAAAAGTATCATATCCGTCATTGATCATTCTTTGAATAGATTCTTCCCATCTTACAGGATTACTAACTTGTCTGATTAGAAGATCTTTAATATCATTTTCAGAAGCTATATAGTCCGCTTCCACATTACCAACAACTGGCTTTGTAAGAGGACTAAACGCTACGGTTTCAAGCTCAGTTGCAAGCTTTTCCCCAGCACCTTTTAACATAGAAGTATGGAATGGAGCAGAAACAGGAAGCATTACTGCTTTCTTTGCACCTAGTTCCTTACAGATTTCAACAGCACGTTCAACAGCGCCTACTTCACCTGCAATTACAAGTTGGGCTGGACAGTTGAAGTTTGCTGGTTCAACAACACCGGCATCCGCGGCTTTTTCACACGCTTCTACAACTTTGTCGTTATCCAGACCAAGGATAGCTGCCATACCGCCAACACCCATTGGAACTTCTTCTTGCATGTATTGGCCACGCTTACGCACAACCTTTACAGCGTTTTCAAATGGCATAGCACCAGCTGCTACTAGAGCTGCATATTCGCCTAAGCTAAGTCCAGCAAAACCATCTGCGACGATACCCTTTTCTTCAAGAGCTTTATATATTGCAATACAAGTCGTTAAGATTGACGGTTGTGTATTTTCAGTTTTTCTTAAATCTTCATCTGAGCTATTAAAACATAGGTCCTCCATGCTATAACCCATAGCTGCGCTTGCAGCTTCAAATACGGCTTTAGACGACTCAAAGTTTTCAGCAAAACCTTGGCCCATGCCTACGTATTGTGCCCCTTGACCAGGGAACACGATTGCTAATTTACCCATTTATAAGCCTCCTACCAGTTCAGTACACAAGCGCCCCATGTTAAGCCTCCACCGAAGCCAACAAGAACGATTTTGTCATTGTCTTTGATTTTACCTGCACGAACAGCTTCATCCAGTGCTACTGGAATAGATGCTGCAGACATATTTCCGAGTTTATCAAGATTTACATGAACCTTCTCTAAAGGAAGTTTAAGGCGTTTAGCTGCCGATTTGATAATTCTCATATTGGCTTGATGTGGAACAAGGAAGTCCACTTCACTTACATCAAGACCTGCTTTTTCAACAACACGTGCTGAAGCTCCACCCATTGTTCTAACTGCAAACTTGAATACGTCATTACCATCCATTGCTACGTAATGAAGTCTCTCAGCTACAGTTTCAGGTGTTGCTGGCATTCTAGAACCACCTGCTGGTTGAAGTAGTGATTTCCCACCTTTACCATCAGCACCCAGTTCCATAGAACGAATACCTTTACCTTCTGCTACCGGACCAAGTACAACTGCACCCGCACCATCACCAAATAAGATGCATGTGCCACGATCTTCAAAATCAAGGATCTTCGACATTGTTTCAGCGCCGATTACCAGTACATGTTCATACATGCCAGTGGCGATGAACTGTTGGCCTACTGCCATACCATATATAAATCCTGAACATGCTGCTTCAAGGTCAAAAGCCGCTGCATTTACAGCACCAATTTTGTCTTGAACAATACAAGCTGTTGCAGGGAAATGGTAATCCGGAGTAATTGTAGCAACAATAATTAAGTCAATTTGCTCTGGTGTAAGGCCTGCAGCTTCAATAGCTTTTTCAGCTGCTTTATATGCTAGATCAGATGTAGCTGTATTTTCATCAGCAATACGTCTGCTCTCAATGCCAGTTCTAGTTACAATCCAATCATGGGAAGTTTCTACTATTTCTGCAAGGTCGTGGTTTGTCATAACTCTTTCAGGTAAATGACTACCAGTTCCAAGGATTCCTACGTCTCTTAAATCGCGATGCAATTGTATCAGCTCCTAACTTGCTTGGACCTCCGCTGCGATTTTTTCAACCACACCAGATGCTGCTGCTTTTTCAGCATATCTAATTGCATTCATAAAAGCTTTGGCGTTTGAACTGCCATGTGCTTTAACAACCAGACCTTTAACACCTAGTAACGGAGCGCCACCATACTCAGTATAGTCCATGTTCTTTTTCATTTCACCCAGACCATTTTTCACTAGCAGTGCTGCTACTTTAGTAAGTGGTGATTTCATAAAGACTTTCTTCATCATAGATGAGAAAGATTTTACAACACCTTCAGAAAGTTTAAGAATCACATTCCCTGTGAATCCGTCACATACGATTATGTCTGTTGCACCTTCAGGAATATCACGGGCTTCGACATTTCCAACAAAGTTCAGGTTAGCTTCTTTTAACAAGTCATAAGCTTCTATAACTAGAGCGTTTCCTTTCCCTTCCTCATGACCAATATTTGCTAGGCCAACACGTGGATTGTTCATGCCGAGTACATTCTGTGCATATAGGCTTCCCATTATGCCGAACTCTAGAAGATTTCTTGGTTTACAGTCTGCGTTTGCGCCTGCATCCGTAAGAATAGACATACCTTTGCTTGTTGGATATACCGAACACAGTGCAGGTCTATCAATACCTTTTATTCTTCCTACTCTTAGAAGTCCACCGGCTAATAGAGCCCCTGTATTTCCCGCTGAAACAAATCCATCAATTTCTTGATTTTTAAGTTGCAGGAGTCCAACAACCATAGAGGAATCTTTTTTCCTCTTAATGGCTACTACAGGTTTATCTTCACCGGTAATGATTTCCGTTGTATGCACCACACTAACGCGTGAAGTGTCATAAGTATATTTCTTCAGTTCCTGATGGATTTGATCCTCGTCACCAATTAATACCATATGAGCATCAATATGCTTAAGTGCATCAATTGCACCTTTAACGGGTTCCTGTGGTGCGTGATCTCCACCCATCGCGTCAATTGCTATATTCATTTGTTCCTCCAAGTTTCCTATTCGACATTCAACGCAGTCAGAATGAATTTCGAACGGAAAACCTGATCTGTATTCACACTGATTTTTACGTGAACAAAGTATTCACTACCTCTTACACGTGTTAACTCTGCTTTAGCAACCATCTTTTGACCAGCTGCAACAGGGACACGGTATTTCATATTGGCAACGCCTGTGATACACACATTGGCATCGACAACCGCCATAGCTAAAGACTCAGCCATTGCGAAGATGTAGTGACCTTTAACGATACGTGTTCTTTGAAACGCCATCGATTCATCAGTCTGAAGGAACGAAATTGCCCGTGTGTTCAGTTCAAGATCTATGAGCTCACCCACGATCTCAGCCTGTCCAATTGTACGGACTTTTTCATAATTGTTTGTAGCAACAGACTTAACACGCTCCCTTAATTCGGGAATGTTTAACGACAATCTATCCAGTCGGATTGTTTGAATGCTTACTTCAAATTTCTCGCTCAGTTCCTCATCTGTTAAGAAAGGATCTGTTTCAAGAATATTTAGAAGCGCATCATGTCGTTCTTTCTTTTTGAGCTTTGCCATGATATCCACTCCAAGTCTTAGTACTAATTTTTAGCACCTGCTACTAATACAGAGTATAAACTGTCTCTGATTATTCGTCAATAGCTTTAACGAAATTTTTAAGACTTAATTTTATAACCTGGTACTAATAACTAGGCTTTCAATCTATATTATACCACAAAGTATCCTTATAAATCGAGGTAGAATCAGCCCTCTACGGATTTTCAAAAATAAAAAACCGCCCATAAGACTGGGCGGTTAAAATACATTACAATTTGGAAAAAATATTGATTTAGAACATTTCAGGAAGAGTTGGTCTTGACTGAATATTGAAGTTTAACCCTTCTTCTCTTTCCCCTGTTCCATCTTCTATACCATCAACTAACCACTTAGATTCTGTAACGATTTTCAGACCTTCAACAATTCGTGTTGCACCATCGTATATAACGCCAAGTGCAAATTGTAAGTCGCCAGCACTGATATCGGTTACCTTTTTAGGGTTTCCTTCAGAGTCTTTCAAAACGCCATGTAAATAGTAGTGGTCTTCACTGCCAGCTTCATACATGTCAACTAACTTTTGAACTGCCGCTGCATGTTTAGCAGATTCAGTTGTAGCTGTTGATGTTTCAGCAGCATAGAATGTAGATTCAGAGTTTACAATAACACGTGTAATAACTTTTGCAAAGTATACATCTCCCGATTCAAAGTTACTCACATCTTTTGGTTTTACAACAATTTTGTAGCCATAAGCCATTTCGTCTCCAGTTGCATCAGGATTAATAACTGTTTCTACAAACGTATCCGAAGCAACAACAGAAGCTCCATCCAGTAAACTCGGATCATTTTCAAGTTCATCATTAGGGTCTGATAACTTGTAAAGTTTTATCGTAGGATAATGGTAGCTTAAATACTTATTCCCTCTTAAATCAAAGTGGAACTCTGGATCCGACACGCCTGTTGACTTAATTTTAAAGGCTACAGATGTATCAATATCATCTTCATAGAAAACTGACTTAGATGACTCTAACTTTTCATTTGATGAACCTGTTCCATAGAATGCATCTGAAATATCTTTAAAGTGTTTCTTCAACATATCTATTAAACTGTCATAATCGGTTACAACCGCTTCATCAGGTTCATTAGTTTCAATTTCATTAATATATTCATCCACAAAATCTGGATCAGCGTACTTTTCATCCCCAGCCTTAAGTGCATTGCCTAAGATGTTTAAGAAATCACTATACTCCTTGCCGTCAGAATCAGTTTCACCTGAAGCTGTATCAGCTATGTCGTATCTTGAGTTTGTACGCCATGGAATCGAATCATTGGCAGCATATGAAATAATATTGGCTTCCGCAGTCGCTCTCCAGTTCGATTTGTCTGATGATGGTACTTTGTTGGCTTCATCTTCACGGTACATAACCTTCACCGTTTGAACTGAACCTGTAAAGGTAATATCAAGTGTGTTATATGTGCCATCTGATGTTTTATCAGGATCCACATATGGTTTGTAATATGTGATATCAGCTATATCTACCGTGCGATTGTTTCCGTTCGGACCATAGTGTGTTGTAACTAGAAGCGTTTCACCGGTTTCACCAGAAACACTTACAACTTCAATCCTGTTGTCAGCAGTAATCACTGCATCATCAAATGTGTTAATTGCAATACTTAATGCTGTAGCTGCATCACTCAATACAGTGTCACTTGCAAGAGAGCCATTTAACACAGCTTTTGCTGTATCAATTGCTGCTTGCAGGATTGCTTTAGATCCCTCTTCAAACTGACCCACTTGATAACCATCTGTATTTGAACCTTCAACCGCTGATGTATGTTTACTTTCAGCTTGAAGTACAAATGTATATAAGTCAGTTATGGTGTACTCAACATTAGTTGATACTGGTGAATCACCAAACGTAACAGTAACTGGTGATACCACTGGACGATAGTAATTATTACTTGGTGGTGTGTACGACTTTTCAAAACCACTTGGAGCATACTTTTCAATTTGAGAAATACCACCCATGTTAATTGCTTGGTCTGAACCGTCAACGAACATAAATGTCATTTTATTATTTGACGTGACATGTGTTGCTTCCAGTTCATCCATCAATTCCTTAAGCTCACGAGCAATATCATCTCTGACTTGTCCCGATGCACCATTAGTTAATGCAGGTTTGGCTGTGTTATTAAAGTAAGATACAAATGCATCATATGCACTTTGATCATACTGACCAACACTGTAGAAGCCATCATCATTTGGACCAAGCTCATAATTTGCATCAATCATAGCCTGCGCTTCATCGATTGCTGTTGAAAGATTTGGTGAGTATACAAGGTTTATCGTTTGTGTTTCTGATTCAAACACTAATGTTATTTCATTTCCAACGAGTCTAGTAAATCCATCAATCGTTATATCTAGATCAAATGAATAGTTTGAGTTACCTTCTGGCATCGGCCCGTAATATGTTACAGGTGCCTTGATAACATTATCCGCAGTATCTTTAAATGTTAGTGTTATAGCATTATCCGGAATAACTTGCCTGCTATTAAACTCATCGTTTGCACTCTTTAAAGAATCCAGTGCGGCAACGATTTCTAAGTCATTATTTGAGTTGTTCAGTTTATCAAGCGCATCCGTTATTGCAGTATTAAACACAGCTTTTGATCCTTCTTCATACTCGTCAACATCATACAGATCATTTTCAATCAACTCGTCATTACCTAAGCCTTCATGACTGTTATCATGTAGTGTTCTTGACGTGTTTATTAACGCTTCTAAATCTGCTTTAATCTGTGCCAAGTACGGTGTTGATACAGCTACAGTATCTGAGTCTAATGAGAACATAAACTCATCGCTCGTAATCGCTCTAACTTTAAAATATTTAAAGCCGACTTTGTTAGCCTGAACACTTGCATCTGCATTAAACGTGTAGGCATTTGTAGTTACAACTCCAACTTCTGTCATTGAGTCTTCATCATTTCCTGCAAATACTTTATACTCACTCGCATTAGAATACTGATCCCAAGTTAAGTTAATATTTGAACCAACTAGATTCCCTTGAAGATTCTCAACTTTACCCAGTTCTACTTCTGTAGGCCCATCTGCTTTGACACTGTGTCCAGCCTGCATACTTGGCGTACTACCTTCAACTGCAACTTCATACAGTTCTACAGAATCTAACTCTATAGAAGTTGGCAAGTATAGGTAATTTGCACTTGAAATCACGACTTCAGAATTATCACCATATTTCAGAATGTATGATCTACCTTCTTCTTTAGAGAATCTGAATAGGTATTTTTCTCCAAGATTGGTATACTCAAAATTCTCAGGTTTTTTAAGAACATTATGAGTCGCTTCAGCCATTTTACTGAATCCACCATCTGTAATGTAACGAACCAGTACTTGTACTGAATCCATCGCTTTTATTGATGAAGGTAGCGTCTCATTTATGAGTGTTGATGCTGTTGTGTATTTAACATCATTATTGTCAATCACTCCATCTGTTGATAAATATACTTCGTAAGAACTTGCCCCTTCTGCTGTAGCCCACGTAATCTGTAGTGTGTCATTTGTTTGCTTTGTAACCACATCTGATACAGCTTCTGCTTGCTTCCACTTACGTTTTAGTTGACCATTAACATCTTGAACTTCTTGGAAGGTTAAGGCATCATTCCATGATATCAGTTCACCAATCATACCATCAAACGGTCCACCACCATTTTCGTCTACAACGAAGTTGTGCGGGTAAATAGTATCATCGTTTATCCAACCAAGACCAGCAGGATTAGGATGAACAAATTGCATTTCCACTTCAGTAAGTGTCTCACTTGAAGTTAATTCGACAAAATCACCATTTACATAAGCTTGATATGTGCCCGTTAGTGCATTATGCACCATGTAAGCAGCATAAACTGTGTTAGGTTCAACAGCTGTTAGCTTGATGGATCTAAGTTGGTCTGTTTGCCACTCTACCTTGTTGTAAACCATTGCATAAAGACTAGCAACACCATTTGAATCTGGAGCAATTGCAAAGTTATAGCCTCTAACATTGCCACCTTCTTCAAATATATACTGGATACCAGATACAGAATCACCTGTTTCAAACACAGTTGCTATCGTTTTCTTTATGAACTTGTCATTATTAATTTCTTCATGTGACGCAATGTTCATACCACCACTATAATCACCGAAATCAACTGCACGTTTGCCGTTAATGCCATCAACAACCAGCTTAGGGGCACCATTTACAGCACTTGCTTCATTATCAACACCAGCGCTATCATGCCATACAGAAACTGACTGACCATCTGTAACTGATGCATCAACAACTGTGTCTCCATTTAAATCAAAAGCATCTAAATGAAGTCCTTTTTTCGTTTCATAACCTGCTTCTTCGTCATTTGAACCATTGATGGTAATCACAAGTTGAGACGAATCGGACTGGCTATTATCTGTATAACGGGATGAATAGTCAAATGTTTCTGTTAAGGATTCGCCGTCATTTAAATCTAAAAGTATGTCTAACTTACCATTTAAGATATAAATGTATGAACCGTCAGGCTTAATTAGAAGCACACCATAGTCACCATAAACTTTTGTATAGTTTGTATCATCTTGACTTATTGATTGTCCTTTGACGTTTGATACATACTTAGTGCTGTCTCCACCATCATTTAAGAGCACATTATCTTGAACCATAACTTCACCTTGTGCAGAGCCATAAATACTATTAGCCCCTGCGCCAATTTGCATGATTTCAGTTCTTGCTCCAGTTTGTGGATCAATTTTGTCTATTTGCTTGCTGAATAGAATGAGTAGGTCACCATTAACAGATGCCATACCATAAGTAGCACTTGGAATTGCACCTACAACTCTAGTCGTCTTATCTTCAATGTCGAGTTCAACTAAAATTGGGTCAGAACCATAAGAGTTCCCTCGATAAGCAGCATAGTACATTTTATCACCATGGAATACCAAATCTCCAAGTGATTGATATGTGGTGTTCATAATATCCGTGATATTTCCTGTTTCTTCATTGTAGAACTTAAGAACAGCATCACGAATATAATAGAAGTTGCCAGCTTCATCAACAGCTAATGAGTTAATGTTTTTATCCGGCTTACTTAAATCTGTTACATAACTAATACTCTCATCAATATCTGAGTAAAGTCTGCCATCCCCTTTAACACCATAAAGAGTTGTATATTTATCGTTAGCAATATCAAACCAAGCAATACCACTGTCTGCTATTTTCTCTGTAATTTTTGCAGCAGGGTCAATTTTATAAACTTTCCCTTTGTGATCAGAAGCGTACAGAATTTTAACTTGGTCTTCTTCTAAAGATGCAGTACTTCTTCTAGCGTCTAAAGTTTCTCTTGTATCAGTTATTTCGATTGGAATTGTAATTTGACCTGTGTCATTTCCGTAAGAAGCTTCTACTACAATCCTTGGTGAGCTTTCTACGGTCATCTCAACATTATCAATTCGATGGTTATTTCCATAAGAACCAGTTGAAGCAACCCAACCGAAGTACACATTTGGATTGTTGTTAAGATCACTTGATACAATATTTCTGTCAAGGGTACCAATTAAACTTCCGTCCATGTATAGACCCAACTCTTGCTCGCTTGCATCCCAAGTAATTCTAACATCACGGTAGCTATTCGTCTCAAGGTTAATACTATGTGACGTTACGTTACTCCCATTAGGGCGTCTAAACGTTAGAGCACTGTCATGGTCAACACTTGCATTTCTCATAAATGCAATGTGGTTGCTTCCATTAGAGCTTGAGTATGGGTCACTTGCCCATGACTCGCCATTGTGCCATGTATCAAACTCTATAGCTACTGAGTTATTAAACTCGCTGTTTGACTTATATCCAAGACCGCCACCGTTCCAACCTGTCGTTGTCGGTTCAGTCGTTGTTAAAACAAAAGCCATCCCATCAGCACCAGAGTGCCCTTTTGACCTATGGCCAAATAAAGCATCATAGCTTAAATCAAAATCATTTGTCAAATCGATGGTTTCAGTAGAAAATGCACCACCTCTTTGACTTCTTTTGTTTTTAGTCAACTTTATAAAATTATTATTTATTTGTGTATCACGAAGTGCATTAAAAGAAAACTCTCTCTCTGTACTAGAGTTAGAAGAGTTCATCAAGACTGAATTGTCTTTAACATATACAACACCTGTGTGGCGATCGATACCAAATGCACCATTATAATCATCCACTAAAGTGTAATTCACGTGATTAGGGTCATTATAGTCGCTGTTATCCGTATTGCCAGATCTAGGACTAAGTGTAACCTTATCGTACCCTCCCATAAACTCGTCACTTAAGTCTACGGCAACAGATGCGTCTCTGTAGTACTTGGTGGTATTTCCATATTCAAACTCCCAGCTATCATACTGGTCACTTCCAGGTTTGTCGATAGCTTTCACAACAACGCGGTCGTCTTCGTTTACGTATAAAAGGAGTTGTTTTTGATCTGAAATACGTTCTATTAGATTTCCATTGTATGAAACCTCAACAATAGACTTGTCCCCATTTTCAACAACTATTTTTAATGGGCCATTATCAGACTGGTATGGGTTTCTCGTAGAATCATATGCATAACTGTTTGATCCTTCATCGTTAACACCTAAAACTTCAACGTCGATTCCAAGTAAAGCACCATTTGCTTCATATTTACTTACACGATTCAGACTTGTGTCTCTATCGTTTAAGTTTAAATTATTAGCTGCAAAAGATGGTATAGGCATCGATGTAAATATCATAGCTGCAGATAAAGCAATTGCGGAAATTCTTTTTATGATCATATCCATCCTCCTATTGCATGTCTTTTAGTACATTAACTGCTTCGTCATAAGCGAAATCTTTAAACTCAGCTGAATATACTTTACCTGATTTTTCAAACACGAAGTGTTGTATTTGAACGCCACTTGAGTGATCATACGTAATAGCTAATGCTTCTGGAGACTCAATTGTCCTAAATAGTTCAATTTCAAGGTTTAATCCCTCAGCAACTTGAGCAGCTACCTCAGTCACTGATGTGTTTTTTTCTTCAATTACCACACTTTTATATAGTTTTGTTCTGTGATAATAAAAGTTTGTTTTTATATCCGCTTCATAAGTATCAAGATATGCACCTTTAATAGTTGCTGGAAGTGCTATACCTCTTAAACCTGAGAGATTTAACATAACTGTTCTATTAACGCCATCCCAAGAAGGTGCCACACCCATAGCCTCAGAAACAAAAGCTAGAGGCACAAATGTTCTTCCTTCAAATATAATTGGGGCTGCATCAAGTACTACTGAAGCACCACCAACACTAGCAGTAGTATTGTTTATTTGAAGCCAAACTTCTTGTCCCTGAGGAGTTGTTGCAGTTATGCTTTTATCTGTACCATTCCACTGCACACCCACCTCAAATAAATCAAATGTTCTCTTTAATGGCATCATTGTTCTTCCATTCACAATGACTGCGGGCAAATCTACACCCTGTTCATTATCAAATGAAGATATCTCTACACCATCGACCATGATATTAATTGGATTCTTAGCTAACTCATTATATGAATCTGCTGCAAAACCAACCGTTGCATTAGCTACTATTAAGACCCCCATGATCAGCAGCGTTGCTATTTTCTTCATAGTCATCACACCTACCTTTCTATTTATATGTATACATGACTATTTTACCATAATTCTATGTAAAATTGTCCCTATTCTTCGCTATTGAACCAAAGTAAACCTATATTTAACACAAGTCACACCGCGAATCTTTGTTACAGATACAAGCAAGTTTATCCCTCTTTCAATAATCTATACCATTTTAAGGTGGAAATATGTCATAATAAATAAATTTTTACCCCTATAATAGTCTTTTTTTCAAAGGGTTCTTTTAATAATATCGGTTTAATTTAGTTTATGGTTTAACTTTGTTTTGATTTTTGGATTGTAACAGTTTCATTATCCTTTCAGAAGTAAGAATAAAACGTTGAACCTAGTGGTTCATTTTGTCGTGAGGTTCGCCATATACATAAAACAGAAGTGTCCCAATATATGAGCGAGCTCACATTTTGGTTTCAAGTTCTTATCTATTTTATTATTGTTCCTTCAAAGAAATGAACCGGCGAACCTAGCGGTTCGCCTTGTCGCGAAGCGCGCCATATACAAAATTAAAGAATCCCAAAGAAATGTGAGTAAACTCAAATTTCTAACTTTCGAGTTCTTATCTACCTTATTATTGTTCCTTCAAAGAAATGAACCGGCGAATCTAGTGGTTCGTTTTGTCGCGAGGTGCGCCATATGCCTAAAAACAAAAGTATCCCAAAATATGAGCAAGCTCACATTTTAGTTTGCGAGTTCTTATCTACCTTATTGTTGTTACGTCAAAGAAATGAACCGGCGAACCTAGCGGTTCGCCTTGTCGCGAAGCGCGCCATATGCCTAAAAACAAAAGTGTCCCAAAATATGAGCGAGCTCACATTTTTGTTTTCGAGTTCTTATCTACCTTATTGTTGTTACGTCAAAGAAATGAACCGGCGAACCTAGCGGTTCGCCTTGTCGCGAAGCGCGCCATATGCAAAAAAATAGAAACAGCCAAATATGTGAGTGAACTCACTCATTTGGCTGTTTCTATTTTTTTGCGCATTTCTTTGCCTTACACGAAAAAAAGCAATGGTTTCCCATTGCTTTCAATTTGCTAAATAATAATTATTTAACTGAGATAACTTCTTGTCCCTTGTATTGACCGCATGATGGGCAAACACGATGAGGAACCGTTGGCTCATGGCACTGAGGGCATTCGATAACGTTTGGTGCTGTCATCTTGATGTTAGCCGCTCTTCTCTTATCTCTTCTTGCTTTAGAAGTTTTACGCTTAGGTACTGCCATTTCTCTACACCTCCTTAACTATTGAAAGAAGTCTTTGAGACCTTCAAGTCTCGGATCAATCTTCTCATTATCACAATCACAAGGGTCGGTGTTGAGATCTGATCCACACACCGGACATAATCCTTGGCATTCTGGGTCACACAGAACTTGCCTTGGCATACTTAAAAGAAGTTCTTCTTTAATAGCATACGCTAGATCTAGTTCATGATCTATCAGTATCTGCATAGCTTCGTGATCTGGATCTTGATGTTGTTCCTCAAGAATATCACGCGTTATGCGTCCGTCGATCGTCATTGTGACATCTTTTAAGCATCTATCACATCTAAGTGCCAATTCAACTTCATAGGTCACATCTACAAGGATCTCTTTATCGACCTTATAAACTTGACCTTCAAGTCGCACTGGTTTAGCGCTTTCAATGCTGTGGACTTCCAAAACTTCCTGGTCTAACTCAATTTCAAGATCGACCGGAATCGATGAAAGTTTACCACTTAAAACATCTGTAACCTTGATTCGCAAGAGTATTCACCTCTTTACTGCAACACGAATATTATAAAAGTCAGCATGGGGTTTGTCAAGTAATATTACTTGATATATCTTAAATTATTTTTTACCACATTGCAAGCAAAAAACACAAAGATGCAGAATAAATATTTTTTGAGTCCCAATGCTCAATTTTATACTATAGAAATAGGCCTAATTCACTGCGAAACAAGCCTGAATTTTGAATGCTTGTAGCCATTCAGTTTCCTGTAATATAATATTTAGCATTTCTAAAATACTACACCACACTTGTACAATATAAAAAGACTGGAAAACGCGAGCGTTCTCCAGTCTTAATAATTAAAATTACTTAACTAGTTCAACTGTGTCGCGAGCGATCATTAGTTCTTCGTTTGTAGGGATTACCATTACTTTTACTTTTGAAGATGGATCGTTTACGAAAGCTTCTTTACCACGTGTGTTGTTTAGATCTGCACAAACGTTAACGCCCATGAAGTCTAGACCCGCACAGATTTCGCTTCTGTTAGCAGCAGAGTTTTCGCCAAGACCAGCAGTAAAGATTACAGCGTCTACGCCGCCCATTACTGAAGCGTATGCAGCGATGTACTTCTTAACGCGGTTGTCGAATACCTTAAGAGCAAGTTCAGCTCTCTTGTTTCCGTCTGCAGCAGCATTTTCGATGTCACGGAAGTCAGAAGAAACGCCTGAGATGCCAAATACACCAGACTTCTTGTTCATTACTGTATCCATTTCAGCGATTGATAGACCTTCTTTGTCCATGATGAACTTAACAATAGCAGGGTCAAGGTCACCACAACGTGTACCCATTGCAAGACCTTCAAGTGGAGTCAGACCCATTGAAGTAGCAACAGACTTACCACCGTCGATAGCAGTAACAGATGCACCGTTACCTAGGTGACAAGAGATAAGCTTAAGATCTTCCAGTGGCTTATCAAGCATAGCAGAAGCTCTTTGAGCTACGTACTTGTGGCTTGTACCGTGGAAACCGTATCTTCTTACACCGTACTTTTCGTAGAACTCGTATGGTAGTGGGTAGATGTAAGACTCTTCTGGCATTGTCTGGTGGAAAGCAGTATCAAATACGCCAACCATAGGCACGTCTAGAAGTGCTTGCATCGCTTCAATACCCATAATGTTTGCTGGGTTGTGAAGAGGAGCTAGATCGATACACGCTTTCATAGCATCCATAACTTCTTCAGTAATTACTACTGAGCTAGCAAACTTTTCGCCGCCGTGAACAACACGGTGACCAACAGCTTGAATTTCGTTGATTTCTTTGATTGCACCGTACTCTGCGTGAGTAAGTGCCTTAAGAACTTCGTTTAGAGCATCTTTGTGATCGTTCATAGGAACTTCAATAACTTCCTTGTCACGACCAGGGATTTCGTGCTTTACTCTAGAACCCTCAATACCGATTCTCTCTACGAGACCGATCGCCATAACTGACTCATCTGCCATGTTTAGCAGCTGATACTTAAGAGATGACGAACCACAGTTAATAACCATTACCTTCATGAAAATGGACCTCCTTGGCTTGTATATATTATTATGTATACAATAATATAATTATACAGAAAAATCGATAACATATGAATGCATCCATTTTTCCCACACATAAATAATTATAATTCAATTAGGAATTATTTCAATACCCAATTATTATTTGAATCCATTGAAGGTAACGTTTTCCTTCGTTGACACACCCTATGTATGACTGATATATTTGACATACACTAGACAGGGTCAAGAATTGACCCGACTGATGCACGTTAATTGTATTAGATAAAATAAATTGTAAAAAAATCAAAAGACCCGATAAAATCAAAATAATGGCTATAATTAATTGCTTATTTTTTGACAATCGGGTGATATTTATACGGTATATACACTTCCTCACTTTTATACTTAGAAACATCTTTAGGCATACTCAAGAAGGAGATCCAAATGAAGTTAGTCGGATTAGTCACAGAATACAATCCATTTCATAATGGCCATCAATACCATTTACAACAGGCAAAAAAAACAACGGGTGCAGATGCAACCGTCGTAGTCATGAGTGGTAATTTCGTACAACGCGGTACCCCCGCCCTACTCGACAAGTGGACACGTACCGAAATGGCTTTAAAAGGTGGTGCTGACCTCGTTATCGAACTTCCTTTTGTATATGCAACCGGAAGTGCTGAAATATTTGCCCAAGGAGCTGTACGCACCCTACACGGCCTGAGTAAAATTGACCACATAGTCTTTGGTTCAGAATCGGGTTCTATTGCTCCCCTAAAAACAGTAGCTAAATTTTTAAGCCAAGAGACTGCTGAATTTCAAGATCAATTGAAAAATGAGTTATCTGCAGGATTTGCCTTTCCTGTTGCACGCGAAAGAGCACTCAAACAGTTTTTGAACTCTGATGATGTACCAACCCTCCCTAATGACATTCTGGGTATTGAGTACTTAAAAGCCGGTTACAGGCTTCAAACAAATATCGAGTTTGAAACCATCCAGCGTCTATCCTCAGATTATCATGACCTTGATACAGATCAAGCCCTAAGTAGTGCAACTGCAATAAGAGCTGCCTACTTCGAAGGACGATTGAAAGACAATCAACACACAATACCACAATCAACATACCAAACAATCTGCAATCATAATAATGATACAGTTCATCCTGAGACCCTAGGACAACTTTTACTATATAAACTACGAACAACACCAATTAACCAACTCCAGCGCATACACGACGTTTCTGAAGGTCTGGAGTTTAGAATTAAAGATGCAGCATTAAAAGCTACCTCTTATGAGGATCTTGTTGAACGTATTAAAACCAAAAGATATGTTCGAACGCGCATACAACGTGTCTTAATAAATATTTTGTTTAATATAGAGCAAAACTTTATAAAAGAAATCACACAGTCCGAAGGGGCTGCATATGCTAGAATATTAGGATTTACAGATAAAGGACGTCAGGTTATGAATTACATTAGAAAGGATGCCCAAATCCCACTTATAACAAATATTAATAAGTATGAGTCAGAGTCTGCAATGGTTAAACAAATGTTAGAAATCGACCAAATGGCAACAGATGTTTACACTGTATTGCGTGGTGACAACACGGGTGCTCAAGACAAACTCAAACAACCTATTTATTTGAAATAGATTAAGGCACAATTTATCGTTAAATCAATAAAAGGTATACATTCTGCTCTTAGACAGGATGTATACCTTTTTTTACTTGATTTTATTAAGTCTTTTCAAAACCCAATTAATAATCTTCTGACTTGTACCCGCTCATTTCATTGATGTTTTTATCAACGGTCTGAAGAAGATTATGAAGATTTCCTTTTACTTTTACAAGCATATCTTCCGTGTATTCATAAGCATTTTGCTTCAACTCATATGCATGTCGCTCTGCTTCTGCAACAATCTCTTCTGCACGTTCTTTGGCTAAACGTGTAATTTCATGTTCTTCAACACGATGACGAAGGTGTTCTTCAACCTCATTCATCATTCGAGCTTCTTCACTCTTTGCACTTTCAATGATCTTCATTTCTTCCTGTTGAGCATTTGCGATCACATTATCAGCAGTGTTTTGAGCATCTTCAATGATTTGATTTTTTTGTGACTTGATCCATTTAACATGTTGATATTCTTCAGGCAACAAAATATTAATCTCACGGATTATTTCTTGTATTTCCTCTCTATCCAACATGACTTTACCTGTAAGAGGGATTGCTGATAGATTATCAATCTTATCTTCAAACTCTTCCAGTAAATCCAGTACTTTAAGCTCTAAATCAAATTGACTTATGCTCATATGGTGCCACCTCCGCCTTTTTTCTTATTCATAGCATCCTCAACGATTTTCGGAACTAAATCATGTATCGGACCCCCTAATTTGAATATTTCTTTAACTATGCTTGAGCTTAAATAAGAATAATCTGTAGCTGTCATTAGAAAAACAGTTTCAGCGTTAGGGTTAAGTTTTCTATTCATTCCTGCCATTTGGAATTCGACCTCAAAATCTGAAATAGCTCTAAGGCCCTTAACAATAACATCTACATTATTTTGCTCTATGTAGTCTACAAGAAGTCCTTGAAAACTGTCGACTTCCACATTGGGTAAATGCGACACAGCTTGTTCTAGTAAATGTACTTTTTCATCGACAGTGAACATAGGTGTTTTACTTGTATTATTAGAAGCTACCACAATAACCTTGTCAAATAGCTTTGAACTTCTTTCAATAATGTCTAAATGCCCTTTTGTAGCTGGATCAAAGCTACCCGGGTATACAGCTGTCTTCACTAAGTCGTCCTCCTGTAAATGCTCACTGCAGTACTACCATATTTTTTAATTTTACCCAATTTAAATGGGCCTATAACATCAGGGTAACTAGTTTTAGAATTATGTTCTACTACAATCATACCAGACTCATCTAGGACTCCCAATGCATCAATAGACTCAATTGTTGGAACCACAAGTCCCTTGTCATAAGGTGGATCCATAAAAATCATATGAAATGGTTCTTTAGATGACAAAAATAATAATGCCTGATCCACTCGTTTTATCTGTAGCTCAACCTTGTCACCCATTCGCGATTTATCAATATTACGTTGTGTTACCTTAGCACATGTTGGGTTAGATTCAACCAAGACTACACATTCTGCCCCTCGACTTGCTGCTTCAAGCCCTAAAGCACCCGAACCAGCAAATAGGTCTAACACACGTT
>Ga0209272_10000124_pt1 | contig 91855 bp, 81 predicted proteins | sample tdDd002_FD_187125 | JGI IMG/M metagenome (GOLD analysis project Ga0209272, IMG submission 187125) | Marine sediment microbial communities from the Atlantic coast under amendment with organic carbon and nitrate - tdDd00.2 (SPAdes)... | ecosystem: Environmental > Aquatic > Marine > Coastal >...
TGAAACCTAATTTGATACCGCTCTTTATTTAGAGAAATATCTAATTGGATTATCATCAACGAGTGCCCACACAGATTGATAGGTTTATATTGTTAAAGAGCTACTCTTCTTTGTGACTTACATCACTTCGGAAGAGGCAGCCATTCTAGCGTTTCAATTCGAAGTGTCAAACACTTTTTTGAATTTTTTATTTCAAACTTTTCAATTCGAAATTTTGCTAGTTGGCTTTACTGATTTAGCGCTGAAGCCTTGTGGCGTCTGCCGTGTCAGTGGATGCGCATTATAGGGAGTTGAGATTTAAGCGCAACCCCTTTTTCAAATAAAATTGAAAAAAATGACCGTTCGTTGAATTTGTATGCAAAAGCATACAAAAAGGGAGCAAAACGCTCCCTTTTTAACCGTGTTTATTGGCTTTTAGATAAATGCATAAGCATCAGCAAACATGTTTTCACTGCTCGCCTGCTTATTTAACGTGAATTGTTCACGAGCAGCGCCAGCCATTTCAAAGCGACCCGCAATATAGATGTCGTACTCAGCAAGCGAATCGAAGTCTTGCTCAACCGCTTGAAGAACGTTACCTACTTTGCCATCCCACTGTTGAGGTGCTTCTTCAACAACAGGAATGAAGTGAACGTTACTATTATTGCTAGCGATGTCTTTTAGCTCTTGTTGCGCATAAAGCTGACGTTCATCGCGCCCACCCCAGTATAGATGGATCGGGTTGGTCTTATTTTGTGCGATGCAGTGGTCAAGGATAGAACGAACGTAACTAAAGCCCGTGCCACCAGCGATCAATAGAATTGGACGCTCGCTCTGCTCTCTTATCCAAGCATCACCATGTGGCGCATCAATGGTAATCTCGCCATCATTTTCCAAAGCGTTCTTCATCGCTTCAACGACTTCATGAGCATACGCGTTGTGCTCTGCAGCACCAATATGCAGTTCTAGTTCACCTTCGTGACGGCAAGGGCTACTTGCGATTGAAAATGGGCGTTTATCTTTTTCTCCCATCACCACCATCAGGTATTGGCCAGCTTTAAAGCTAACAGGGCTTTCTGGATGTAATAAGATTTGGTAAGTATTGCAAGCCAACGGCTGAATTGACTTTACTTTGCATTGAATAGTCATGGTCTTCCTCTAGCTTACTCTTCAAAAGTAAGCACTAATCTACTTTCTGCGAAGGCTTGGCAAGCAAATATCCAACCCTGTTGTTGCTCTTTCTCTGTGAGCATTGGTTCCAGGTGATAAGAGACTGTCCCTTCTAGTTTACGACATAAACAGGCTGCGCATGCGCCAACCTGACATCGATGGGGGAAGCGGATATTATTGTTGAGCGCCGCTTCCAGCACCGTTTGTCCATTTTCTACTTCAAATTGTATGTTTTGTGGAAGCAGAATGACGGAGTGGTTCATAGAATACCCAACTTATCCCAGAACGCATCGATTTTCGCCACAAGTTGCGGATCTTTCTTGATAGGTGTGCCCCATTCTCGAACAACTTCTTCACCTTCAACCTTATTGGTCGCATCAAGAACTAATCGTGATAGCTCATTCTCCGTTGGCTTTACCTGCTTAGTATCACGAGCAGGATCCATACGGGTTGTTACCGCCCAAATGATATCGTTCCAGTCTCTGGCATTGACGTCGTCGTCGCACAGCACAACGAACTTAGGCTCGCCATGCTCTAATAGGAAAGCTTCTACTTTTTGTGCCAGCTCCATCGACTGACCAGCACGGCTCTTGTTCATAGTAACAATAGCAAAACCGTTATTATGTGATGACTCTGGTATATAGAAGTCGACCACTTCAGGGTTGCTGCTAATAAAGTCTGCAATCGACTGTTCGTTCAGGCTCGGGTAATTAGCGTCACTATTACGTGAACCCTCGAGTTCAGCTGACCACTTAATCGTAGCGTCTAAGCCCATTTTCGAGCCTAGTCCAACAACAGGTGAAGCGAAGTCGAGTGAGTCTATCGGTGTATTGTCTATAAACAGCGTGTCACGTGTCGGCTCCATATGCTGAGTCATTGCTTCAACGACCTGGTTCCAATCACGGGCATTAACCTGTTCATCACAGACAATTACAAATTTGGTATACATGAATTGACGCAGGAACGACCAGACTCCCATCATGACGCGCTTGGCGTGTCCGGGATATTGCTTCTTCATCGTGACTACAGCCATTCGATATGAGCAACCTTCAGGCGGTAAGTAAAAGTCTTCAATCTCTGGAAACTGCTTTTGCAGGATTGGGACAAACACTTCGTTGAGGGCTACACCTAAAACCGCTGGTTCATCAGGCGGACGACCTGTATAGGTGCTGTGATAAATTGGATCTTTACGCATACTGATATGGGTAATGGTAAAGACGTGGTGCTTTTCTTTCTCGTTATAGTAGCCAGTGTGATCACCATATGGACCTTCATCGGCAAACTCGTTAGGGTCAATGTAGCCTTCCAGAACGATTTCAGCACTCGCTGGTACTTCCAAATCATTACTCAGAGATTTAACCACTTCCGTTTTCTTACCACGAAGTAAGCCAGCAAAAGCATATTCGGATAACGTATCTGGTACTGGCGTTACCGCTCCGAGTATTGTTGCAGGGTCTGCACCAAAAGCGACAGAGACAGGGAAAGGTTTACCCGGATTGGTTTCCATCCAGTCGCGTAGGTCTAGAGCACCACCGCGATGGGCAAGCCAGCGCATGATGATTTTATTCTTAGCTATTTTTTGCTGACGGTAGATACCTAAGTTTTGGCGTTTCTTATTAGGACCTTTAGTGACCGTTAAGCCCCAGGTTAGCAACGGAGCTACATCACCCTGCCAGCAACTCATTACAGGTACTTTATCAAGATCGACATCATCACCCTGCCAGACTACTTCCTGACACGGTGCTTTACGTAAGCGCTTCGCCGGCATGTTAAGGACTTGCTTGAAGACAGGCAGCTTATCTAGTGCATCTTTAAAGCCTTTCGGTGGCTCTGGCTCTTTTAGGTACGCGAGCAGCTTGCCTACTTCACGTAGCTCTTTGACATCCTGACGCCCCATGCCGATTGCGACACGTTCAGGCGTACCAAATAAGTTGGTCAGCACTGGCATGTCATAACCAATAGGGTTTTCAAATAGCAGCGCCGGACCTCCTGCTCTGAGGGTGCGATCACTGATCTCTGTCATTTCATAGTCAGGGTCAACAGGATGGGAAATACGTACCAACTTCCCTTGTTGCTCTAGATGGGCGATAAAATCGCGTAAATCCTTAAAACTCATAGGCCTACTAATGGGCTGGTTAATCTGCAGGCAGTATAACAAAAAAGAGGAATCGACCGATCCCTCTTTTTTATGTGGTTATATGTTGAAATGTTACTGGCCAAGAACGCTTAAAATCGCTCGACTGTTCACTTTCTGATTGGTGCTGGCTAGCTCTTCTAGCCATGATGAGTACCCTTGCCTCGCAAGTTCACCAGCAATAAACCTTGCATCTTCTGAAATTGCCATACGCGAGATAAGAAACTCTTTAACCTCAGGGCTCATCGGCCTAACTTTTGTTAGCTCGGTTATCGCCGCCTCTTTCAGGCTAGGATTGTGCGATGCCTGAATCACTTGGTTTAACGAAAACTCATTACCCACCTTGGCTAAGCGGACTAATTCGGCCTCGCTATTAAAATCAGCTTTCATCAACCAGAGTAACTTATAGACTTCTGGGTCTTCACTCACTTGAGCAAGGCGAACCATAACCGCGGAAGAAGGAAGCCAACTAACAACCGCCGCTTTAGTCAATTGCTCCGAGAGCCCTACTACCGCTTCAGGAGACAGGCTATCAAGCTCCCTGATTAACAAGGCTTCTCGGGTTTGCACCTGATATTCACTGCCTTGTAGCCATTGCTTGAGGTTCAGCTCACCTCGTTCGGCATCTAACACAAAAGCCAAAGTCGACTGATCTTGCTGCCACTGTTTTAGCAGGCGATTAGCAATTGCAGGATAGTTAAAAGCGGGCACCGTAAACTCATACCCATCTCCTCTTTCTAAGAGTTGGTAGGTAGGCACCATAGATTTTTGCTGTTCAACGAAGAGTGCCATTTTAGGCGTCATGATTAGATTCTGGTCTTCGATTTTTTTGAGCAGAAGATAACGAGAGACTTCTTGCACTGGGAGAGAAAGTCTTTGCAGAGCAAAGTTTAGGCCATCGATATCATCTTCAATCGCCAAAGAGAGTAGCTCAGCAACTTTATCATGCACTTGTGGCTCCTGAAGCCATTGCTCGACGCTCTGTGGCTGCATTTCAGTCGCAGAAACAGTCGGAACTCCAAGTAGTATCGAGACAGACAGGAGTACCGACGACAACATTCCTTGTTGCATGTTAACCTCCTTTTAACATTCATCCCATTGTGCTCACTATCAGCAGATAATGCAAACAAAAACGCCACCGATAAAGCGGTGGCGTTTTATAAAATGCTGTTAAGCTCTACTGACGGCGCATAGCGTCAAAGAACTCATCATTGGTCTTGGTCATCGCAAGCTTATCAATGAGGAATTCCATCGCATCGATTTCACCCATTGGATGAACAATCTTACGCAGGATCCACATCTTCTGTAGCTCTTCATTCTTAGTAAGAAGCTCTTCACGACGAGTACCTGAACGGTTGAAGTCAATCGCTGGGAAAACACGCTTCTCTGCAATCTTACGGTTCAGGTGGATTTCCATGTTACCTGTACCTTTGAACTCTTCGTAGATAACTTCGTCCATCTTAGAACCAGTATCAACCAGAGCAGTAGCCAGGATAGTCAGGCTGCCGCCCTCTTCTACGTTACGAGCAGCACCAAAGAAGCGCTTCGGACGGTGTAGTGCGTTAGCATCAACACCACCAGTAAGAACTTTACCTGATGAAGGAACAACTGTGTTGTAAGCACGTGCCAGACGAGTGATTGAGTCAAGCAGGATAACGACGTCTTTCTTGTGTTCAACAAGACGCTTCGCTTTCTCAATAACCATTTCAGCGACTTGTACGTGACGAGATGCTGGCTCATCAAACGTCGATGCAACTACTTCACCTTTAACCAGGCGCTGCATCTCTGTTACTTCTTCTGGACGTTCGTCGATAAGAAGAACCATTAGCTCACACTCAGGGTGGTTATAAGCAATGCTCTGAGCAATGTTTTGCAGCAGCATTGTTTTACCAGCTTTAGGCGGTGCTACGATTAGACCACGCTGACCTTTACCAATTGGTGAAGCAAGGTCTAGTACACGAGCAGTAATATCTTCTGTCGAACCGTTACCACGCTCCATCACCATACGCTCGTTTGCGTGTAGTGGCGTCAAGTTTTCAAATAGAATCTTGTTACGCGCGTTGTCAGGCTTGTCATCATTAACTGTATTGACTTTTAGTAGAGCAAAATAACGTTCACCATCTTTTGGTGGACGAATCTTACCGGCAATTGAGTCACCTGTACGTAGGTTAAAACGGCGGATCTGGCTTGGAGATACATAAATATCATCTGGGCCAGCTAAGTACGAACTATCCGCACTACGTAAGAAACCAAAGCCGTCTTGAAGTATTTCCAGAACCCCGTCGCCAAAAATATCTTCACCACTTTTCGCGTGAGCTTTAAGGATGGCGAAGATGATGTCTTGTTTTCTTAAACGCGCCAGGTTTTCTAAGCCCAAGCTTTCGCCAAGTTTAACAAGATCAGACACAGGTCTGTTCTTCAGTTCTGTTAGATTCATAGTGGTGGATACTTGTTTAGTCAAAATAAGGATCTGTTTTTTAGGTTAAGATGGATTTGGTCACAGGATCGACCAAGAAGAGAAACTTGTTTAATTAACGTGCGATAAACTAGCACTAAATAGTAGCCTAGTCTAGATTTTGTTGGTTTTCAAAAAACAAAACCGTGCACTTTTCGATGCACGGTCTTATCTAACTATTACAGGTTTGCGTCCAGGAACTCTTTAAGTTGAGTTTTAGACAGCGCACCTACTTTAGTTGCTGCTACGCTACCATCTTTAAACAGAAGTAGCGTTGGAATACCACGGATACCAAACTTAGGTGGAGTACCTGCATTCTGGTCGATATTTAGTTTACCGATAGTGAGTTTGCCTTCGTACTCGTCCGCAATTTCGTCCAAAATAGGCGCGATCATCTTACATGGACCACACCATTCTGCCCAAAAATCAACAAGAACTGGGCCTGCAGCGTTAATTACGTCGGCTTCAAAACCGTCATCAGTTAGCTGCAAAATCTTATCACTCATCTTCCACTCCAATGTGTTTTTTCGGAACTGGTTGGATGATAACCAGTATTTAGATGCCCTATTGGAATGTATTTACTTTCGTATTGCAAGCTTAAGCTGATATTCTATAGCAATGAAAAAGACGCATATCACAGAGCAGAAGTTCGCCGATTTGGGTTTACACCCTCAAATTACTGAAGGTCTGGAGAAAAAAGGGTTCGAATTTTGTACCCCTATCCAAGCCTTGGCGTTGCCGGTACTGCTCACCGGCCAAGACATCGCAGGTCAAGCCCAAACGGGTACAGGTAAGACATTAGCCTTCCTGACTGCTACTTTTAACCACTTACTGACTACTTCAGAGCATGAAGGTCGTAAGCCAAACCAGCCACGTGCAATTATTATGGCACCAACTCGCGAGCTGGCGATTCAGATCTATAACGATGCTGAACCTCTGATTGCGAGCACAGGTATCAAAGCTGCGCTAGCTTACGGCGGTGAAAGCTACGATAAGCAACTTGCTAAGCTAGAAGACGGGGTAGATGTACTGATTGGTACTACTGGCCGTATTATCGACTTCTACAAGCAGAAGGTATTTAACCTTAACCACATTCAAGCGGTTGTACTTGATGAAGCTGACCGTATGTTCGATCTTGGTTTCATTAAAGACATTCGTTTCTTGTTCCGTCGTATGCCTGAACCTAAAGAACGTTTGAACATGCTGTTCTCAGCAACACTCTCTTACCGCGTACAAGAGCTGGCGTTCGAGCACATGCACAACCCTGAGCATGTTGTTGTAGAACCAGAAGTGAAAACAGGTCACCGAATTCAGGAAGAGCTGTTCTACCCTTCTAATGAACACAAAATGGCGCTACTTCAGACTCTTATTGAAGAAGAGTGGCCAGATCGTGCCATCATCTTTGCTAACACTAAGCATAAGTGTGAGTCGGTATGGGGTCACCTGGCGGCAGACGGCCACCGTGTTGGCTTGCTGACTGGCGATGTACCTCAGAAGAAACGTGAGCGTATCCTAGACCAATTTACTCGTGGTGAAGTTGACTTACTGGTTGCAACTGATGTTGCTGCACGTGGTCTGCACATCCCACAGGTAACGCATGTGTTCAACTTCGACCTACCTGACGACTGTGAAGATTACGTTCACCGTATTGGCCGTACTGGCCGTGCTGGTGCAAGTGGTCACTCAATCAGCTTCGCATGTGAAGATTACGCAATTAACCTTCCGCCAATTGAAGAGTACATTGAGCACACGATTCCTGTTTCAGACTACGACCCAAGTGCGTTGATCCAAGATCTTCCAGCACCTATTCGCATGCGTTCAAACCGTCCGCAGCAACAACGTCGTACGAACACTGGAGGTTCACGTTCAGGAAACCGTCGTTCGAACCATCGCTCTCGTCCACGTCAACAAAAGGATTCTTAAGTCGTCTATGAGCCAAGCAGTTTCATCTCCGCTTTACGCAGCCATCGACCTCGGGTCGAACAGTTTTCATATGCTCGTTGTGCGTCACATTGATGGCAGCGTTCAAACTATGGCTAAAATCAAACGCAAAGTTCGCCTTGCGGCCGGCTTAGACGAGAACAACGCGCTAAGTCTGGAAGCCATGCAACGTGGATGGGACTGCCTGAGCCTGTTTGCCGAACGACTTCAGGATATCGAGAAAGAAAATATCCGCATTGTCGGCACCGCAACCCTGCGAACCGCCACCAATGTGGATGTTTTTCTTGAAAAAGCCAACCAGATCCTTGGTCATAAAATCGAAGTGATCTGTGGTGAAGAAGAAGCCGCAACTATCTATAAAGGCGTTGCCCACACTTCTGGGGGCAGTGGTCGCCGTTTAGTTGTGGATATTGGCGGCGCCAGTACTGAACTAATTATTGGTGAAGGCTTTGAAGCGAAAGCGCTCACTAGCCTTAAAATGGGTTGTGTTACCTGGCTGGAAAGTCACTTCAAAGATCGTCAGCTAACTGCAAGTAACTTCAACAACGCCATTCAAGCAGCAAAAGAGACTCTACAGCCGATTTTGCAGCAGTACGCCCAGATTGGTTGGGATGTGTGTGTCGGTGCCTCTGGTACTGTTCAGGCGCTACAGGAAATCATGCTGGCGCAAGGGATGGATGAAGTCATTACCCACTCCAAACTTAAGCGTCTGCAAAAGCAAGCTATGATGGCCGACCACCTTGAAGAGCTGGAGATCGAAGGATTAACACTCGAACGCGCGTTAGTGTTCCCAAGTGGTCTATCAATCTTAATTGCCATCTTTGAGTTGCTGGAAATCGATTCAATGACACTCGCTGGCGGTGCACTGCGTGAAGGCCTGGTGTATGAAATGGTTGATGAACTCAAGCAGGATGATATTCGTGCTCGCACGATTTCTAGCGTACAGAGCCGCTACCAGCTAGATATTGCCTATGGTCAACAAGTGGCATATATGGCCGCTAAGCTACTGGCTGAATGTCAGCCTGACTGGATCGCGGAAGCACAAGCTACCGTCTTACTAGAGACAGCAGCAAAACTGCATGAAATCGGTTTAACCATCGACTTTAAGAGAGGTGGTGAACACAGTGCCTACCTACTTCAGCAGCTTGATTTACCCGGCTATACCCGCGCGCAGAAGCACCTGCTTGGAGAACTAGCTCGTCGTTACCGTGAGCAGCTTACGTCTCTGCCTGAGCAACATGCACTATCAGGTACCAGCGCGAAACGCGTATTACGCCTATTGCGCTTAGCAGTGCTGCTGACTCATCGCCGTAACCCAGAACTAGAGCCAAACATCACCTTTGGTTCAAGTGATGATAAGTTAACACTCACTATCAAAGCAGAGTGGCTAAAAGCCAACCCTCTTACTGCTGCAGAGCTTGAGATTGAAGCTAACCGCCAAAGTGATATTGGCTGGCCTCTATCGATTGTCGAATACTGATAGCCGAATAAACAAAAAAGCCCGAGCGACATTGTCTCTCGGGCTTTTTTTGGTTTTCAGCGGATAATCTGATTAGCTAGCGCCAACGACTTTGAAATCTGGGTTAACCGCGGTGAGCTTTCTCACTAGGTAGTTAAGCAGCACGCCATACATTGGAACAAACAGGCCAAGACTGATTACCAGTTTAAATCCGTAGTCCACCAGCGCAATTTCAGTCCAGTGCTCAGCCATAAATGGATCGGGACTCTGGTAGAAAGCAATTGCAAAGAAGGCAACCGTATCAATCGCATTACCAAACAGAGTCGAACAGGTTGGTGCAACCCACCACTGCTTCATCTGACGCAGGCGATTGAATACATGCACATCAAGAATTTGACCAAGTAAGTAAGCCATAAAGCTAGCGATAGCAATACGAGCAACAAATAGGTTGAATTCACCGAGGTGTGACAGCCCCTGAAACTGACCTTCAAAGAACAACACAGATAGAGCGTAAGAAACAGCCAGAGCTGGTAGCATCACTAGGAAAATGATTTTTCTTGCCAGCTGAGCACCAAAAACACGTACGGTTAGGTCAGTTGCCAGAAAGATAAATGGGAAAGTGAAAGCACCCCAAGTGGTGTGAAAACCGAAGACGGTGAAAGGTAGCTGAACCAAGTAATTGCTCGATGCAATGATGACCAGATGGAACAGAACTAATAATAAAAGGGCTTTGCGCTGCTGCGCAGGGGTAAAGTTACTCATGCGATACCTTTTTAGTTTGGTTTGGGGGTGAGGGAACCCAAATCGACCATTTCCGAGCCACGGAAATCGCCTAACCAACAATGTAATAAAACAAAAATCGATATTGAGCTTGTGACCAATATCGCGGCGGGCGATTATACATTAACCAATTATCGCCGCAAGCTTGAGTTTATAAGCAATCGTTGGCGTAGTTTTTTTGCTTAAAAACCACGTTGAAATAGTGAAGCGAGAAAGTCGAGTTCTTCTTTGCTGTCATCAATCGACAAAGCTTCCAACCACATACTTTCACTGTAATGCTCTGATTTCAAAAACAGCTGACAGCCTTCAAAATCAATCAGCCAAGAATGAATATCGGCATCCCACTGTTTTTCAACCACACTAGCAGACAACAATTCGAGCATACGCTGAGCTAAAGCGGGGAAGCTATCGAAGTCAAAACGAGGAGCCCGAATGATAATGCGCCCCTCCTCCGCCTGATAGGAGTGCAGGCCAAATTCCGTTTGTTGTTGGGTGACGACTTTGTTCTCAGCCATGATTGGTCAAGTGCTCCTGAATTAGATCTAAGAATGGGTCAGCATATTTTTCCAGTTTACGCTGGCCTACCCCGTTAACAGCCAACATCTCGCCGTAAGAGGTTGGAAGAATTTCTGCCATATCAATCAGTGTTGCATCACTGAAGACGACGTATGGTGGTAAACCATCTTCATCAGCAATCGCTTTACGCAATCTACGTAATTTAGCGAATAGCTTTTTATCGTAGTTCTTACTCGATAATTTATCTGACTTAGCCGCTCGTGCCGCAGTATCTAAACGCGGTACAGCCAACTCAAGCGTCATCTCACCGCGTAGCAGTGGACGAGCCTCTTCGGTCAACTGTAGTGTCGAGTTACGAGTAATGTTCTGGAACAGTAGGCCTTTATGGATAAGCTGACGAAATACACTGACCCAGTAGTCATGACTGTTTTCGCGTCCGAGACCATAAGTAGATAGCTGATCGTGTCCATTTTCGCGGATACGAATATTCTGCATACCACGTAAGACCTCTACCACATAACCCATACCAAAGCTTTGGTTAACGCGGTACACACATGATAATGCCTTCTGAGCCTGCTCTGTGGCATCAAAGTGTTTAGGTGGGTCCAAACAGATATCACAGTTACCACAAGGCTTGTCACGATACTCACCAAAATAGTTCAGCAGGACCTGACGACGACAAGTTTGCGCTTCTGCAAAAGCACTCATCGCGTTGAGCTTATGGGCTTCCACCTGTTTTTGCGGACCTTCATCTTTTTCATCAAGCATACGGCGAAGCCAGCTTATATCCGCTGGATCATAGAGCATCATAGCTTCCGCAGGTAAACCATCCCGCCCGGCACGACCCGTTTCCTGATAGTAGGACTCAATGTTTCTTGGGATATCAAAGTGAACGACGAAGCGAACATTGGGTTTGTTGATCCCCATACCAAAGGCCACTGTCGCGACCACGATTTGGATATCGTCACGCTGAAAGGCATCTTGCACATAAGCACGCTCATCAGCATCTAAGCCAGCGTGATAGCTCGCAGCGCGAAGACCATTGTTGCACAACTTTTCGGTCACCATTTCGACCTTTTTACGGCTACCACAATAGATGATTCCGCAGTTACCACGCTGGTCTTCAAGAAAACGCACCACCTGAGAAATAGGTTTATGCTTTTCCACCAGAGTGTAACGAATATTAGGTCGGTCAAAACTACCCAGATAAGCGTGAGGTTCCGTCAGTTCTAAACGTTGCGTAATGTCTGAACGGGTTGCGTCATCAGCTGTGGCCGTCAGCGCCATAACTGGTACATGAGGGAAATACTGCTTTAACTGACCGAGGGAAGCATATTCAGGTCTGAAATCATGCCCCCACTGAGAGATACAGTGCGCCTCATCAACAGCAATCATAGATAAAGGTAAACCTTCCAGACGCTCGATAAAATCGCGCATCAACACTCGCTCTGGCGAAACATAGACGAGTTTAATCACGCCTGAATTCATGCGATTGTAGACGGAGATCAACTCTTCACGCGGCATGGTTGAGTTGATGCATTCCGCCGCGACACCATTGGCTTTAAGCTGGTCGACCTGATCTTTCATTAATGAGATCAGTGGAGAAATGACCAGTGTTAATCCACTACGGACCAAAGCCGGGATCTGGTAACACAAAGATTTACCACCACCAGTCGGCATAATAACCAGACTGTCTTGCCCTGCTACCGCTGCATCGATCACTTCTTGCTGGCCATCACGAAAGCTCTGATAGCCAAAAACATCTTCAAGGATGCTCTGAGGCGTAGGCTGTTCGGCAGTAGGTTGCTGGGCTAAAAGAGTCGAGGTCATGAATTATCTCAATAGAATTGCAGGGCATAGGCGCATCAAACGCGAGGGGCACATTGTAGTGGGGTTTAACGGCGAATAAAACCGCAAATTGTTAGGTGATTTTGATAGTCATTCGTATACTGCATGTTTCATTTTGTAAATTTCTTGATTACGAGTAACGTCAATGACTCCAGAAGAACAGCAAAGAGCCAAGCAGGGTGTCTTCCTCGCCATTGGTGCATACACCATGTGGGGTATCGCCCCTATCTATTTCAAGGCTCTGGCAGAAGTCTCTCCACTTGAAATCCTTAGCCATCGCGTGGTGTGGTCATTCTTCCTGCTTGCTGCCTTATTACATTTTGGTCGTCGCTGGCGTAACGTCCGTGACGTGCTTAAGTCGAAACAAAAGTTACTCTATCTGGTGACCACCGCGATTCTGGTTGGCGCAAACTGGCTGATATTCATTTGGGCAGTCAATGCCGATCATATGCTTGATGCCAGCCTCGGTTACTACATCAACCCATTGATAAACGTCTTGCTCGGAATGCTATTTCTTGGTGAACGGTTACGTAAGTTGCAATGGTTTGCCGTAGCTCTTGCTGCGTGTGGCGTACTGGTGCAACTGTTTGTGTTTGGTTCGATACCTGTTGTCGCGATCGCGTTAGCGCTGAGCTTTGGTTTCTATGGTCTATTGCGTAAGAAGGTCAGTCTCGAAGCGCAAACTGGATTGTTTATTGAAACCTTAGTGTTATTACCAGCGGCTGCAATCTACCTGTTGTGGATTGCTGATACGCCGACATCCAACATCATGGAGAATTCGCTGAATCTCAATATACTGCTGATCTCAGCGGGCATCATCACTACCCTGCCACTACTTTGTTTTACCGGCGCGGCGACACGGTTGAAGCTGTCTACACTCGGCTTCTTCCAATATATCGGCCCGAGTCTGATGTTCCTGCTTGCGGTACTGGTATACGGTGAAGCTTTCACTGCAGACAAAGCGATTACCTTCGCCTTTATCTGGGGAGCCTTGGTGGTATTCAGTTTTGACGGACTCAAATCCAATAAAAAGTCTAGGCAGGCAATCAAAGCCAACTGATCGTTTTTTACAAGACAATCTCAGCAACTGGATATAAGCTTGGTGAAATAATCACCAAGCTTTTTTGATTTATGGATAAGGTCAATTACCACACTACGCAAAATAAAGAGATAAGCCTGATCGAAGCGAACTATCAGTCGTTCGCTTTTTCACGCCACTATCATCTTGATTTTCATATTGGTCTTATCACCGGTGGACAACAAAAATTCCACTATCAGGGTGAGAAACACCATGTCGGTCAGGGGCAGTTAGTTATCATGCCTCCCGATGAATTGCATGATGGCCAGTCAACTCTCGATTCCGGCTATCAGGTTCGTGTGTTTTCTCTTGAGCCCCAGTGGCTAAGCGACCTTGCCCAGCTAAAACAACCAAATAGCCTGGTTCACTTCGATAGTCTGGTCATTTCTGATCCAAAAGTGTTTCAGCCATTATCGCAACTCCATCAGTTGCTGGCTAAAGATGACGTCAGTCAGCTAGCTAAAGACTGTTTACCTTATGAGGGGTTTGAAAGGCTGTTTAGTCACTACGCTAGTCTTGAGCAGAAACAGGCTGTGCCTCTTGGTAATCAATCAATGACAACCCTGAAAGAGTATTTGATGGAGAATCTCGATCAACCGGTCCGTCTGGAGCAACTTTCACAGCTGTGTCAGCTCAGCCCTACCCAGTTTCAGCGCCATTTCAAAGCTAAGGTTGGTTTAACTCCTTATGCCTGGTTTAGTCGCTTGCGAATGGAACAAGGAATGAAACTGCTTAAATCTGGTGTTAGCGGTACTGAAGTGGCTCATCAAGTCGGCTTCTATGATCAGGCTCATTTCAGCAAGGCGTTCAAAGCCACTTTTGGCGTTCCACCATCACAAATTAACTAGTGTCAGTTTTTTACAATCCTTGCCTGTTGATTACAGGCACACTAAGCGTATGTTCCATTACTTCCAGCTTTAATTATGAATGAACTTACCATCTTAACGACGCTTGCTGCCGTTCACTTTGTCGCTTTAATGAGTCCTGGTCCAGACTTCGCTTTAGTGGTTCAAAACGCAACTCGCTATGGGCGCCAAACGGGTCTTTATATTGCGCTTGGCCTCTCTTGTGGCATCTTGCTGCACTCTCTTCTAAGCCTGACCGGCGTTAGTTATCTGGTTCACCAGCAACCAACCTTATTTGCCTTATTACAACTTGCCGGAGGCAGTTACCTAGCCTATCTCGGCTATGGAGCCCTGAAGGCAACAAGTACGACACTACGCCAGCCAAAAACAAACCCGGATGAATCTGAGTCAACCAGCTTACTACTCAGCAACAAGCGTCAGGCCTTTTCTCGTGGTTTTGCCACTAACATTCTTAACCCTAAAGCATTGGTGTTTTTTGTCAGCCTGATGTCGAGTCTGGTCCCGGCAGGAATGTCACTAAGCGGTAAAGGTATCGCGTTGGTGATTCTATGGAGCCTATCACTAGTGTGGTTCTCGTTTCTCGCCTGGGCACTGTCGACCCAGCGAATGCAACGTAAAGTAAAAGCCGCAGCGGTCTATATCGACGGTTTATGTGGAGTGGTCTTTAGCTTTATCGGCTTAAGTATTTTGTGGCAGTCAACGATGGCACTCGCCAACATACTGTAAACTTCGTATCGCGACTCATTTTTGATTCAAGGTTAAATTATCGACTCAAACCTTTAGACCTGTTCGACTTCCACTGCCAATCTAAACTCTGCATAACAACAAGGAGAATAAGATGCAGTGGAAAATGAAATACCTCAGCGCCTGCCTGCTACTAACGTCAGCCAGTACCTTCGCGAATCAAGCCGCGGATTCCGTCGCTCCGGAACAGAGCAGCGGCTTACAACAGAAACAGTTGGTGACCGCCAAAGATTGGATGGTCACCGCCGCCAACCCCCTTGCCACTCAAGCTGGTGCCGATATCCTTGCCCAGGGTGGTAATGCCATTGATGCCATGGTGACGACACAGCTGATGCTAGGATTAGTTGAACCCCAATCCTCTGGCATTGGTGGCGGTGCATTTCTGGTTTATTGGGACGCAAACACTAAAAAGCTAACCACCTACGATGGTCGTGAGACTGCCCCTCTGGATGCAACACCGCAATTATTCCACGATGAAAATGGTCAGCCTCTGAAGTTTTATGATGCCGTCGTTGGGGGACGCTCAGTCGGCACCCCTGGCACAGTCAAGCTGATGTGGGATACACACCAAAAGTATGGTCAACTCGAATGGTCTAAGCTGATTGCGCCTGTTATTGAGGTAGCAAACAATGGTTTTGAAATCAGCCCTCGCCTTGCAACACTGATTGAAAAAGACGCAGAACGCTTAAGCCGTTTTGCTACGACGAAAGCTTACTTTTTTAACTCAGATGGTTCGCCTAAAGCTGCTGGCACCTTACTGAAAAATCCGCAATACGCCGCCACTCTGGATGCGATTGCCAAACAGGGAGCAATCGCTTTCTATCAGGGGCCAATTGCTGCCAACATTATCGAAACCGTGAAAAAAGCGGCAGGTAACCCTGGCGTTCTGGCACAAAAAGATTTTGATGCTTACTCTATCAAGCAGCGCGAGCCTGTTTGTTTAGCCTATCAAAGCTACGATGTATGTGGCATGGGACCACCAAGCTCTGGTGCATTAACGGTTGGGCAAATACTGGCAATCACCGAACAATTTGACCTAAAAGCCTGGGGAGCCAAGGACGCAAAATCCTGGCAGGTTATCGCCGACGCATCCCGACTGGCGTTTGCTGACCGAGGTATGTTCATGGCTGACGAAGACTTCGTACCGATGCCAACTCAAGGCTTGCTCGATCCAGAGTATCTGAAACAAAGAGCCAAACTCATCAAGCCAGGTCAAGCGCTAGACTCTGTTAGCTCAGGAAACCCTCCATGGAGCTACGCGCAACGCCAAAGTCTCGACGAGTCTATTGAACTGCCTTCTACCAGCCACTTTAATATCGTTGATAAACAAGGAAATATCGTTTCAATCACTACCACGATTGAAAATGCTTTTGGCTCACGCTTAATGACCAACGGCTTCTTACTCAACAACGAGCTGACTGATTTCTCATTCCGAACTCACAAAGATGGTAAGCCGATCGCTAACCGATTAGAGCCAGGAAAACGACCTCGTTCTTCAATGGCACCGACCATTATCATGCAAGATGACAAACCTTATATGGCAATCGGTTCTCCGGGGGGCAGTCGCATCATAGGTTATGTCGCTCAAGCGATCATTGCCCACACTCAATGGGGAATGGATATTCAGCAAGCGATAAATCAGCCACACCTACTCAATCGATTTGGAACCTTAGACATAGAGCAAGGAACCTCAGCGGAGTCGCTAAAAGCCGAGCTGGAACAAATGGGCTTTCAAGTTAATATCCGTGATTTAAATTCAGGTTTACATGCAATCTTGCTGCAACGTGGTCAGCTGCAAGGAGCTGCCGACCCAAGAAGAGAAGGAACAGCAGTCGGTAAATAACGACATACTCTCACTTCCTTGTGCGAGATCTCTCACAAGGAAGTGAGTAAATATAACTTTTTAGTTAGGAAAAATACAGAAACACAAACCTAACACACTGATTAATAAAGATACGTATAGTTTGTGAACGAATTTTTATGTAGAAAAACGTTTGCGCCATATTGCTGAACATCTGCAATACGGTAATATAAATCTTGTCGGAAGGATGCTGACACGGAACAGGAAATTACCACGGATTAGGTAATCTTCAGGAAGAAGATACGGTTGTTCAGGATGAATAATCGGCATGGATAGCAAATTGGACATTGAACGGACGCAATAGTAACTAGGATGGTTGCTACTAAGGATGGGAAATGGACACCTCTGGACGAGGCAAGGACTGATCATCAGGATGATGTAAAGGACACCGCTCAGGGAACAAGCGAAGTGAGCTAACGAGGATTGTTAGCAGACCAGGATAGGGTCAAGGACACCGCTAGGATGGCGATGAATGGACTAAGCTGAAGGACGTCAGCATACTATCAAGGATTAGATGCATGGAGCACCTATAGTAGCCGGATTGCTGCGAGTAAGACTATAACCCCGATGGGCTCACGCCCTCGGGGTTTTTCTTTATCTTTTTCTCTTCATATTTGAACTTTAGACTGCGCTGTCTACTTTCACTCGCCCCATCACATAGGTTCCCTCTGCTCAGGGGACTCGTTCAATTGCCGCCTTGTCTACAAGCCCAACTATTTTGAGAAATAAACTTAGCGGTTATAACGTTTCTAGTTTAGCGTAAGCGGTCACTAGCCATTTGATACCTTCGCCATTAAAAGCAACCTGAACGCGACTTTGCGGACCACTGCCTTCAAAGTTAATGATGGTTCCTTCACCAAACTTAGGGTGCATAACGCGAGAACCAAGACTAAACCCTGTCTCGTTAAAATTCTCTTTGACCACAGTCTGACTAAAGCGACCGGAGCTTGTAGGGCGGCTAACTTGCGCTTTCATACGCACTTCATCAAGACAAGTTTCTGGAAGTTCGCGAATAAAACGTGATGGCTTGTGGTACTTATCCTGGCCATACAAACGACGCATCTCTGCATAAGTAATGTAGAGTTTCTCCATTGCGCGGGTCATCCCGACGTAGCAGAGTCGTCGTTCTTCTTCTAAGCGACCCGCTTCCTCTACCGACATCTGGCTTGGGAACATGCCCTCTTCCACACCAACCATAAACACCAATGGAAACTCCAGACCTTTTGCACTGTGCAGTGTCATTAGCTGAACTGCATCGTCAAACTCATCTGCCTGCCCTTCGCCAGCTTCGAGTGCGGCATGGGTCAAGAAAGCAGTCAGCAGCGTCATATCTTCCGCTTCTTCTGGCTTTTCAAACTGACGAGTCGCAGTAACAAGTTCTTCCAAGTTCTCAATACGAGCCTTAGATTTCTCGCCTTTTTCCTGCTCGTACATTGCGAACAGGCCTGAGTACTTAATCACATGGTCGGTTTGCTCATGGAGTGACATCTCACAAGTATCATCTTCAAGGGCAAGGATTAATTCAACGAAACGACTGAGTGCACCTGCTGCTCGACCTGCCAGTACTTTCTCGTCTAGCAGAGCAACACTGGCTTCCCACATAGTGCAACCACGGTCACGAGCAGCAAAACGGATGGTCTCTAGCGTCTTATCACCCAGACCACGTGTTGGTGTATTGACCACACGTTCAAATGCAGAGTCATCATTGCGATTTGTCATCAGACGCAAGTAACTCAGAGCATCTTTGATCTCCTGGCGTTCGAAGAATCGCATCCCACCGTAAATACGATACGGTAAGCCAGCCTGAATCAAAGCTTCTTCAAGCACACGTGACTGGGCATTGTTGCGGTACAACATCGCTGCATCATTCAATGCACCGCCCTTCTCTTGCCACTCTTTAATCTTGTTAACCGCAAAACGGGCTTCATCCAGCTCGTTATATGCAGAGTAAACTGAGATAGGCTCACCTTCGACACCTTCAGTCCACAGCTCTTTACCCATACGCTCGGTATTGTTAGCGATTAGCGCATTCGAGGCTTCAAGGATGGTCTTAGTTGAGCGGTAGTTCTGCTCCAGACGAATAGTATTAACGCTTGGGAATTCACGAGTAAACTTCTCAATATTTTCGATTTTAGCGCCACGCCAGCCATAAATAGACTGGTCATCATCACCAACAATCATGACGTGAGAGTCTGGTCCTGCCATCATCCGTAACCAAGCGTACTGGATGTTGTTGGTATCCTGAAATTCGTCGACCAGAATGTGCTTAAAGCGAGCTTGGTAATGCTCGCGAATGTGCTTTTTATCCCTTAACAGCTCGTGAGCACGAAGAAGGATTTCAGCAAAATCGACTAAACCTGCACGATCACAAGCCTCTTGATAAGCGGCATAGAGCTGCAGATAGGTCTTAGTGACAGGATCGTGGTAGGCATCAATATGATTAGGACGTAAGCCTTCATCTTTTTTACCATTAATCCACCAGCAAACCTGACGTGCCGGCCACTGCTTTTCATCCAGATTCTGTGCCTTGATTAAACGACGTAGCAGGCGCTGTTGATCATCGCTATCAATAATTTGAAAATCTTCAGGTAACTGAGCATCCAAGTAGTGGGCACGGAGAATACGGTGACAGATGCCATGGAAAGTACCGTTCCACATTCCCGATGCGCTGCCCATCATTAGCTCTTCGATACGTCCGCGCATTTCCGCTGCAGCCTTATTAGTAAAGGTCACAGACATAATTGAAAACGGTGAAGCTTGCTCAACAGACATCAACCAGGCGATACGGTGAACTAACACCCGTGTTTTACCACTGCCTGCGCCAGCTAAGACAAGTAAGTTTTCTAGTGGAGCGGCAACAGCTTCACGCTGTTTGTCGTTCAGACCGTCGAGAAGTAATGAAGGATCCATGGTGGGCTCAGCTACTGGTTATCTATACATGAAAAACCATTATACCCGAGTGACTTCAAGATGCTAGCGACAGAAAGTCAGCTTGATGATGGATTTTTATACTCAATAACTTCAATCATGCCAATTTAGCAATAGAAAATGCTTAAAAAAAGCTCATAAAAATCAGTAAATTAAATAACCGCAATCAATTAATTAACAATTTTTTATCACTTTATTGAAAGTTTTTGACTCAAGTTTCTATCCTTTTAACTAAGCAAGTTGATGAATTACTTCGTGATTAGCTTGCCAATACAAGTAAAGGAACTAAGTCTGAGGAAAATACTATGAAAAAGTCTAATCTTGCTGTTACTGCCGCTGTTACTGGTCTAATTGCTCTTGGTGGCACTATGCTAACAGCCGCTCCAGCTGTCGCTGCAGAGAAAGAAAAATGCTACGGCGTCGCTAAAGCAGGTAAAAACGACTGTGCCACCAAAACAAGCTCATGCGCGGGCACAGCAAAAGAAGATAACCAATCAGACGCATTCGTAGTGGTACCAAAAGGATTATGCGGCAAGCTAGCAGGTGGTAGCACACAGTCTTCTTAATGACGTAACTGTCTAGGTGGCCAAGGCTCAACCGGCCACCTTACTTCTCTTCTGCTATCAAGGAACGTGTCGTGAACCTAAACCATTTTCACAATAAAGTTGGCGTTGGATTGCGCTCTCCACATCTCGATTACTTCAGCAAAGAAACACCACCACTTTCCTGGTTAGAAGTACACAGTGAAAACTACTTTCAGCCTTATTCAGCAGCCAGACAAACATTGCTTAAACTGGCCAATGATTACCAGATCAGCTGTCATGGTATCGGTCTTTCACTCGGCAGTGTCGAACGGGTAAATCGTCAACACTTGCAGCAACTGAAACAACTCATCAATCAAGTGAATCCATTTCTGGTTTCGGATCACCTGAGTTGGAGTGAGAATGGTGGTCACTATTTTAATGACCTCTTGCCACTGCCATACACCGAAGAAGCGCTGACTATTTTTTGCCGCAACGTGCTGGAAGTCCAGGATGCTTTACAGCGCCCAATTCTGATCGAGAATCCATCAAGTTACGTGAAGTTCAATCACTCCACCATCAGTGAATGGGAGTTTTTGAGCGAGGTCCAGCAACGAACCCAGTGTCGCCTGTTGCTCGATCTGAACAACATTCATGTGTCTGCTTTTAACCACGGTTTCGATAGCCTCCACTATTTACAATCGATTCCAGCTCACGCTGTTGATGAGATTCATCTGGCTGGTTTCACCGTCAAGCAGCTCGACAAAGGTGAAATCTGGATTGATACCCATAGCCGGCCAGTTAGTGACGAAGTCTGGCAACTGTATCAGTTTTGGCTTGAGCAATATGGTGAACGCCACACCTTAATTGAGTGGGATCTCGACATTCCTGAACCTCAGGTACTGCTGGGAGAAGCCGCTAAAGCGAGTCACTATCTTGAAAACTGGCAAAGCAGCGAGAGGAAGGTGTCATGACGCAAAGCTACAGTGAACTTTCTCTCGCCCAATTACAAAGCACTTTCGCTCAGGCCCTTCATTATCAAGCCAGTGGTGATGATTGCAATATAGCCAGCGATACCTTTACCGCCGATGAACGTATGCAGATTTATCGCAACAACTTCATTATCAGCCTGAGCGAAGTTCTCGAAGCGACTTATCCAATGCTCAACGCCCTGTTAGGGGAAGAGTGCTTTAAGCAAGTTGCCAGACAGCATGTGCTCGATTCCCCCCTTGAGCACGGTGATGTCAGCCATTATGGCGAACACTTTGACCAAACCTTGGAACGCTTTCCGTCGGTAGTGAGCGCTGCACCATACTGCCTCGAAGTGGCTCGGTATGAATGGCATATAGATTTAGCCCAGCAGCTGAGCAACCAAATTAACAGTGACCAAAACCTGCTACCTCTCGCTCAATTAGCTCAACTGTCAGAAGAACAGCATCAACTCATTCAGCTCCACCTTAAACCCGGAGTTTTGGCATTCCACTCTCGCTACGCTCTGTTCTCTCTGCAACGCGCGATTGAACAAGATGACTTCAGCAACTTAACACTGGAGCAGGCCGAGCAAGGTGTTATCGCTAGCTTTGCTGAAGGAGGCGTTTGGACTTTGGCTCTCGAATTTGAAGCCTATGAATTACTTAATTACCTTCAGTCAGGCTGTATGCTGAGTGAGATCCCTCCCTCGCTACTCGCCCAACTGAACCTGTTAACCCAGCATGATCTGATTGCTGGTTTCTCACTGGCAGCTTAAAGGAAAATAATATGTCTAGTACGATCAGTAATTTGCTTGAGAGATATGATCAATGGGTGGGAAAACTTCAAATAGGCTTTGTGCCCTTATTACTGTTATTTTGCCGCCTATGGGTTGCGTGGGTATTCTTCAATTCAGGACTGACTAAGATCGCCTCTTGGGATAGTACTCTGTATTTATTTGAATATGAGTATCAGGTACCGCTCTTACCTTGGACGTTAGCTGCCTATATGGGAACGGCTGCCGAGCTGATTCTGCCCGTCTTTGTTGCCATTGGACTATTAACCCGACCAATGGCAGCTATTCTGTTTGTGTTCAATATCATCGCGGTCGTCTCTTACCCCGTACTATGGGAAAAAGGCTTCTACGACCATCAGTTGTGGGGGTTAATGATACTTATCGTCGTTGTCTGGGGAGCTGGACCAGTCTCCATCGACAAGATACTACGCGATAGACTGACCTAATCTTCTGAGCTTAAATCTTCTTTGACCGAGTTAACCGCATCACGCGAGGCATGACCTATCGCTTTAGTTGTGTCTCGTGTTGCATGGCCGATTGCTGTCGTCGTATCACGAGTTGCATGACCAATCGCCGTTCCTGCCTCTTTTAATTCTGCACACCCGGTTACGCTGATGGTCAACACAGCACTGAGTAACAAGGTATTGGATAATTTAAACATACTACCTCCATGTTATTGAGGCGGACATAATAACAAAAAAGAGCATCGCTGCAGCAGCGATGCTCTTCGTTATTGATACTGTTGTTATATTTGAGATCAGTTATGCAGAAATGCCCGCATGACGCAGCAGAGCATCAATCTGAGGTTCACGACCTCGGAAACGCTTAAACAGCTCCATCGGCTCTTCGCTTCCTCCCATCTCTAGGATATTGTTCAGGAAACTCTGGCCAGTTTCGGTGTTGAAGATGCCTTCCTCTTCAAAGCGAGAGAACGCATCTGAAGAGAGTACTTCTGCCCATAGGTAGCTGTAGTAACCCGCACTGTAACCACCAGCAAAGATATGGCTAAAGCTGTGAGAGAAGCGGTTCCACTCCAGACTTGGTAGTACCGCAACCTTGGATTTCACTTCAGCCAGCGTTTCAAGTACACGAGGGCCAATTTCCGGGTCAAACTCAGTGTGCAGCGTGAAATCAAACAGACCAAACTCTAGCTGTCGAAGAATAAACATCGCTGACTGGAAGTTTTTCGCTGCCAACATCTTCTCTAGCATCTCTTTCGGTAAAGGTTCACCTGTTTCGAAGTGACCAGAAATGAACGCGAGTGCCTGCTCTTCCCAGCACCAGTTCTCCAGGAACTGACTTGGTAACTCAACTGCATCCCAAGGTACACCATTAATACCTGATACCGCGCCCGTCTCTACCTGAGTCAGCATATGGTGGATACCGTGACCAAACTCATGGAACAGAGTAACCACCTCATCGTGGGTAAATAGCGCAGGCTTATCACCAACAGGACGATTAAAGTTACAGGTTAAGTAGGCGACAGGAGACTGGAGTTCACCCTGCGCGTTAATACGACGTACACGATACTCATCCATCCACGCACCACCACGTTTGTGCTCACGCGCATACAGATCAAGATAGAAACTACCGCGTAAATTGTTGTCAGCATCAAAGATATCAAAGAAACGTACCGACTCATGCCAGGTATCCACACCTTGACGCTCTTCCACTGACATACCGAATACTCGCTTCAGAACCTCAAACAGACCGCTTACTGCTTTCGCTTCAGGGAAGTATGGGCGAAGTTCTTCATCGGAGATCTGGAACAGGTGCTGTTTCTGCTTCTCGCTGTAGTATGCGATATCCCACAAGTCCAGTTCTTCAACTCCGAATTCGCTCTTAGCAAACTGGCGTAACTCTTCAACTTCTCGCTCACCTTGTGGCTTAGCTTTACTAGCAAGGTCATTGAGGAAGCCAAGCACTTGGGATGGATTCTCTGCCATTTTGGTAGCCAGAGACTTCTCACTGAAAGTATTGAAGCCCAGCATACGAGCAATTTCAAAGCGCAGTTTAAGCTGCTCATTGATGATTTCAGTGTTATCCCACTCACCTGCTTTAGGGCCACGATCAGAGGCACGTGTTACGTACGCCTCGTATAGCTCTTTACGAAGATCTTGGTTGTCACAGTAAGTCATTACCGGCAGGTATGACGGAATATCTAAAGTCAGCAGATAGCCATCAAGTTCTTTAGCTTCTGCCGCTGCTTTTGCTGCCGCCAGAGCAGACTCAGGCATGCCTGCCAATTGTTTTTCGTCAGAGATATGCTTGGTCCAGCCCATAGTGGCATCGAGCACATTGTTAGAGAACTTAGAGCCCAGCTCAGACATGCGCTTGCTAATTTCACCATAACGGTGCTGTTCATCAGCTGGCAGACCAATTCCAGATAGCTCGAAGTCACGTAGTGAGTCTGTAATGGTTTTCTTTTGTGCTTGAGTCAGTGCAACAAACGCCTCGCTTGCCTTAAGCGACTTGTATGCTTCAAACAGACCTTTGTGCTGACCGACCCAGGTACCATACTCTGATAACAGTGGTAGACAGCTCTCGTACGCGTCACGTAATTCATCACTGTTCACTACTGAGTTCATGTGGCTGATAGGTGACCAAATACGACTCAGACGATCATCCACTTCTTCAATTGGCGCCACAACGTTATCCCACGTAGGTTCGGTATTACCCGCTAAAACCTGCTCGATTTTAGCGCGACAATCTGCAATCGCCTGTTCTACCGCTGGCTTAACATGTTCCGGTTTGATTTGAGAAAATGGAGGCAAATCGGTAAAGCTAAGAAGAGGGTTAGACATAAATCATTCCTTTTATTGGATAACGCAAACATACGCAGCTAGAACCACGTGTCTAGATGGTGTTGGTCTGAGTTAATTCTTATTGGTCTTAAATAGTAAATATAGGTAGGTTCAGCAATTTTCAATAGTAACGTATACTAACTACCATTATTCATCATGCTCTTTGCAGCTATTCTGAGAGAAATATTTTGTTAAGTTACCGCCATAGCTTTCACGCTGGCAACCATGCCGACGTTATTAAGCATATTGTTCAAAGTCTTATCCTCAACTCTTTGCAGCAAAAAGAGAAGCCATTTGTCTATCATGACACCCATTCAGGTGTAGGTCGCTACGATCTAACCCACGAATGGTCAGAGAAAACTGGCGAGTACAAGCAAGGCATTGCGCGCGTTTGGCAGCAAAATGATATCCCAGACGACATCCAGAGCTACTTGGAATCGATTAAAGTGCTGAACAACGGTGAAGCGCTGCGTTACTACCCGGGCTCTCCGCGCGTTGCTCGTGCTCACCTGCGCCCGCAAGACCGCATGGTTCTGACAGAACTTCATCCGGCAGACCACCCTCTGCTGGAGCAGGAGTTCCACCGTGACCGCCAGGTAAGCATCTACAAAGAAGATGGTTTCAAACGCCTTAAAGCAAGCTTGCCACCAAAAGAGCGTCGTGGTCTGGTATTAATCGATCCTCCATACGAGCTGGCTAAAGAGTACCGCGACGTGGTGCAGGCAATCTTCCAAAGCTACAAGCGTTGGGCGACTGGCATCTATGCGATTTGGTACCCGGTAGTCAACCGCTGCGACATTGAAGATATGATCGAAGGCCTGCAAGGTCTTGGTATTCGCAAAATTCTTCAAATCGAGCTTGGTGTCTCTCCTGATACCAGTGAGCGTGGTATGACAGCGTCGGGCATGATTGTCATTAACCCTCCTTGGAAACTGGAAAGTCAGATGCAGGAAATTCTTCCTTTCTTGAAGGAAGCTATTGCTCCGGCAACAGGTCACTTTAAGGTGGAATGGATCGTTCCTGAATAACAATATCAGCACTCTTTGTGCTGCAAGATAAAACAACGAAGAAAAATTAAACAGGATAGATTGAGTTCAACCGATCTATCCTCCATATCTACAATAACAAATTACTATTTGCAGGATGCTTGCGACCTGACTCGACACATTGAGCCGAGTCCAGCACCTCAGAACATGGAGAAAGTCATGGCGACTCATTTTGATTACATCTGTATCGGCGGCGGTTCAGGCGGCATTGCATCGGCAAACCGCGCAGCAATGTACGGCGCGAAAGTAGCACTGATCGAAGCTCAGGACCTGGGTGGCACGTGTGTTAACGTTGGTTGTGTACCAAAGAAAGTAATGTGGCACGGCGCTCAAATCGCGGAAGCGATGCACCTGTACGCTGAGGACTACGGTTTTGACGTGGATGTGAAAGGCTTTGACTGGAGCAAGCTAGTTGAAAGTCGTCAGGCATACATTGGTCGTATTCACCAATCTTACGACCGTGTTCTTGGCAACAACAAGGTTAACGTGATCAAAGGCTTTGCTAAGTTTGTTGATGAAAAAACCGTTGAAGTGAACGGTGAACACTACACTGCAGACCATATCCTGATTGCAGTTGGTGGTCGTCCGACTATCCCTAATATCCCAGGTGCAGAATTCGGCATCGACTCTAACGGTTTCTTCGAGCTTAATGAACAGCCAAAACGTGTTGCGGTTATCGGTGCAGGCTACATCGCGGTTGAGATCGCTGGTGTACTAAACGCACTGGGCACAGAAACACACCTGTTCTGCCGTAAAGAATCTCCTCTACGTAGCTTCGACCCAATGATCATTGAGACTCTGGTTGAAGTAATGGAAGCGGAAGGTCCAACACTGCATACTCACTCAGTACCAAAAGAAGTGGTTAAAGAAGCAGACGGTAGCCTGACTCTACATCTGGAAAACGGCAACACGCAGAACGTTGACCAGCTTATCTGGGCGATCGGTCGCCACCCGGCAACTGACGCGATCAACCTAGCTGCTACTGGTGTTGAAACTAACGACCGTGGTTACATCAAAGTAGACGAATTCCAGGCAACTAACGTTGCTGGCATCTACTGTGTAGGTGATATCATGGAAGGCGGTATCGAACTGACTCCTGTCGCAGTAAAAGCGGGTCGTCAGCTATCTGAGCGTCTGTTTAACAACAAACCAAACGCTAAGATGGACTACGACTTGGTTCCTACAGTGGTATTCAGCCACCCACCAATCGGTACTATTGGCCTGACAACTCAGGAAGCTGAAGAGAAATACGGTAAAGACAACATCAAGGTTTACACGTCTGGCTTCACTGCGATGTACACTGCGGTTACTAAGCACCGTCAGCCATGTAAGATGAAATTGGTATGTGCGGGCGAAGAAGAGACGGTTGTTGGTCTGCACGGCATCGGCTTTACAGTAGATGAAATGATTCAGGGCTTTGGCGTTGCCATGAAGATGGGCGCAACTAAAGCTGACTTCGACTCTGTTGTAGCGATTCACCCAACAGGTTCAGAAGAGTTTGTTACTATGCGCTAATGCGCCAGTAGGAAACAAAAAAAAGGATGCTTCGGCATCCTTTTTTATTATCTTTAATTTTCAATGCTAGAAGCCAACTAATGTTACTTTCCCCTCTGCCATCTCACCAAACTGGCAGGAAAAGTCGACGCGCTTATCGGCCTCTTTGCCATAAAGCGTTTTTAGCTTATCAAACTCCTCAGCTATGAAGCTGACGTTCTTCAGGCGCAGGCTCTTTCGGGTCTGGCTATCAAGAAAAGCCAGCGCAGAAAGTGACAGGACCTTGTGGCAGGCATCAAGCATTGCCTTACCCACTAACTGGCTCTGTTGAGCCTGAGCAATATCGTCACTTGATACCGTCCTTGCCGTATGCGACAAAACACAAATTGCCTGTAAATCCAACATGGCGACCGCTCGCGGACGCTGCGTCGCGCTATCCTCATAGACCGCCAGCAAACAGGGAATCTTACTGTCATCAAAAGATTGAGGTGCCAGGTTAGTTAGCGTTAACTTATCGCCCAGTTCTCGCTGTAGAAGCTTTTCTAATTGAGTCAACTTGGGCAGTGCCAGCTCTTTCTGGACTTCGCCGATGGAATCTAGCGTCTTCTGACTCTCTTGCGCGCCTTGTACTAAAGGCAGTAGTAGTCGATGCAACTCGGCGTCTTCAAATGGCTTACTGAGTACAAAACTAGCCCCTGCCTGTTTAGCCTGTTTGATTTGCAGTTGATCATCCACTGTGGTGATCATGCCGATTTTTATCTCATCACCCAGCTTCATCAACTCCTCAATCAGTGTGAGTCCGGTCATTTCAGGCATATACCAATCGGTTAGGACAATGTCTGGGTGCCACTCCTGAGCAATAGTAATGGCTGCTCGGGCATCACAGGTTTTCTTGATCGATAGGCGACAGTAACCAAAGCTTTCTAAGCCTCGCCTGACAATCTCTAATGTCGCTTTGCTGTCATCTACTATCAATATTTTCACGTTTTGGCAGACCACCTTATTCAGAACTGTCTAAATTATAGGCATATTTTTTTAACCCAACTAAACTTACAGACGATAAACCTCGCAGCTTACGAAATTAATTCATGGATTTAGCACTATTGATGACCCCGGAAAACCTCATGGCTCTCGCAATTGACGCAGGGCTTTTAGTGCTATTGGGTTGGTTTGTCATTCTGTTACTCATCCTGCGCGAGTTCCGTCATTTTGCCACTCAGGTCGCGGGATCGAATAACCTTGATAAAGAGACCTATGAACTGTGCCAGACCTCTGTCGATAAGGCTTTAAACTACACGGCAGAGAATAGCGATACCCTGAATGACCTAATTCTTATCCAACAGGCTTTAGAGGCTCAGGTTACCCAAATCAAGATGGCCAAAAATGAACTCAGCGAACAAGAGCAGGCATCGATCGACGAACTAAATCAGAAGCTCAATAAGTCACATCGATTAATCAAAAAGCTCAAAGGTGATCTGGATAAAAGCGTGAAAGGGCTTCGCCAGGCGAGAAACAAACTTCTCAAGCAGACCGATACGGTAGATGAACTCCAGCAAGAGAAGCTGCAACTAGAGAAACAATTTGAGCAGTTGGAGCAAGAGTATATTCAAATCACTGAAGCTGGAGGAACGGACAACTTAACCAAAGAGCTGCAGAAAGAGAAACAGCAAATGTTAGCAACTATCGAGCAATACAAGCAAAAGCTAGCATCGCAAGGTAATGTCGACGAACTGTCCGCCAAACTTGAGGCGTCGCAACAACAGTTACACCACATAACGAAAGAAAAGGACTTTGTCGAAAAGAAATATCTCGAACTGGTCGAGGAGTCGCAAACAAAAAATCAGTAGCCTTAGCTACTGATTTTGCAGTTACTTCACACACACTACATTGAGCAATGACGTGCCTTTGAGCTGATTCACTTTGCCGCTACTAAATAGACCGGTTTTTTCAGCTCCCCAGTAAGGGAGATGTATCGGCCACTTATCTTTGACCATCACGCCAGAGTCGAGCAGCGCCTTCCATTCAGGTGCTGTTGCCATCCGCATCTTCATACGATAACAAGTCTTGTATGCACCTTCGTAATCTAAACGGTTCCACGGTAGCTCGTGTTCCATATAGAACTGGTCATCCCTAAACATCGAATATGGCACAACATATTCGACACCTGAAATCGTCGTGGAACGACGAATAGCCATCGACTTATCCTCGACCGCTTTACTGCTTGCTTTAGGCTGAGGGGCGACCTGTGGTTTCGGCTTAACTGGTGCTGGGATAACTGTGGTTGCCTGAGTCTTACCTTTACTCACTTCACGCACAACCGGCATAGGTTTTGGCTGAGGCTTGGCTTTAGGAGCCGCTTGTTTTACTGGTGCCCCTTTAACGATCTCGCGAATAAATGACTGCTTGAAATCGGGTTGTTTCTTAACTTTGGCAAGATCTTGCTTAGCGGAAGCAAAATCCATGTACGGACCAATCAGACAGCGGTAGCCTTTTGCCTCCGGCTTGTTCCACACATCTGTGGTGATATGCGGATAAACCTTCTTCGCCATAGTGACTGAGAATGGTTTGCTAAATACACCACACTGAATCCAGAACATAGACTCCTGACCCGCTGGCTGTGACTTACCCCATAACCCCTTACCGATTGGGCAGGCTTGGTCCAGTAACGGCAATTCGGTTGCAGACGCCTGAGTCGCATCACAAAGGAATTCTTCTGCCAATGCTGGTGATGACAAAGTCGGCAATGCCAATATTGCAAGAAAAGACCAACACTTGAAAATTGATTGCTTCGGCTTTGAGGCCATATCTATACCCATACTATCCAAACTGTATCTAAGTGTACCCACTTAGGATGATAACTATCGTGACTCTGTAGATGTTTCACTGCCTAGAAAATGAGAATGCAAAAAAAGAGCCGTAATAGATTACGGCCCTTAGTTTAGTGAGTTTTTTATAGCCAAATCTTAGGCTTGGATCACCCTTTGTAGATTTTTGGGTTAAATACATCACGTAACCAGTCACCAAGTAGATTGATAACCAGTACCAATGTAACCAGTACGATACCCGGGAAGGCAGTTATCCACCATGCACCAGAGAAAATGTAGTTAAATCCAATACTAATCAAAGCACCCAGTGAAGGTTGGTCTACCGGCAGACCCAAACCTAGGAATGAAAGTGCCGCTTCTGACATGATGGCATTTGCCACCTGTACAGTAGAGATAACCAAAATCGGCGACAGACAGTTCGGTAGGATGTGACGGAACATGATACGTGGCGCTTTAAAGCCCATAACACGTGCCGCTTCTACGTACTCTTTCTTCTTCTCTGCCAATACCGATGCACGAATAGTACGTGCGTATTGTGGCCACTCAGCAACGCCAATGATGACAACCAGCATCACCACGGCATATTGACTGTAGAAGTCACTACCAAAACTCGCCTTAAAGATAGCTGAAACGATGATGGCGACCATCATGGTAGAGAAAGATAGCTGTACATCAGCAAAACGCATCAGGAAGCTATCGATACGGCCACCGAAGTAACCAGCAGACAGACCAATCACGATACCTAAGACCAGCTGTAAGCCAACGGCTAAGAAACCGATCGTTAGTGATAGACGCGAGCCGTAAAGAATCGTCGAAAGAATGTCACGGCCCTGCTCATCAGTACCAAGAAGGAAACGTTCATCACCATCTTCCATCCATGAAGGTGGTAACTCAGAATCCATGATGTCTATCGAAGCAAGATCGTATGGGTCTGTCGGAGAAAGCACCGGTGCTGCCAGTGCCATCACTAAGAACAGCATAAACACGGTGAAACTCGCCATAGCGACCTTATCGCGTTTAAAGTAGTACAAGAAATCCGACTGTTTGAAACGCTCCCATTGTGAAGGAGCAGCGGTTGTTTGACTCATGATTATGCTCCTTTACCTGTTAGGTTAACCGTTGGGTTGATGATGCCGTATAGCAAATCAACGATGGTGTTGGTTACGACGAAAATAAGACCAACAAAGATAACGTACGCAGTAATAAGCGGAGTATCTACACGGTTAATCGCTTCAAGGAAAAGGAAACCTGTACCAGGCCATTGGAAAACAGTTTCAGTCAGGATGGTGTATGCCACCATGGTACCAATCTGAACACCACCAACGGTAAGCACTGGTAACATAGTGTTCTTTAAAGCGTGCTGGTAATAAATTTTGTTTAGTGCCAGACCTTTCGCTTTACCGAACTTGATGTATTCAGAGCTAAGTACTTCAAGCATTTCAGAGCGAACCAGACGAATGAACAGTGGCAACATGATTGATGCCAGAGCAATACACGGCAGAATCAAGTGTGCTAAACCATCAAGAGTAAAGTAACCAGACTCCCAGCCGAGGACGTTAGCTGTCTCCCCTCGCCCATAAGATGGTAACCAACCAAGCTCAATCGAGAAAACATACATCAGCATGATTGCAGTCAGGAAGACCGGAATAGAGATACCGATACTGCTTCCCGCCATCACCAGCTTAGTGAAGAAACTCTTAGGGTGGATCGCGGAGTAAACACCGAGTGGGATCGAGCAGAATACGATAATCAGTGTTGCGCCAAAGACGAGCTCGAGGGTCGCCACTAATTTATCAAGAATAACTTCAACCGCAGGGCGCTTGAAGAAGTAAGATGTACCTAAATCGCCTTGTAGCGCAGCGCCAACAAAACGAGAGTATTTTGTAATGAAGGGATCATTGAGGCCTAACTCGTCACGCAAAGCCTGACGCTCTGCTTCAGAAACCGATTGACCAACAAGCTCACGCAACGGGTCGCCCAGATTATCCTGAATGGCAAACGCCACTAAACTGATCACAAACATCACTATCAGTGCCTGAAACAGGCGCTTGACCAGAAACGAAAACATTCCTTGCCCCTTAACTTTCCATAGATTTCAGCCTGCAAAGCAGAATCTTTCTGCCCGCAAATTCAGTCTTAAAAATGGCACTTAACCCGACTGAAACAAAGTTAAGCACCAAAAATCAGACCAAGTACCCGCAATTACGAGTACTTGGCGAGGTTCACCAGAGTTATTTAACGACCAGGTCACCGAAGTATGGGAAGTTCATACCGTTAACAATTGGACCGATTTCCACATTGCTCTTAGCTGCCCATGATGGATCTTGCCAGTGTAGAGGAACAAATGCTGCTTCATCGTAAAGCGTCGCTTCAACTTGCTTCAGCATCGCGCTACGTTTAGTCAGATCCGTTTCAATGTTTGCATCGTTAACCAGCTTATCAACTTCTGCGTTACCGTAGTGACCACAGTTGTACTGACCTTTACCAGTGTCAGCGTTACGAGTCATAGCCAGAAACTCAGTGAAGTTCGCTGAATCTTCTGTATCTGGGTGCCAACCGATCATTAGCATGTCTGCCGCACACTTATCGAATTCAGGCCAGTACTGAGCTTTTGGCATCGTCTTCAGATCAACCTTAATGCCGATCTTAGATAGCATTGCCGCTGACGCTTGAGCGATCTTGTCATCGTTCACGTAACGGTTGTTTGGTGCCATCATAGTTAGAGTGAAGCCGTTCTCGTAACCCGCTTCCTTCATAAGCTGCTTAGCTTTCTTCAGGTCGTAACGTGGTTTTAGCTCATCGTTGTAACCAGCGTAACCCACTGGGCTCTGCTGAGCTGCAGGAGTCGCAGCACCCTTCATGATTTTCTTAACGATACCTTCGTTGTTGATTGCGTGAACAATCGCCTGACGAACGCGTACGTCTTTAAGAGCTGGGTTGCTGTTTTGGTTCATCTGGAACGTGATTACACGAGTACCAGGCATAGTGTATAGGTCAACACTGTTTGCATTCTTGATACGCTTGTAGTCGTTTGGAGCTACTGGCGCAATCATATCTACGTCACCAGAAAGAAGTGCTGCTACACGAGTGGCGTCTTCTTTGATTGGTACTAGAGTTAGTTTGTCTACGTTACCGCCAGAATCTTTGTCCCAGTAGTCAGCGAAACGTTCAAATTCAACTTTTACGCCTTGCTCACGAGAAGTGATCGTAAATGGACCTGTACCAGAAACGTTTGTTGAAGCGTAAGAGTTACCGTGCTTCACTAGCTCAGCTTTGTCTTTACCATCTTCAGTCTTACCTGAGTAGAACTTGCTATCCATTGGGAAGATGTAAGTTGCTACGTTTTCGATTAGTGGGTAAGTACCGTCTGTTTTGATTTCTACTGTGTAGTCATCCACTTTGTTTAGAGCAACAAGTGGAGCAAAGATACCTTTGAAATCAGCAGAGCTCTTAAGACGTTGGAATGTCCAAACAACGTCGTCAGCTGTTAGTTCGTTACCAGAGTGGAACTTAACGCCTTTACGTAGGTTGAAACGCATAGTTTCGTTGTCTACACGCTCCCAAGACTCAGCCAAGCGAGGTTCAAATTCCATGTCTTGTGTAAAGCGCACTAGTGGGTCAAACACCATGTGAGACATTTGCAGTGTGCCACCAGATAGCTGCTCATGCGGGTCAAGAGAAACTGGGTCTGCGTCATACGCGACAGTGATATCTGCTGCAGCTGCACTAAAGCTTAAGCCTGCTGCCATTAAAGCTACTGCTAGTTTGCTTTTCATGGTTTTCATTGCATAACTCCTTATGCGGGATTCATCCCTAGTTGTTGTATTTGCTTCTGTTTATTACCCAGCACGAAACGGCGCTGGGAAAGGTCTTCGGCTTACGCCGTTTTTACTTCTTCTCGTAAGCCTGTGAATTCAGGCATCAAAGAAATCAGTTGCTTACTATACTCATGCTGAGGCGTTCTAAATAGCTGCTCTGTAGGCGCAACTTCCAACAATGTCCCCATTTGCATCACACCCACTCGATCACACATCTGGCGAATAACGGGTAAGTCGTGACTGATAAACAGCATGGTTAGATTTAACTCATCTTGTAAATCTTTGAGTAGGTTAAGAATCTGAGCCTGTACCGATACATCCAATGCAGAAGTCGGTTCATCACAGATCAATAGACGTGGACGTGTTGCAAGAGCGCGCGCAATCGAAATACGCTGGCGCTGACCACCAGAAAACTCATGTGGATATTTCACACCAGCCATTTTGCCCAGACCAACGTGATCAAGTAGATCGTTAACGATCTGTCTGGTTTCAGCTTCACTATTGGTTAGTTTATGGAAACGAATTGGCTCCGCGATGATATCGAAAATCTTCATACGCGGATTCATTGAGGTATATGGGTTTTGGAACACCATCTGCATTTGGCGGCGTAGTGGACGACGCTCTTTTTCAGATTTCAGTGAGGTTAAGTCGATACCTTCAAATGTTACCTTGCCTGAATTGGGCGTATACAGACCAGCGATAACACGGGCAATCGTCGATTTACCGGAACCAGACTCACCCACCAAACCAAATGTTTCACCCTCGAAGACTTCGAAGCTAACATTGTTCGATGCCTGAACATATTCACGACGACTTTCAAATAGTGAGTCTTTAGTAACGAAGCGTAGGTTTACATTTTCTACACTTAGCAGAGAACCCGTGTATTCACGGTGATCCTGACTTTGACCCAACCAGTGATTTTTCACATCGAGCGGCTCCATCTCATGAGCTTCTTCGATGTAGCTCACCAGTGGGAAACGATCTAACTTCATGTCTGAGCGAGGAACCGCAGAGATAAGGCTACGTGTGTATGAGTGGTCCGGGTCACCAAGAACTTTCGCCGTTGGCCCAAACTCAACCAGATCACCACGGTACATAACAGCAACGCGATCAGTCACATTCGATACCACACCCATATCGTGTGTTACCAACATACAACCAACATTGTTCTTAATACATAGCTCGCGAATAAGCGATAGGATCTGATCCTGAATAGAAACGTCTAATGCGGTTGTTGGTTCGTCAGCAATGATTAAGTCTGGCTCACCTGCCAGTGCAATCGCAATAACAACACGCTGACGCATACCGCCAGAAAACTGGTGCGGATACTGTTTTAAGCGGTTTTCCGGTTGTGGGATACCCACCTGCTGCATTAAAGAAAGCGCGCGCTGATAGGCTTCTTCATCAGTCACCTTCATGTTGGCATGAATGGTTTCTTTAAGTTGCTGCTCAACAGTAAATAGCGGGTTCAGTGAGGTCATTGGGTCTTGGAAAATAAAACCAATTTTTGAACCACGAACACTGCGCATCTGCTCTGGGGAAAGGCCCGAGATCAGTTCACCATCGAGATAAACATCACCGCTGGCAATACGTCCAGGAGGACTTAGCAAATCAATGACCGCATTACCTACCGTCGACTTACCAGCACCTGATTCGCCAACAACGCCGACGATTTCACCACGCTCTATATTAAAAGAGAGGGATTTAACTGCGGCATGAACACCATGACGCGATGGGTACTCTATTCGAAGATTTTTAACTTCTAAAAGTGACATTACCAGACCTCTACTGCTTTGGCAGCTTTCTGCCCTGTCTGAAAAGTGAATCCATTCGTACCAGCCCCATACCTAAGTTGCTAACTCATATTTAGGTATAGCGTTCTGGTAATTTATAAGCTCATCAATTTGGCAAAAAATTCACAGAAAAGCAACAAATATAGGATAAAAAGTCGAGATCGTACAAGAAACAAGCAGTTTAGGGAAATAAATATGCAATTACACTGGATCATTGCTCAATGCAAAACAACAGGAAATTTCGTACAAAGTCTTATTTTTAGGTACCTACAGTTATTTAATACTGCTTTTAGTTATAAGGAAGCCACAACAACAATAGAATAAAAATTCACGCATTCAAGCCACTGACGCGTTAACAAAATAAAAACATAAGACTACATTAATAGCAAAAATCCAGTTAATTAGTGCGCAAATCAAATTAATACCAAAATTATATAGATAAAAACCAGCTACAACCAACTTAAATCACTACCAACATTTATCGAGAAGTTACCCACAGAAACAGAGATTAATACAAATGGTTGATCGGGTTCGAGTCAGGATTAGTTTGTTAGTTAAGGGAGTTACAGAAAGGAAGATTAGAATAATAGGCTGCGAGCAAGGTCGCCTTAAGCTTGCTTGTAGGGTTCAGTGCAAAGTTCAGACTTCAGAAAGTAAAAAAGCCCCGTCATTTCTGACGAGGCTTTCTTGTAGTGACCGGTGAAGAGCCATATTCTGAACATCAGACGAACCCCCACTCGGGTTCAGTGCAAAGTTCAAACTCTAGAAAGTGAAAAAGCCCCGTCATTTCTGACGAGGCTTTCTTGTAGTGGTCGGTGGAGAGCCATATTCTGAACATCAGACGAACCCCCACTCGGGTTCGGTACAAAGTTCAGGCTCCAGAAAGTAAAAAGCCCTAGTCTTTCGACTAGGGCTTCTCAATAATGGTCGGTGAAGAGGGATTCGAACCCCCGACCCTCTGGTCCCAAACCAGATGCGCTACCAAGCTGCGCTATTCACCGAGCAAATAATGGGGTGGCTAACGAGACTTGAACTCGCGACAACCGGAATCACAATCCGGGGCTCTACCAACTGAGCTATAGCCACCATCAATTTTTTCGTTTACCGCTAAGTTTAGCCATAAACTGAGATAGTGGTCGGTGAAGAGGGATTCGAACCCCCGACCCTCTGGTCCCAAACCAGATGCGCTACCAAGCTGCGCTATTCACCGACAAGTATTTTTTTACTTGGTTTACGTTATAGAGGATCAACCCTCTGGTCCCGCTTATTCCAAGAGCCGAGATGCGCTACAAACACACTATTCATCGACTTTTATTTTTTCCTGATATCGAAATCAAGAATGGAAGCAATGCTACCAGAATAATGGGGTGGCTAACGAGACTTGAACTCGCGACAACCGGAATCACAATCCGGGGCTCTACCAACTGAGCTATAGCCACCACTAAAATTTTTACCGATATACCTTTGAGGCGAATGGTACGCCCGAAAGGATTCGAACCTTCGACCTTTGGCTCCGGAGGCCAACGCTCTATCCAACTGAGCTACGGGCGCATGCCCTATCGGCGGAGTGGAATAATACGTATATCACACTATGCCGTCTAGTACTTTTTCAACTTTTTTTATCGTTTGGCGCCTTTTTCGACAATTAAAGTGTGATAAACCCCTATTTCCCATGAGATATACCCCATGAAGCGGGTAACTTGTTGTTTATTGCAACAACTTAACAGGATATAATCACCCATTATTTACATTGATTTAACAGCAACTCGCCGATTTTTGCCCTGAGATGTTGTTGGTCAGCCACAATCTAATAATAGGTAAGCACGAACTTACCTTCAGGAATGTAAAGTGAGTTTAATGGATATGTCTCGAAAATTATTAACCGCTTTGGTCGCTGCGATTACTTTTTCTAGCGCCTCTTTTGCAGCCAGCGTAAGCCAAGAAGAATATGATGCAATTGCAGAACGTATTAAACCTGTTGGTGACGTTTACCTAGCAGGCGCAGAGCCAGTAAAAGCAGAACCAACAGGTCCACGTGATGGTGCTGCTGTATACGGTACATTCTGTATCGCTTGTCACGCATCAGGCGTTAGCGGCGCACCAAAAACTGGTGATGCTGGCGATTGGGCTCCTCGTATTGCTCAAGGTAAAGATGTTCTAGCAGACCACGCGATCAACGGCTTCAACGCGATGCCGGCAAAAGGTTCTTGTATGGACTGTTCAGATGATGAAATCATCGCAGCTATCGAACATATGATTGAAGGCCTGTAACAAGTTCTTCCTTTATATAGATAGAGAAAAGGCTTGGTGTGAACCAAGCCTTTTTTGTTTGCTACTTTTTATTAAACATTGCTCTGATATTGGCAATATGAGCCTGACCTTTCGCCATTCGCTCTTCAGCTGAGACAGGCTTTTTCACTTGTTCCCATTCAACATCATCAAACGGCAGTTCATCTAAGAAGCGACTTTGAGTCGGTTTAATCAACTCGCCAAACTGACGACGCTCTTTACACATAGTAAAGGTGAGTTCGCGCTGGGCACGGGTAATACCTACGTACATCAAGCGACGCTCTTCTTCTACATTATCTTCATCAATACTGGTTTGGTGAGGCAATATTCCCTCTTCACTACCAATCAGATAAACATAAGGAAACTCCAGGCCTTTAGACGCGTGCAGCGTCATCAACTGAACCGCATCACTATCGTCATCTTCTTCACCACGTTCCATCATGTCACGCAGGGTCAAACGCTGAACAACCTCTTTAATGCTCTTCTCTTCCTGATCGTAGTTATCTCCCTCAAGGTCGGCCACAATCCAGGAATAGAGATCTGAGACGTTCTTCATTCGCATCTCAGCCGCCTTTGGACTCGAAGAGGTTTCGTATAACCAGTCTTCGTAGTTAATGTCACGAACCAAAGAACGCACCGCTTCAACAGTATCACCGCGCTCAGCTTGATCGGCGATTTTAACCAGCCAGCCGGTAAAACGACGTAAGTTTTCCAAGCCACGACCACTAAGCGTTTGCTCAAGCCCCATCTCGAAACTTGCTTCAAATAAGCTTTTGCCACGCATATTGGCGTAACTGCCCAATTTTTCTAACGTTACTGGGCCAATTTCTCGTCGTGGCGTGTTTACAATACGTAGAAATGCGTTGTCATCATCAGGGTTAACCAAGATGCGTAAATACGCCATGATGTCTTTGATTTCCGCTCGGGCAAAAAACGATGTACCGCCAGAGAGCTTGTATGGTACTCGGTTTTGCATCAGAGATTTTTCAATCAGGCGTGATTGGTGGTTACCCCGGTAGAGCACGGCGTAATCTTTATATTCTGTTCGATTTAGAAACTTGTGAGCAATCAGTTCGCCCGTAACGCGCTCCGCTTCATGGTCTTCATTTTTAGCCAGCAGAACTTTGAGCTTTTCGCCGTCAGGGATCTCAGAGAACAGTGACTTGTCATAAACGTGCGGGTTGTTGGCAATCAAAATATTGGCTGCACGCAGGATACGACTGGTCGAACGATAGTTTTGCTCTAGCTTGATAAGACGAAGGCTTGGGAAGTCTTCACCCAGTAACACCAAGTTTTGCGGCTTTGCACCTCGCCAGGAGTAGATTGACTGGTCATCATCGCCTACAACAGTCAGACGCCCTCGTTCACCAACAATCAGTTTAACCAGATCATACTGGCTGGTGTTGGTATCCTGGTACTCGTCCACTAATAGGTAGCGAATTCGATTCTGCCAGCGTTGGCGCACCTCTTCATTTGTACGCAGTAGCAGTACAGGTAATGAGATTAAGTCGTCAAAGTCGAGGGCGTTATAAGCCTTCATCTGCTTTTGGTACATCTCAAAGCAGAATGCAAACAGTTGTTGCTGCTCACCTTTCGCCTGAGCTTTCGCTTGCTCGGGCGTCAACATATCGTTTTTCCAGTTAGAGATAGTGCTCAGCAGCTGGCGTAGTAAGTCTTTATCGCCATCAAGCTGCTTCTCGGTAAGCTCTTTCAATAACGCCATTTGGTCCTGATCATCAAATAGAGAAAAGCCCGCTTTTAAACCCAGCGCTTTGTACTCTCGCTTAATGATGTTCAAACCCAAAGTGTGAAAAGTCGAGACCATCAGGCCTTTCGCTTCCTGTTTACCTAACGTTTGACCAACACGCTCTTTCATTTCGCGCGCCGCCTTATTAGTAAAGGTCACAGCAGCAATGTTACGCGCCTTGTAGCCACACTGCTGGACCAAATAAGCGATTTTGTTGGTAATAACGCGCGTCTTACCCGATCCCGCACCGGCTAAAACCAGGCATGGACCAGATACATACTTTACCGCTTCGTCTTGATTTGGATTCAGCTTCATAGCGTTCTCAGGTGAATGTTGAAAGTTGTGCCTATAATAATGCTGCAACAGAGCGATTGCTATGCTCTCAACAACAAGAATTTTCCAAGTTGGTTAAATAATATGTTGCATATACCCATACCTCTTGCACTATAATGAATGAACGTTCATTCACAACTAGCTCAATGTAGATTATGTCTGACTCTGAAACCAACGTAGATAAAAGACAGATAATCATCGATGCCGCAGAAAAACTGATTGCAGAATCAGGTTTTCAGGGCTTTTCGATGCATAAGCTTGCCAAAGAAGCTCGAGTAGCTGCCGGCACGATTTATCGCTACTTCTCAGATAAAGAAGATCTCTTGCTGCAAGTTCGTTTAGCCGTAGTTCAACGCAATGCTGAGATTATTCAGCGAGGCGTTACCGACGACATGACGCTTAAACAGCGTTTTCGCAAAATGTGGTTAAACATTTTCGATTTATCAGGGTCAAACATCAGCACTTTGAAAAATCGAGCTCAATACGACTCTTTACCATGCGTTAGAAGCCATGAAACCAAAGAGCTCGAGCGAGAAATGTTCAGCAAGGTCGAACAACTATTTGCAGAAGGACGTGAACAAGGGGTGTTTAAACCTCTAGAAAACCCTGTGCTTGCGGCACTTAGTCTTGAAGTCAGCGTTACTCTGGCTCGTAAGCAATCTCTCGGATATTACCACCTGGATGAAAAAGCGATTGAAGCCGCGATTGAAGCCAGTTGGGATGCGATTACAACACACTAATTTGGAGTTCTAATCAGAATGAAAAAGTGGACTTTCTTTATGCTTCTTATCGCGATACTGCTATTTGGCAGCGTGATAGGTTTCAATTTATTTAAACAACAGAAGATTGCCGAGTACATGGCGAATCGTCCTGAGCCAGAGTTTCCTGTCACAGTCACTGAAGTGAAGCCTGTTGATTGGGTTCCTGTTATTGAGGCGATTGGTTTTATCGAACCAAACCAAGGTGTAACCGTTGCTAACGAAACCAGTGGTGTTATCGACAAGATCGCATTTGAGTCTGGTACTCAGGTTGAAGAAGGCCAGCCATTGGTACTACTAGATTCTGAAGTAGAAAAAGCTAACCTGAAGAGTTCTCAGGCTCGCTTGCCTGCTGCTGAAGCTAAGTACAAACGCTACAAAGGTCTATTCAAAAAAGGCTCGATCTCTAAAGAAGCATACGATGAAGCTGAAGCGAACTACTTCTCTCTTCAAGCTGATATTGAAAGTCTGAAAGCTTCTATTGACCGCCGTGAAATCAAAGCACCGTTTGCTGGTGTTGTAGGTATTCGTAATGTTTACCTTGGCCAATACCTACAAGCTGGTACTGACATCGTGCGCCTTGAAGACACAAGCGTGATGCGCCTGCGCTTTACTGTTCCTCAAACAGATATCTCTCGTATCTCTATCGATCAAGAAGTGGATATTTTCGTTGATGCTTACCCAGAGAAACCATTCAAAGGTTCTATCTCTGCGATTGAGCCTGCGGTAAATATTCAGAGTGGTCTGATTCAGGTTCAGGCAGATATTCCGAACAGCGATGGTCAGCTACGTAGCGGCATGTTCGCACGTGCAAACATCATCCTGCCTAAGCTTGAAAATCAGGTAACGCTGCCACAAACAGCTATCACATATACGCTATACGGCGACAACGTATACATCATCTCTGATAAAGATGGCGAGAAGCGTGTTACACAGCAAGTGGTTAAAGTAGGTGAACGTACACAAGATATCGCCCACATCCTTGAAGGTGTTAAACCAGGAGATGTAGTCGTTACTTCAGGTCAGGTACGTCTAAGTAACCACGCTAAAGTTCGTGTAGTAGAAAGCGATGCGACTACTCCACCAGCTGAAACACCAATGCTGTAACTGGAGGCCTCATGCGCTTTACTGATGTTTTCATTAAACGTCCAGTTTTAGCGGTATCGATCAGCTTTTTGATTGCCCTGCTTGGTTTACAAGCAATATTCAAAATGCAGGTCCGTGAATACCCTGAAATGACGAATACGGTAGTGACGGTTTCAACCAGTTACTACGGTGCTAGTGCTGACCTGATCCAAGGCTTTATTACTCAGCCGTTGGAGCAAGCGGTCGCACAGGCGGACAATATTGACTATATGACTTCTCAGTCGGTATTAGGTAAATCAACCATTACCGTCAACATGAAGTTAAACACCGACCCGAACGCAGCCTTGTCTGACGTTCTGGCTAAGACGAACTCGGTTCGTTCTCAGCTTCCTAAAGAAGCAGAAGATCCGACCGTAACTATGTCTACCGGTTCTACGACCGCGGTACTTTACATTGGCTTTACCAGTGATGAGCTATCTTCTAGTCAAATCACTGACTACCTGGAACGTGTAATCAACCCGCAGCTATTCACTGTTAACGGTGTCTCTAAGGTTGACCTGTACGGTGGTATGAAATACGCACTGCGCATCTGGCTAGATCCATCGAAAATGGCGGCTCTTGGTCTGACTGCGAGTGATGTAATGGGCGTACTGAACGCGAACAACTACCAGTCAGCAACTGGTCAGGCTGTTGGTGAGTTTGTTCTTTACAACGGTAGTGCTGATACTCAGGTCTCAAATGTTGAAGAACTGTCGAACCTTGTTATTAGCACTGATGATGGTGATGTAACTCGTCTGAGTGATATCGCGAAGGTATCACTAGAGAAAAGTCACGACGTTTACCGTGCTAGCGCAAACGGTCAGGAAGCGGTTGTAGCTGCAATTAACGCAGCGCCAAGTGCTAACCCGATTAACATTGCCGCAGATGTACTAGAGCTACTACCTCAACTAGAGCGTAACCTGCCAAGTACCATCAAGATGAACGTTATGTATGATTCAACGATCGCGATCAATGAGTCGATTAACGAAGTAATCAAAACGATTGTTGAAGCCGCAGTTATCGTACTTATCGTGATCACCCTGTTCCTGGGTTCATTCCGTGCGGTAATCATCCCTATCGTGACTATCCCGCTATCCCTAATCGGTGTTGCGATGGTAATGCAAGGGATGGGATTCTCATGGAACCTGATGACGCTACTGGCGATGGTTCTGGCTATCGGTCTGGTAGTCGATGATGCGATCGTTGTTCTTGAGAACGTTGACCGTCATATCAAGCTTGGCGAGTCTCCTTTCCGGGCAGCGATTATCGGTACTCGTGAAATTGCGGTACCTGTTATTGCAATGACACTGACGCTGGGTGCGGTATATGCGCCAATCGCCCTAATGGGTGGTATTACTGGCTCGCTATTTAAAGAGTTCGCATTGACTCTGGCAGGTTCGGTATTTGTATCAGGTATCGTGGCACTGACCCTATCGCCAATGATGTGTTCAAAAATGCTTAAAGCGAATGAAGAGCCAAGCAAATTTGAACAGAAGGTTCATCACATCCTTGATGGCATGACTAACCGCTACGCGAATATGCTTAAAGCGGTAATGCAGCATCGCCCTGTCGTCATTGGTTTCGCAATCATCGTATTCGCAAGTCTGCCTATGCTGTTCAAGTTCATCCCAAGTGAGCTGGCACCATCTGAAGATAAAGGCGTTGTGATGCTAATGGGTACTGCACCGTCTAACGCTAACTTAGACTTTATGCAGAACACCATGAATGACGTGAACGCGATTCTTTCTGATCAGCCAGAAGTAGCATTTGCTCAGGTGTTTACTGGTGTGCCTAACTCGAACCAGGCATTTGGTATTGCATCTATGGTGCCTTGGAGTGAGCGTGAAGCAAGCCAGTCTGAAGTAGCAAACCGCGTAGGTGGCTTAGTAAGTAACGTTCCAGGCATGGCAGTAACGGCATTCCAGATGCCAGAGCTACCAGGTGCTGGTTCAGGTCTGCCGATTCAGTTCGTAATCACGACACCAAATGCGTTTGAGAGCTTGTTCTCTATCGCAACGGACGTACTGACTGAAGTGAAGTCGAGCCCGATGTTTGTTTATTCAGATCTGGATCTGAACTACGACTCTGCGACGATGAAAATCAACATCGACAAAGACAAAGCGGGTGCATACGGCGTAACCATGCAAGATATTGGTATCACGCTAAGTACGATGATGGCTGATGGCTACGTAAACCGTATCGACCTTAACGGCCGTTCTTACGAGGTTATTCCTCAGGTTGAGCGTAAGTGGCGCCTGAACCCAGAGTCGATGAACAACTACTATGTACGTTCTGCTAACGGCAAAGCCGTCCCTCTGGGCAGCTTAATTACTATTGATGTGGTGGCAGAGCCTCGCTCTCTACCTCACTTCAACCAGCTAAACTCAGCGACCGTTGGTGCCGTTCCAGCACCAGGCACGGCTATGGGTGACGCAATTAACTGGTTTGAAGGTGTTGCGGCAGAGAAACTACCAAGCGGTTACAACCACGACTACATGGGTGAAGCGCGTCAGTACGTGACAGAAGGTAGCGCACTATACGCAACCTTTGGTCTTGCACTTGCGATCATCTTCCTGGTTCTGGCGATTCAGTTTGAATCACTGAAAGATCCACTCGTAATCATGGTGTCAGTACCACTCGCGATTTGTGGTGCCTTGATTGCTCTGGCTTGGGGTGCAGCGACGATGAACATCTACTCTCAGGTAGGTCTAATCACGCTGGTCGGCCTGATTACCAAACACGGTATCCTGATCTGTGAAGTAGCTAAAGAAGAACAGCTACATAACAAACTAGGTAAAACAGAAGCGGTAATGGAAGCGGCGAAGGTTCGTCTACGCCCTATCCTAATGACGACAGCAGCGATGATCGCTGGTCTTATCCCGCTAATGTACGCAACTGGTGCAGGTGCCGCTCAGCGCTTTAGTATTGGTATCGTAATCGTTGCTGGTCTGGCAATCGGTACTATCTTTACGCTGTTTGTACTGCCGGTTATCTACAGCTATCTGGCTGAGAAACACAAACCATTACCAGTGTTTGTAGAAGACAAAGATTTGGAGAAACTAGCACGTATTGATGAAGCGAAAGCAGCTCAACGCGAACTAGCAGATAACAATTAATCTTAGTTAAATTTAAAAAGGTCACTTCGGTGGCCTTTTTTATTGCCACCATTTGCTGGTAGCCGCTTCGAATTTTTACTATCCAACTAGCGACTTTCACGTATCAATTACATAGAATGAGGGCAAATCGAAAGGAGTTTTAGTCACATGTTTGACCCAAAGAAACTAGAGCAAATTGCTAAACAAATTCACGACTCTATGCCTGCACCTGTAAAAGAGCTAGGTGCTGACGTAGACCAAAAAGTACGTCAGGTTATTCAAGGTCAGCTTAACAAGCTAGACGTTGTTAGCCGTGAAGAGTTCGATGTACAGACTCAGGTTCTGCTTCGTACTCGTCAAAAGCTGACTGAGATGGAAAAGAAGCTGGCGGATCTAGAAGAGAAGCTAAGCGAGAAATAATAGCGAGAAGCGAGAAGCGAGAAGCGAGAAGCGAGAAGCGAGAAGCGAGAAGCGAGAAGCGAGAAGCGAGAAGCGAGAAGCGAGAAGCGAGAAGCGAGAAGCGAGAAGCGAGAAGCGAGAAAAACTTGGAAGGGTTGACAGTGCATGTCAACCCTTTTCTTTTAAATTCAGATAATTAAGTGTAATTAGAAAACCATATCGCCAACAAATTTAGACTTACTCACTACGAGCACCTCTCGAAGCGAAGCGTTCTAGACTCTAGCAGGACGAAGTCCGCTCTCGCATCTCGGAGCGCAGCGTTCTAAAAAAAAGGCCTGGTCAACGGTGACCAGGCCTTTTGATTAGATGTTGTGTTTTATGTTGTATTTATTGACCCCAGTCTAGCCGGAGTTCTTTCCTAACCTAGGTTAGTGAATTACGTAGGATTAATATTCACAGCTAAGAGCTTAAGTTCGCGGAGGTAACACGGAGTTTGCGCGAGCAAATGAGTATTACCGACAAAGAAATTAAGCTCCTTAGCGAAGAAGATTAGCCGCCCACGGCAATGTTCTTCATATCAGTCATATACCCGCGAAGCTCTTCGCCGATGTACTCAACTGGGTGGTTACGGATAGTATCGTTAACTTCGATTAGACGAGCGTTGTCTACCTGGTTCGAAGCCTCACCTAAACCTTTACCGATTACCTCTGTACCTACTGAAGGCATGAACTTCTCACGTAGTAGCGGAGTTGCTACGTTAGCGAATAGGTAGTTACCGTATTCAGCTGTATCTGAGATTACTACGTTCATTTCGTATAGACGCTTACGTGCTACTGTGTTTGCGATTAGTGGTAGCTCGTGTAGTGACTCGTAGTACGCTGACTCATCGATGATGCCTGATGCTGTCATAGCTTCGAATGCTAGCTCAACGCCTGCACGAACCATTGCAACCATTAGGATACCGTTGTCGAAGTACTCTTGCTCTGCGATTTCTACATCACCTGCTGGGTAGTTTTCGAATGCTGTTTCACCAGTCTCTGCACGCCAGCCTAGTAGGTTTGCATCGTCGTTCGCCCAGTCTGCCATCATAGTGCTTGAGAACTCACCTGTGATGATGTCATCCATGTGCTTGTTGTAAAGCGGACGCATTAGGTCTTTCAACTCTTCAGACAGCTCGAATGCTTTGATTTTTGCTGGGTTAGACAGACGATCCATCATATGCGTGATGCCACCGAACTTCAGTGCTTCTGTGATGGTTTCCCAACCGTATTGTAGAAGTTTACCTGCGTAGCTTGGGTCAATGCCGTCAGCAATCATCTTCTCGTAAGAAACGATAGAACCCGCTTGTAGCATGCCACATAGGATAGTTTGCTCACCCATCAGGTCAGATTTAACTTCTGCTACGAATGAAGATTCTAGACAACCTGCGCGGTGGCCGCCTGTACCAGCTGCCCATGCTTTAGCGATATCCCAGCCTTCACCTTTTGGATCGTTCTCTGGGTGAACAGCGATTAGTGTAGGAACACCGAAACCACGCTTGTACTCTTCACGTACTTCGGTACCTGGACACTTAGGCGCAACCATTACAACCGTTAGGTCTTTACGGATTTGCATGCCTTCTTCAACAACGTTGAAGCCGTGTGAGTAACCTAGTGCAGCGCCTTCTTTCATTAGCGGCATTACCGTTTCAACTACGTTAGTGTGCTGCTTGTCTGGAGTCAGGTTGATAACTAGATCTGCTTCTGGGATTAGCTTTTCGTAGCTGTCTACTTCAAAACCGTTCTCTTTTGCGTTCTTGTATGATTGACGTTGCTCGTCAATTGCTGCCTGACGCAGTGCGTATGCTACGTTAAGGCCAGAGTCACGCATGTTCAGACCTTGGTTCAGGCCCTGAGCACCACAACCAACGATAACGACTTTTTTACCTTTCAGGTAATCCGCTTCAGTTGCGAATTCGCTGCGGTCCATGAAACGACAACGACCTAGTTGGTCTAGCTGCTCGCGTAGGTTTAAAGTATTGAAATAGTTAGCCATTGGGCGCTCCTTAAAAGAATTTTTCCGTTGAGGTCGGTAGCTCTGTACCGAATGAGTTCATACTAAAACAGACATTCCGTTGCTTAAAGTGATATATTCACAATTAGTAATTGCAATTAATGCAACAAGGATGTGACCATTTCATGAACATTAAGTGTCTGCAGTTGTTCATTCATCTGTGTGATAGTAAAAGCTTTGCTAAGACTGCCTCTGCAATGCATATCAGCCCTTCTGCGCTCAGTCGTCAGATACAGAAACTGGAGGGTGATACCGCACAGGTTTTGTTTGTGCGCGACAACCGAAGTGTCGAGCTAACACCAGCAGCCAAAAAACTCTTGCCGGTAGCCCTGAAGATACTTGCTGAGTGGCAAAACTATAATGCTCAGCTAAAAGGTCATGATCAGGAGCTTAAAGGGGAAATACGCCTATTCTGTTCCGTTACTGCCAGCTATAGTCATCTGCCAGAACTGCTATCTGAGTTTCGCCTGCAACACCCGTTTATCGAATTTAAACTCTCTACTGGCGACCCGGCTCAGGCTATTGAAAAAGTCCTCGCTGATGAAGTCGATATCGCTATCTCTGCTCAACCTGAACAACTACCTGCACGTATAGAGTTCGAAACGATTAGTGAAATCCCTCTTTCTGTTATCGCGCCAGTTGGAGTAAGTAACTTTGCTGAGGAGCTACAGAAGGATAAGCCAGACTGGTCTTCGATTCCGTTTATCGTTCCGGAATCAGGTACCGCGAGAGAGCGCGCCAATGCTTGGTTTAAGGCAATGAAGATTAAGCCAACCATTTACGCACAAGTTTCAGGTCATGAGGCGATTGTCAGTATGGTGGCATTGGGCTGTGGTGTTGGCATTGCGCCCGACGTAGTCATCAATAACAGCCCGGTTAAAGAGAAGATTCAACGTCTTAAAGTCGCTTCGATTAAGCCTTTTAAGCTTGGCGTGTGTTGCAAGCGCTCTCAGCTAGATAACCCACTGGTCAAAGCGTTATGGGATACCGCTCACGATACCTATATTGCTCCCTAAGCTCCAAATCGCAAAAAGCCACCGATAAGGTGGCTTTTTTATATTGGTGCCATTTTCAACTATGACGATAACTTAGATCACGCGAGAGAATTGCTGCTGTCTCGCCTTGGCTCTCAGGTACTTATCGAAGCACATACAGATGTTACGAATCAGCAGGCGACCACGCAATGTAACGCGAATTTCTTTATCATCCACTTCAACTAATTCATCATTAATGAAGGTCTGAAGCAGCTCTAAATCTTCTTTAAAGTAGTCGTTAAAGGCTACCTTAAACTCAGACTCAATCTTTGTCTTATCTAGCTTAAAGTTACAGATAAGCTGCTTGATAACTTCACGTCGTAGTAAGTCATCACTATCAAGAGCAACACCTTTCCATAAAGCATGACGCTGGTCATTAACCTGCGCATAGTATTTTTTAAGCTCTTTTTGGTTCTGAGCGTAGGCATCACCAATCATAGAGATAGCCGACACACCAAAACCAACTAGGTCAGCTTCACCTTGAGTAGTGTAGCCCTGGAAGTTTCTGTGTAGCACACCGTTACGCTGAGCAACCGCTAACTCATCGTCAGGCTGAGCAAAGTGATCCATACCGATGAACTGATACTCAGCATTAGTCAGTGTCGCAATGGTGTCTTGCAGGATCGCCATTTTCTCTTCAGCCACTGGCAGATCTTCATCTTTGATTTTGCGCTGAGCGGCAAAAAGTTGAGGCATATGAGCATAGTTAAACACAGATAAACGGCCCGGCTTCATCTCAAGGACTTGCTTAAGCGTCTCTGCAAATGACTGTTTAGTTTGCTTTGGCAGACCATAGATAAGGTCCAGGTTAGTCGAACGGAAACCAAGCTGTTTGGCACGTTCAACCATAGCAAAGATAAACTCTTCGTCCTGCTCACGGTTAACCAGTTTCTGAACTTCTTTATTGAAGTCCTGAACACCGATACTCAAACGGTTAAAACCTTCACCACGCAAGTGGTCAAGCATATCCAGTTCAATTTCACGTGGGTCGACTTCAATACTGATTTCAGCATCACCTTCAAAGAAGAACTCACCACGGAGAATTGCCATCAAACGGCTGATTTGCGCTTTAGTTAAGAAGGTTGGCGTACCACCGCCAAAGTGCAGCTGAGTGACTTTTCGTCCTTGCAGCAGTGCCGCACGGGTGCGAATTTCTAACTCTAGAACATCCAGGTACTCATCGGCTTTATGAGCATGTCGAGTAATCACCTTATTACAGCCACAGTAGTAACAAAGCTTGTGACAGAAAGGGATATGGATGTATAGCGACAGAGGACGTTCAGGGTACTGCGTACAAGCCATATCGTAGTCAGCGACAGTAAAAGCCTCATGAAACTCCAACGCTGTTGGGTATGAGGTATAACGAGGACCAGAGTAGTTGTACTTATCAAGTACGGCTTGATCCCAGACAATTTGTTGGCTTGCGACGACAGGCTGCGACATGATGGTAGTTCCGTTTGGGCTGTAATACTTAATTTGGCTATAGAAGCCATTGTAGTTAGCAGGCTATTTTGCCACACCTAGATGATAGTCGTCGGGGGACAGGCTGCATTTTGAGTGGCAATGCTCAGAATTGATAACCCGATCACTACCCTTTAAGGATAGGTGATCGAGTTGTAATGCCAATCTAGATCATTTGAATGTTGATCTGATTGTTCAGCGGTTGAACCTTTTTCTGCAGTTGCTTCAGCTCTTCAACGATCGCTTGTTGAAGACGAGACTCTGCTTTATGACGCTCAAGGTTTTGTTTCATGCGATCTTGTTTAGCAAGCTTCTGACGTTCTTCACCACGTGCCATATCTTTCACAATATGGAACAGCTCAGATGTTGCCGGATACTCTTTGTCAAAATCTACCCTGTCTTCACCCTGAACATAGTCCATGATGTTGTAGAGACGGATACTGATCTCTGAAAGGTCACACTGCTCTTGAATACCTGCTAAGCAAAGGACGTGGACGCTTTCAAAAATGTTGGCATTACGTTTTTCAATTGCCAGCTTTTGGTGCTGCAATTGCAATTCCTTTTGCTTCTTAAGCTTGAGCAGAAGGTAACCCGCATATGATGCCAGGCCGAGAACAATCACTCCGCCAGCGATGGCTAATAAGGTTACATTCATTGACTCATTTATCCTTTAAATTGGTCCAAATCCATATCTTCAAACTGAGACAATAAGTCTTCGTCTGAATGTGATTTACTACGTGACTCAGTCATTGCCGGAGCTTCAGCTTGTGGCTCTGACTCTTCATCATCGTAAATACCAAGCTGCTTCATCAGAACTTCAATGCGCGCAAGTTTTTCATCAACGTATTTCTGTAGACCGGCACCCAGGTTCTCACCTTCATCAATGCGATCAAGCAATACGTTCAGTTGCGCATCATTTTCTAGCATCTCAAGTTCTTGTTCAGCACTTAGACGGCGTTCAGATTTACTTAGCTTCTTCTGTGGCTCGACAATCAAAGGGATCTTTTTCTTGCTGCCCAGACGTGGGTCACGCGCTTGACCCGCTGTTTGCGCCTTTTGCTGCTTAGCATCTGAGTTACGGTTACCTGTCTTAAGACCTTTGCGCTTTTTGTCTTTCTTACGTAGACGTCCTTCAACGTCTGACTGAGTACGGTTACGTACAACGATTACATCGCTGTGACCACCTGATCTCGTTTTCTTACTACGGCTCATTACTGGGCTTTCCTTAGTAAAATTACATCATTACCAATAAATTCAAGCTCGAGCTGATCCCGCTCTGCCAGATAGCGAAACGTATTGCGGCTAAAAAAGACCACATGCGTTGGGTCATTTTTATAGTGCCATGTGGCAAACGCTTCAACATCAATGACCATCTTGGTCATAAGACCAATCCAGCCACCTGGCTTAACTAAATTCAACCATTGCTGCCACACTTGGTTAGGCTGATATAAGTGCTCTATTACTTCTGTGGCAGTCATAAAGTCATACGTGTTATCTAGCACCTTTGTATCTGGGTGATAGTAAATATCGTACAAACTCATGGCGTGCCCCTGTTCTTGCAACATCAAGGATAATGTTGGTCCCGGGCCACAACCAAAATCAATTCCGTGAGAACTTGGCTCAATACGCTCTAATATGGGGTCAGCAACCCGCGATAAAAAGCGTCGATAACCTTCATCCGATGGATCATTCTCATGCAGATCGTAGTGGGCTTTTTCTTGTTTTGCATCCAGACGGTGGTCGGGATTAACGAAAACAAGCTCACACTGCTGACAGCGAAGATATTCGCGACGCTTATCTGCATAGTAGTGTTGATTGTCCAAGCTTTGACAAAGGGGGCAGTTATGCATTGTTCCATCCTCAAACGGGGATGCGAAACATACCAGAAAGTCGCCTTAGAGTGGAGCACTATTGTGCAAATAATCATCGATTCGTGAAAATTAGGAATAAAAAAAGCGATAGAGCAACTCTATCGCTTTCTAAATGCCTTGCGGCCAAACTGTGTTGCACTTATTTAAGTGCATCAATATTCCATTTGTTTTTGGTGCTTTCCCTGCCAAAAGTGTTGTTTGCCACCATCCTGGTGAGTTTTGGCTTTCCTTTTACTTCCTGCTACCTGAGCTAATCCTTAGCCTGATCCGTTCCATTGTCTTAAACCATTAGACAAGGTGACCATCCATATCAAGTAGGTGTCCTACCTACCCTAGCATCCATTCTGCAACTACCAAGTATCCTTTACTTGCGTCCTTGGAGACTTCCTAGTCTGATGTCCTGTACCAGCGTCCTGCCGATGAATACACTTTATCGAACTGAGCTAATTGAACAATCCTCTAATAACAATAAATCACTCTTTTTTTACTGCGATTTTTTCTTACTCTATTTTTCAAACACTTACAAAAAACAATCAGCCAATTAATACATAACATATGGACAATCTCTCACAAACAGTAGGGAGAGATCATCCATTACTCCGCGAAGCCTAGTGTGATCTGACGCAAACGAAAAAGCCCAGACTCAGGTCTGGGCTTTTTCTTTACAACTATATGCTCGAACGAATAAGTAGGGCTTAGTGTAGGCCACCAACATATTTAGAAAGTGTATCGATATCTTCATCCGTTAGCTTCTTCGCGATATCACGCATCATAGCGTTCATATCGTTAGCGCGATTGCTATCACGGAATTTCTCAAGCTGGGCTTTGATGTAATCTGCATGCTGACCAGAGATCTTAGGGAAGCCAGACAACTCAGTACCATTACCACGAGGGCCATGACACGCAATACATGCAGTTAGACCACGCTCAGCATCGCCAGCGGCGTAAAGCACCTTACCTTTCTCTACAACATTTTCAGGTGTTGAGTTCGATGAGATAGGTAGTGATGCGTAGTAAGCAGACAGATCTTTCATATCTTGCTCTGACAGCGGCATAGCCATGCCACTCATTACAGGGTCGTAACGACCTTGCTTACCACCACTAGTCATACCCAGTTTCAGATCTTTAAGCTGCTTTTCAATATATTTAGCATGCTGACCTGCTAGCTTAGGGTACATTGCGAGTTGACTGTTGCCGTCAGCACCATGGCAGGCAACACATGTTTGGGATTTTGCTTTACCAGCTTCAATGCTGCCTTGGGCCCACACAGAGCAGCTGGCTAAAAGACTCAAGATTAGCGCTAATTTCTTCATGACATTCCATTATAATTATCAAGCTTCCGGTACCACTCATGGTACAATAGGCGACCTTATGCCGAGCACGGTTATTTTACACAATTTCACAAAAAAGTAATCAATCGACTACACAAAGTCGAGATGGAGTTAACAGTGAGCGTAAAAATTCATTATCAAAACACGCATTTCATCACTAGTGCACCTGATATTCGTCACTTGCCAGAGGATGAAGGTATAGAAGTTGCGTTTGCTGGACGCTCCAATGCGGGCAAGTCGAGCTCTTTAAATCGCCTGACTAACCAACGTAGCCTCGCAAAGACCAGTAAAACACCAGGTCGTACGCAACTTATTAACTTATTTAAAGTTACTGACGGCTGCCACATCGTCGATCTTCCAGGATATGGCTTTGCACAAGTTCCTCTGGAAATGAAAAAGAAGTGGCAAAAGTCTCTGGGTGAGTACCTACAGAAGCGCCAATGTCTGAAAGGCCTTGTGGTGCTGATGGATATTCGTCACCCAATGAAAGACCTCGACCAACAGCTGATTTTCTGGGCGGTAGACAGTGGTATCCCTGTTCAGGTTCTACTCACTAAAGCTGACAAGCTGAAAAGTGGCGCGCGTAAAGCTCAGGTGCTGAAGATCAAGAAAGATGCAGTTGGCTTTGGCGGTGACGTAAGTGTTGCTGCATTCTCATCGCTGAAAGGCATTGGCGTTGACGTACTTCGTAGCAAGCTAGACGAATGGTTTGCGCCAGCACTTGCAGAGGCTATGGTTGACGAAATTGTTGATGAAGAGAACATCGATAGCGAAAACGAATAGTCTGTTTGAACAAAAGACCATTCCAGACCCTGCCTAGATGGCGGGGTTTTTTATACTCAAAATTCGGCACAGAAAATAAAAAGCCCCACCTTATAGGTGGGGCAACGGGAGAGAAATAGGTGTTATTAATTATTATGCGCTAAGGATCAGGGATCTCATTCCTCAAAGCAACCTCCCTTTTGTTGCGTCTCTTTTTAGAGCGGCAAACATCGATTTATCAATAAGCTATTGATTAAAATAAATTAAACAACGATTTCTACTGCTAAGAGCCCCATTATCTTACTTTGGTTTTTCACTCAAAATAACCAAAGTGTGACTGGTAGTTAGTTACATATTTTTGCTTAGTTACAGAATCTGCAGACTCGCGATAGTCGATTGCGGAGTGTGAAAATTGCAGTTTGGATGGTGAAGAAAGTGCTCAGAAGAGTGTGGGATAAATTTTTGTTTCGCCCAATAAAAAACGCCCCAGTCAAAAACTGACTGGGGCGGCTGAATCAGCCTAATCCAATAACGTGAAACAAAAGGTCTGAAAGATAGAACATCTTACCTCTGTACCCTACGTCGATTAATGTACAACAATTGGTCAGAAATGAAAACAACTTTTGTAAGTTTTTTTCATTAAATTTTTGTTTAACTACATCATCGCCAGACTGCCATTATCTTTTTTTGAGACAAAAAAAAGCCAGCGTTTGTGCGCTGGCTCATGATATTTAGACCAAATTGGCTATTTTTTGTCTAGTGCGCCTGATCCCAGTTGTCACCATGACCCGCTTCAGCAACAAGAGGAACGGCTAGTTCAGCTGCAGACTCCATCAATTCTTGTACTTTACTTTCAATTTCGGTCAAAGCTGACTCCTGAACTTCAAATACCAGTTCATCGTGAACCTGCATTAGCAGTTTTACGCGACCATCGCCTTCCGCTTGAATCCATTGGTCAACTAACAGCATCGCTTTCTTGATGATGTCAGCAGCAGTACCCTGCATTGGAGCGTTGATCGCTGCACGCTCTGCCGCTTTACGACGCATACCATTACGCGACTTAATTTCAGGTAAATGCAGACGACGACCAAAAATAGTCTCTACATAGCCCTGCTCTGCCGCCGCGCTACGAGTATCTTCCATATACTGCATTACACCAGGATAACGCTCGAAGTACTTGTTCATGTAGTCTTGCGCTTCACCACGTGGAATACCCAGTTGTTTCGCCAGACCAAATGCACTCATACCGTAAATCAAACCAAAGTTAACGGCTTTAGCACGACGACGTTGCTCTGAGCTTACTTGATCGATATTCGTACCCATAATTTCTGCAGCTGTGGCAGCGTGAATATCTTTACCTTGCTGGAAGGCATCCAACAACGCTTGATCTCCAGATAGGTGCGCCATAATACGCAGCTCAATTTGCGAGTAGTCGACCGCCATAATTTTGTAGCCATGTGGAGCAACAAACGCCTGACGAATACGACGACCTTCTTCATTACGAATCGGGATGTTCTGTAAGTTAGGATCAGTCGATGATAAACGGCCTGTCGCAGTAACAGCCTGATGGTAAGAAGTATGTACACGCCCTGTCTCAGAGTTAATCATCTTCGGCAGTTTGTCGGTGTAGGTCGACTTAAGCTTAGCCAGACCACGGTACTCAAGAATTAACTTAGGTAACGGGTAATCTAATGCCAGCTCTTGTAGAACTTCTTCATTGGTTGAAGGCGTGCCAGACGGCGTCTTCTTAATAACTGGCAGACCCATTTTTTCGAATAACAGTGCCTGTAGCTGTTTTGGAGAGTTCATATTGAACTCTTGCTCAGCAATCTCATACGCTTTCTGCTCTAGCTCGTCTAAACGCTGTGCGATTTCCTGAGACTGTGCTGCCAGCTTCATGTCATCAATCAGAACACCAGTACGTTCGATACGAGAAAGAACAGGTACTAGAGGAACTTCGATATCTTGGTAGATAGCTTTAAGTTTCTCATCTTGGTCGATGTTTTCCATCAAGCGGTTATGCAGGCGAAGTGTCACATCCGCATCTTCTGCCGCGTACGGTGAAGCTTCATCCAGTTCAATTTGATTGAAAGTCAGCTGCTTTTTACCTTTACCTGCAATCTGCTCGAATGAGATACAGCTATGCTGAAGGAAGCGAAGTGCCAGACTATCCATATCGTGTTTGCCGCCCACGCTATTGTATACGTAAGACGCCAACATGGTGTCATGCTTGATACCTTTTAATTCGATATCATATCGAGCAAGTACGCTCGCATCGTACTTAAGGTTTTGGCCGACTTTTGCTTGCGTATCGTCTTCCAGAATAGGCTTTAACTGCTCTAATACCCAGTCGCGATCAAGCTGCTGTGGCGCGTCAAGATAATCGTGAGCAACAGGAACGTACGCTGCCACACCCTCTTGGGTCGCAAATGACAAGCCGACTAAGTTGGCAACCATGTAATCAAGGCTGTCCGTCTCAGTATCGAAAGCAAACACATCGGCTGCTTTTAGTTTCTCTAACCATGCGTTGAACGTCGCCTGATCAAGAATCGTCTCATACTGACTACGATCGATGGTTACTGCTGAAGTATCCATATCTGGAGCTGAAGCAGCAGATACACTACTACGTTGAGCACCCGACTTTTCGTCTGCTTCCACGACACCTGTGCCACCATCAAGCAGCTCGTTTAGCCAAGATTTAAAGACTAGTTGACCGTATAGCTTAACCAGTTCGTCTTTATTAGGTTCTGCCTTAACCAGCGAGTCAGGTGTTTCATCTAACTCAACATCAAGTTTGATGGTCGCCAATTGGTAAGAAAGCTCTGCATTCTCTTTGTTATCGACTAACTTCTTAGCCATGGTTTTAGAACCACGGAAACCTAAGCCTGCGATATCATCAAGGTTCTCATAAAGCTTATCGATGCCACCGATCCCTTGCAGCAATGCCGTGGCCGTCTTATCACCCACGCCAGGAACACCAGGAATGTTATCCACTTTATCGCCCATTAACGCGAGATAGTCGATGATCAACTCAGGTGGAATACCAAACTTCTCAACCACTCCTTCACGATCCATGACCACATTAGTCATGGTATTGATCAAAGTGATGTTGTCATCCACCAGCTGAGCCATATCTTTATCACCAGTACTAATAAGTACAGGCATGCCCGCTTGTGACGCTTTGTAAGCCAAAGTACCGATGACATCATCAGCCTCAACACCAGGGATACAGATCAACGGTAGGCCCATTGCTCGAATAACGTTGTGCAGAGGTTCGATCTGGCAACGCAGATCGTCTGGCATTGGTGGTCGGTTAGCCTTGTACTCTGGATACATATCATCGCGGAAAGTTTTACCTTTCGCATCAAAAACCACAGCGATGCGATCAGAAGCAAATTGACGCATCATGCTGCGCAACATATTCACCACACCATAAACGGCATTAGTAGGAATATCACCATTACTCATCGTGCCCGGATAAGCATGAAATGCGCGATAAAGGTAAGAAGAACCGTCAATCAGAATTAACGGGTTATCAGGAATGTGAGCCATAGTCTTTACGTATCCAAAGAGAATGCAAATAAGATCTGCTTAGGATGCCATGACTAGGTCAGTGAATCCATTTTAACTCTTTGCGAGCAACTCACACATTTGCACATTCCTTTATCAATCGCCCGGTCAAATTGTGGATAACTCTGTTTATATAATTTACCCACAGGATATGAAAGGTTAGCAAAAAAACAGAAAATACAATTTAAGCCATTGTAATAAAAGAACATTCATTTAGATCGATCATTACCAGATCGATCTAATAACGATCCTTAACTGTGGAAAAGACTATTGGTGTCCTTTTGTTCGCTGGAAAATTACAGGCATAAAAAAAGCGACATCTTTCGATGTCGCCTAGCAAAAAGGGGTCAAAGCATATTCAGGTGAATGTCTCTGCTTTGCCATAAAGCTATAAATTACACTGGAAGCAATGTGAGCAATGTCGTGTCAAAAAGAACTCGTGCAAGTTCGATTAAGTTCGGTGCCATCACCATCTCCAATTCTGAATTTGGTAACTCACTGTCCTTGTGAACTTCTCTCATTCCCTAAGACGAGATAAATAATAACCATTCTCATTTAATGCGTCAACAGCTAAATGAGAAAAAATCTCATTTATTTTTAGTCTGGATTAAAACGATTTGACGAAATGAATACGACTTTCAACAAGTGGGGCTTTTTCTTCAAATTTTTCAATTAGATAGCCATTTCTGAGTAATAACCTCAGCATGGCTGGAAACTGATTTCGCGATTTCACTTTGAGCTGTTGGTAGCCTTGTTCCTTCACCCAGCGCTCTTGAACATCTAACAACTTCTGCGCGACACCCTTGTTTCTTGCCTTCGGCGACACTCCGCCAAACCAACTATAAAAAGTTTCTTGATCAAGTTGATAGCCAATCTTAAAACCAAGTAACTGCCCTTCTTCCTCAGCGACCTGGATTAGATGGCGCTTACCTTCCAGTCTTTCTGATAAGCTGCTAATGGTCTCTTTATGGATAAACTCGCTAATATCATTAACGACCTCAACGCACTCAGCCAATGTACCTTCTCGGCAAACAACGGTCATAACTCACTCCGGGAAAACAAAAAAGGCCAGCGTAATGCCAGCCTTTAAATCAATAAGTAAATGCTACGCGATTACTGTTGAGAACCTTTAAGGTACTCTGCCGCCTGAGCATTCTCTTCGGCCAGCCACTCTGCAACATCTTTAGCAAAATAGGTCAGAATGCCATCTGCCCCCGCTCGTTTAAAGCACAGCAGAGATTCCATAACCGTATCACGCTCTTGCAACCAACCATTAGCGAAGGCCGCTTTGTGCATCGCGTACTCACCAGAAACTTGGTAAGCAAAGGTAGGAACCTGTAGCTCAGATTTAACACGACGAACGATATCTAGGTAAGGCATGCCTGGCTTAACCATAACCATGTCTGCACCTTCGTTAACGTCCATCGCAACTTCATGAATCGCTTCATCGGTATTCGCCGGATCCATTTGGTAGTTCTTCTTGTTACCACCTTTCAGATTACTCGCACTACCGACCGCATCGCGGAATGGGCCATAGTAGCATGATGCATACTTCGCAGAGTAAGCCATGATCTGAGTGTTGATGTGACCAGCTTGCTCTAGTGCTTCACGAATAGCACCAATACGACCATCCATCATGTCAGAAGGTGCAACAACATCTGCACCAGCTTCTGCGTGTGATAGCGCCTGCTTAATCAGCACTTTAGTGGTTTCATCGTTAAGTACGTAACCATCTTCATCGATGATACCGTCCTGACCATGAGTAGTGAACGGGTCAAGCGCAACATCAGTAATCACACCAATTTCTGGGATATGTTCTTTCAAAGAACGAACCGCACGCTGCACCAAGCCTTCAGGGTTGTACGCTTCGGCTGCGCAGATACTTTTTGCGTCCTGATTCACCACAGGGAATAGAGCAATCGAAGGCACTCCCAACTGAGCAAGGTATTGAGCTTCTTCCAACATCAAATCAATCGATAGACGTTCAATGCCCGGCATGGATTCCACGGTTTCGCGGCGATCTTTACCCATAAGAATAAACATCGGGTAAATCAGATCGTTAACAGACAGTTGGTTTTCAGCCATTAGACGGCGGCTAAAGTCATGCTTGCGCAGACGGCGCATACGACGGCCAGGGAACTGACCTTGAATCGAAACTGACACTCTATTCTCCTTGTGTGGTGAAAGTGCTTGGATTGCATAATATCACTCATTGGTAGTGACGCTAGCAACAAAGCAGAAAAATGCAAAAAATGACCAAATGCTCACACTGCCGTATACTGGCACAACTTAATTAGCCAAGAGATTTACCATGATCGATACTCATGCGCACATCTATGCCAGTGAATTTGATGCAGACCGCGACGACGTGGTTAAGCGCGCTCTAGACCAAGGCATTGATAAGATTCTGTTACCTAACATTGACTTAGAGTCGATTGAGCCGATGCTGGCGACTGAAGCGAAGTATCCGCAAATCTGTCGCTCTATGATGGGACTCCACCCTTGTTACGTTGATGGTAATGTGAAACAAACGCTGGAAATTATTCATGCTTGGTTTGAGAAACATCGTTTTATCGCGGTTGGTGAGATAGGTATCGACCTATACTGGGACAAGACCTTCAAAGCAGAGCAGGAGATGGCATTCATTACCCAGTTAAACTGGGCGAAAGAGATGAAACTACCTGTAGTGATCCACACTCGCGATTCAATTGAAGAGACCCTCACTCTGCTTGCTCAGGAACAGGATGGTTCACTGTCTGGCGTATTCCACTGTTTTGGTGGCAGTGTAGAAGAAGCGAAAGCGATCAATGACCTTGGTTTCCACTTAGGCCTTGGTGGTGTTTCAACATTTAAGAACGGTGGTATGGACAAGGTGATTCCTCACCTTGATATGGACTACATCATTCTGGAGACTGACTGCCCTTACCTAGCCCCGGTACCTCATCGTGGTAAGCGTAACGAGCCAGCCTATACCTCTTTAGTCGCTCAGCGTATCGCTGAACTGCGTGATATCAGTATCGAGCAGGTTGACAGCTTAACCACGCAGAATGCAACGAAGCTGTTTGCTCTTTAACACCCACTTTCTGGAAACAAAAAAGGCTTGCCCAATGGCAAGCCTTTTCATTTATCTGCGTGAAGATTACGCTTCTTCTTCCTGCTCGTCAGTGTCGTCCTTACGGACATAGAAGCGAGCAAAGAACAAACCTACCTCAAACAGTAAACACATTGGAATCGCAAGTAAGGTTTGCGAAATCATATCTGGTGGCGTCAGCATCATACCAACAACAAACGCACCTACCACAATGTATGGACGTTTCTCGCTAAGGCTTTTCGGCGTTGTCGCACCAGTCCAACACAGCAGAATAATCGCTACTGGGACTTCAAAGGCAATACCAAACGCCAAAAACAGCGCCAGAACAAAGTCGAGATAACTGGCAATGTCGGTCGCAAACTCTACGCCACCCAGTGAGATAGCGGTAAAGAAGCCAAAGACTAACGGGAATACCACAAAATACGCGAAAGCCACACCACAGTAGAACAAGAGTGAGCTCGAGAACATCAGTGGCATGATGAGTCTACGTTCATGCTTGTACAAACCTGGCGCGACAAAAGCCCATACTTGATAAAGAATAAACGGCACCGCAACAAAAATAGACGCGATTAACGTCAGCTTTAGCGGGGTGAAAAACGGAGATGCAACGTCAGTTGCAATCATCGTCGCCCCTTCGGGTAAACGCTCTACCAAAGGTGCAGAGATAAACTCATAGATATCATTGGAGAAATAGATCAGCCCTAAGAACACCACTAATACAGCTAGAATGGCTCTTAATAAGCGATTTCTTAGCTCCAACAGGTGACTGATCAAAGGCTGTGTCTGCTCAACAGAAGACATGGAGACCTCTACTCAAAAAAATCGAAAAGGAGCTGCAGTTCAGCAGCTCCTCCTAATGCGAGACTATTCGGCTTTTTTATCTGCCTGTGGCGATGGCTGAGGAGTTAAACTCTCAACCTTCTCCGTGGAGTCATTGGCGCTCGGAACGGATTCAATACTCTCATTCACAGCCTCAGCTTTGTTAGACGCTGAGTCGCTTTTGCTCGCATATGGGCGCTGTACATCTTGCGCAGCCTGCTTCAATTGTTCAACTGAAGATTTAAGCTCAGGAGAAAGGTCTTCCATTCCCATTTGCTCTGCTTTACGCAAGTTATCTTGTAGCTCTTGCACCTTAAGCTCATGTGAAAGTTCGTCTTTCACACTGTTTGCCATATTCTTCGCTGCGCCGATAAATTTCGAGACACTGCGAATAGCATGAGGCAAACGCTCAGGACCAAGAACCACCAGCCCAACGACAGATATTAATACCAGTTCCCAAAAACCGATATCAAACACGAGTTACGCCTGCTCTTTGTCTTTCTTAGTTTCAGCAGTCGCATCCGTTTTCTGCTGTTCTAGGTTTTTTTGCTCAAAGTCAGCGTCTTTTTTAGCCGCTTCATCTTCACTCATTGCTTTCTTAAAGCCTTTTACAGCGCTACCAAGATCGCCACCAATACCGCGTAGTTTCTTAGTGCCAAACAGTAGAACAACGATCACTGCAATGATCAGAAGTTGCCAAATACTAATACCACCCATTCTCTTTACCTCGGGTCTTATTAAACAAATTATTTCAAGAGTTTAACGTCTATTGACGATAAGCTCGCCAACTAAGCAACCAAAATGTGACACCACCTAGGGCACTCGCCATTGAAAGTTGCTCATATGTGCTGTTGACCAATATTGCCGAGCATACGACTAATGTGGCACCAACACCAAATAAAAATTTTCCTGTCGCTTGCTGACGCTTGCTGGAACGATACCCCTGATATAGCTGATCCATGCGCTGATTCATCATCTTACCCTGACGCAAACTGTCATAGAGCAGCTCAGGTAACTCTGGCAGTTTCTCTGCCCAGAATGGCGCTCTGTCTTTAACCGCATTGATTACAGCCTGAGGGCCAACCTGATTCATCATCCACTCTTCAAGGAATGGTTTAGCGGTTTCCCACAAGTCCAGTTGCGGATACAACTGGCGACCCAGACCTTCGACATAAAGCAAGGTTTTCTGCAGCAACACTAACTGAGGCTGAACTTCCATATTGAAGCGACGTGCAGTGTTGAACAGGTTCAATAGCACGTGACCAAACGAAATTTCGCACAATGGTTTGGCGAAAATTGGTTCACAAACAATACGGATAGCAAACTCAAACTCATCGACGTTGGTTTCACGTGGAACCCAACCAGACTCAACATGTAACTCCGCTACACGGCGGTAGTCACGGTTGAAGAAGGCCAAAAAGTTTTCCGCAAGGTAACGCTTATCTTCACTATTAAGTGTACCAACGATGCCGCAATCCAGACCAATCCAGCGAGGATTTTCAGGATGCTGTGGTTCAACAAAAACGTTGCCCGGGTGCATGTCTGCATGGAAGAAACTATCTCGGAATACCTGAGTAAAGAACACGCTAACACCACGTTCAGCAAGAAGCTTCATGTTAGTGCCGTTGGCCTTTAAGCCTTCGATGTCCGATACCTGGATGCCGTATATTCGCTCAGAAACCATTACAGTTTCATTACTGAAGTCGGTAATAACTTCAGGGACGTATAATTCTTCACTGCCTTCGAAGTTGCGTCGCAACTGAATAGCGTTGGCTGCTTCGCGTCTGAGATCCAGTTCATCGAGCAAGGTTTTCTCGTACTCACGAACAACTTCAACCGGTTTTAAACGACGTGCTTCAGGAAGCGCTTTGGCGACTATACGCGCCATGCGGTACATCAGTTTTAGATCTGCATCAATGACCGGGCGAATATCTGGCCTGATAACCTTTAATACCACTTCTTGGTTAGTTGATTTCAACCTAGCGGTATGCACCTGAGCAATAGACGCAGAAGCAAGCGGTTTGATATCAAAATCATCAAACCAGGTTTCAAGCGAGCCACCTAATGCCTGCTCAATCTGCTCCTTGGCCAGCTGACCATCAAATGGAGAAACCTGATCCTGAAGTAAAGCTAATGGATCGGCAATTTGAGGAGGAAACAGGTCACGACGGGTCGACATCATCTGACCAAACTTAATCCATACCGGACCAAGCTCTTGCAAAGCGAGACGTAGTCTATCGCCAAGTGGCTTATCAGGGTGTTTGTTCTTTATCCAAAACAGGCTCTTACGCGCTAGCAGAGGTGCTTTGGTCAATTGATGCTCTGGCAGTAACTCATCCAGCCCGTATTCTAACTGGACTCGAATAATTCGGTATAAGCGACGCAGCTCAGTCAGGGTCATGCACGCTCCAGTAACTGATTAAGTTTCGCTTCAACACGCGCAGCCTGGCTTTTCACCTCGTCAACCTGATCACAGAAGTGAGCGATTTCAAGGGGCGCTGGTGCAATTTTCCACTCTTCAGTCAACACTTGAGCAATGTGGTTCTGATGCTTGGTCGCTTGTGACTTAATCAGTTGACCTACATTCGCAGCACCTCGGACAACAGTGTGTGCAACCACATCACCGGTCACTTTCGACAGCCACTCTTCAATGTCTGGCTTGCAGTCAGTCATTAGCTGCGAGAATTTCTGCGCCAACTGAATATCACCTTCCAGAACCAATTTATCTTGCTTGATTAAGCGAGTGATATTGGACTGTTCACGTAGTTCAGGGAGCACAGAGAGATTAAGAGACAAATAGCAGTCAGGCTGGCCTTCGTAATTGGCCAACACGTCAATTTGCTGACTAAAGATAAAGGTCAGCGTTTTGTTCAGCTCTTTAAGATGAACCTGAATAACCTGACCTTTCAGACGAGCAAGACGACGACCCAATTCAGGGTCGTCCTTAATAAGAGTATTGAGCGATGTTTCGATCACTGCCGTTACTAGTGGTTCAAATGGCATAGCGAGTAACCTTAGAATTTGTAACCACGGTGCAGTGCGACAATACCACCTGTCAGGTTGTAGTATTTGGTCTGCTCAAAGCCAGCTTCGTCCATCATGCCCTTAAGTGTTTCTTGATTAGGGTGCATACGAATCGACTCAGCCAGATAACGGTAGCTTTCCGCATCATTCGCAACCAACTCACCCATTTTCGGCAATAGGTGGAATGAGTAACTATCATAGATCTTCGACAGAGGCTCAAGAACCGGTTTAGAGAACTCAAGCACTAACAGACGACCGCCCGGCTTTAGCACACGATACATTGAACGCAGCGCTTTATCTTTATCCGTGACGTTACGCAGACAGAAGCTGATAGTAATTGCGTCAAAGTAGTCATCAGGGAATGGTAGCTCTTCCGCATTAGCCTGCACGTAATGAACGTTGCCAACAATGCCGTTATCACGCAATTTGTCACGACCGACATTTAACATTGAGTTGTTAATGTCAGCCAGAACAACATGACCTTTATCACCAACGATACGAGAGAACTTAGCGGTCAGGTCACCTGTACCACCACCTAAGTCCAATACGCGCTGACCAGGACGAACACCACTGCAGTCGATAGTAAAGCGTTTCCATAGGCGATGAATACCACCCGACATCAGATCGTTCATAATGTCGTACTTGGCTGCCACTGAGTGGAAAACCTCAGCAACTTTAGCGACTTTCTCTTCTTTCGCTACGGTTGTGAAACCAAAATGCGTGGTTTCATTTGTTTCTAAAGCTGTATTCGATTGCACGCTTGTATCCGTCATTGTGATTCCTCTTCGTACAGTGCATTGAATTAATACGACCTAAGCACTGCGGGCGATTAGTTTACTTTATCCTCATCCGGATGTCTTTCGGCGAAAGAGTCATTTTTATTCAAGCTTGCATTTTCTGTGAAATGATCGTGATGTGCGAGCTGAGCTAAGTCATTTGAAATCGATTTCTTCACCTCAACCCCGAGCTGTTTAAAGCTTTCCGCCTGACGGATCACGTTGCCACGACCAGTCGCAAGTTTGTTCATTGCGCCTTGATAGTTCTGGTTTGCCCGGTCAAGAGCGCCACCCAAACTCTCCATATCATCTACAAACAGACGCAGCTTGTCGTACAGCTTACTTGCCCGCTCGGCAATTACCTGAGCATTCTGATTCTGTCGCTCATTGCGCCACAGGTTATCAATAGTTCGTAACGCCACCAGCAAAGTTGTTGGGCTAACCAGAATAATGTTTTGCTCCATAGCATCTTTTACTAAACTCGGATCAGCCTGAATCGCGACCTGAAACGCCGGCTCGACAGGAATAAACATCAATACGTAGTCGAGGCTGTGGATACCTTTCAGTTGGTGGTAATCTTTTTGCGACAATCCTTTAATATGCGCCCGAAGTGCTAGTAAGTGATCACTTAGTGCTTGATCCTTTTCATGATTGGTTTCCGCATTGAAGTAACGTTCGTAAGCAACCAACGCCATCTTAGAATCAACCACGACTTGCTTATCCTGAGGTAAGTGAACAATCACATCCGGCTGATAGCGCTTGCCTGCCTCATTCTGCAGGCTCACCTGAGTTTGATACTCGTGGCCTTCACGTAATCCCGACTCAGCAAGCACGCGAGCAAGTACCACTTCCCCCCAGTTGCCCTGCTGCTTATTGTCCCCTTTTAGTGCCTGAGTGAGGTTCAGCGCCTCTTTACTCATCTGCTCATTGAGACGTTGCAGATTTTTCAGCTCATGGACTAAGGTGTGACGCTCTTTCGCTTCCTGATTGAAGCTATCACTGACCTGCTTCTTAAAGCCTTCAAGTTGCTCCCTTAACGGGGAGAGTAACCCATCAAGGCTCTGACGGTTTTGCTGATCGACTTTGGCTGTTTTGGCGTCAAATAACTGGTTGGCAAGGTATTCAAACTGCTGCTTGAGGCGCTCTTCGGCCTGTTCAAGTAACTGGAGTTTTTCCTGACTGGACTTGGTTTGTTGCTCGTGACGCGCTTCCTGCTCGCGTAATTGAGCTTCAAGCTGAGACTTCTGTTCGCGAACGCTGTTCAGGTCATCTGCATATTGTTGGCGTTCTTGTTTAACCGCTTCAAAGTAACGCAGCTTCTCTAGCACCGCCATCAATTTACCGTGAGATTGCTTGAGCTCGTGAGCCGCTTTATCTCGCTCCCCGTCAAGCTCATCAAGGTCTTGCTGTGCTTCTGCTAACTCTTTCTCTAATTGAGCAATCTGATTTGCGGCTAACTGCTGGTTCGATTCGAGCTGTTGTTCAAGCAGTTGATGATCAAAGCGCATTTTCTGTTTAACCCACCAGCCGACAGCTACGCCGCTGGCAACTGCGCTAACAATACCACTCACCAACACACCTTGATGCTCAAGAATCCATTGCATAATAACGATTTAACTCATAAATATTCGATAGTTTTAATGGTATTTTACCACTGGATAAATGTCCAGTTTGTCGGCTAGATATCGAACAGCTAGACTAGGCGCTCCGTACCCTGTACCACACTGATAGCGGATGCAAAGCAAGCTATTGGTTTTATTAAGGAACATCATGAACGAGCGTCGTGCTTTAGGATTAGGTTTATCGGCTGTACTACTCTGGTCGACGGTAGCCACCGCTTTCAAACTCACTCTGGCAGAATTTTCTCCGATTCAAATGCTTACCGTTGCCAGCATTGTTTCTGCTATCGCGCTAATCACCATTTGCGCGGTTCAGGGCAAACTCAAATTGCTACCGAGTACATTTTTATCTAACCCTTGGTATTACTTACTGCTTGGCCTGATTAACCCACTGGCGTACTACATAATTTTGTTTAAAGCCTACGACTTGCTTCCCGCATCACAGGCACAGGCGATCAACTACAGTTGGGCGATCACCCTAACCTTAATGGCCGCTGTATTTTTGGGGCAGAAGATTCGTAAACAGGATTGGCTCGCCTGTACGTTCAGCTATCTGGGTGTGATTGTCATTGCCACTAAGGGCGACGTACTTGGCTTGAATTTCGATAGCCCACTTGGGGTTGGTTTAGCGCTGCTTTCCACTTTGCTATGGGCAAGCTACTGGATTCTAAATACAAAAAACAAAGCGGACCCTATTGTCGGCGTACTATTAGGCTTTCTTGTCGCCATTCCGTGTGCGATAGGGTTAACCATTTATGAAGGGCTGTCTTTTGACCAGATCTCTGGCCAGGGGTGGCTTGCAGTGACTTACGTAGGCTTGTTTGAAATGGGCGTCACTTTCGTACTGTGGTTAAGTGCACTAAAACTCACGCAAAACACGGCACGTATCAGTAACCTTATCTTTGCTTCACCGTTTATCTCACTGATGCTGTTAGCAAGTATCATCGGCGAACAGATTCATCCAGCAACTCTGGTTGGGTTAGTGCTGATCATTGCAGGTCTGGTGATCCAACAGATCAGATTCGGCAAAAAAGATCTTAACAAACAAGCGGTGTAACAAGTCTGCTACATTAGGCTCGTCTATTCGTTTCTAGAAAAGTTGATAGGCGAGCTCGCTGCCATTACCACGAACCTTATCGATTTTAGACGCCAGTTCTGGCGATACGTGTAATGCCTGGGCAGCTTTACTGTTTGCCAGATAGTTTTGTTTTTCTTGCTCTTCAAACATCGCATCCCAGCGCTGATGAGCATCACGAGCGAGGTACATCAGGCAAGCTAATCGCTTCGATTCCACGGCTTTAGCCGGGTGATTAACATTAGCAATCGCATCTACCAACTCATTGGGGAATTTCCAGCTCTCCGCTAAAACCGCCCCAAGCTGCTGAGCATCGACACCTAACACTTCTCTTTGTACCACAACCGCATTTTCGCCATTAGCGACACGATGGCTTATCGCTACAGCTTTTTCAGGCTCTAAGGTATGAATCATTAACTCACCAATATTGTGTAGTATGCCAGTGGTAAAGGCTTCGTTAGGGTCGAGTTTAATGTCTTTGGCTATCGTACTGGCTATGGTGGCAACTTCAAAAGTGCCAGCCCAGTAGTCTTTGATATTTAAGGTTTCTATTTTGGGAAAACTTGAGGCGAGAATAGAGGAAGAGATTAAATTACGAATAGCCCCGATACCAATTCGCACAATGGCATCATTAATATTTGAGGTACCTTTAACGCCACCAAATTGGGCTGAGTTTGCCATCCTCAGCACTCGAGCCAGAAGTACCTGATCCATCGCCATTTTGTGTGCAAGCTCGCTAAAGTCGATAGAGTCACGGTTGACCATCTCCAGCAATTCCTGCAAAACACTTTCAATTCGTGGTAATTCGTTAATTCGAGAGATCAGTGCTTCTTGGCTCATAGAGTTCACTCCTTCGCTACCCTTCACTTTTTTTATAGAGTAAGTGTAGTACCAAAGAATGAACTCGAATCGTTTTTAGTTCACGAAAATTACACCCACTGCCCTGCAACAAAACCAGAGCTCCAGCACCACTGGAAGTTGTAGCCGCCTAGCCAACCAGTGACATCCATTACTTCACCAATAAAGTACAAGCCATTGATTTGCTTGCATTCCATCGTTTTAGAAGATAGATGTTTAGTGTCAACACCACCCAGCGTTACTTCTGCGGTTCGGTAGCCTTCAGTTCCATTCGGCATGATTTGCCAGTTTTCCAGAGTATGAGTGATCTCACCAAGTTGCTTGGCGTTAAATTGTTTAAGGGGCTTATCCTGTAGCACTTTCCGATCAATGAATACTTCGACCAATCGCTTAGGTAACACCTTCGCCAGCGTATTCTTGAGTGTCTGATTCGGGTGCTTCTCAAGTGAACGTTGGAGCAACTCATCAATATCAGCTTCAGGAACCAGGTTAATCGTCACCTTTTCACCGGCCTTCCAGAATGAAGAGATCTGCAGTACAGAAGGGCCTGATAATCCGCGATGAGTAAACAACAAAGCTTCTTTAAATACAGTGCCATCCTGAGCTGTGATCTCGGCAGGAATAGCGATTCCGGATAGCTCAGCAAATGCTTCTTTATCTTCTTTGTGCAGAGTAAACGGTACGAGACCCGCTGTGGTTGAGATAACCTCTAAACCAAATTGCTCAGCTATCTTGTAGCCAAAAGGCGTGGCTCCAAGTTTAGGCATCGACAAGCCGCCTGTCGCAACGACGAGGGACTGGCACTCAATCACGCTGGTGTTGGCATGCAGAGTGAAACCCGTCTCAGTTTGTTCGATATGGTGAATATCTTGCTGATAGCGCTGACTGACACTTGGGTAGTCGCACTCTGCAAGCATCATTTTTACGATGTCTTTTGAGTCGTAGTCACCGACGCAAAATAGCTGACCATGGTCGCGTTCTTCAAATTCAATACCATGCTTGCTGACCATGGAGATGAAGTCCCAGTTGGTGTACTGAGATAGCGCAGACTTAACAAAGTGTGGGTTTTGACATAAGTAGTTATTCGCCGTCACATCATAGTTTGTGAAATTACAGCGACCACCACCAGCAATCAGGATTTTTCGGCCAGGCTTTTTAGCGTGGTCGAGCACTAAGGTCTTACGGCCGCGTTTTCCAGCTTCCGCCGCACACATTAGCCCAGCAGCACCTGCTCCGATAATGACAACGTCAAACTTTTCCGTCATGAATAACTACTCATTAAAACCAATAAAAAAGGATGTGCGTAGTGCACATCCTTAGCAATTTGAACGGTTATTCTAGCGGTATTTACATTGAATGCCAATTCAACACTCAGAGAATCATCGCCGCCAATAGTGTTACAGCAAGTAAAGAGGTCGACAGGATAAACAGCTCTCTGACGCGGTCACACTTGCCAGTAAACACTTCATCATGGTGATGATGATACTCTTTACTCTTAAGGTAGTGGAATAAGCGAACTTGCTTAGTGACATTACCATGTGTAGTAAAGAAACCACCGCCATCGACTTGCTGATAAAGCAAAGGATGGGCTTCTCGCATGATGTAAATGAGTGAGCGCAGCGCAGTGAGATAGCGAACCATATTCACTACCGTTACCATCAATAACGCAAATAGAATTGTGTCAGCGTTGATCATCTTTTCCTCCCTACATCTTCTTAAGTGCCCAGAGAAAAAGACGATCAAATTTAGATAGTCTTTCGCTGATTACTCAGCAGGGGCATCCATAATTGAAGATGAACCTTCTTTTGCCAAAGCTGCTAAATCTTTATCAATAAAGAACAGTGCTTTACCGTCTTCACCAACAAGATCTAACTTATCTAAGATCCCTTTAAATAACTTCTCTTCCTCGTGCTGCTCTGCCACGTACCACTGTAAGAAGTTGAACGTTGAATAGTCTTGTGATGTAAACGCAACATGAGCCAGCTTATTGATTTTTTCAGTAATCATTTGCTCGTGCTCGAATGTCTCGCGGAATACATCTCCCAGGCTATTGAACTCGTGCTTAGGTGCTTCGATAGCGCCTAAAATTGGCATTGCACCTGTCTCGCTCACATAAGTGAAAAGACGTTGCATGTGCTCCATTTCTTCTACGGCGTGAGCACGTAAAAATTCAGCTGCGCCTTCGAATCCTTTGTCTTCACACCAAGCACTCATTTGTAAGTATAGATTGGATGAGAAAAATTCGAGATTAATTTGCTCATTCAATTGTTCAACCATTGCTTGAGAAAGCATGTACCACTCCTACTAAGTCTATGAAGTTAAATTGACTATATCATGTTCATCACCTTAACACTTTGCATAGCAAATGTGGATCTGAGATCACCCCTGCAAAATTTATTAATGCGAGGTGCTAATCTTTAATCAGTTCCCTTAACAGGAGATAGCACTATGAGTTATCAACACATTTTGGTTGCCATTGACCTCTCTGAAGACAGTAAAGTTTTGGTCGAGAAAGCCGTATCTTTGGCAAAACCACTCGACGCTGTGGTTTCATTCATTCATATCGATGTGAACTACGCAGAGCTCTATACCGGGTTAATTGATATCAACTTGGCTGAGACTCAGCATCAAGCTATCGAAGCATCTCAACGACAGCTACAAGAACTGGCGGACCACGCAAATTACCCAATCAAACATACCCTGGTTGGCAGTGGTGATCTCAGCAACGAGCTATGTGACACCATCAATGAGTTCAATATTGATTTGGTTGTCTGTGGCCATCATCAGGATTTCTGGAGTAAGCTACTCTCTTCAACGCGTCAGCTAATTAACTGCTCACCTGTTGATATGTTGGTAGTACCACTAAAAGACTGATTGATAGCCAATATTGGTATAAACTGCCCGATAGTTTTTGATAATGAGTCTTAATTATGGGGTATTTATCCGCTGTCACTTTATTGTGGGCATTCTCTTTTAGCCTGATCGGCGTTTATCTAGCCGGTCAGGTCGATTCTTGGTTTTCGGTGTTAATGCGAGTTGCATTGGCAAGCTTAGTATTCCTGCCATTTTTGCGTTTCAAAGGGGTCGATAAAGGCCTGATTGCACGCCTGATGGTTATTGGCGGCTTCCAGCTCGGTTTGATGTACTGCTTCTACTACCAATCTTTCTTGCTACTTTCCGTTCCTGAAGTACTGCTATTCACCGTATTCACACCTATCTACGTCACCATCATTTATGATCTGCTGAAACGTCGCTTCTCGCCTTGGTATTTAGTGACCGCAGCAATCGCAGTTGCGGGTGCAGCATTTATTAAGTTCGCAAGTATCAACGAGAACTTCGTTGTCGGCTTCTTAGTGGTGCAAGGGGCAAATGTCTGTTTTGCTATCGGTCAGGTCGGTTATAAGTACCTGATGGAGAAGTATCAGGTCGAGCTTCCTCAACATACCATTTTCGGCTACTTCTACCTTGGCGCTTTGTGTGTTGCGACAGTTGCCTTCGCACTAATGGGTAATATCGATAAGATGCCAACCACCAGCACTCAGTGGGGCGTTTTGATTTATCTTGGACTGATTGCCTCGGGTCTTGGTTACTTTGCATGGAACAAAGGCGCAACCATGGTGAATGCAGGAGCGCTAGCGATTATGAATAACGCCTTGGTGCCTGCAGGGCTGATCGTCAATATCGTCATTTGGAACCGTGACGTCGATATTGCTCAACTTAGCATTGGTGGAGCGATCATTCTGCTTTCGTTGTGGGTCAATGAAACCTGGGTCAAGCGCAAGGTACAGCAGAGTACTCAATCCTAGGTTTAACTATGCTGATTAATAAAAAACGCTCTCCGATTGGAGAGCGTTTTTTGTTGTGCATTAATGAATATTGTTTCCGCTACGTGTATCAGTCAGTTCTGACGTGGCAGTAGCAATCGCTATTTGAGTCGGTAGCTGTGCTTCGAGTTTGTGCTGACGTTTTGCCAACTTGTGCTGCTTTTTAGCCAGTTTAAGCAGTTTCTTTTGCTGCTTGTAGTACTTCTTAAGGGCTTTCTTAGCGCTTTTTATTGCTTTCTTATCTGATAGCTCACCTACGTCAGGTAACGCAGCCTCAGTTTGCTGAGCCTCGATTAAGGGTTGCGGGCGAGCCGCTTTCTGCTTAACTCGTTCAACAACTCTTCGTACTGATTGCGCTTTCTGTATGGAGGATTCTGTTTGTGCTTGCTTAGGCAGTGCCTCAGCGAGCAAGGCACAACTCTTCTGCTGTTCAATAGGCTGATTTTGACAGGCTTTAGGAGGAATTGCCGCGGGCTTACATAGCGAATCTTTCGCTGACGACGAGCGGGCACATGAACGACAAATGTATTTGGCATCACTCACCAAACGGTGAATTTCACCCAAATTATCAGCAATTTGCTTGCGGTTCATCTTACAAAGACTTTTAGCCACGCTACAACTCCAGCTAAGAATACGAATAGTTCTTAGTAAGATATACCTGCTTGGTTAGCAATTAGCAAGAGCAAAAGTCGCAGAATTGATACAGCGTTCGCTAAGTCATTGATGCATTAACATAAACATCAAAGCGATTTTTTTTGGTCTCAATAGCCATGGTTGGTTTCTTGTCATCAAGCCAGTTCGCATAATCAGGGCGCTTAACCACAACCCTTTTAGCAGCAAGGGCTAAAGCGGGTTCTAACAAACTGTCTGCATCCAAATCTGCCCCGACAAGAGACTGAAAGACACGCATCTCTTTTTTGACTAGCGCGCTCTTTTTCTTATTTTCAGGATGTGGATACATAGGATCGAGGTAAACCACGTCAGGTTGAACAAACTCTTTATCATTTGCCAACTGATCGAGTGCGTCGTGACTGGACGCGTGCAGTAACGACATTCGTTCACTAACCCACCCCCCAATCTCAGCATCTTGCTTAGCTCGCTCCAGGCCATCATCAAGTAGTGCAGCTACCACAGGGTGACGCTCCACCATTTGAACCTTACAGCCCAGTGACGCCAGAACAAATGCATCACGCCCCAGACCCGCAGTACCATCGAGGATGGTTGGTGTACTACCTTTGTTTAACCCGGCCGCTTTGGCGATGGCCTGCCCTTTACCACCACCAAATTTGCGGCGGTGAGCTACCGCGCCACCAGCTAAATCGACAAATATTGCACCTAGCTTTGGCTCATCGAGCTTACGTAACTCAAGTCTTTGATCAGTCAAAACTAAGGCAAACGGACTCTCTTCGCTGTGGGTTAAGCCCCAGCGTTGTGTAATCTGTTCAAATCGGTCTGTTTGCGTCTGATCTTCACATTGAAGTTGTAGTTGCACGAAGTGCTCCAAAGTCTTGTTACGTTAAGAGTGCGCAGTTTACTGGATTTTCAACAACGGTACTAAGATTTCTGTGTCACCATTAACTCTTCGATCAGCTCAGCTAAAGGTTTTGGCTTACCTATGATATATCCCTGAGCGTAATCAACCCCAAGCTCCATCAACTGTTCAATGATATGTGTGTTCTCAACAAACTCGGCAACCGTCTTCTTACCCATCTGGCGTGCAAGATCATTAATCGACCTAACCATCAGGTGGTCCATCTCATTGACATCAATATCCCTGACAAATATGCCATCAATCTTCACAACATCGACTGGCAGTTTTTTCAGGTAACCAAACGATGACAGACCAGAACCAAAGTCATCCAACGCGATTTGGCAACCTAACGCTTTTAGTTGGGTGAAGAACTCGATGGCTTGGTTCATATTGCTCATCGCTGCCGTTTCAGTGATCTCCAAACAGATCTTGTCGCAAGGCACGGAGGACTGTGACAGCTTGTCTAACAAGAAGCGAATAAACTCCTTGTTCCCCATCGAATGCCCTGACAGGTTGATTGAGCATGTGTTTAGATGCTCGAGTACTTCAGGGTTACCAGACAGATAATCCAAAGCTTGGGTGACAACCTGCTTATCAAGCAGATGAGCGATATTGTAGCGTTCTGATGCAGGCATAAAGATGCCTGGAGAAATGTATTCACCCTCAGCATTCTTAATTCGAATCAGAATTTCAAAGTGCATTCCCTGCTCTTCTCCTGTCAAATCGAGAATTTGCTGGGCAAACAGTTCTATTCGTTGGTTCGCAAGCGCGTCATGGACCAGATTGACACTCTCCATCTCCTGCTCTCGTCGACGAAGTTCTTTATCATCGAGGCAGTACATGCTGTAGCGGTTGCGGCCTTCTTCTTTTGCAACGTGACACGCGGTATCAGCTTGGGCATGAACCATTTGTGGCGATGACGCTGTATGGTCAATTAAGCGAATACCGATTGAGCAGTTAAGATTGAGACGTATATCTTCCCAAATAAAGGCGTGTTCACTGAGCGTAGTGATTATGGTACCCGCGACCTTTTTCACATCGAGTTCAGTACAGTCTTTGAGAAGAATCGCAAACTCATCGCCACCCATACGCGCCAATATTGAGTTATACGGCAACACCTCTTCTAACATGCTGGCACAAAACTGAATAGCAGCATCACCCGCTTCATGTCCGGCAGTATCATTGAGTACTTTGAGTTGGTCGAGGTCGATATACAACATTGCATGAGTTCGTGTGTAACTCGCCACTTCACGCAACGCTTTTTCGAGTTCTCGTTCAAAATAGTTACGACTAAAAGTTCCAGTCAGCAGGTCATGCTGTGCCTGATATTGCAACTGTTGCGAAAGCTTACGGGTCTCAGTGACATCTTCACCAACGATTAGGATATGACCTGACTCGACCAGTGGTCTTATGTTCTCTCGCACCCAAACGGTGTTTCCATTAGCGTGTCGGTATTCGATGTCACGGCGCCAGACACCTTTTATAGCTTGCTTGGGCTGTAGCAGTACCTGCCTTGCAATTAACGCATCAGAATTGAGGTAAAACTCTTTCAAACGATGGCCTAACAGTTGATCTGACTTGTAACCTAACAACTGCTCAGCAAACTGATTGACCTGCTGGACGCGATTCTGCTCATCTAAGGTCACCATCATCACCGGTTGCTGGTCATAGTAGTGACTGAGATTCGCTTCACGTTGGTAGAGACGCTCTTCGGTTATCTTTCTCGACGTTACATCACGAGCTTCAAGTAGGTATTGCTTACCGCCCTGAAGTGAAGGAATAGGTTTTAGCGCGACTTCTAACACCATAGAGCCATGTTCAGCATGCCAGATTTCAGCTTCAAACTGGGTGGCTGAGTCATCTGATTTTTGTTGGAAGAACAACTGAAGCTGTTTAGCTGCTTCCGCCTCCCAATGGCGATGCTGCCAGATAGGACGGTCAATGCTAAAGTCTTGGTGATAGAGTAACTCTTGCAACTTACTGTTACTTGAGGTGATACACCCTTGCGGATCGAGTACGCCGATAAAGTGATAGCTTTGGTCAAAGACCATTTCAATCAGTGTCTGACTCTCTTTCGCCAATTGTTCGCTGCGCTTTATGCGGCTCAAGTAGTAGACCAACACCATGATCACTACCGTAAGGAAGATAGTAATACTACCGATAGCTTTAAGCTCATGGGCATATCGGTCAGCGAAGTCTAGTGGCTTATTAAACAGTGATGAGTCCTCTTCACCATCAATACCCAGCCCCCATTTAGTCACTGCCTGATAGTCGAGCTTAACCTGAGGGATACCGTGCTTAACGCTTGGTAACGTCGCGTCAGGGTTACCAAGTGCTGCCATAAGTAGCTCAGCCACTAATTGCCCGTGTTGAAACCCGCTTTGCACTACGCCCCCGACAGCACCATGCCCTAAAGCAAGATCGCGCACCATATAAACCGGTGCTTTTGACACTTCATTGAGACGTTTCCATTTATCATGTTCCGCAACTAACTCACCGCCAATTTCGCGATCATAAAGCGAGAACAAGACTGCATCACGAAGACCGAGTTTAGACAGATGCTCTAACAGTCGCTCATAGCTATCCGGAATATAGGAAACAATTTGGTCACGATATTGTGGATGGTCAGAGAGAAATTGACCAACTTGTTGTCGTACCGCTTCACCGCTTACAGAATGGTCACTGACGATGTGTATTAACTTTACCTGAGGCTGGATTCGCTCAATCAGAGAGATATTACTAAATAGATCAATATCTTCTACGACCCCAGTGGCATTTAAGTTGTTATGCAGTTCAGGGATGTAATTGTTTATTCCACCAAATATAACTGGTACATCACCAATCTCATCAGCCAGCTGGTTCATTAGCTGCAGCGCATTGTTGTCACTAACAACGATCGCCTGAAAGTTCTCTTGCTCGAATTTGGTTTTGTAGAGTTGGTACAAGCGTTCAAAGTAAGTGTCATTCTGAATTCGCTTGCTATCCAGATAGAGAACCCGGGTCGGAATTCCCGAGCCCTTTAGCTGGGTATCCAGCCCATGTTGGAAGGCATCCGTCCAGAAAAAACCTTGATGGTAGGAATGAACTATCAGCACATCTTTATCATGCGCCTGGGTAAACGAACTACAAATTATCGCTAGAAGGAATAGACATAAACGCACTAAAATGTGTCTCAGTACCAAAAATTATAATTACTATTGTATCACCACTGGTGATAGTTTGTACTAAAGCCGTAACAATTACGTGAATTACAAGGAGTTACATGCAGGCTCATAATATTAAGCTGGATGACTTAGACAAAGCTATCCTCAAAACACTGATGGAAGATGCACGTACTCCCTATGCAGAAATGGCCAAGCTATTTGAAGTGAGTCCGGCGACGATTCACGTCCGCATCGAGAAGATGAAATCTGCGGATATCATTCAGGGAACGGAGGTGATCGTTGATACCAAAAAGCTCGGTTACGACGTGTGTTGCTTTATTGGAATCAACCTTAACGCTGCGCGTGACTACCACTCAGCGTTGGAAAAACTCAATGCACTAGAGGAAGTGGTTGAAGCCTACTACACCACAGGTGCCTACAATATCTTCGTCAAGTTGATGTGTCGTTCAATTGAAGAATTGCAGTACGTACTTATCGATAAGCTGCAAGCGATTGACGAAGTGCAATCAACTGAGACGCTGATTTCGCTGCAAAACCCTATCAACCGCAACGTTAACCCATAAAAAAACTCGCCGAGGCGAGTTTTTCAATTGAGCAATCTGCTATTTTTCAGCAAGGTACTTTTTAAGATCTTCCACAGATATTCCCTGGTCAGCAATCTCTTTAGCCAGAGACTCGACCTGCTCACCTTTGCGAGACTCAATTACCTGTTGAAACTGATAAACCATATCGCGAAGAATTGGTAGTGGTACTTGTTTTGCTGCACTGCGAATGCGCTCACCACTTTGGTTACCCAATTCACTCAACAATTTACCAAACATAATTTTTTCCGGAGAATCTTCTAGTTGCTCCAGAAGACGAGCCATTTCATAAGTCGTCATTGACATCGTAGCGATTTATCCACACATCTCGATATAAGAAGCTCAAATATACATCGTTTTATTTATTTATCAAAGCTTGTCTAAGTTAATTAAGCCATTGCATGATGCCAGTCTCGGCCCTTTCTCGACCAAAGAATTGCTAACGCCGGAGCGACAATAATCATCAGTGTCGCAATCATGATCTGAGGTTCCATTCCTAAACGTTGAACCGTACCCACTACCAGACCCGAACCGCTCATCTGGAACAGACCCAACAGTGCCGCCGCTGTTCCTGCTTTGTCGCCAAATGGAGCCAGCGCTTTGCCTGCTGCTGCACCAAGAATCCATGCGAAGCCTATCGATGACATGAAAATTGGCAACATAAACGCCATTGCGGTTGCTTGGCCATTAAGCATAAGCATCACCACACCAGCAACGATTAACGTCACAATACCTACGGTTAGTGCCATATGGGTACCGAATCGGTCCATAAACTTTGGAGCACTCATACATGCAATGATATTTATTGCAGCATTGATTCCGAACCACATGGTAAATTCATTCATGGTTAAACTCAGGTTTTCCATCAGAACAACTGGTGCTGACGTTACATAGCCTATAACCACTGCCATCGCCAACATGCACAAGGTCGCGTGGAAAAGAAACGAAGGTGTTTTAATCACATCTAAGTAGCGATTGAGTTTGAATACCGGCTCTTTGCTCTGTTGTGGATTTGTTTCTTTCAACCCCATCCATAACATCACTAGTACTACTACAGCAAAGCCAGCCATAAAGCTGAAGTTTGAACGCCAACCAAATTGCTGGGTTAACCAGCTACCAAGAATTGGGGCAAGTGCCGGAATAAAGCAGATAGCACCATTTAGATAGCTGATCATTTTACCGCTTTTCTGCGGACCGAATATATCGCGAACTGTTGCAAAGGCTGCTACCGATGTCGCGCACGCACCTAAGCCTTGTAGCAAACGAGAGACCAGCATCCACTCTATGTTTTGAGCACTCCACGCCAATAAAGCGCTCATCGCGTAGATACTAATCCCTCCCAATGCAACAGTTCGACGTCCTAGTTTATCTGCCAATGGACCTGCAAAAAGCTGGCCTACACCCATAGCAAATAAAAACCATGTAATTGTGTCTTGCGCTAGCGCGTGTTCCACGTGGAACGTTGATGAAATCAGTGGTAGTGCAGGTAGATAGATATCGATGGCCAAAGGGCTAAATAGCACCAGTAGTGTAAGTAGTACTAATTGACTCTTTGTTGGATCGTTGTAAGTTGCCGACTGCACGTGATTCTCCGCTGCGCATGATGAAATTGCCTATACCTATATAGTAGATAGTAGGCTAAACTAGATATGCCTACTAATGACGAATTGTCATCAAAGTTATTCCTCCCGAGAATTACGCATGAATATAGAGAAACTTGCTCGAATTGATCTGAATTTGTTGGTTTGTTTACGGGTTCTGATCGAAGAACTCAATGTTACGCGAGCAGCACATAGGCTCTGCTTAAGTCAGTCTGCAGTCAGTAAAAATCTTGCCAAGCTAAGAGTTCAGTTTGATGACCCTCTATTTGTTCGTCACGCTCATGGATTGAAGCCAACACCAAAAGCGCTGTTTCTAAAACCGAAGCTCGAAATACTAATTAACCAACTTGAGCAGTTAACACAACCAGAGCAATTCTCACCAAGCTCGAGTGACTACCGCTATCAAATCGCTGCAGTAGAGAGTGTTTACCCTCTGATTTTGCCCCACTTTTTGCCTGAGATATTTAATCGTGCTCCCGGTGTGACCATTAGCACCCATGCCTGGTCTGAAGATACTTTTCGCCAAATTCAACGGGGCGAGATTGATTTGGGAATAACAGGCAAGGATATCGATATCAATGATGCAAAGCTCACCATGCTGCCTCCCAATGATATCTGTGAGCAGGAAATCTATCGCGATAACCAAATGTGTTTAGTACGCAAAGACCATCCCGCATTGAACCAAACCTGGAACTTAGATAACTTTTTAGCGCAACGCCATGTACAAGTACGATGTGATGGCAATGAGCGATGGCTACTAGACTACCGTTTGGCGGACATAGGTAAAGAACGCGACATTGCCATTACTGTACCCGACTTTAATAGTGCCGCTAGCCTGTGCTCTTACACCGATTTCGTTTTTACCGCTCCCAGTCATTTCGTTAAGCTTGCCTCAAAGCAACTAGATTCAACTGTGCTTCCACTACCTATGGAATTCCCTCCTATGGCTTACACGCTGTTTTGGCACCGCGACAGAGAAAATGACCCTGCATTGTCCTGGTTACGACAAATCATTCGGGATAAAACCACAGCGCTTAGATAATTTGCAGGCTGACGGTAAAAAGAGTAGCTTATTCGCATCGTCCAATTGAGTGAATCATCGTCTAAATGGACACCCATACCAAAATGAAGGATTAACACAGATGCTAACTACTACAGAGCAGCGTTTGACTGCGATTCGACAATGGCTAGCGCAGCACAATATTGATGCCCTGCTCGTTCCACATGAAGACGAGTATTTAGGTGAATATGTTCCGGCTCATAACGAGCGTCTTCACTGGCTAACAGGTTTCACAGGTTCAGCTGGCGCAGCAGTAATTACTCAAGAAAAAGCAGCGATTTTCGTAGATGGGCGCTATACGGTTCAGGTCACTAAACAGGTACCTTCTGAGCTGTTTGAATACCGCCATTTGATCGAAGAGCCGGCTCTGGAGTGGATTCAAACTCACCTTAATTCTGGTGGTTCAGTCGCAATTGACCCACGTATGCACAATTCAGCGTGGCTAGAAGCAGCTCAGTCGAAGCTGGCTGGTAAAATTGAACTTACAATTTTAGACAGTAATCCTATCGATCAACTGTGGCACGATCGCCCAACACCTGTTATTTCAGATGTTCGTCTTATGGCAACAGAGTCTGTGGGCCAATCAAGCGAAAGTAAGCGTCAGGAAATCGCACAACTTGTAACTAAAGCTGGCGGCGACGCAGCGGTTATTACCGCACTAGACTCAGTCTGTTGGCTGCTTAACGTTCGTGGTCTTGATGTATCGCGCCTACCTGTCTTGCTGTCACATGCAATCATTCATGCAGACTCAAGCGTCGAGTTTTTCCTCGATCCAGCTCGTCTTTCTGATGACTTCGCTAGCCATGTAGGCAGCGGTGTCACTGTCCACCACCCTGATTCACTTCAAGCACGAGTTGAAGCTTTATCTGGCAAGAAAGTACTGCTCGACCCATCAACGAGTAATGCGTGGTTTAAGCTAGTTCTGCAAAACTCTGGCGCAACAGTAATTAGTGCGGCAGACCCTTGTCTGATGCCAAAAGCAGCCAAGAATGAAGTCGAGATTGCAGGCATGAAAGCTTGTCATATTCGCGATGGTGTAGCGATGTGTAAATTCTTAACTTGGCTTGATGCTGAAGTCGCAGCGAATAACCTACACGATGAAGCGATTCTGTCAGATAAGCTGGAAAGCTTCAGACAGCAAGATCCATCCCTTATGGATCTGAGTTTTGACACCATCTCTGCTGCAGGTGGCAACGCTGCAATGTGTCACTACAACCATGAGAACCAACCTGAACCTGGTAAGTTAGAACTTAACACTCTTTACTTAGTCGATTCAGGTGGCCAGTACTTAGACGGTACAACAGATATCACTCGTACCGTTGCCATCGGTCAGCCAACTAATGAGATGATTAATCAATTCACTCTTGCCCTAAAAGGTCATATTGGTGTTGCCCGAGCACGTTTCCCCAAAGGTACCCGTGGTTACCAAATCGATACTTTAGCTCGTCAGCACTTATGGGCAGAAGGTTACGATTACGATCATGGTACTGGTCATGGTGTCGGTCACTTCCTAAGTGTTCACGAAGGTCCAGCAAGCATTTCTAAGAAGCAAATCGATGTCCCTATAACTAAAGGCATGGTGCTATCTAACGAACCTGGTTACTACCGTGCCGATGCATTTGGTATTCGTATCGAAAACCTTGAGCTGGTTGTCGAGACAGAAACAAATGGCGACTTCCCAGTGCTTTCGTTTAAATCACTAACTCGCTGTCCAATTGACGTACGAAACATCAATGTCGATATGCTGACTCGTCCAGAGCTTAAGTGGCTTAACGATTATCATCAAAAGGTATGGGATGACATCAGTCCACTGGTTGAAGGTGAAGTTAAACAGTGGCTAGAAACAGCAACTCAGCCATTGGCTCACTGCTAGTCTTAGCTCTTATACTAGATAGCAAAAGGCTCTCCAATGGAGAGCCTTTTTTATATAACGAATCTAATGCGATCCTACGTACCTGGATGTTTCACGTGAAACACTACTCGCTTGTTTCTATCCGGAATACGCAGAGTGCCAATCACGCCAAACAGGGTCAAAGCCCTTAGCTCTTATCATTGACTCAACAGATGCTGCACTTCTTTCGTCACTGATTTCAAACTGCTCTAGTTCGACTTCATCCGAGGCGTATCCGCCAGGCTGAGTCTTCGAAGCCGCAGACATACTTGTAATCCCTAACGGCAATACATTGTCTCTGAACATTGGTGACTCACGTGTGGATAGAGACAACTCTACTTCAGGGTTTAGTAGACGATAAGCACATATCAACTGAACCAGTTGTTTGTCTGTCATCACGGACTTAGGTTGTAACAGGTTGTTCGAACTTTCCCCTTCACATGGACGCAAGCGAGGAAATGAAATCGAATATCTTGTCTGCCAATAGGTACGTTCTAGATACTCCAGATGAGCTGCAACATAGAAGCAGTCCGTGCGCCACTCATCCAATCCTATCAAAGCGCCAATGCCAATCTTGTCGATTCCTGCCCTAGCTAACCTGTCTGGAGTATCAAGACGATAGTCAAAATCCATCTTGTTGCCCCTCAGGTGGTGTCGAGCATAAGTAGAAGGATTATAAGTTTCCTGATAGACCATCACAGCATCTAAGCCGAGTGTTTTTAGCTCCGCGTAATCCTGCTGATTTAAAGGCTGAACTTCCATCGCGAGATAATTGAATTGCTGCTTTATCAGCGGCACCATTTCGCGGAAGTAATTCATCCCAACCTTAGTTTCATGCTCACCGGTTACAAGCAATACACTGTCGAACTTCATCTGCTTGATTGCTTTAACCTCATCCTCGACTTCTTGCTTGTTTAGCGTCCTGCGCTTGATGCGGTTCTCCATCGAGAACCCGCAATAGGTACACGCATTGGCACACAAGTTAGAGAGATAAAGAGGAATATAGAGCGACATCGTATTGCCGAAACGATTACGGGTGGCTGAGTAAGAAAGCTGTGCCATCTGCTCAAGATAAGGTTCAGCTGCGGGAGAAATCAGAGCCTTAAAATCTTCAAGGTTACGCTTTGGTTTACTGAGGGCAACTTCCACATCTTGAGCTGTTTTGGCATAAATAGACATAGATATATCATGCCAATTTAGGTGCTTAAACTGTTCAACAAAACTCATTTGTTTCCCCTGTGGTTACGACATCTCATCGAGGAACGAGGTCAATGGACTGGAAGCTACGGCATGATTTACCTTGCCTGCCAACCCGGCTTCATACGCCATACGTCCGGACTCAACTGCCATTTTGAAAGCACGTGCCATAGCGACAGGATCGCTTGATGACGCGATTGCTGTGTTTACAAGTACCGCATCAGCACCCATTTCCATTGCACGAGCAGCGTGAGAAGGTGCGCCTATACCAGCGTCAACAACGACAGGCACATTAGCTTGATCAATAATAATTTCCAGGAAATCCTGAGAAACCACACCCTTGTTTGTTCCTATTGGAGCGCCAAGAGGCATGACCGCCGCACAACCAACTTCTTCCAGACGCTTACATAAAACTGGATCAGCATGGCAGTATGGCAGAACAACAAAGCCATCTTTTACCAGTTGCTCTGCCGCGGCCAAGGTCTCAATAGGATCGGGCATCAGGTATTTTGGGTCGGGGTGAATTTCCAGCTTAAGCCAATTGGTCGCCAAAGCTTCTCGCGCAAGATGAGCTGCAAAAATGGCGTCCTTTGCAGTCTTTGCCCCTGAAGTGTTGGGCAACAGACTGACTCCGGCAGCGATGAGGGGCTGCAAAATATCATCTTGCTGATCATTAACGTCAACACGTTTTAATGCCATGGTAGCCAGTTGTGAACAGGATGCCTTAATCGCTTTCGCCATTAAGTCACCATTAGAGAATTTGCCTGTACCGGTAAACAGACGCGACTCAAATTGTTTATCTGCTATCTTGAGCATACTGTTAACCCCCTGCTATCGCTTGAAACAGGGAGATGTTGTCACCCTCAATGAGCATAGTGCTATTCCATTCACTGCGTGGCACTACCTGATTGTTGATCGCAAAAACATAGCCTGTATCAGCCAAAGAAAACTGGTCAATGATCGATTGTAAGTTACTACCCAAAGGCACTTGCTGTGGTGCATCATTAATAGCGATTACTATTTTCTTGCTGCTAGAGTGAACGTCAGAGCATTGCGATTCGGATATTTGAAGTGATGAATTCATAATGGGTTCTCGCATAAGTAATTAGCGTCTTGTTCGCTAGTGCCGCACACCGAACAATGACTATCTTGACTAATCGCCATTGTTTTCCACTCAAGGGTTAAGCCGTTGAACAGATGAAGCATCTCTGTAGCTACGATAAATTGCCCAGTGGCGAGTAACTGAATTGCGGCGATGGCTTGATAGTTTCCAAGCGTGCCGACAACAGGACCGAGTACTCCGCTATCGCTGCATTTACTCGCTTGCTTAAGCTCGTTAAACGGAAAGAGACACCGGTAGCATGCGTTAGCTTTACTCTCACCATCACGGTAATCAAAGACACTGAACTGTCCCTGCCAGCCAATCGCTGCTGCTGTAATTAGTGGTGTATTCTGTTCAAAACAAACTTGATTAACCATTTGTCTGGTTGGCATGTTGTCGCTGCAGTCGAGAACAACATCTGCAAGCATAACTTCAAGCTCCAGCTGCGGTTTGTCCATGCGCTTGTATAGAGTTCTGATTCTTGTATCGGGATTAACGGCCAATAGCTGGTCAGACGCGGCGGTGGTTTTTAGCTGTCCAATCTGGTTTTGGCGATAGATGATTTGTCTCTGTAGATTGCTTGCTTCCACTTTATCATCATCAACGATAACCAACTTTCCAACACCTGCAGATGCCAGGTACAAACTGGCTGCACTTCCTAAACCACCACAACCTATGATTAAGACATGCGCGTTGTTTAGGTCACGTTGGCCAGATTCGCCAATTTCAGGTAGAGCAATCTGGCGCTGATATCGAACAAATGCCTGATCACTAAGCATGCTCAATTACCTCCTTATGCTCTGTTGCACCAATCAAATTGCTGCCCATAAGTTGATTAAAAAACTCAATCACTTGCTGTGGTGATTTAGCTAAGGTTATTGCTCGAACTACCGCTAAACTAGTAACCCCACATTGCCAAACATCGTCAGCATTTGACTGATCGATTCCACCAATCGCCACAGTAGGAACGCCGGCCCTATCCCCGTAAGGAATGCTGTCTATCAATTTCTGGTACAAAGCTAACCTTACTAACCCCTGAGGCTGCGAAGGCATCTGTTTGGTGGTAGTGGGAAAGATATGCCCTAAGGCAATGTAACTAGGAGAAATTTGAACGATGCGCAGTAGCTCGTAATATCCATGGGTGGATAAACCTAAGCAAATCCCCGCTTGATTAAGTTGGCTCAAGTTTGATTGTTCTATGTCTTCCTGACCTAGATGTACACCAAACGCGCCATGTTTAATCGCGAGCTGCCAATAGTCATTGATGAACACCTGAGCATTATGCTGGCGCCCCAAATCAATCGCCTTCTTTATCTGCTGTTCTAAATCATGCTGATCAGGATTCTTGATACGTAGCTGAATAGTCGTTACTCCCATCGGAAGTAACCGCTCTATCCAATCAACATCATCAACTACCGGATATAAGCCCAGACTGGATTCAGATAAGGTATCAAACGGGGATAGATCGCGCCCCGCATGCCAACCAACTTTGATGCCGATTCTGTCATCTTCTAGTACTGGTGTTGGAAAGTCACTGTATTGGGCAGGCCAAGCGTCAACGATTCTCCATGCGCGAGAAGAAAGTGTTTCACGTGAAACACTCTTAGCAGATGCCTGCATCGCTCTCGCCAGTGTTAGTGAATCCTCTAAAGGGAAATCTAATGCTAGCAGCGTAAGCACCCAGCAAAGATGATACTCTGGAGCGGTATTAGCATAGCTGTCCAGTCGGACAGATAAAGCCCTTACCTCGTTCGTCGATGGGTGACGCCAGATATCAAACTGCGAATAATCTCTATCCCTCTGAGTAGAATCCACATCTTGGATACCAATAAATATTGCGTTACGCGTTTGCTGAAGATAGTGTTCGACTAAGATGTTTGAGCGATATACAAAAACATAATCAGCCAAATCTGAGGCTCTTTCTTCAACATTTAAGTCGGTCGATATACTTGTTATGTGCTGGCCTTGAACAAGTTGAATCAACTGAGTTGGGCTCACGCCCAACTCAATAGAATCGATACTAAAACCCTGCTCCTTTGCCAACAACAAACATTGTTGAACATCCCCCGTCAGTTCGACATATGACGAGGGTAATAGGATTTTAGTCACTACTCGGCTACCTCAGGTTGAACCGCTGGGTGGTATAACTCTGAGCCTGTAGAACGAAACTCTTCAGATTTCTGACGCATTCCTTCCAGTGGGTCATCAAGCATTTTGATTGATATTGCTTGATCGGCTGCGACCTGTTCAGTGTCCTTAGCGTACTCGCGAACTTCCTGTGAGATCTTCATAGAACAGAACTTAGGACCACACATAGAACAGAAGTGAGCAACCTTGCCCGACTCTTGTGGCAGAGTTTCATCGTGGAAAGCACGAGCAGTATCTGGGTCAAGAGCCAAGTTAAATTGGTCTTCCCAGCGGAACTCAAAACGAGCTTTTGATAGTGCGTTATCACGAACCTGGGCACCAGGATGGCCCTTAGCTAAATCAGCCGCGTGCGCTGCAAGCTTATAAGTGATCATCCCTGTCTTAACATCTTCTTTATTAGGTAAGCCCAAGTGCTCTTTTGGTGTGACGTAACAGAGCATCGCACATCCATACCAACCGATCATCGCAGCACCTATACCTGAAGTAATATGGTCATATCCAGGGGCGATATCTGTTGTAAGCGGACCAAGGGTATAAAAAGGCGCTTCATGACAGTGCTCTAACTGCTCTTCCATGTTCTCTTTGATCATGTGCATTGGAACATGACCCGGACCTTCAATGATTACCTGAACATCGTATTCCCAGGCGATCTTAGTCAGTTCACCAAGAGTACGTAACTCTGCAAACTGCGCTTCATCATTGGCATCAGCAACAGAGCCAGGGCGAAGACCATCACCTAGTGAAAGCGCGACGTCGTACTTAGCACAGATTTCACATATCTCTCGGAAATTGGTGTACAGGAAACTCTCTTGGTGATGAGCTAGGCACCACTTCGCGATAATAGAGCCACCACGAGAAACGATGCCTGTAACACGCTTAGCTGTCATTGGTACATAACGAAGTAACAAGCCGGCGTGAATCGTAAAGTAGTCTACCCCCTGCTCTGCTTGCTCAATTAACGTATCGCGCATCACTTCCCAGTTGAGGTTTTCAGCAATACCATTAACTTTTTCCAACGCCTGATACATAGGAACCGTACCAATCGGCACGGGGCTGTTGCGAAGAATCCATTCGCGGGTTTCGTGGATATTACGACCTGTAGACAGATCCATCACTGTATCGCCACCCCAGCGAGTCGCCCATACCAGCTTTTCTACTTCCTCTTCAATTGAAGAAGTCACCGAGGAGTTACCTATATTGGCGTTGACCTTAACCAAGAAGTTACGACCGATAATCATAGGTTCAGATTCTGGGTGGTTGATGTTTGATGGAATGATCGCACGACCCTGAGCCACTTCATCACGAACGAACTCAGCGGTAATATCCTTTGGTAGATTGGCACCAAAGCTCTGTCCCGGGTGCTGTTGGTTTAACACCTCATCACGATACTTTGCGCGTCCCATATTTTCACGTAGTGCGATGTACTCCATTTCAGGAGTAATGACTCCTTTACGTGCATAGTGAAGCTGAGTAACACATTGACCTTGTTTAGCGCGTCGAATACGAGGGAGGTTTCCATAACGAAGGTCATCTAAAGTTTCATCTTCTAATCGCTGTTTCGTGTATACCGAGCTTACATCGTCTAGTACTTCAGTATCGCTACGTTCTGCAATCCAGGCCTCTCTGAGCTTTGGCAGGCCGTTATATAGATCAATCTCATGGTTGGGGTCAGTATAGACACCGGAAGTGTCATAGACGCGCACTGGCTCATTGGGCTCGAAGATTGGCTCTTCTTTGCTACCACCGACAAGGCTGTCAGCAAGTGCGATTTCACGCATCGGTACCTGAATATCAGGGCGAGAGCCCTCAACATACACTTTTTGAGAATTAGGATACGGTTGGACAGACAGCGTATCGATGAATTGTTTAGCTTCCAGTCTCGCTTGTTTGCGATTCGACATAGCATTTTTCCTTGCTTGTTATTCTAGATAAAAAGATTTTGGATAAAAATGCTTGGCGGAAAGATGCGACAAGAGGTATCGAAAACAGTAGTAAATATGTAACTGTTTGCAGGTTCGATATTTGATAAAAGACCAGCATGATACTGGTATAGATATCTTCTCTTGTTCCCTTCGCAGATTCTAATCTGATCAGGTTCAACGGATCCCGAATTAACGGTCTCAGCCTTAAGGCACTCCGACAAGTGAACTGAGTATATAAAATCGGCTTGGTTAAACCAAGCCGACCTGTTCAAAAAATGTTAAATGGGTGAATAAAATTTAATCATCAGCTCTTTATTAGCAACTGAAAACCGATCCAGGCAGCTGAAATACTTAACACTACGTTGAGCAGTACATTGAGACCCATCTTGAAAAATGCACCCTGCTGCATCAGAAGTACGTTATCCATAGAGAAAGTGGAGAAGGTCGTCAGAGCTCCGAGAAAACCAAGCCCGATAATGTGTCGCCAAGGCTCTGTAGCGATCAACTCATTCTCAAACGCGGCAATCAACAAACCCATAATAAAAGAACCAACCACGTTAACAGTTAGCGTCCCGTAAGGAAAACCTCGACCTAGCAACACAACACATAATTCTGATATCAGATATCGAGAGCATGCACCGAAAGCACCACCGATTGCGATAAAACCAAGAATAGAAAGTTGCCCCATAACTCCCCCTAGATAAATTTCTGGTTGTTATTGTAACGTTCAGTGGCAAATAATCGACAAAAATTCATGACTCTAATATCAAACAAAGTTTGAAATTAAAAAAGTTACAGGAGTCACTTTACTTCTATGTATCCCATCAAACCAGTTTTCATATGCTCAATAACATGACAGTGGTACATCCAACGACCAGGATTGTCGGCAACAAAGGCTGCTTTCGCACTGCCGTTTTTTCCAAGTAGCACAGTATCAGTGTGGAACGGTTCAGCGACGCGCTTACCGTCAAGCTCCAGAACAGTGAAGGTATGACCGTGTATATGAATTGGATGGTGGTACTGGGTGACGTTCTTGAGATTAAAAATATAAGTCTTACCAAGCTCAAGTGTCGCAAGAGGTGCAGGAATATTATCTTTGCTCATCCCCTCCCAAGCGCGCTTATTGGTTAACCAAAATTTAGGCACCGACTTACCATCACTTCCAACAGGTGTCACTGCACCTTCCCATTCAAAGAGAAAATCAATTTGTTGAGCATTGTCTAAGTCTAGTTTTGCCACAGGGTTGAGAGGAATGGTCGGGATCACAGCGTGATCGGGCAGATCAGAATGGATCACATCAAAAGCGCATAACGGAAAAGGAAAACGTCCTTTCATCTGACGCACGTAAACACGCTCTCCTTGCTTTGGAGCAATAAAAGCGATATCAACCCTCATTCCTGGCCCTATCTTATGCTGAGAGAGCTTATAGGGTGTTTTTATAGGGTTTCCATCAATAGCAACTACCCATGCATCAACCCCTTCAACAACAATTGGATAAGTTATCGTATTATCAACGTTAGCAATACGCAGTCGTGTTGTCGCGTTAGCCTTAAGAGTATAAGTAGGTTCATGAACACCGTTAACACTACTCCATTCTCCCGGCGTACCCATACGGGCACTAAGACGCGGGATCATTAAGTCTTTCCACTGACCTTGCTTATCCAAATGCCAGTGTTTCAACATCAGGTCGTGTTCTTCATCGAACTTAACAGGTTCTCTCTCTTCGACAATTATCAGGCCAACCAGCCCCATCCCTAATTGCTTAACACTATTCATATGTGGGTGGTACCAGAATGTTCCCGCATCGGGAGGAGTAAAACGATATACGAATGTTTCGCCAGGCATGATTGGCGGCTGACTTAAGAAAGGAACACCATCCATTTCAATAGGAATGCGTAACCCATGCCAATGAATCGTGGTTGGCTCGGCTAGTTTGTTGGTAAAACGTATCACTACCTCCTCTCCTTGACGACAACGAATCGTAGGAGCTGGGATTTGACCATTAAATCCAAGAACTTTGGTTTGATAACCAGGAACTAGCTCAGCTGTAGCAGGCTCAGCCGTCAAATCATAAACATATCGACCTTGAGCATCTTTAGACTGAGTGATTGTACAAGCGGGAAGAACAGCAAGAGCCGAAATAGCCAGAGAAGATTGGAGAAACTGACGACGAGAAATTTCCATAGTAACTGCCTTATAAACTGAATTAGCAATAACATAACAAATTAATAAGAATTATTCTCAATAAAATAATCCGTATGGGAGTTAAGAAAGATGAAGAGATTCGAACTCCCAACACGCGCATTCTTTGGATATCAGCGGAATCCGCTGCTTTGCGAATTAGCATTAAACCTGCGCATTGCAGAAAGCAAAAAGGCCCTAGTCTTTCGACTAGAGCCTTCTTAAGTATGGCGGCTGTAGATAGATGCGAACTCCCAACACGCGCATTCTTTGGGTATCAGCGGAATCCGCTGCTTTGCGAATTAGTATCAAACCTGCGCATTACAGAAAGCAAAAAGGCCCTAGTCTTTCAACTAGAGCCTTCTTAAGTATGGCAGGGGTGGAGAGATTCGAACTCCCAACACGCGGATTTGGAATCCGCTGCTCTGCCAATTGGAGCTACACCCCTGTAGAATCTTTTCAGATTTTAGATTCGAAAAAACCTCGCTTAAAGCGAGGTTTCGAAATAAGTGGCGGAGCGGACGGGACTCGAACCCGCGACCCCCGGCGTGACAGGCCGGTATTCTAACCAACTGAACTACCGCTCCGCACTGGTTAGACATTAAAGTCTAAATTTAAAGCCTGGCGATGTCCTACTCTCACATGGGGAAGCCCCACACTACCATCGGCGCTAATTCGTTTCACTTCTGAGTTCGGCATGGAATCAGGTGGGTCCAAATCGCTATGGTCGCCAAGCAAA
>Ga0209272_10000125_pt1 | contig 91665 bp, 89 predicted proteins | sample tdDd002_FD_187125 | JGI IMG/M metagenome (GOLD analysis project Ga0209272, IMG submission 187125) | Marine sediment microbial communities from the Atlantic coast under amendment with organic carbon and nitrate - tdDd00.2 (SPAdes)... | ecosystem: Environmental > Aquatic > Marine > Coastal >...
GGCGAAGATCTGATTAAGCAACTTCGCGCACAAGATCACCTCTATACAGTGGCAGAAAAAGGCGCTCAGGCGACGGAAGTAAAACTGATTGGTTCGGTAACGGAATCACTTCACCCAACATTAGATGGCAAAGCTGCTGTACTTGCGAAAATGACTGAAGAGCAAGTTGCGATTGTTTCTATGACTATCACTGAAAAAGGTTACTGCGCGGATCCAGCAACGGGTCGCCTAGACAAAAACAACTCGCTGATTGTTAACGATCTGGCTAACCCACAAGACCCAAGCTCTGCGATTGGTTATATCGTTGAAGCACTGCGTCAACGCCGTGAACAAGGCATTGCACCCTTTACAGTGATGTCTTGCGACAACGTGCAAGAAAACGGTCACGTTGCTCGCGCAGCCGTACTGGATTTCGCTAACTTGGTGGATGCAGAGCTGGCGGCATGGATTGAAGCAAATGTGACCTTCCCATGCACCATGGTTGACCGCATCGTACCAGCGGCAACAGAAGAAACACTAAACGAAATTGCAGAGCTTGTTGGCGTAGTGGACTCTTGTGGCATCGCTTGTGAGCCATTCCGTCAATGGGTTATCGAAGATAACTTCGTTGCAGGTCGCCCTGACTGGAACGTAGCTGGCGCTGAGTTTGTTGTTGACGTAGTACCATTTGAAGAAATGAAACTGCGCATGCTAAACGGCAGCCACTCTTTCCTAGCTTACCTAGGTTTCCTAGGTGGTTACGCACACATTTCAGATACCATGACGAATGAAGATTACCGCCAAGCGGCATTCGACATGATGATGAAAGCGCAAGCGCCAACGCTAAACATGCCTGAAGGTACGGATCTAGAAGCGTACGCGAAGCTACTGATTGAGCGCTTTACCAACCCAAGCTTGAAACACCAAACATGGCAAATCGCGATGGATGGCAGCCAGAAGATCCCGCAGCGCATGGGTGGTTCACTCCGTTATCACCTATCGCAAGGCAGCGATTTCAAATGGCTAGCAATGGGTATTGCTGGTTGGATGCGTTATGTCTCTGCCCAAACTGAACAGGGCGAAGCGATTGATGTGCGCGACCCAATGGTTGAGCAGTTCCAAGCGATTTACGCAGAGCACGGCTTAAATGTAAGCGTAGTCAAAGTGCTGCTATCAATTGAAGCCATTTTCGGTACGGACTTAATTCAAAATGAAACTTTCGTCACTGCAGTGACGGATGCATACCAACGTCTACTGAACGACGGTGCTCGCGGCGCAGTTGCCTCTCTTATCTAATTAAATATGCCCTCCTGCTCGAGGGCATTTCTATTTCTACCCGATATTCGGCGTGGGCAGAGCCGGCGCCAATGGAGTGACCAATGAAAAACTTTTTGTGTGAAGACTTCTTACTAGCAAATGATACCGCTCGCGAGCTATACCATGACTACGCGAAAGTCATGCCTATCTATGACTATCACTGTCACTTAAATCCAAAAGAAGTGGCTGAAAATCGTCAGTTCGATAACTTGGGTCAGATTTGGCTAGAAGGCGATCACTACAAATGGCGTGGTATGCGCTCAGCAGGTATTCCTGAGTCATTGATCACTGGCAAAGAAACCTCGGACTACGAGAAGTATCAAGCGTGGTCGAGAACGGTTCCACAAACTTTGGGCAACCCACTGTACCACTGGACTCACCTAGAACTGCGTCGCCCATTTGGCGTAACGGATAAGTTGTTTAGCCCTGAAACTGCGGATGAAATTTGGCACGAGTGTAACGAGCTATTGGCAACGCCAGAGTTTTCAGCGCGTGGCATCATGAAGCAAATGAATGTGGTGATGGCGGGTACAACTGACGACCCAATTCATACACTTGAGTACCACAAAGCGATTGCTGAAGATGAAAGCTTTGATGTCGAAGTAGCGCCAAGCTGGCGTCCTGATCGTGCGTTCAAAATTGAGCTTGAAGGCTTTGCTGAATACATGACACTGCTAGGTGAAGCGGCAGATGTGGAAATCACCCGTTTTGCTGATCTGCTTACTGCGTTAGAGCGTCGTCTTGAGCACTTTAGTGCGCACGGTTGTCGCGCGGCTGACCACGGTATCGAAATCGTGCGCTATGCAGCAGTACCAGCCGAAAGCACGCTAGACAGCATTCTTGCACGTCGCATGTCAGGTGAAACACTGTCTGAACTAGAGATTGATCAGTTTTGTACCGCAGTACAAGTTTGGATGGGTAAGCAATACGCAAAACGTGGTTGGGTGATGCAATTGCACATTGGCGCGCAGCGTAACAACAACACCCGTATGTTCCGCCAGCTAGGCGTGGATTGCGGTTTTGACTCGATTGGTGACCGTCCATTCGCGCTACAACTGGCTTGCTTAATGGATGCCATGGATGTGACCAACGAGCTGCCAAAAACCATTCTGTACTGCCTAAACCCACGTGATAACGAAATGATGGCAACCATGATTGGTAATTTCCAAGGTGGTGGTATCGCAGGCAAGATTCAATTTGGCTCTGGCTGGTGGTTCAATGACCAAAAAGACGGCATGGAACGTCAAATGCAGCAACTTTCTCAACTGGGTTTACTCAGCCAGTTTGTTGGTATGCTAACCGATTCTCGTAGCTTCCTTTCATACACTCGTCACGAGTACTTCCGTCGTATTTTATGTAACATGATCGGAACGTGGGCAGAGAATGGTGAAGTGCCACGTGATATGCCGATGCTAGGTAAGATGGTACAGGATATCTGTTACCACAATGCGAAAACCTACTTCACTCTACCTGGAGAACGATAATGAAACGTATCGCATTACTAGGTGAGTGTATGATTGAGTTAAATGGTGCCCCTTTTGGTGCCATGACTCAAGCGTATGGCGGTGATTCACTTAATACTGCTGTTTACCTTGCTCGTTGTGGTGGTGAGCGAGTGAGTGTGGAGTATGTTTCTGCGCTTGGTAACGATGCAATTAGTGATGGCATGATCGCTCGTTGGCAAGCTGAAGGTGTGAATACTGATTTAGTTTTACGTGATAACACGCGCCAACCAGGCTTATATTTGATTCAGTTAGATGAGCAGGGTGAACGCACCTTTCTTTACTGGCGTAATCAGTCTGCAGCGCGCTACATGATGCAGCATGCTGATTTTACCAAGGTTGAAGCGGCGCTTGCAGAGGTGGATATGGTTTACCTAAGTGGTATTAGCCTCGCGATTCTTCCTCAACAAGATCGTATCCGTTTAGTTGAGCTGCTAACAAAGCTACGTCAACAAGGTGTCGAAATAGCGTTTGATTCAAATTACCGCCCAGCGTTGTGGCAGGATGCGAATGAAGCGCGTGAGTGTTACCGCCAAATCTTAGCGCTGACTGATCTTGCTCTAGTAACGAATGACGACGAGCAGAATCTATGGGGCGACAACGACGAGGAACAAACGCTGGCCCGCTTGCAAGCTGCTGGTGTAAAGAAAGCCGTGGTGAAGATGGGTGCAAAAGGTAACCATTATAACGATTTTGTCGCGGGTACGTGCCAAACAATCGCAACCACACCGGTTGAAACTGTGGTTGATACCACTTCAGCGGGCGATTCATTTAATGCTGGTTTCTTAGCTGGTTACCTTCAAGGTAAAGACGCAGAGCAGTGCTCACGTCAAGGTCATCAACTTGCGGGAATTGTCATTCAGCACAAAGGTGCAATTATCCCGAAACAAGCCACTGATGCGATTCAATTCGCGTAACTAACACAAGTAATTAATCCAATTAAAATAAAGGTAAAGAATAATGACTACAATTGCACAGCAGCTTGCAGCGATTAAAGTAATCCCAGTTATCGCGATTGATCGCGCAGAAGACATCATTCCTCTAGGTAAAGCACTGGCAGAAAACGGTTTGCCAGCGGCTGAAATTACTTTCCGCTCCGATGCTGCGGTAGAAGCCATTCGTTTATTACGCGAAGCGCAGCCAGAGATGCTAATCGGTGCTGGTACTGTGCTAAACCGTGAACAGGCACAAGCAGCCAAAGATGCGGGGGCAACGTTTGTGGTATCACCTGGTTTTAACCCAAATACAGTGATTGCTTGTCGTGAAATTGGTATCGATATTGTACCGGGTGTAAACAACCCAAGTGCAGTAGAAGCGGCAATCGAAATGGGCTTAACGACGCTGAAATTCTTCCCAGCTGAAGCGTCTGGCGGTATCAACATGGTGAAATCTCTGCTTGGTCCTTACACTCAGATTCAATTTATGCCAACTGGCGGCATCAGCCCTAGCAACGTCAAAGAGTACCTAGCGATTGACCGCGTTATTGCCTGTGGTGGCACTTGGATGGTGGATAAAGCGATGATCAACGAAGGTCGTTGGGATGAGATTGGTCGTCTAGCTCGCGAAGCGGCTGATTTAGTTAAATAAGCCACGCTGCCAAATTAGGTACAGGAATAAAGTGAGTAGAGTAAGGCTTCCATCAGGAAGCCTTTTTTAAAGGGATGGCCTGTGCAAGTTGCATTTTTACACACCTTGGCTGCTAACCAAGTTTTGTTTGATGGTTTTATTCAAGGCAGTGAATTACCACACTTAGCTAAGGTGGTTCATCATAGCGCGCCATCACTACAGAGCAAGGTGATTACTAGCACAGCACTTTGTATTGACTATTTGTTGGCTCAGCTTGAGCAGCGTTCAGGGAGTAGGGCGAAATAGTGCTAGTGTTGCCAGAATGGAACCTCGCTCAAGCGGTGGGTATGGTGGCTTTCACCATTGGCGCTACCGCATTTGTGCATCGCGATGGACGCCGCTTTCGTCTCCATTTGATGCTGTTTCAAATCGTGTTGTGTAGCCATTTTATGCTAATGGAGGCGTTGGTGGCTGCGTTTGGTTGTGGTATCAGCGCGATTCGTAGTTATGCTTCTACCAAGACCGAGTCGACCAGTGTGATGCTGTTTTTTATTGCAATGTTATGGCTGATGGGTTTACCACAACTTGAGTATAGCTACGAGTTGTTGACGATATTCGGCGCTTCAGTTGCGACATGGGCATTATTTAAAACCCAAGGTATTCAACTGCGTTTGTTGGTGATGTTTAACTCTTTCTGCTGGGTGACGAACAATTTGCTGCTTGGCTCGATAGGCGGCACTTTGATGGAGTTGACCTTTATTGTCGTTAATAGCCTGACGATAGTGAGAATGTATCGTTCAGAGCAGCGAGCCTCAGTTTGAGGCAAGAAACGCCATCAATAGCAAAACCGAGCATTAGGCTCGGTTTTGTGTTTTTACTGGGCTGATTATACGGCGACTAGCTGACCATCTTTTCCATGCATAGAGGGAACCCAAGCTAAGCGGTCAGTGGAGATCTTGTTGCCGCAAGGCATTTTGATATGATTCACCAGCCAAATGACACAGCCATTATCTAAGTTAAATAGCACTCGAACTTGAGAGTAGAGAGTACCATCATCGTAAGCGGTTGAGATTGGTAGCGCCGCTCCTTGCCATGCATCAATTAAGGTTTCTACAGACCAATCAACGCTTAAGCAAACCACTTCTGGTTCAACATCTTTGACGACACGCATTTCAATACGGGTATGCTGACCTTCATTCTCCAGAGCGATCTGGTGTGGGATAGTGCTGTCATTCCAAATTAGAGTATGCATCTCTATGCCTCCAGCCAGTCGTTGGCAACTTTGATGATCGCCTTACGCACAGGCATCGGCTGATTGATTGCGACCAGTGGGCGGTGCGGCTGGGCAACATTGAAGATAATAAAATCATGTTGGTTGAGATCGGTAAATTGCTCTTCGACAATATCTTCACTAAAGGCAATGTCTTTAGCTTCAAGTAGATCTTCAGCAATGGTATTGAATGGAAGGAGGCTATAGCCATAACGTTCTTCACCTGCGAGTAGGATCTGCACGTCTATATACTTGCGATGACACTCAGAGCGACGTTCACTTAGCAATTGAGTGTTGTCATCAACTACAAAGAAAAATACATCATCCCCTTCAATTGGGTATCGGTCATTATCTACAGAGTCATAGATACGTTGTTTGACTTGTTCAATCACGTTCAGCAGTTTGCTTGGCAGGTGCTGGTAATTATCCAGCTGAGAAAGGTTGCCTTTAAACACTTAATACCTCATTAACCACATTGGTGTTCGTGTTGGAAAGGCTAATTATAAATTGCTTAGTTTTATTGGTTGACCAATTTAAGTAAGGAAGGAGAAGCGGATCAAAAATTAGTTTCAATCTATAATCCGCTATCACTATCGCCGCATGTTAATGTGATTGGTTTCATTCACATCTGGGGCTGGGAGAGTGCGAGATTACTCTATGTTTTGGATCTGCTCACGCATCTGTTCAATCAGAACTTTAAGTTCAACACCTGAAGCGGTGATATCTGTACTGATTGACTTAGAGGCTAGCGTGTTAGATTCACGGTTAAACTCTTGCATCATGAAATCTAAACGACGGCCAACAGCGCCACCTTTCTTCAAGATGTTATTCGTCTCTTTAATATGAGAGTCCAAGCGATCCAGCTCTTCAGCAACATCTGACTTTTGCGCCAGTAAGATAAGCTCTTGTTCAACGCGAGAAGAGTCTAGCTCTACTTTGGCATCTTCAAACTTAGACAGTAGGCGTTCACGTTGCCACTCAAGAATTTCAGGCATGCGAGCACGTACTTTGACCACTTCTTCCGAAATAGCCGTTAGACGCTGCTCAATCAGCGCTTTCATGTTCTCACCTTCGCGGCCACGTGCTTCGATGAATTCACCAATTGCGTCATCAAATGCAGCAAGTAGGTCTTTGTTCATTGCATCCATATCTTGTTCTGGCGTTTCCATAACACCTGGCCAGTTCATCACTTGGAACGGGTTAAGACGGCTGCTTTCACCAGTTAGAGACATGACTTGGTTTGCTGCACTGATGACCTGTTTTGCTAGGTCTTCATTGATGGTTAGCTCACCTTTTGCTGCCGGGTTAGCTTCAAAGCGCAGAGCACACTCGACTTTACCGCGAGCAAGGCGCTTACGAAAACGCTCACGCAATACTGGCTCTAGGCCACGAAACTGCTCTGGCAGGCGGAAGTAAGTTTCTAGGTAGCGCTGATTAACGCTGCGGATTTCCCAAACAGCGGTGCCCCAATCGCCTTTCGCTTCTTTACGTGCGTAGGCAGTCATACTATAGATCATCGAATTTTCCTGTTTATTCATCTTTGAAAATAACGCGCGGCCATAGTAGCACAAAGGGTGGCTCAGACTGCACTGTTTGGCGAAGTAATGCGCGTAGCTTTGTTTAGCAAACTTCGCTATAATCCTGCTCCAACCAAATCGTCTCCCCCTATCACAGATAGATAACTAAGGTAGATGCCAATGCGTCCAAACGATCGCAAGGCGGATCAAGTTCGCCCAATCAAAATTACCCGTAACTACACTGCTTATGCAGAAGGCTCTGTGCTTGTTGAATTCGGCAACACGAAAGTACTGTGTAATGCGACAGTAGAAGAAAACGTGCCACGTTGGCTAAAAGGCCAAGGTAAAGGCTGGGTAACGGCTGAATACGGCATGCTACCGCGTTCTACTCACTCACGTATGCGTCGCGAAGCTGCTAATGGCAAGCAGGGCGGTCGTACGATGGAAATCCAACGCTTAATTGCACGCAGCTTACGAGCGGTAGTTGACCTAGAAGCGATGGGTGAAATCATGGTGACAGTCGACTGTGATGTTATTCAAGCAGATGGCGGTACGCGTACAGCTTCTATCTCTGGTGCGAGTGTGGCGATGGCAGATGCATTCCAACACTTGGTCGAGAAGGGCAAGCTAAAAGCAAACCCAATGAAAGGCCATGTTGCTGCAGTTTCTGTGGGCATTTTAGGCGAAGATATCCTTTGTGATCTTGAGTACACGGAAGATTCAGCTGCTGATACAGACATGAATGTTGTGATGACTGAAGATTGTCGCATGATTGAAGTTCAAGGTACTGCAGAAGGTGAACCGTTCACTCATGCAGAGCTGATGAAGTTGTTGGAATCAGCAACCAAAGGTATTACCGAGATTGTCGCGGCGCAGAAGGCGGCGTTAGAAAACTAGTTTTTAATAGCTCCCAATTGGGGGCTATTTTTTTATCAAAATTTGGCAAAGGTTGAATTTTGAGCTGTTTATAAACCGTCTAGGAAACTAGACCCTTTATTTAGAGAGAAAGTAATGAAAGCATACCAGCGTGAATTTATTGAGTTTGCACTAGAGAAAGAAGTCCTGAAGTTTGGTGAGTTTACTTTAAAGTCAGGCCGTAAGAGCCCTTATTTCTTTAACGCTGGTCTTTTCAATACAGGCCGCGACCTTGCTCGTTTAGGTCGTTTTTATGCTGCAGCACTAGCAGATTCAGGCATTGAATTTGATGTTCTATTTGGCCCTGCATACAAAGGTATTCCAATCGCAACAACGACAGCGGTAGCCTTAGCTGACCACCATGATGTCGATACACCTTACTGCTTTAACCGTAAAGAAGCGAAAGATCACGGTGAAGGTGGCAACCTAGTTGGTAGCGCACTGGAAGGTCGTATCATGCTGGTTGATGATGTTATCACCGCGGGTACCGCGATTCGTGAATCAATGGAAATCATCCAAGCAAACGGCGCAGATCTCGCTGGTGTTCTTGTTGCGATTGACCGCCAAGAGAAAGGCAAAGGTGAGCTATCTGCGATTCAAGAAGTTGAGCGTGACTTTGGCTGTGCAATTATCTCAATTGTTAGCCTGACTGATCTTGTGACTTTCTTAGAAGAGAAAGGTACGGCTCCAGAGCATCTAGAAGCTGTAAAAGCGTATCGTGCACAATACGGCATCTAAGCAACGCTGTTTTACTCTGTTATAGAAAAGGCATCCGTTTGGATGCCTTTTCTATTGTCGTCTTTGTTACTTATATCGCGAGCCTTTACCCATAGAGCGTTCGACCATGGTTTTGAAACGTTTGTGTACCCACATCCATTGATCTAGGCCGCGAAGGATTACCTTTTCAATGGCTCTGTTCATGACGCGTGCGGCTCCCTCTGCATCTTTGCGTGGGAAATCAGCGCTAAACTCATCATCAACTTGCAGCGTGTAAGTGTGGCCTTTTCTAAAGCTTGATGCTGTAACGACGGCACATTTACTCGCATCGATTAATACGCCTGTTCCAGCTGTTGTACATGCATCTTCAACTGCGAAGAAGGGAACGAACACTGCGTTGCGTCGACCATAGTCGTGATCAGGAAGGTACCAAAGGCGACCACCACGACGAAGAATCTTGAGCATACCTTTCACATCTTTGCGATCCACCATTTGATTGCCAAATCGGGTGCGTCCCCAAGTCTGGATGAAATCGTAGACAGGGTTGTCGTGTGGGCGATAAACCCCATAACCCGGTGCAAAAGTCGCAAATGCGCGTGCGGTAATTTCTAAGTTGAGCGCATGAGTACAGACAACTAACACGCCTTTTTTCTGCTGGTCTAGTTCAACGATTTGGTCGATATTTTTAAACTCGATCAAACGTTTGAATCGCCAGTTCGGCCAAAACCATGCGATGCCCGTTTCAATCAGTGCGAGCCCCGTATTTTTTAAGTTCTCTGCTACTATGGTTTCGCGCTCATTGCTGCTCATCTCTGGGAAGGCAAGCTCGAGATTGCGACGCACGATGTGAGCGCGACTTTTTAATAGTCGAGCGGATAGAGATCCAATACCTCGGCCAATTTGGAGCAGAAGAGCATAAGGCAAAACAGTGACAACGAGAGCCAGGAGGCCAAACCCTAACCATAAGCCCCAGCTTTTAGGATGAAGGATTTGAGATAGTTTTAGTTGGTTATTTATTGCATTCATGGTTTAGCATCATCGAGATTAGTTTTTGCCATAAAGATTTGGTTTTTCTGCGAGCAAAAAAGTGAACATAGGTCAGTAAGTAGAGTTTCCAATCATTGTAGCGGCTTCCAACGCCATCAATGACTTTTGGCGTCAGTTGGCCGTTTTGCTCTTGCATCAAAATGTGCCCAGGGCTGACATCACAAATGCTAATCGAATATTGAAGCAAATAAGCTTCAACTGATTTGAGGATATCGTGAGCTTCACTTTGAGAAACAGTGCCTTGTTTAAGCATAGCGGTTAAGGGCTGACTTGCTGAGCCACTGTCATCCACAACGCGATCGAAAACCAACCCTCTTCCCAAAGAAGTTTCTATCCAGCCATGGCATCGAGGTATGAAGGTGAAAGGAACATCACGTTCTACTAATTTTTGAAAGTAGTATTGTTCCATCTCGTTTTGCTGACGAACGACCTTAGTATGCTTAAGGATCTCTTCCATCGGGTGGTAAACTTTGATGCAAAGTGCCGGGTTTTCTGGGTGCTCAAAGCAGATTCGCTCATTACCAGTTCCGATTCGATTTGCATTCGACAAGTCTATGCTAGATGGCATGTCGTTCCTCGTTTACTTAATTTGCGCACTCAGTAGTGCCCAATATTCTTCAAAGTTAGCGGTAGGTTGATACTTAAAGTCAGAACGCACAAAGCGGTTCAAGCTGCCTTCTACCTGACCTAACAACTGCGCAGCGAGGATCTTTTCATCCACAGGAAAGGATTTACCTTCACGCAATTTACGTTCACGCAAAATCTGGCGCAGTGATGTTTCGATACGTTCATAAAGCTGGTTAATACGCTCGCGTAGACGTTCGTTTTCAAACATTAAAGCGTGGCCAGAAAGAATGCGACTTAAGCCCGGGTTACGTTCAGAAAACGCCAGGATCAACTGCATCACGAGACGAATTCGGGTAAGGGTGTCTTTTTCCTCATCCAAAATGCGGTTGATGCGTGACATTAATGACTCTTCGATAAACTCGATTAAGCCTTCAAACATACGCGCTTTACTTGGGAAGTGTCGATATAGTGCTGCTTCAGAAACGCCGACCTGCTTAGCCAGTTTAGCAGTAGTGATACGAGATGCGCCTTCGTTGGATTCAAGCATTTCTGCGAGCGCTTGCAATATTTCTTCGCGGCGGTTGGTTTTTCTTGTTCCGGCCATGAACACTTTCCTTTTTAACCCATTCTGAATAAAAGACGAAAGCCCGCTATAGAAACGAGCTTTAAGTCAAACAACCTAAAATAGTGGTGTGAAGCTGACGCTCTTAGGCTTCTAGCTTCTCTGCGATTGACGCCATAATTTGCTGGGCAATCTGCTGTTTACTGGCAAGCGTAAGTGATTGCTTACCCTCTTTCCAGTATACGGTGATTGCATTGTCGTTGCTATTAAAGCCTTGCCCTTCTACCGAGACATCGTTAGCACAAATCATATCTAGATTCTTTTTCGCCAACTTAGTGCGAGCATAGTGCTCAACGTCTTGTGTCTCTGCTGCGAAACCGACAGTGAATGGGCGAGCTTCTTTCATTGAAGCGACAGACGCTATGATATCTGGGTTTTTCACCATAGTGATGCTCATTTGATCGCTGTCGTCAGTCTTTTTGATTTTCTGCTCTGCGATGACTTCTGGTCGATAATCGGCAACGGCGGCACAACCGATAAAGACATTATGCTTGGCTGCTTGTTCCATCGCTATAGCATGCATGTTCTGTGCACTGTCAATATTAATTCGTTCGACACCTTGTGGTGTGGCAAGAGAGACTGGACCTGCAATGAGCGTAACTTGAGCGCCAAGCTTCTGTGCCGCCTCTGCTAAAGCAAAGCCCATTTTGCCTGAGCTATGGTTAGAGATGTAACGAACAGGGTCGATGGCTTCACGAGTCGGACCTGCGGTGATCACCACAGATTTGCCTTCAAGTGGCTTATCAGCAAAGAAGGCTTCACAATGAGCGACGAGCTGCATTGGCTCTAACATTCTACCTGGTCCAACATCGCCACATGCTTGTTCACCTGCTGCTGGGCCCCAAATGCTCATACCGCGTCTAGCAAGCGTCGCTATGTTCTCTTGAGTGGCGATATTTAAGTACATTTGTTGGTTCATCGCTGGAGAAACAGCAATAGGTGCATCTGTTGCAAGTACAAGTGTCGTCAATAAGTCGTTGCCCATTCCCGCAGACATACGAGCGATAAGATCTGCCGTGGCTGGCGCAAGTAAGACCAAATCAGCCCACTTCGCTAATTCGATATGGCCCATCGAAGCCTCCGCAGCAGGATCCAATAGGCTATCAGAGACAGGACGACCCGATACCGCCTGCATGGTTAACGGAGTGATGAACTCTTTGGCTGCATGAGTCATTACTACCTGTACTTGTGCTCCGCGTTCAATTAAACGACGTGTTAGCTCTGCACATTTATAAGCAGCAATACCACCGCTAATTCCCAATAGGATCTTTTTACCCGCTAATGTTTGCATGAGGATCTCCCTTATTTTTGCTGCGGGTAAGATAGCACGGCTCATAATCGTGTGCCTAGTCGCGCCATTTTAGTGACCAGTTTTGATCTCTATGTGATTTCACGTTCTCTCATACTCTGCGCACCTTTTGTTCTTACTAGGAGTGAATAACCCTCGCAATGATCGCTTTTGCATCATGCTGAGTGAGGAAGATTGATTACTCTATGCTCTCTTTATATAGAAGGTTTCACGCGATGAACTCTTTACCTCAAGAATCTATGCCAAGAGAAAAGCTCATATCTCATGGCCCGCAAGCATTAACGGATGCGGAATTGTTGGCTATTTTTCTCCGCACGGGCACGCGCGGGATGAATGTGATTGAGTTGGCGGACTTTCTAATAAAAGATTTTGGTTCGCTGAGAAAGTTGTTTGGCGCAACCCAAGATGAGTTTTGTCGCCATAAAGGATTGGGCAGTGCTAAATATGTTCAATTACAGGCTGTTTTAGAGCTTACACAGCGCTATTTGTCCGAAACATTAAAAAGAGGAGATGCCTTAACTAGCCCAGAGCAGACAAAATTGTACCTTTCTGGTCTCCTGCGAGATAAGCATAGAGAAGAGTTTTTTGTACTTTTTCTCGACAATCAGCACAGAGTCATCTCTGGTGAGCCATTATTTCAAGGAACGATTGATGCTGCATCTGTTTACCCTAGAGAGGTGGTAAAGCGTTCTTTAGAGCACAATGCCGCTGCTTTGATTCTAGCCCACAATCATCCCTCAGGCGTTGCGGAGCCTAGCCAGGCGGACCGACGAATCACCCGTAGAATTAGTGATGCATTGGCGCTGGTGGATATCCGAGTCCTCGACCATTTTGTGGTTGGAGATGGCGAGGTTATTTCTTTTGCAGAGCGTGGATGGATTTAAATCACATTATTAGTTGTGAGTTGCGCGATTTCTGCTACAATCGGCCCACATTTTTTGAACTTAAATCAGCTCTGTTTAAAAAAAGATCACGAAAACCTGCAAAAAGGATCTGTTCGGGTCTTGAGCAATGCTAATCAAGTTAGTATAATGCGCGACCTTTGATAGCCTTGTATGGTTTTCCATAACGGAGTTAGACCTCATTTCTTCTTTTTGAGAATGTAGAGAGGTTCGGCCACCAAGGTTGATATCGAGCTGAAACGATTTTGGAGAAGACATTCATGTCACGAGTATGCCAAGTAACTGGTAAGCGTCCAGTAACGGGTAACAACCGTTCACACGCACGAAATGCTACTAAGCGTCGTTTTCTGCCGAACCTACAAACTCATCGTTTCTGGGTAGAGAGCGAAAAACGTTTTGTTAAACTACGTCTATCTGCTAAAGGTATGCGTATCATCGATAAGAAGGGCATCGATGCTGTTCTTGTTGATATCCGTGCAAACGGCGTAAACGTTTAAGAGGAAATAGACAATGGCAAAGAAAGGCGTACGTGAGAAAATCCGTCTAGTATCTTCTGCAGGTACTGGTCACTTCTACACGACTGATAAGAACAAACGTAACATGCCAGGCAAATTTGAGATCAAAAAGTTTGATCCAGTAGTTCGCCAGCACGTTATGTACAAAGAAGCTAAAATCAAGTAATTGATTATTCTTTGAGCTTCCTTCGGGAAGAGTGAATTAGAAACCCAATTATAGCGATATAGTTGGGTTTTTTATTATCTGTAACAAAGTCGTCAATCCGGAATAGCGAACGAATTGTCCGGAATCTAAAACAGCGTGTGCATTAGCCAAATCTTGAATCGCACTCGAGTCAGGATGCCAATCTTGTCGCTATGTAAGTTTTAACACACCTCGCCTCCATCCCCCTTTTCTGCTACTTTTGAGACTGTTAATAGCAGTGAAGAGATCAATCATGCGCGTTTCACCAAGGCGTCGACGCCGTTGGAATAACATCCTGATCCTAGGCATTATTGCTTTTATTGGTTTACTTAACTTACCAACTTTGATTAAAACCTACTTGATTGATGAGCCTGTCGTAGAGAGCGCTTATCCCTATCTATTGAACCCGTCAAAGGATCTACAAGCTTTGCATTTCTCGACTTGGTCGCTAGAAAAGCAGCAAGGTCAGTGGACGAGTACTCTTGAATCTCATATTGCAGAAGCCGAGTTGGTTGGTCGATGGCAAGATCTAGTGGGTACCGAGGTTCCACAAGCAAATTTTGATAGCTTGAAGCCATCGCTTGATGCCCCTAAGTCGATAGAAGTTTGGTATGTGGATCAAGAAGAGCCGCAAAGGATCACTTATTATCAAACACCGCAATTTTTACTGTTAAAAAACTGGCAAGACAAATGGATAGCCGTGTCAGTCGATAACCGTTACCTGATGCCAGAATGATTTAATTGAGTACCGATTAGGAAGACGAATGCCTGAATTACCAGAAGTCGAAGTGAGTCGAATGGGGATATCGCCTCATCTTGTAGGGGAAAAGGTCGCGAAACTGACTTTTCGTACCCCAAAGCTACGTTGGGATATTCCTCTAGAGCTGAAGCAAATAGAAGGTCAAGTGATCAGAGGTGTTCATCGCCGTGCTAAGTATCTGTTAATTGAAACAGATGTGGGTAGTGCGATTGTACATTTGGGTATGTCAGGCTCTTTGCGCGTACTCGACGCAGAGATTGCGCCAAGTAAGCATGATCATGTTGACTTGAAACTCGAAAATGGCAAGGTCCTGCGTTATAACGATCCACGACGCTTTGGCGCTTGGCTATGGACAGAAGATGGCGATCATTCGGTCCTTAATAATTCGGGGCCCGAGCCGCTTACCGATGAATTCAGTGCTAACTATATAGTGAGTAAAGCGGTCAATAAGCGGGTGGCAGTGAAACAGTTCATCATGGACAACAAGGTTGTGGTTGGGGTGGGGAATATCTATGCCAATGAGTCATTGTTTAGCGCACGTATTCATCCAACAAAACCAGCAGGACAGTTAACTGAGCAAGAGTGGTCACTATTAGTGGCTGAAATTAAGCTAGTTTTGGATACTGCGATCAAGCAGGGTGGTACAACCTTGAAAGACTTTTCTCAAGCTGACGGTAAGCCTGGATACTTTGCTCAAGAGCTACAAGTGTATGGAAAAAAAGGTGAACCTTGTCTGGTGTGTGGCGGTCCAATTGAAGAATTAAAGATTGGTCAGAGAAATACTTTTTTCTGTTCTGATTGCCAGAAAATGTAGCAGACTCACTAGTCGTCTTTAGTTACGCTTTTGATGATGTTCAGCCAATGTTCATCTACTTTCGCCTATCCTACGCTTGAGCTAATAGTGTAGAATATAGCCCCTTTTCGCGGTAAGCCGTCCATTGATAATAGTGACGACTTATCTAAAGTGATTTTTGTACATAAGGTACCTTCCATGACAGAGCTTTCATCTGCGGTAACTTGCCCACATTGTGGACCTTCAACAGAGAGTGAATCTGATATTCTGCTATCTGTGCTTGTTCCATATTTTAATGAAGAAGAGGTGTTACCTGCTTTTCATGACAGATTGATGCCTATTTTAGAAGGTATCGATGGGCATTGTGAAGTTATCTACATTGATGATGGCAGTAGCGACAAAAGCCAAAGTATCGTTGCTGATTTTGAAAGCGAGCATAGTACGATTGTGAGCTTAAACCTGAGCCGAAACTTCGGTAAGGAAGCCGCGATGAGTGCAGGTTTAGAGTACAGTCGCGGTCAAGTGGTGACAATCCTTGATGCCGATTTGCAAGATCCACCCGAGCTATTGCCTGAAATGTTAGACAAGTGGCGCGAAGGCTTCGATGTGGTCAACATGCAGCGTAAAGAGCGTCACGGTGAAACTTGGATGAAGCAGAAGTCAGCGGCATGGTTCTATCGCTTGATGAACTCTGTGTCGCAAATGGATGTTCCTGAAAATGTGGGTGACTTCCGCCTACTAAGCCGCCGCGTGGTTGAACATATTAATCAGCTTCCAGAGCGTAATCGTTACATGAAGGGGTTATTCTCTTGGCCTGGCTTTAACACTACAACGCTTCAATTTGAACGAGACCCTCGCTTAGTCGGTGAAACGAAGTGGAACTACTTAAAATTGGTCGGTTTGGCGATTGATGGTATTTCATCATTCTCGATTCGTCCGCTACGTCTAGCGACCTTGCTGGGTGCTTTGATGGCAGTTGTTGCCTTCCTTTATGGTTTTATCATTATCTGCAAAACGGTTTTCTTAGGCGAACCGGTCGTGGGTTACCCATCAATGATGGTTGTACAGTTAGGTTTAGGTGGTATTCAGCTATTGTGTATTGGCCTTATGGGTGAATATATTGGCCGAATCTTCATTGAGACAAAACGTCGTCCACTGTTTATTGTGCAATCGAATATCGAAAAACAAGCAAAAAAAGCATCACTGCAAAATAATCAAACTGAGGATAAATAACAGTGAATATTAAGATCACAGCTAAGCACCTTTGGGGTTTATTGGCTGTCGCATTATTATTGCGCCTGATTTCTTTGGGTCTTTACCCTCTAATGGATACTACTGAAGCACGCTATGGTGAAATGGCGCGTCTTATGGTGGAGACAGGTAACTGGTTAACTCCTCAATTTGATTACGGTGTTCCTTTTTGGGGTAAACCGCCACTATTTACTTGGATGAGTGCAACAGGTGTAGAACTGTTTGGCTTGAGCGAATTCTCATTACGTGCGCCGCATTGGTTAGCAAGCGTATTGGTTATCGGTTTGATCGGCTATGTAGCAAAACGCGAAGGCTTCAATTGGTTGGTTGCATCGATAGTGCTGGCAACCTGTGGCATTTTCTCGATTGCTGCTGGCGCGGTTATGACGGATATGGCGCTGACACTAGGTATGGCGATGGCGATGGTAGGCTTTTACTACTGTTGGCTTGAGAAAGAAAAAGGTGGCATCAAGGATACTTGGGGTTACTTTGCCTTTGCTGGTCTTGCTATTGGTCTATTAGCTAAGGGCCCTGTAGTGATCGTGATTATGGGGCTAGCGGTGTTCCCATGGTTAGTGCTGCAACATGGTCTTATCGGTGCTTTTGTTCAACTTTGGCAACGTTTTCCTATCGTTAAGGGCTTGATTCTGATGCTAGTCATCGCTCTACCTTGGTATATCCTAGCAGAGCGTGCGACACCAGGCTTTATCGATTACTTTATTGTTGGTGAGCACTTCAAGCGATTCGTTGTGAGTGGTTGGGAAGGTGATCTTTACGGCAGTGCTCATGATGAACCTCGCGGTATGATTTGGTTGTTCTGGTTACAAAGTGCAGCGCCATGGTCGATTGCACTACCAATTTTAGCTTGGTTCCGTCGTGATCGTATCAAAGAAACTAATCAATCGAATAAAGGTCTATTTTCGTTTGCGATTTTCTGGCTAATCTCTCCGCTGCTGATGTTTACTATGTCAGGTAACATTCTGCCTGCTTATGTACTTCCTGGTATTCCTGCGCTGGGGATCATTGCTGCAATCATGGTAGTCGAGAAGGATTGGAAATGGTTCAGTGTTGTATCGCTAATCTTGCCAATTGTTCTGCTTATTGCACTGATTCTGTTGAATACTGGAATGGAAAATAATAAGAGTGATCGTGTGTTCTTTGAATCACAGTCAGAACAACTGGATACTTATTATGCACGTAGTCGTCCTTTCTCTGGTCAATATTACAGCTCAGGCAAAGCGATCAAAGTAACGACACCTGAAGAGATCAAAGCGGATGAGTTTTACTTGATTGGCCGCGAGCGCCACATGCAAGGCTTCTTAGGCAGTGACAAGCTTGAGTGTCAATTGCAGTTAGAACCGGCGGGCTCTCGTCGTTCCATGTATCGTTGTAGCACCGTTAGCAATGAAGCTAATTAAGTTCGCATTTGTTGGAGGCATCGGCTTTATCGTCGATACCTCCATCTTTACGCTTTGCCTTCATTTACTCGAGTGGCCGTTGATGACATCTCGTGTCATCGCATTTTTCTGCGCCGCCACTTCAACTTGGTTAGGTAATCGCTACTTAACCTTCTCAGATACTTCTCAACAAGGTTCTAAACGAAAACAGTGGTTGAAGTTTATGACTTCGGCATGTATTTCGGCGATCCCGAATTTCATCACCTTCAAATTATCGTTAGAGTTTTTAGGGAGTGAGGGCATTTGGGCGTATGTCGCTTTAGTTCTTGGTATTCTTATCGGTATGATCAGTAATTACTTACTTAGCGATAAGTGGGTTTTTAAGGCAAAACCTTAATCTTTATAACGCGTCAAAATGGGAAATTATGGTCTCTTTTCAGCATAACTACCGTCTCTTAATTCGAATTGTCCTGTTCGTTAATTTTGCTGCTATTGCTTTGCTAGCTGTTTCTAGAGGTATCTTTTTCTCTTTAGCTGTTGAGCCTGAACGTTTAACAGGTCTTAGTAGTGATGTGATACGCGCATTTTGGGTTGGGGCCAGATTTGACGCTAAAATCGCTTTTATTGGCTTTGCCCCTCTATTTTTAAGTGGCCTGATACTGGCAAAAACGCGTTTCTTTACTTGGTGGAAATCTGCAACTCCTTGGTATAGCGCTGTTATCTTCTTTTTGCTGTGTGGTTTTTCGATCGCCAATTATTACTATTTCGTGACGTACGGCAGTTATATCGATGTTTTTGTCTTTGGTTTATTCGATGATGACACCAAAGCAGTACTGGATAATGCTTGGGAAGATTACCCAATTTTACGCTCTTTCTTTACTGCGGTTGCTGTTGGTGGTTTGAGCTTTATTACGACCCGGAAATTGCTTGGGCGCAGCCTTCATTGGTCTTGGCCGAAACGTCATTGGGCTATGACGACACTTTCTGTGGTTGTAGCCATTGTGCTGTATGTGATCGTCGCTCGAGGTTCTATTGGAAGCCTGCCACTTAAACGTTACCACGCCAATGTTTCGCAATATAAGCCGCTTAATATTGTTACCCCAAATGCTTTTATGGCGCTAAGTTGGGCTAACGGTGATTATAAGAAGCAGGCCAAATTCGCTCCTATTGCTGAACAAGCCGTAACAGATCAGATGATGAAAATGCTTGGACAGCCGACTCCTGAATACCACACCGAAAAAAATCCATACTTGGCTGATAACCCTCCTCATGTTGTGATGGCACTAATGGAAGGGCTAGGAACCAACGTTCTGATTGAAGATGACGCGCAGCAAAATGATCTATTGGGCAGCTTACGTGATGCTTTTGCGGAAGACTTCGTCTTTGAGCGCTTTATGGCAGGCACAACGGCGACCATTGATAGTATCGTTATGATGTTGTTCCATAGTGATATTCCAACCATCAGTCACTCAGGTGCTCAAAAAGTGGCATTACCAAGTTCTGCTGTCTTGCCTTATAAGCGAGCAGGTTATGAGGTGGTGTTCATTTACGGTGGTAACAGTATGTGGCGAAACTTAGCCAATTACTTACCCATTCAAGGCTTTGATGCGGTTTACGATGAAAATAGTATTAAAGCGGCTTTTCCAGAAGCAAAAGAACATGCAGATACCTGGGGAGTAGCCGATGAATATACATTTAATTTTGCTCGTAAATTGCTTGATGAAGCAACCAAACCGACACTCATCTACATCATGACAGTGACCAACCATTCACCGTATCGTCCGCCTAGTGATTATCAGCCTAAGCCGACATTGGCGAGTGAGCGCTTGAAGGATGTGATTGGTAGTATTGCCGGTCAAGAGACAGAAATGCTTGAAGCGTATCAGTACGCGAATGATGCTCTGGGCAATTTTATCCTTGATATCAAAGGCTCAAATTTAGCGAAGAAAACTTTGATTGCCGCATCAGGGGATCACCGTGTTCGCTCTATTTCGACTAAGAATCTGGATGAATTCGCTGTGAGTTACGCAGTGCCGTTTTACCTTTATGTTCCAGATGAAATCTTAGCGCAGACTGACTACCAGTATCAGCCTGAAAGGATTGGCTCTCATCGAGATATTTTCCCAACACTGTATAGTTTTAGCCTCTCGGATCAAAGTTATATCAGCTTAGGTGGAGAGAACATTTTGTCGACTGATGGCGTGAGCAACCGTGGTTATAACAAAGTACGCAGTATTAATCAGTGGGGTGCATACGAGAATGGTAACCCTGGGCGACTTTACTCTTGGGAAGATGGTGTTATGACAGAATCGACCCCTACGGAAAACCCTGAGGCTGACTGGGCAAGTGAATATCACAAATTGCAGAACTACTATTTGCGCTCTCAGGTCGCAGGCAATAAATAGGGCACTTGATGAAAAATAGTATAGATCTGGCTAGTGCGAAGGTCATTGGTAAAGGCTCGGAACGAATTTGCTATCAACATCCGGATGATCACAATCTGTGTATTAAGGTGCGTTATCGAGTTAAGCGTTCACGTGACGAAAGCGAACGTGAATACGATTACGTGAAAAGGTTAAAGAACCCTAATTTGGCTCCGTATGCATTACCTTTAGAATGGGTAGAGACCTCTGAGGGAAAGGGGCTCGTTTTTCCTCTGATTCGTGATGATGACGGCCAATTGTCTCAATCGTTATCGAAAGTTGAAGATAAATCTCAGCTTGCTGCGCTGTTTGATGAGTTTGCTCAGAGTGTGTTGGATAATCGGTTGTCCGTGACGGATTTGCGCTTGCAGAATCTTGTGTTACAGAAAGTGGCAGGCCAGCAACGGATTATCATGATTGATGGTTATGGGTTTACGAATGATTTTTTAAAAAATGTTTTTCGTATTACGTCACTCATCACCCATATTCAAACCAAGCGTCGTTTGGATAAGTTTAGAAGGAATTACATCAATGATTGAAACCAGTGAGCTGAAAAGATACATCACTAAATATCCGGAGTCGTTTGGTAAGGGAATGAGTCAACTTACACTCTTCTTAAAGATGGTGACGGGCATATTTCGCAATCAGGTATTGTTCATTAAAGGAGCAAAAGACAATCAAGTTTCAATTGGCAAGACCAAGCACCGATCTCGAATTGTTATTAAGTTTGATAAGAAAGCCACTGGCAATAGAGTTGTTATTGGCAAGAACTTCAATGGCAATGTGAATGTTTTGGTAAAAGGTAAAAACAGTACTCTGTATGTTGGTGATGATGCTGTGATTAAAAAGAGCAAATTCTCTCTATTGAGGGATGACACTGTGTTTGCTGTTGGAGATCATGTAGGGATTCGTGCTGGCGCCAATATTAAGTCTTATGGTCAACTGGTGCTTGGTGATGATGCTATGTTGTCTGCGAACATTCTGATTCAAGAATATGATGGCCACCCAATTTTTGATCACCAAGGAAATGAAATTAACAACCGAAATACCGGTGTGTTTGTTGGGCCACATGTTTGGCTTTGTCGAGACGTTAAAATCATTAAAGGTGTCACCATAGGTAAAGGCTCTATTATTGGTGCTTTCAGTACTCTGACGAAAAGTGTCCCAGCGGATGCTATTGCAGTGGGCGTTCCGGCAAAATTGGTGAAAGAGGGGGGAGTGTATTGGTCAAGAAACCATTCAGAAAAAGAACTCTCCAAAGCGAAAGCTTTCTTTAACGGTGAATAGCGATTTTGTTGTAAAGGCTACCATAGGGTAGCCTTTTATTTTTCTGTTCTATTTGTTGCGCAGTTTTTGTGCAACATACGGATGAACAAAATCATCGACGTCTCCACCATGTAGCGCTACTTCTCGAACAATGGTCGAGGACAAAAATGCATACTTTTCATTCGGTGGTAGGAACAAGCTTTCTATTTCTGGCATCAGCTTCTGATACATGGTCGATAAGCCAAGTTCATACTCAAAGTCGATGGTGGTACGTAAACCACGAATCAAAATATTGGCATTTTCTGCTTTGGCAAAATCAACCAGCAACCCAGAGAAACCTTTTACAATAATGTTTGGGTGGCTTTTGAATACCTCACGAACCATGTCGATACGCTCATCCAAAGTAAACAATGTGTTCTTTCTTGGGCTTTCAGCGACAGCCACCGTCACTTGATGGAACATCTTAGATGCACGCTGAATGATATCCACGTGGCCGTTGGTGATAGGATCAAAGGTCCCAGGATAGATAACGTTAGTGTTCATTTTATTGTATAGTTCTGGCGTTGGTAGAGAGTATGAACTGGTTATTATATGACAGATAGAACCCTTATACACATAAACTTAGCATCTGGTTTTGGTGGCGGTGAGGTGCAAACCTTAAATTTAATTGAGCAGCTATCCGGCTATCACCAGTTGATTGTGTGTAAAAAAGGTCGTGAGTTTGAACAGAAAGCTCGTGAGTTAGGGGAAGCCAAAACGGACATAAAAGTGGCCACGTTTTGGTCGGCTTTTTACTGCGTATTAATGAAGAAGAATGTCGTCATTCATGCTCATGATGGCCGGGGAGCTCACTTATCTCGGCTGCTCGCCTTTTTCTCTGGTAAAAAGTATCTGATCTCACGAAGAGTTGATAAGCCACTAAAGGGAAAACTATCTGAGCAAACCTATCGAGGCGCAGGTGCTTTGGTAGCCGTTAGTCAAAAAGTAGCCGCTAATCTACATGAGCTCAATAGTAATATTTCTGTCATCCACGATAGCTACTCCCACTTACCAAGTAGTCGGAGTGTCGATGAACGTTTGGCTGAGTTAAACGATAAATTTGTTGTCACACAATTGGGTAGCTTACTCGATATCAAGAATGTCCCTTTTACGATTGAGTTGGCTAAACAGATAGAGCATTCGCACCCTCACGTTCACTTTTTAATTGTCGGTAAGGGAAAAGAGGAATTGAGTTTGAAAGAGCAGGCTAAAGAGCTTTCAAACATGACATTTTTTGGTTTCACGCCTTATGTCGCTTCAATTCTTGAGCGAACTCAGCTTTTGATCATGCCATCAAAGAGTGAAGGGCTTGGTTCTGCCGTGTTGGAAGCTTATCAGCATAATAAGCCTGTAATGACCTCTAAATCAGGGGGCCTTCCTGAAATCGTTCAGCACGGTCAAACGGGGTATTTAGTTGATATTGATAATACTGAACAAGCCAAAGCGTATTTAGTAGATTTGGTGACTGATAGAGCTTTGTATGAAAGGTTGCAGGAGAATATTGGTCAGATTAAGCATCAATATAGTCCGCAAAGTATGGCTGCGAACTATATTGAGTGTTATCAGAAGCTGTAGTATTTACCAGACCTTATTAAAGTCTTCTTTTTCAAGTACTTTTGGATCACGTTGGAACTCAAGTAGACGTGCGTATTTTAAGTAACTGCTTAGAGCGGCGCTGATTGAAACGGTTAGGCCGTCAGCCCCTCCTAAGAAACCTTTCTTGATAAGATAAGATTTAATGAAGGCATTGAGTCCGTGTAAAAATGGGCTCATTGAATTCACACGCTTACCTTTCTGATACATGATCTTTGCTGCTCGGCCACTAAAATCTCGACCCGGTTTAGCAAATAGTTGACCAAGGTTTTCAAATGAATAGTGAATTAAATCTGCGTTGATGCGCTCAGGGTTCTTTGCTTGAACTGCCGCGTGCTGCTTTACTTCTGCAAAGCGAGTTTGGGTTTTGTCATAGAGTCGAATGCAAAAGTCTGGGTACCAACCACACTGTTTTATCCAACGGCTACCGATATAGTTTCTTCGGCGAAATGCAAAAGCATCATGCTGAGTGCTAGTTAGATCAAGTTGTTTGATAGCGGTGACCATCTCATCGGTTAAGCGCTCATCGGCATCGATACTCAAGATCCAATGATTGTCTGTATAATCTAAACCAACATTTTTCTGAAAACCATCACCGAGATAGCTTTGAATCACAACTTTTGCACCAGCTTGCTCTGCGAGGTCACGGGTGTTGTCCGTACTATTTGAATCAACGACAACGACTTCAGAGCATACTTGTTGAAGGGATTGAATACATTCAACGATGTTTTTTGATTCGTTGAGGGTAATAACCACGCCAGTAATCATAGTTCTGCCTTACTTAATTTTGTGCAAAAGTGGAGTGAGCTGAGATTGTACCATGTCTAGAGTAATTGCCTGCATAACATGTTCTCCCTTTACTCGGGTACTCCATGGAAGTTGTGCCGCAGGTTTACCTTGTTGTTGTTCAACGAAAGTTTCGTAGACGCTAACAACAGAATCAATGTTGTTATAAGGACCTGTACGTTTTGGATTGCTATGGCCATACAGGCCAACGACAGGGGTTCCTTGGGTCGTTGCTATATGAGCGGGTCCTGAATCAGGCGCAATCACCACGTCGGCCTGCTTCAGTACAGCGGTTAGTTGTTTCAAGGATGTTTTACCAATCAGATTAAGCGGCTTATTGTTGCAGAGATCGGTAATATCACTGCCTAAACGTACTTCTCTGTCTGCTGGGGAGCCACATAACGCCACTTGATAGCCTTGCTCGTGCAGCCAATCTGCAATCTCTGCGTATCGCTTTGTTAACCAGTTTCGTTCATCTTTGCTCGCTGCTGGGCTAATAACAACCGTTGGCTTATCGCCTAATAGTTGTTTAGCTACTGCAATGTCTTGCTGTGAAATGGGCAGGTTCCAAGTGGGTGCTGAACGAGGAACGCCAAGGTATTCAGTAAAGGCAAAAAAACTGTCTAATACATGTGCGGAAGTTGTGTCGGCAATTTTTTTGTTAGTGAATAACCATTGCGCTTCTTTAGCGCGTTTGAAATTAAAGCCGATCTTATATTGGGCTTTAATGCCGAGTGTTAATAAGCTGGCTCTCAGCGCCAACTGCATGTGAACTAATGCATCGAATCTGCGATCTTTCAGTTGAGACCAAACCGCTTGCATGCCTTTCAATCCTGATTTTTTGTCGAATACAATTATTTCAACATTGTCTAAGCCATCGAGGAGTTGCGCTTCTATTTTTCCAATTATCCATGTGATTTTGGTCTCTGGCCAGTGGCGTTGTACCGCTTGGATAGCAGCGACGGCATGGCAAGTATCGCCGATTGCAGACAGGCGCAAAAAACAGATGGACTTGGGAGGTGACGTAAACAGAGGCATAAAAGGTGCTCGCGCGTTTTAATTGGTTAGAATTATGCAGATAACGCTAAGAAATGTAAAATAGCCTCAGTATTGAAATTTATAAGGTTAGTAATGAACCCAGATCAAAATGGTAAGCCTGGAGCAACAGGGCTGACGCGTATTGTTAACGCCACAGGATATTCTATTCAAGGCCTCAAAGCTGCATTCAAACATGAAGCGGCGATTCGTCAAGAAATAACTCTTTTACTGGTTGCCATTATCGCTTTAGTTTGGCTTTCTCTACCTGTGGTGGAGACAGTCTTAATGCTTGCCAGTGTTGTGTTGGTCTTGATTATTGAACTGGTTAATTCCGCCATTGAAGCCATCGTCGATCGAGTTGGGACAGAAAGACACGAACTGAGTGGTCGTGCAAAAGATATTGGTTCTGCGGCAGTATTGGTGGCATTAACGTTAGCCGGCTTTACATGGAGTTACATCCTTTATCATCAATATATAGCCTAGTTTAGGTACAATCTCCGCGATACAGGTAAACCATGATCAAACGTTACCAATCCCAAAATCAGATTGTTTGGTATGACGAGCAATTATTGCTCGAACCACCTGAGCAAGTGTTTAATGTTGACTTTTGGCAGCAACAAAACTCGGTTATTGGCAGCGCGCAAGGGCGTGGGACGACTTGGTTTGTTCAGACTCAAGTACTACAAGCTGCCTTACGTCATTATCGCCGCGGCGGATTGTTTGGCAAATTGGTGTCAGACAGTTATTGGTTCTCGGGTTGGGAAAAAACGCGCAGTTATGCAGAGTTTCGACTGTTAACACAGCTCGCAGATGCTGGGGTAAACGTGCCGAAACCTATCGCAGCAAGAGTGATAAAGAAAGGCTTTACCTATCAAGCAGACTTGTTGAGTGAAAAGATTGCCAACGCCAAAGATTTGGTGGGCATATTGCAACACAAAGATCTGCAGCCTAAAAAGTATCAGGCTATTGGTGCTGAAATTGCGAAGATGCACAAGGCACATGTCAACCATACTGACTTAAATATTCATAATTTGTTGCTGGATAGCAGCGGAAAAATTTGGATCATTGATTTCGATAAATGTTACCAACAGCAGGGAACTGATTGGCAACAAAGCAATCTAGATAGATTGCTCCGTTCTTTTCGTAAAGAGCAAAAAAAACGAAACATTCATTGGAACGAAGATGATTTTGGTCACCTAATGGATGGCTATAATACAACGATTTAATTTGCTGCTCTTGGTGGCAATACTCACTATAACCGGGACATCTAATGCCTTTTAAACAAAGACTCCATGCCCACGGCTGGTTCATTCTTATCAATGCGCTAGTAGCCGTTGCGATTGCTTGCCGTTATTTTGCTTTTCTTCCTGAGTTCCCTTCAGATGCCTTAGGTATCACGTTTATTTTTGCTGGTACTTTAGGTCAAATGACTTTATTGGCCGGCATTATAGGCTTAGTAAGTTTGCCTGCGTTATTGCTGCCGAAAGCAAGTCGTAACATTATCCAAGCTTTGGTGGCTTCTATCGGCATTGCGGTCCTTTTTATTGATACCATTGTTTACGCTCAATATCGTTTTCACATAAATGCAGTTGTTTTAGAACTCGTTATGTCTGGCCAGGTGGTGAGCTTCCCGCTAGTTACTTGGGTGACGGTTATTGGTTCAGTAATTGCGTTGCTTGTTGGGCAATGGTGTTTGATTCGCTGGTTAGAAAACGATGCGCCTGTTCGCCAGTGGAAGTTGGGCCGAAAGTTCACCTACCTTACGATTGTTGCTTTGTTACTGACTAACGGCATTCATATTTGGGCAGCAGCTCATGCATATCAGCCAGTGACCATGGTGAAGCGTTATTTGCCTTTGTTTTATCCCGCGACAGCTAATAAATTCATGGAAAAACGTGGTTGGTTAGATAAAGAAGCGATTGCACAACAGAAAGCGATGCGTGTACCGCCAAAAAGTGATTTGAACTACCCGTTAAAGCCGGTTGAATTTGAGCCGGTAAAACCAGTCAACATTATGCTGATTACTGTCGACTCTTGGCGAGCAGACACTTTTAATGCTGACAACACCCCTTACATGTGGGAATACGCGAAAAACGGCGCGATTTTCCAAGATCATATCGCGACTGGTAATGCGACGAGAACGGGTATTTTCGGCTTATTCTACGGCTTGCCTGGTACATATTGGCATGGGTTTATCGCCAACCATCAATCGCCAGTATTGGTCGATCGTCTTCAGGAGTTGGATTACCAATTGGGTCTATTTGCGGCCGCGAGATTGACCAGCCCTGAATTCCATCAAACCGTGTTTGCTAATGTGCCAAATCTACGTGTTGGCTCAAAGGGACTAACGCCTTCACAGCGAGACCGTCACTTAACTGATGATTGGATTAGTTGGTTTGATAGCCGCGATACGTCGAAGCCAACGTTCTCGTTCTTATTCTATGATGCACCTCATGGCTACGATTTCCCTAAGAACTTTGAACCTAAATACGAGCCAATGATCCCGCGTGTGGATTACCTCAAGTTGGATAACAACAGCGATCAAGAGAAGTTCTTTAATCGCTATAAAACCTCTGTTCGCTACGTTGATACTCAAGCGAAGCGTGTTCTGGATAAGCTAAAGGCATCGGGTGAGCTAGAAAACACGCTGGTTATTATCACTGGTGACCATAGCCAAGAGATGAATGACAACAAGCAGAACTTCTGGGGACACAACGGGAACTTCTCGCGTGCTCAGACTCAGGTTCCATTTGTCATGTTTGGTCCAGGTGTGGACAAAGAGAAGCTTAATGCGGCAGTGACGTATACGACTTCTCATGAAGACTTAGCGCCTACGCTAATGAAGAACTACTTGGGCTCGAAGAATGACATCCAAGATTACTCCACTGGGGAAGATCTGTATGGTGATAACGTAAAACGTGCTTGGGTAATGACATCAAGCTACAGCGCTTACGGCATTCTATATGACGATACCATTATTGAAGTAAACGGTGCAGGTCAGTCTCAGATCCTTGATAGTACCTATCGACCAAAGAAAGGTGAGTCGATGAACTATCAATATGTTCAAGAAGCGCTAGAGAAGATTAGTCGTTTTAGGAAATAAAAGAAAAATGGCCGGTTTATCCGGCCATATTCAAATGAGTTTTAAGGTCTTATCAATACATCCTCGATGACGGAGCATAAATTTATCCGTTCGTTCTTGAATATCTTGAGTGTTGCTATCCCAGGCATTTAATACTTTGTTAGCCATTTCGAACTCAGAATTGCATATAGTCATGAGGTCTTCCGCTAGCAATTGTTCGCTGATTTCTTGAAAATTAAAATAACTCGGGCCATTGATAACCGGAACGCCTAGAGCAATCGGCTCTAGCATATTGTGTCCGCCTACTTTATCACCAAGTAAACTCCCGCCCATAAAGCAGACATCTGCAGCACTAAGCAGAGTGAGCATTTCTCCCATAGTATCCCCCAAGTAGATCTGGCTTTGTGGACTGACGTTGTCTTGAGTTCGGCGAGAAATATTAAAGTTTGCTTGTTTGCAAAGTTCATAGACTGAGTTGAAGCGCTCAGGGTGTCTAGGTACTAAGATAAGGAGAGCATCGGGCCGTCGTTGAATGATCTCCTTATGTGCAGCGAGCACTTTCTCATCTTCCCCTTTATGAGTGCTAGCCGCGATCCAGACTGCACGAGTACTACCTAGTTGATTGCGTAATTGTATCCCTGCAAACTTAGCTTCTGCAGGGATTGAAATATCAAACTTAACGGAGCCTGTTACTGAAATCTTATCTTTATCTACGCCAAGCTTTTCAAAACGATGGGCGTCGTCTTGATATTGGCAACAGATATGAGAGAGGTTTTTTGCAAGTATATCGAACAGAGGGCGGACTTTTTGATAGTTGCGATAAGATTTCTCAGATAAACGTGCGTTAAGGACGGTTATTGGGATGTTGTTGTAAGCAACGGTATGGAGCGTATTTGGCCATAACTCTGTTTCCATGATCAGCATTTTATTCGGTTTAACACTTTTCAAAAAACTGTGAACAGCGAAAGAAAAGTCGATGGGCATGTAGCGATGTTCTACCAAATCTGCGAGTTTCTCGACTTGCTCTGCCCCTGTACTAGTGGTCGTGGTTACCACAATAGGTTGACCTGGATCTTGGAGCTTTAATGCTTTGATGATAGGAGTAACGGCAATCACTTCACCTACTGAGACAGCGTGAATCCATATAGGTGAAGTTGGGTTTTGTAGTTTAGGAGTTATCCCAAAATGCTCTCTCCACCTCGGACCAAAAGAGGGTTTACCAGGCTTACGTTTGTAAAGTCCAAACAATAGGATTGGCGACACTAAGAAGAGAAGAACTGTATAAAGAAAACGAATCATTGTTTCACCGCAAATTCGTCAATATAAGCCTCGACGATTTTCTTACCATCAAACTTATCGAGAGTCTCTTGGACATAGTCATTAAATGATGTATCCCATTCATGGTGGAGAGCAAAATTGATTGCTTCACCTAAAGACTCAGGTGTTTCTTTTGCTAAAAATGGTTCTAATGCACCATTCATGATTTGGCGAACACCACCTCGGCTATCCGTGCTAACAACAGGGGTTCCGCAAGCTAGTGACTCGATTAGCACCATGCCTAATCCTTCATGCTTAGAACTGAGAACATAAAGATCGGCAGCTTTGTACCATGGAAATGGATTGGTTTGTTGACCTTTAAAGTGAACTCGCTCTGTGAGGCTAAGTCGCTTCACTTCAGCTTCAATCTTTATTTGATCACTACCTGCTCCTACTATCACCAAGTCTTGCTTTAGGTCATAGGTATTAATCGCGTAGTGATACGCTTTCACTAATAACGAAAAATTTTTCTGTGGAACTAACCGTCCAAGACCCAAGATGTAAGGCTTGTCGTGCAATTCTTCTTGAATGCATTCTGCCTGCTGTCGGATATTGATAAAGTCATTAGGATTATTGACCACAATTGCCTTCTTTGGCGTGATTTGGTGCGTTTCAACCATATCCTGAAAGCTATCTAATGCTCCTTGGGATACACAAGTGACGTTTCTGTGTTGGAAAAGTTTAGTGAAAACCCAACCAGACAGTCGGCCGTACATGTGCTTCTTTTGTACGTTTTCACACACATATACAAAGCGTTTATCTTGAATTGGCCAAAGTTGCTCAAACGTGCCCTGGCCACGAAATATAATTAAGTCAAAAGGTTGCCCGTTTTGCGTTTCGAGCTTTCTTAACTGCTTTTTAAAAGCCATAGATTCAGCGTATGCAAACCAAAGCGGAAAGGTTTTGCTGAATACAAGATTCAATACTTTGCAAACAACAAACCAAAGTGCACCAAGCCCAGTAGAGAAAACGGATTTTTTGAGATTAAACAGGTGTACTGGAAGACCGTTGTTTTTGGGTTCAATTTCTTTCTTGCGGTTTTTTAGGTAAATTAAATCTGTCTGGTGTCCAGCATCATGGAAAGCATCCGCAAGGTTAACAGCAACTCGTTCCATTCCGCCGATTTTCAGACAGTTAACAACGATAGCTACTCTCATTTAATGATCCTGCTGATTGAATGAGTGAGTTAAATAAAAAGTGTAGAAACCTGCGAACATAATGTTGTGTACATACACACCCATACTGCGACCGTTGAAAGTTTCAAAGCTATTAACAATAAACCAATACGTTGCAAAAATAAGAGAAAAGAGCAGGAATGGGGTCAACTCTGGGTTTATCTTTCTTTGCAGATAGAGAGAGCGTATTAGCCATCCATAGAGAGAGTAGACAAGGACTAACCCCAATATGCCATATGCAACTAAGGTTTCGATGTGATAATTGTGTAGATGTCCTATTAGCTCTTTAATTTCATCAGAAAACTTGTCGGATTGACGTATTACTTCTCCTATTGCGGTGTTGTCATTACCAATAATAGGGCTTTGTTTGATCCATGTTATCGCCTCAAACCAAGAGTGGATACGTAACCCTGTGTTATCCATAGGCAAATCTGAAATATTTCCAGATAACACCATTTCAACAGTAGAACTTTCTCTGTTGACGATTTTTTGGAATAGAGATGATTGCGTTAATCCCAAGCCAATCAGTAAAAGTAAGGAGTAACTAACAAAGATTTTTTTCTTGCTAACAGTCTGATTGACTGCTGCAAATAATATCGGTAAAAGGACAGAAACTACAGCTAGAGCTAGCCAGACTTGTCGTGATTGAGTCGCCATAGCGATAAAAGTAAAGAACACTATAGATGAAAAAATAGCTGTTAATGATAGCAGCCACTTCGAATTGGAGAACGTTTTAAATGGCCTTGCGCGCATAACGCACTGGTATGCAAAAAATACGGCTATCAAGAGGGATACACCCGCAAGCATTGTTGCAAATTGAGCGTTCTTAAGGCCATAGTCAACTCGCTTTCCTGTTAAAGCCAGTATAGTTTCGCTGACAAAATCAGCTTGAGTAAAGCATCCTAAAATGACTCCAGCTGCAAGCGCCCCCCATAAAAAATAGACATTTTCAACTTTGCCTTTTAGCCAATATGCTATGAAGAAAAAACTAAACAGCTTGGCCAGCCTGTCTATTTTAGGCCCTGAATCAGCAAATTCAGGTAGATAAACTGAGGAGTATGCCCAGCTGAGGCATTGCAGAAAAATCGCAGCAATCAATAGTTTGAACATAGGGTCTGAAAAAACTGATTTGCGATGGTAAATAAAAATAGGCAGGCTACCTGCGAATAGCAAAACTTGTGAGGTGCGAGTGAGCGCGTCATTCGATAAGAAAAACAGGCTGTAACAAAATACGCTAGCCAACATCGCGTATCCGTAATATCTGTGTTCGAAAATGTTCTTTAAGTTATTCATAGCTTTTCATTATGTTTATTAACCCGATTATAACCGTTGCTCTACAGGGTTTTAATCACATTGTTTGGTGCAAGCTCTTTCAAGCATTTCAAATGCCCTAATGGACATTCGCGCTTAAAACACGGACGGCACTCAATATCGGTACTTACGATATCCACTTTTTGTGCAAGCGGTGGTGTATATTTCGGTGACGTTGAACCATACACTCCTACCACATGACAGCCAACCGCGGCAGCAACATGCATTAGGCCCGAATCATTGCTGACAACGCTTTGACATGCTGCTAATAGGTCTACCGCTTCAATTAGCGATGTTTTTCCGGCTAAGTCAAAACAAGCGGTTTGCTGCTGTGAGGTTAACTGCTGCTTTATTGACGATGTGGTTTGTTGATCTTTTGCTGATCCAAACAACCAGACTTGATGGCCTCGATTAATCATTTCAGCGGCAACAGCAGCGTAGTGCTCAACTGGCCATTGCTTTGCAGGGCCAAACTCTGCACCAGGACATAAACCCACAACTGGTTTATCTTTGATTAGATTAAACTTTGTTAGTGTTGCCGTTTGTATGTCTTCATCGATCGACAAGCTTGGTTTTGGCTGTGCTTCAATACCACCTAGAGACTGCGAACCGACCATATCCTTTCTTGGATGCGCTAATGCGACGTATCGCTCCACCATGTACTGAAAGGCTTTTTTGTTTGGTCTTAGATCATTGAGTAGTCCGTAGCGCATTTCTCCTTTCCACCCCGTTCTAACCGGTACTTTGGCAAACCAAGGAATGAGTGCTGATTTGGCAGAGTTAGGCAGAATAAAAGCGTGAGTGTAATGCTCGTCAATAAGTGAGCGGCCAAGGCTTCTTCTTCCTGACCAGTTGAACTCACCATGACCAAATGGCATCTCAATGGCCTTGTTGACTTCGGGCATTCTTTCCAAGATTGGTTTACACCAACCCGGCGCGATAACATCAATGATGGCCTCAGGAGACTGCTGTTTCAGGGTAATGTAGAGTGATTGTGACATCACCATGTCGCCCACCCAGGATGGGCCTATAACTAGTATTTTCTTCACATTGCCTCTCTAAAGGAGATCTTATTGTTTATCACGCATTTCCCGGTAGAGGTTGCGACCATCTTGCTGGGTTCTGAGTAAGCGAAGTATCCACATGTATTGGCTTGGCTCTTTAGCAACGAAGTACTCGATTGCCTTATTCATTCCACGAGCATCTTCAGGGTCGGTGTCTTGCAATTCGAGCGGCGGCATAAACTCAATGGAGTATGTGCCCGTATCAGGGTCGATGGATGCAAATGTTGGGATTATCTTGGACTTGGATAGCTTCGCCAACTTTGTTAGCCCTGGCAAGGTCGCTTTAGTGGTTGCAAAGAAATCGACAAACTCACTTAAATCTGCACCGTGGTCTTGGTCTGGAAGGTAATACCCAAGATAACCGTCTTTGATCGACTTGATGAAAGGTTTGATTCCTCCAGAGCGCTCGTAAACACGTCCACCGTATTGCACGCGTTGACGATGCATCAACCAGTCACTCACAGGGTTTTTTTGCTTTTTCGCCATGGCTGAGACAGGTAAGCCTTTTGAAGCTAGCAATACGGCGGGGATATCAATTGCCCAAGAATGAGGTACCAAAAGGATAATGTTTTCATTTTGCTCAGTGCAGTCGGTTAAGTGGTGTTCGTTAACTAAGGTACACTGACTTTGAAGCCATTTCGGGGAGCGTAAAGTGAGTAAACCGAAGCGCATCATAAACACACCCGCGGTTAGAAGTGTTTCATAGACTAATTTTTCCCTCTTTTGCTCCGTTTTATCTGGGAAACAAAGAGAAAGGTTAACTCGAATGTTATGCACTGCACCTTTGCGTTTATTGACTAAACGAAAGGCGACTTGGTGCGCGATCCATTTATGTACTTTAACTGGCAGTAGGGATATTGGCAGAGAAACTAACACGCCTAGCCAAGTCCCCCAATATTTAGGCGCAAGAAAACCCCACTCAAAAGCGGGGTGGTATGCTTTCGGATCGAAATCGTTACGTGGTTTACTCACAATGCGTCGCTATTATTTGTTAATGATTGCCATGTACTCTGCAACACCTTGAGCTACTGGTTTGAAAGTATGGTTGCAGCCTGCAGCGCGAAGTTTGGTTAGATCAGCTTGAGTATATTCTTGGTAGGCGCCTTTGAGATGCTCTGGGAATGGAATAGTCTCCACTTCGCCTTTGCCATGATAAGCTATAACTGCTTTCGCGACTTCTTCAAAAGACTCCGCACTGCCAGTTCCTAGGTTGAAAATACCAGAAACACCATTTTGTAAGAACCATAGGTTTACTTCAGCAACATCGCCAACGTATACAAAGTCACGTTTGAACTGTTCGCTGCCCTCAAACAATTTTGGGTTTTCACCTACATTCATCTGATTGTTTAGATGAAACGCTACAGATGCCATCGAACCTTTATGCTGTTCACGTGGCCCGTAAACGTTGAAGTAGCGGAAGCCAGTAATTTGAGAAAGCGTTTCACCATGTTCTTCAGCATCTTGCCAGATTCGACGAACATAGTTGTCAAATTGCTGTTTAGAGTAGCCGTATACATTGAGTGCCCCTTCATATTCTTTTTCTTCAATGAAGGTATCTGTCTCACCATAAGTCGCAGCTGATGATGCATAAAGGAAAGGAATTTCACGTTCTAAGCAGTAGTGAAGCAGCTCTTTGGAGTACTCGTAGTTGTTGAGCATCATGTATTTGCCGTCCCACTCAGTCGTAGCTGAGCAAGCTCCTTCGTGGAAGATAGCGTCGATTGGACCAAAGTTTTCGCCCGACATGATTTGGACTAAAAAATCATCGCGATCCATGTAATCTGCGATGTCTAGATCAACAAGGTTTTGAAACTTTTTACCATTTTTCAAGTTGTCGACGACTAGGATGTCGTTAACGCCCTGTTCATTCAATGCTTTTACGATGTTGCTGCCAATCATGCCAGCGCCGCCAGTTACAATGATCACAAGATAGCCTCGTTAATTAATTTTTGAGCGAATATGCAGTATACCATGATCGCTAGTTAAGCTAACCAGAAGATGGCTAAACAAGCATAATTTGTCTAGAGGTCACTTTACTCGCCCTGTAAAGGAGACTTCTGTATAATGTGTAACAAAGAACATCAGTTGTTATATCGTTTAGCTTTTGGGATTAGCTTAGGCCCAAGGGCGGTAGCATACTTCATAATAGAAAAGTCACTTGGAACAATGATATGTGTCAAAACACATCTGGTTTCCATGTGCATCATAGAACGCACTTTGGCATGCTTTCTGTGCAACACCCCATTAAGTGACTTGCCAATATACATAACAATTTCATCTATTTAATAATAGATTCTGAGGCAAACGAATGATAGAAAATCATAAGATTAAGTTAGGCATAGTGGGCTTGGGTTACGTAGGCTTGCCGTTAGCTGTGGAGTTTGGTAAGAAATTTACCACCATTGGCTTTGATATCAATGAAGGGCGTATTGCAGAGTTATCGGCAGGTCACGATAGTACGCTGGAGTGCAGTGATGAAGAGTTGGCTTCTGCACCAATGTTGTCGTATTCGTCATGTTTGCAAGATTTAGAAAGCTGTAATGTTTATATTGTTACAGTGCCGACCCCAATTGATGAACATAAGCAGCCGGACCTTTCTCCATTGGTTAAGGCATCGGAGGCGTTGGGTAGTATTGTTTCTCGAGGTGATACGATTATCTATGAATCTACCGTTTATCCAGGTGCCACAGAAGAAGAGTGTATCCCAGTGGTGGAGAACATCTCTGGCTTAACATACAACCGAGATTTTTTCGCTGGTTACTCTCCTGAACGTATTAATCCAGGTGATAAGCAGCATCGAGTAACCAACATTCTTAAAGTAACTAGTGGATCTAACGCTGAAGTTGCAGAATTTGTAGATAGTCTATACCAATCCATCATTACAGCTGGGACGCATAAAGCATCTTCGATTCGCGTTGCTGAAGCTGCAAAGGTAATTGAAAATACGCAGCGTGATGTAAATATCGCGTTGATTAACGAACTTTCGATTATCTTTAATAAGCTAGGCATTGATACCCTAGAAGTGCTAGAAGCTGCTGGTACTAAATGGAATTTCTTACCATTCAGACCAGGGCTTGTAGGTGGTCACTGTATTGGTGTTGATCCTTACTACCTTACACATAAAGCCCAAGCTGTGGGATATCATCCTGAAATGATTCTTGCTGGACGTAGGCTGAACGATGGAATGGGAGAGTATGTCGTATCTCAACTTGTAAAAAAAATGCTCAAGAAGCGTATTCAAGTGGAAGGTTCGAATGTACTGGTTATGGGGTTAACTTTCAAAGAGAATTGCCCGGACCTTCGTAATACCAAAGTGATAGATATTGTTGAAGAACTCAAGGAATACAATATTAACGTGGATGTAATGGATCCTTGGTGTTCAAACGTTGAAGCCGAAGAAGAATACAATCTATCACTATGTAATGAAGAAAAGCCTGGTTTCTATGATGCTGTTATTATTGCCGTCTCACATGACGAGTTTAAGTCCATGGGCATTGACAAAATCAAAGCTTTAGGTAAAGAACAGCATGTGATTTATGATCTAAAATATGTGCTAGACAAAAATGACGTAGATATGCGCCTTTAATGCATTTGGACAAAGGAATTTAACGTGTCGAAATATGAACTCGTACTGAAACAGCTTCGAGAATCGCCTAAAACTTGGCTAGTGACTGGTGTCGCTGGTTTTATCGGCTCTAACCTTTTAGAAAAATTATTACTCAACAATCAGAAAGTTATTGGCTTGGATAATTTTGCAACGGGGCATAAAAGAAATTTAGATGAAGTTCAGAGCCTCGTTTCCGATGAGCAGTGGTCCAGGTTTCGCTTTATCGAGGGTGATATTCGGGATATCGAAATATGTCGTCGTGCTGTTTCGAATGTTGATTATGTGCTGCATCAAGCGGCGCTAGGCTCTGTTCCTCGCTCTATCGCTGACCCTCTAACAACCAATGCTGCGAATATTACGGGTTTCCTCAACATGCTCACTGCTGCGAAGGATGAAAAAGTAGCTAGTTTTACTTATGCCGCCAGCAGCTCTACTTATGGCGATCATCCAGCACTTCCTAAAGTAGAAGAGAATATTGGGAAACCTTTATCTCCTTATGCAGTCACCAAGTTTGTTAATGAAGTGTATGCTGACGTATATGCTAGGACTTATGGATTTAAGACCATCGGTCTTCGCTATTTCAATGTATTTGGTCGACGCCAAGATCCGAATGGGGCATACGCAGCGGTTATTCCGAAATGGACTTCATCCATGATTAAAGGTGAGCAGGTATTCATCAATGGCGATGGAGAAACAAGTAGAGATTTCTGTTTCATTGAGAACGTTCTTCAAATGAATATTCTAGCTGCAACTGCCGAAGAGCAGTATAGAAACGAAGTATATAACGTTGCTGTGGGTGATCGAACAACTTTAAATCAGCTGCATTCTAGAATTAAGAATGCACTGTCGGAAAATGGTGTTGTCGTCAGTTTGGAGCCTGTTTATCAAGATTTCCGAGCCGGTGATGTAAGGCACTCTCAGGCTGATATTAGTAAAGCTAAAGTGAATTTAGGTTACGAGCCTGAATTTGATATCAATGCTGGAATAGATAAAGCTATGCCTTGGTACAAATCTTTTCTTTCATAGTGTCGCGAGTCTTCACGATAAATTAATTAGCTTAGTCAAATTCAAGAGACGATCTAATGTTAAATAACAAAGTAGTATTAATTACTGGCGGCACTGGCTCGTTTGGTAAACAGTTTATTAAAACCATTCTAGAGCGTTACAGTCGCGTCAAGAAAATCATCATCTTCTCTCGAGATGAACTAAAGCAGTTTGAACTAAAACAGCAGTATCCGGAGAAAGACTTTCCTCAGTTGCGCTTTTTTATTGGAGATGTGCGTGATCAACAAAGAATGATCCAAGCTTGTGAAGGGGTTGATGTTGTTATTCATGCTGCTGCAATTAAGCAAGTTGATACCGCTGAGTACAACCCAACAGAATGCATTCGCACGAATGTTACTGGAGCAGAAAATGTTATCAGTGCCGCCCTTCAGTGTGGAGTTTCGGACGTTGTGGCGCTTTCAACTGATAAAGCTTGTGCTCCAATAAACTTGTACGGTGCCACTAAGCTCGCTTCTGATAAGTTGTTTACTGCAGCAAACAACATTAAAGGATCTAAAGATATTCGCTTTAGCGTGGTGCGCTATGGCAACGTTATGGGTTCGCGTGGTTCAGTTATTCCATTTTTTATGAAGAAAAAAGAAGATGGGGTTTTACCAATCACGCACGAAGAAATGACACGGTTTAACATTTCTTTGCAAGACGGCGTCAATATGGTTATGTACGCGCTTGAAAACCACTTAGGCGGGGAAATCTTTGTGCCGAAGATCCCTTCTTACAAAATCTTAGATATTGCTGCAGCAGTGGCTCCAGAATGCGAAACGACCGTTGTAGGTATTCGTCCAGGTGAGAAGTTACATGAAGAAATGATTACGGACACTGACTCTTTGAATACGATTGACTTGGGTAAGTATTACGCGATTCTTCCATCAGTATCGTTTACTTATACAGAGGCAGAATATCTTTCTCATCACAAGGCAGAGAAAGTTCCATTTGGCTTCAAATACAACTCTGGCACCAACACAGAGTGGGAAACAGTCGATACATTACGCGAGCTCATCAAGCAACACGTCGATCCAAGTTTTACGGTTTGATTTAATATGATTCCATACGGCAAGCAAGAGATCACCCAAGAGGACATCGACAGTGTTGTCGATGTTCTTCGTTCTGACTTTTTAACTCAGGGGCCTCAAGTTCCACTATTTGAACAGTCACTCATCGAACATACCAATGCTAAATATGCACTGGCAGTGAATAGTGCGACATCTGCGTTGCATATTGCTTGCTTAGCCTTAGGTCTAGGTGAAGGCGACTATCTTTGGACGTCACCCATTACATTTGTCGCATCTGCAAATTGTGGTCTATATTGTGGAGCTAAAGTAGATTTTGTTGATATCGACGAAACTACTTACAACATGTGCCCGATAAAGCTTGAGCAAAAACTTATTGCTGCAAAAGCAGTCGGCAAGCTGCCGAAAATTGTTGTACCTGTGCACCTGTGTGGGCAGCCTTGCGATATGAAGGCAATTGCAAAGTTAGCAGATGAGTATGGTTTTCACATCATCGAGGATGCGTCTCATGCGATAGGGGGACGTTATTTCGATGAACCGATAGGCAACTGTCGATATTCGGATATTACAGTATTCAGCTTTCATCCTGTGAAAATTGTCACTACTGCGGAAGGTGGGGCCGCTCTAACTAATTCTTCCACACTTGCAGAAAAAATGTCTCTCTTTAGGAGTCATGGTGTGACACGAGATGAACGGTTGATACAAGGTGAGTCTCACGGTAGTTGGTATTATCAGCAGGTGGAGTTAGGGTTCAATTATCGTATGACAGAACTGCAGGCGGCGCTTGGTGTGAGCCAGATGAAGCGCGTTGAAAAATTTGTTTCCGCTCGTCATTCTATTGCAGTGAGATACAATGAGCTTCTTGCGGACTTACCTTTGACTTTGCCATTTCAGCTCGAAAATACGTACTCTGGTTTGCATCTATATGTTGTACGTCTTCAGCTAAACAAACTATCTATTTCTCATAGCGATGTTTTTGAACAGCTGCGTGAGCGAGGTATTGGAGTTAACCTTCACTATATTCCTGTGCATACGCAACCTTATTATCAAAACATGGGATTTCAGATTGGTGATTTTCCTGCTGCCGAAGCATACTATGAAGAAGCTATTTCTCTCCCTATGTTCCATGTTATGACTCGACTTCAGCAAGACGAAGTGGTGAGTAGTTTAAAAGCTATTCTGGATGAGGGTCAAAAGTGAAAATTGCTCTAGGTACTGCCCAATTTGGTTTGGATTACGGTATCACTAATGCTGGAGGACAAGTGGCCTTTGATGTCGTTGGCGACTTGTTGAGTATGTCTGCCGAAGAAGGAATTCATTTCCTTGATACGGCTATAGCATACGGGGAAAGTGAAAAGGTTTTAGGTAAGTTTGACTTGTCTAAATTTGATGTGGTTTCAAAGGTTCCGTCCTTAAAAAAGGGCGAAACGAGAACTATATCAGAGCTAGCTCACGAGTCTTTAGAAAACTTGGGTATTGAAAAGTTGTATGGCTTATTGATGCACGATGAGAATGACGTGCATCATGAACATCTGGACTCTCTACATGAGCTAAAACAGCAAGGTATTACTGATAAAATTGGTGCTTCTTTTTATTCGCCTGAAAAAGCGATACTTGCGATCGAAACTGGAATGATGGATTTAATTCAGATACCTGCAAACCAGTTAGACTCTCGCTTTGAAGACGCAGGCGTTTATCAGATAGCTCAACGGTATGGTGTAGAAGTACATGTCCGTTCTATATTTCTTCAAGGCATTCTCGCTGTTGACGATTCCCAACGCCCCGAGCGCTTTAAAAATCATCCAGATTTAGTGCGCTTCGATGACAGCGCTATAGAGGTAGGGTTGTCGCCACTAGAGTTAGCTTTAGACTATGTATCAAAAAAAGCTTTTGTTGATCAGGGTGTTATAGGGTGTACGAGTTGTTCCCAATTGGAGCAGATAATTTCTGCTTACCGTCAAACAGAAAAGTTAGTTACTGACTCACTTCCGCTATTAGCATCTGATGATGATGTCTTATTAAATCCTTCTAGGTGGTAACTATATATGTCCATAGTTGCAATATTGCAGGCCAGAGCGTCTTCTAGTCGTTTACCAAATAAAGTTCTAAAGCCGATTCTGGGTATACCAATGCTTCAACATCAGATTGAGCGAGTAAGCCGCAGCAAACTTATCGATCAGTTAGTCGTGGCGACGTCAGTTGAGCCGTCAGATGATGAATTGGCGGCTCTGTTAGGCCGTCTCGGTGTTCGTGTCTATCGGGGGAGTTTAGATGATGTGCTGGATCGATTTTATCACGCAGCATTAGGCCTAAAACCATCACATGTTGTGAGATTGACGGGGGATTGTCCTTTGATGGATCCTGAGGTGATCGATGATGTTATTGCTCATCACTTAAACACATCGGCAGACTATACGTCCAATGTTTCTCCACCTAGTTTTCCCGATGGTTTAGACGTCGAGGTTATGACACTCTCCACGCTTGAGAGAGCTTGGAACTGTGCAAACTTGGCTTCTGACCGAGAGCATGTAACGTCGTATATTCGCAAAGAAACGTCAGGATTTTTGGTGCAAAATATAGAGAACAAACAAGACTTGTCAGCGTTGAGATGGACCGTTGACGAGTTGGCGGATTTCGATTTTGTTTCTGAAGTCTATGCTCACCTCTACCAAGACAATCCAGAATTTAGCATGCTGGATATCTTGAACTTGCTCGTTGCTAAGCCAGAACTTGGTGCTATTAATCAAGGTTACATGCGCAACGAAGGATATTTTAAGTCTTTGTTAAAAGATAATCATTGAGAATAAAAATATGTCAGAACGCTACGTCAATTCTGAGAAGCTATTAGAGAGAGCGGTTAAAGCTATTCCGCTAGGATCACAAACATTTTCTAAAAGTGTTACTCAGTTTCCTCATGGTGTCTCTCCGTACTTTGCTCAAAATGCAAAAGGAGCAGAACTCTGGGATGTGGATGGCAACCATTATGTGGATTTCATTAACGGCTTATTAAGTGTATCAATTGGTTATGCTGATTACGAAGTTAATAGAGCTGTGAAAGAGCAAATCGATAAAGGTGTTACATTCTCTTTGTCGCATGAGCTAGAAGTTGAAGTCGCTGAGAAGTTGATCAAGCTTGTACCTTGTGCCGAAATGGTACGATTCGGTAAAAATGGTACAGATAGCACATCCGCAGCCATTCGCCTTGCTCGAGCTTATACCAAAAGAGATATGGTCTTAGTCTGTGGATACCATGGTTGGCAAGATTGGTATATTGGCTCAACAACCAGAAACTTAGGTGTTCCGGAGATAACGCAGTCATTAACAAAAGTATTCAAGTACAATGACGTAGATTCCTTTGATGAACTGGTTAAGCAATTTAAGGGACAAATTGCTGCCGTTATTATGGAGCCAATGAATATTGAATATCCGCAACAAGGTTTTTTAGAGCATATACGTGAGGTTACTGCTGAGGAAGACATTGTTTTAGTTTTTGATGAAACAATCACTGGTTGTAGGTTTTCAAAAGGCGGAGCGCAAGAGTTATTTGATGTTACTCCAGACTTAGCGACGTTTGGGAAAGGAATTGGTAATGGATTCCCATTGTCTGCCGTTATGGGCAAACAAAAAATCATGCAATTGATGGAAGACATTTTTTATTCGGGAACATTTGCAGGCGAAACGTCCTCACTTGCGGCTGCAAGTGTTGTATTGGACAAAGTGATTGATGATGATGTGTGCGGGCATTTAGAGCGTTTGGGTACAGAACTTAAAGATCAGCTCAATAAACTTATAGTACGCTATAACTTGGCTGATGTCGTAGATTGTGTTGGTCATCCGTCTTGGTCATTCATTGTATTTAAAGGTGTCGATAATATTACTCCGTTTGAAATGAAAACACTTTACATGCAAGAGATGTTTAAAAGTGGCATATTGACGTTAGGTACACACAATCTCAGCTTCTCGCATAACACTGTCCATATTGCGCAATTACTAAAGAGTTATGAGCAATTTTTTGAGCTGCTTAAAGAGTGTATCGCTAAGCAGACGGTTGAAAATGTGCTTGACTGTGAAGTGCTTGTACCTCTGTTTAAAGTTCGATGAACGTTGTAATACGAGCTGACTCCTCCGAACATATTGGGAGTGGGCACATTATGCGTTGTCTTGTTCTTGCTCGCGAGCTTCGCGAGCAAGGAATGTGCGTTAAATTTGCGTGCCTCCCTCTCTGTGGAAATCTAATTCATTACATTGAAAGTGAGGGGTTTGCAGTCGTAAAACTGACAGCACCCAATAGCATCATTACTCCAAAATCAGATAAAGACTATTTAGGCTGGTTGCAAAGGACCCCAGAGGAAGACGCGCGGGATTTTCTGAATAAAATTGATTCAGCTAATTTAGTGGTGACAGATCACTATGCGATTCAAAGAGAATGGCAAAGTTTGGTTAAGCGAAAGCTAAGCTGCCCTATTTTTGCTATTGATGATTTACTCAGAGAGCATGATGCAGACCTTCTTTTAGATCAAACTCTGGGGAGAAAACCATCAGATTACCCTGCGGTACATAGAGTGTTGGCTGGTACCGAGTTTGCTTTGTTAGCGCCTTATTTCAAGGTCGCTCGTCAAGCTGCGTATTCTCGTCGTCGGGCTGATGGTAGAACTCGTATACTCGTTTCGATGGGAGGAGTGGATAACCCCAATGCAACCCTTCATGTTCTGGAGGTGATTGCAAAACGAGATGATTTTGAAATTTTAGTGCTTCTTTCTCCAAGGGCTCCGCACTACAGTTCTGTAAAAAGCTTTTGTGCTCAACATAGTTCGATTAGCCATTTGGATTTCGTTACGAATATGGCAGAACTTATGTTGCGATACGATATTGCTATAGGAGCGCCAGGAACAACGACTTGGGAAAGAGCAGCGCTAGGATTACCAAGTGTGTTAGTACCTCTAGCTGATAATCAGAGTGAAATTGCCAATCAACTGGCGAAGAGTCACGCCGCGATTTGTGTGAGTATAGACGCGCTAGTCAATGACTTGCTTGATAGTATTGACTGTTTGAATAACGACTGGCAGAGCTACGTCGCGCGAAACCTGAATCTGTGCGATGGCTTAGGTGTGTATCGTGTGACCAGTCAAGTAATGCAGTTGCTAAAACCTGATAAAAGCAGTGTTTTCCTACGACGAGCAACGAAAGAAGATGTCAATCAAGTCTATACTTGGCAGTGCCACCCAAATACTAGAAAATATGCGCTGAATAAGAGTGTCCCCACATATGCAGAGCACTGTGATTGGATAAACCGCAAGCTGCAAAGTGTCGTTGATTACTTCTATTTGATTGTCGATGACAAGCAAAGAGACGTTGGTGTTGTTCGATTGGATCTACAGGACTCTGGCCATTATCTAGTATCTATTTTTGTCGATCCTAAATTTTATGGGCACGGTATAGCGCTGACAGCTTTAAAGCAGGTGGATTTTATCCATGGATACATGTGTATAGAGGCTACAGTCTTAGAAGAAAATGTCGCATCTCATAGGTTGTTCAATAAAGCTGGGTATACCAAGCTTAATTCTGAGAAATATGTCCGATTACCTCTAGAGCAATAAAAATGAAACCATTTATAGAAATTGATGGCCGAAAAATTGGCCCAGATTATCCCCCTTATATCATTGCAGAGCTGTCTGCAAATCATAACGGTGATATTAACCGTGCATTTCAGATTATGGAAGAGGCGAAGCGAGCAGGTGCTGATGCAATAAAGTTGCAAACCTATACTCATGAAACCATTACTATAGACTGCGATTCAGATGAATTTCAAATACATGGTGGTCTATGGGATGGCCAAACTCTGTATGAGTTGTATAAAGGTGCGCATATGCCGTGGGAGTGGCACAAACCTTTATTTGAGAAGGCTGCCGAGCTAGGTATTACAATATTCAGTTCTCCGTTTGATTTTTCTGCTGTTGATTTGTTAGAAGAGCTTAATGCTCCCGCTTATAAGATAGCGTCTTTCGAAGTTATCGATCTACCACTCATAAAGCGAGTGGCGCAAACGGGTAAACCAATGATTATTTCCACCGGAATGGCTGATGAACGAGAAATTGCTGAGGCTATTCAGGTTGCAAAGGATAATGGTTGTACGGAGTTAGTGGTTTTGCATTGTGTGAGTGGCTATCCTGCCCCCGCAGAACAATATAACCTCCGTACGATTGCGGATATCGCTGAGCGTTTTGATGTGTTATCGGGACTGTCAGATCACACTATTGATAATGCAACCGCTGTGACATCAGTTGCTCTTGGAGCGTGTTTGATTGAAAAACACGTGACAATGGATCGTAACGGTGGTGGGGCAGATGACAGCTTTTCACTTGAGCCAGCAGAGCTAAAAGCATTGTGTCAAGACACTAAAACAGCTTGGTATGCTTTGGGGCACGTAAACTATGAAAGGACGGAAGCAGAAAAGGGTAACGTGAAATTCCGTCGTTCACTGTACGCAGTTCAAGATATCGCGGTTGGTGAAACCTTCACAAAAGAGAATTTTCGTAGTATCAGGCCAGGGTTTGGTCTGAAACCCAAGTATTATGAACAAGTCCTTGGCAGTCGTGCTAAGAAAGCAATTTGTCGAGGTCAGCCTCTGTCGAAAGAACATGTAGATGTGAAATAAATCTACAATGTTTTGCTGGACTAATTAGTGTGTTGAATTGCTTGGCGGCGCTATGGTTCAGTAGGTAATAAAAGAATATAAGTACGAGTAAATCATGAAAGAAATAATCCTAGAAAAGTTTAACGAAGCGTTAGAACAGACTGATGTAGAAATCCGATACGACGATATTAAAGATGAACAGGTACTGCTGGAAAGTGGCTTAGATTCTCTGGGTTTCGCAATTTTAGTTGCGTTACTAGAAGAAGAGCTAGACTTTGACCCTTTCCAAGAAATGACAGAAGCTGTATATCCGACAACATTTGGTGAATTCGTTGCTATCTATGAAAACCGTCAAGGCTGATAGTCTCCTATCTAGAATAGCGGACGTACCCAACGAAAGGGTTTTACTGAGCTTAGATAATGTTTGTGTTACTTATGGTGAAGTGAAAGAACTAGCTTCAACTTTCGCTCAAGAGTATCGCAAACTTATAGGTAAGCATTGTGCTTTAGTGTCTGATGATAGGGCCTCTTTGGCGCTATTTCTTCCGGCTATCGATAATCTAAGCGCTTCGACATTATTACTTCCAAACGATTTGAAGGCTGCTCCAGAATCCTTTTATAGAAGTGCGGGAGTTGAGTATGTCATTCATGTTGGCGAAAGAAGCGTTCAATCTGTAGAAGAGTGTTCGTTCAAAGGCACAGAGCAGGATGCGGTCAATGTTGATGGAGAATTTATTCTCGCAACCTCAGGAACAACAGGTACGCCTAAATTGGTTACCTACTCACTTAATTCTTTGACTGCAACAGCAGTGAAGAATATCGAGCGAGGCGGTGAATTTATTTGGGGATTGACGTACGATATTAATCGTTTCGCTGGTCTTCAGGTTTACCTTCAGGCTATCCTTTCAGGATCAACGGTCGTGATTTCTTCTAGCTGCAACTCAGTAAATGCTTTAGTGAGTTGTTATATCAACAGTAAGGTTAATAGTTTATCAGCGACTCCGTCATTCTGGCGTAAATTACTGATGCATAAAAGGCATACTGACATACCTCTCAAAAGAATTACCCTCGGGGGAGAAATTAGCCATCAAAGTGTTTTGAATGCACTCGGCACAAGCTTCCCTTCTGCGAGAATTGTTCATATCTACGCTTCGACAGAAGCAGGTGTGGGATTCGCAGTGAAGGACATGCAAGAGGGCTTCCCGGTCTCTTTACTGAACTCTGATTCAATCTCTGGTTTAGGGTTAAAAGTTGTTGACGGCATGTTATGGGTCAAGAGCAATAATGGCTGTAGAAAATTTCTAAATTCATCTATTGAAACTGATGTCGATGGCTTCATTAGCACGGGCGATTTAGTTAAGGTTGACGGTGATAGAGTCTATTTCTTAGGGCGAGATAGCGGCTCGATAAATGTAGGTGGCAATAAAGTCATGCCAGAGAAAGTAGAGGCGATTTTAGAAGACTGCACTTTGGTATCTATCGCGAAAATCTCCGCTAAAAAAAGCTCTATCATGGGATCGATAATCTCAGCAGAAGTTGTGTTGAGCGAGCTTGAAGGTAGCTTTACAAAGGCTGAAGCAAAGAAACAGATAGTCGCTCACTGTAAAGCACTTTTGCATTCTTTTGAAGTACCAGCGTTGATTAAGTTTGTCGATGAAATTGAAACCAATGCAACAGGCAAAAAGAACAGGAAAATTTAATGCAAAATGTAATTGTAACAGGTTGCGGGAAAGGCTTAGGTTTAGAAATTTCCAAGCAATTGCTTGATGCAGGCTACAATCTCATAGGTGTCAGTCGTAGCACAAGTCCAGAGTTCGAAAAATTGCAGGAGGAATTCCCTACGTTTGCCCATTTTTACAAGTTTGACTTGTCCGATACCTCGGAAATATCCGCTTTGGTCAAGAGCATAACGTCGACGCATGGAAGAGTGTATGGGCTGGTCAACAATGCTGCTGTTGGTAATGACGGGGTTCTTGCTACTATGCATGAAAAGGATATTGCGACGCTTTTAAAAGTGAATATAGAGTCGCCGATCATACTGACCAAGTACGTGTCGCGTTCTATGCTCCTAAACAAAAAAGGCCGAGTGATTAACGTGGGTTCTATTATCGGCTCTACAGGTTTTAGTGGTTTAAGTGTTTATGGTGCAACTAAAGCCGCAATGGGGGGCTTCACCAAATCTCTTGCTAGAGAATTAGGCAAAGGGCAAATTACGGTCAATACTCTAGCTCCTGGTTATATGGAAACTAATATGACAAAAGAGTTGGTTGATGAAAAACTAGATAAGATTAAGCGCCGTAGTTGTTTAGGACGACTTGCTCACGTTTCAGATGCGGCGAGTATGGTGACGTTTTTAATGTCAGAGAGCGCAGCAGGAATCACTGGTTCTACCTTTACGGTTGATGCCGGCAGTACCGCTTAGGAACCAATATGTACGCAGAGAAACAGAAACAACTTGTGCGCGAGTTAGAAAGTGTTGCGGCAACTAAGCTGTTTGTTCACTCCGACTCGTTCAAAACGCTACCGTTGATTAAAATATCGACCAAGAAGAGAGATATCCTTTCACAACACATTCAACTATTACAAAAGTTAGTTGATGACGATGGATTAATACTTCCTGCGTTTAGTTATCAATTCCCTCGTAGTAGAAGTTATGATCTACAAGCGACTCCTTCGGAAGTCGGGCATATTTCAGAGTTTTTCAGAACAGAGGTGGCAAGTTGGCGAACGATTGATCCTATGTTTTCGGTGTGTGGAACAGGTTCAGCGCCAGATTGTGAGCAGGCAGCAAATGTATCTTCTTTTGATGATAGCTCTTTTTTTTCGACGTTGGTGGCAGATGATGCCCACATCTTGTTTTATGGTGCGAATATACGCTCTGCTACGATTCTTCATCATGCAGAATTTTTAGCTAAGGTTTCCTACCGTTATTGGAAACGCTTTGATGGACACTTGATTGCCGAGGGAGATGTATCTCCTCTTGCTTTATCCTCCCACTTTAGACCTATGGGCAAGTATTTAGACTACCATTGGGAAAAAATCGAAGCGGATCTCTCGAACGCTGGTTTGCTCAAACAATATGGTACTAACGTTTCGGGAATCAATGCGAAAGATTTGGTTGATTTTTGGTGTCATAAAATGTCGAAAGATCATTTATACCTGTTGGATGATGAAAGTCGAGAATGGGTTGAACCAACGTTAGAGCGCCTGGGTAGAGCGTTTACCAAAGAAGATTTTGAGTAATCAACCGATTACCCCTACCGAGAATGCACTTCTAATAGCGAATATCAATACGACCACTTGCTGAATGGCTGGAGCAAAAAATGAACAAAACTGCGAACTCTATGCATACATTGGCTAGAGAACTCTTTCCCATTTGTCGGAGCCTTACTGGCGATGGAGTCAGACAGACTCTGGATATAATCCGACGTGAGTTAGGTGAGCTTTCTGTGTATGAAGTGCCGACGGGGACTCAGTGTTTTGATTGGACCATCCCTAGAGAGTGGAATATCAAAGATGCATATATTGTTGACCCTGAAGGAAATAAAATCTGTCAATTTTCAGAATCTAATTTGCATGTTGTTGGTTATTCTTTACCTGTAAGCAAAACACTAACACTTGAAGAGTTGCAAGAGCATCTTCATTCTCTTCCGGAACAGCCAGATGCAATTCCGTATGTAACCTCCTATTACAGTGATTATTGGGGTTTTTGTTTAACAGAAATGCAACGAAAAAACCTCAAACAAGGCACTTATCAAGTGTTTATCGATAGTGAGCTAAAAGAAGGATCTTTGACTTACGGGGAACTGATTATTCCTGGAGAGACTGAAAAAGAAGTCTTTTTATCAACTTATGTTTGTCACCCATCGATGGCAAACAATGAGCTGTCGGGGCCCGTTGTCACGACTTCTTTGGCCAAATGGTTGTTAGCCCAAAAACAGCGGCGTTATACCTATCGAATTGTCTTTATTCCAGAAACGATTGGGTCTATCACTTATTTAAGCCGTAATTTACCGAGCATGAAAAAGAATATAGTTGCAGGTTTTAATATTACTTGTATTGGTGATGATCGCGATTATTCATATTTGCCTTCAAGAGCTGAGGAAACGTTAGCCGACAAAGCAGCGCTACACAGCCTGAATCATATGGTTGATAGCTACAGTACTTACAGCTTCTTAGATAGAGGCAGTGATGAACGACAGTACTGCTATCCAGGGGTGGATTTGCCAGTATGTTCTATCATGAGAACCAAATATGGAATCTATCCTGAATACCATACTTCATTAGACGACCTCAACCTTGTTACACCATCAGGTCTATATGGCGGTTACAGTGTTCTAAAAAATGCTATTGGTATTGTTGAAGCAAACAGGGTGCTAAAGTGTAAAAACCTTTGTGAGCCACAGTTAGGTAAGCGTGGGCTCTACCCCAATATCAGTGAAAAAGGCTCTGCAATGAGTGTTGAACTCATGATGAATGTTTTGACCTACTTAGACGGAACAATAGATTTACTTGATCTCGCCGACAAGCTTTCTGTTGATTTTTGGGAAGTGAAAAAAATAACCGATAAACTATTTGACGCCGATCTATTGGAAGAGTCCAACTAAATAGCGGAAAGGCAATATACATTGAAAAACATTGTTCTTAACTCAGATGAAATGAGCCCATACACTAGTAAAGGTATCGTTCCAAGTATTTATCGCGGTAATGGAGGTGAGTGGCATCATGTTCTAGACTCAGCGTTAACACCTTCTCCGCATTATAACTGGAGTAATATCGTTTATCAGAATGCATACTTTACAGCAGAGCTTGAGTATAAAAACTTGCCTATAATCTTTCATGCTAAAGGTAAGCCCATAGCTGTGTTTCCAATTGCTGTAATGCTTCAAAATCAAGTTAGTAAGATAGTGTCAAACGGTGGACCTATTTATCAGCCGATGATAGTAAAAGGTGCGTCTGAGCGCGAAGAAAAAACGATCATTGATATTTGCGAACGTATACTACAAGACTTATCAATAAGCTTAGATCTTTCGGCAAACGAATATCAAATAACCACTACGTCGAAAGGGGTGTCAACATGGGGGGCTGGCCTAATTCAGAGTGGTAAGGTCGTTCGAGTTGGGCAGCAGCTAGATGTTGACCTTAGTATGCCGCTTGAAGAAATAAAAAGCACGTTTAGAAAAAGCTATAAACCTTTGATCAATAAAGGTCTTAAAAAGTGGCAGGTAGATGTAATCGAAGCAGGAAATCCAGCACCATTTTGGGAGTATAAACAGTTGCATGTTGCCGTTGCTGGTCGAGAGACGCGTTGTGTAGAGTCCTGGCAAGCGCAGCTGGATATGTTGAATAGAGAAGATGCATTTTTGGTGACACTCAGAGATGATAGTCATGAGCTTGTAGGAGCGGGCTTGTTTGTATACAACACTCAATGTGCTTTATACGGTAGTGCTGCTTATCGTCGTGACTTGTTTGCTGAACCATTGGGCCATGTTGTTCAGTACAAGGCGTTAGAGGTGATGCTTTCCAAAGGCTTAAAACGCTATGAAATTGGTTTTGGTTTTTCTGAGTATTATGGAGCAACGCCTAAAGAGTGCTCTATTACGAAGTTCAAATCAGGCTTTTGCAATGAGGTTGGTGTTATCATGCACATCGAAAAAGAAGTGGGCACAGAGGACTAAATGAAAGTTGTACTACATGGTTTCGGCACCTTTCCTGTTTTCTTCTACCACTTAATCCAATATAGCAAACAATGTAACGTCGATATTGAGTGGAGTATTTTGCTGAGTACTCCCCATTTTCAAGATATCTTTGAGGAGTTGATTGGTGCTAACAACGTTAGAGTGCTAGATACTCGAATATCTGAAGCCAATAAACAGTGTATTGTCATTGACGATGTTTTGTATCCGGAAAAGCTATTTGAAGATATTGCGGCGGAGAAACGACCTACGCTAAACGCTTCCGCCAGCGATCTTGAGAACAAAGCCAAGTGGATGTTTCATCAAGCGCAGGCTTTTATGCGTGAAATGGAAGCTGATGTCGCACTTGTTTCTCAGGTTGAGGGTATGGACGGTAAAACATTCATTCGATCAGCCCAAAGTTTAGGTATTGAAACCGCGGTCCCAACAGGGCTGAGAAACGTTGGTGGAATTTACTTTTCTCCAGATGAGTTTGAAAGCTTTCCTAGCTATGCCAATGATGGAGCTGAGTCGTGGCGCTTTCAAGCTGCAGAATTCATCAAGCAGTTTAATCAAAAGCCAACACCGGCTTGGAGTGTAAGTTGTGAACCAGGTGAAGCGACACTTGATACACTGCGTAAGCCTTTAGTAAAACGCATCATGAATTTTATGAAGTATGCGTTATCAGATGGATCAAATTTTAAACTTGATAAGGTTCGAGCTGCATTTTTGAATAACATGCCGATGCTCCGAAATACTATCTGGCGCTTAAACACTCAACACAATAGTCGATTGTGTAATATAAACACAGCTCATGACTTGCCCAAAAAGTTTATTTTCTTTCCTCTTCAGTACACACCGGAGTCGTCAATAAACACACCGGCGGCATACTTTCTTGATCAGATGCGAGCAGTGGATGCGATTCGTTTTAATATGCCATCCGATTACACGCTTGTTGTTAAAGAACACCCTGCATGTATTGAAACGCGTGGAGGAGGGTTGCTGAACAAGCTTCTGAAAACGCCAGGAGTCAGAGTCGCAAAGTATGATTTAAATACGGCGGAAATCTGTGCTCAGGCCGATCTGGTAGTGTCGGTTACCGGCACTGTTGTCATGGAGGCTTTCATCTTAGGCAGGCCTTCCATGGCACTAGGTAAGGCTTTACCTTCTGAAGTGATTGGAGGTGTAACAGGGATATCTGAAATAGCTCAGAAGTTATCGCTGTTATTGTTGTCGGAGTACTCAATCAGCGAAGAGGAAAAGGTCAGCTCACTGTCTAGAGTCTTCAATATTCAGACAAAAGCAGTGTTTACTGGACCAGGGATACCCGGTGAACCAGCGCTGAAACAGTCAAATATTGAACGATTTTATGAAGGCTTTGTAGAGCATTGTAGAAGACGGGGAATCAACAGTGGTCGCTAAGAGCAGTTTCTTGCGCTCCCTGTTTACTGTCTCAGGCGTTTCGATAATTGTTTTGATTGTTGGGTTTATTCGTCAAATAATCATTGCAAGGCAGTTTGGTACCTCGCAAGAGATGGATATCTACTATATTGCTTATGCAATAACGACAATCTTGGTTGTGACACCAGGGGCACTCTTTGAGCATGTGGCCGTACCCAAGCTTAAGCAACATATGGAAGAGCACGGCATGGAAAAGTTTTACGACTATGCCATTGGTGTGCTTGTCCTTTCGGTGATTACGTCTGCAGTATTAGTATCACTGTATGCCTTGTTATCCCCGTTACTTGCAACGGTAATGACTTCCGGTTTTACTGAAGAGCAAACAAAAGCATTGAGTATATTTGTCTATTGGTTCGTGCCTTGGTTGCTGGTTTATCCTGTTTTTAACGCACTGACTAGCGTTCTGAAAAGCATGGAGAAATTTCTTGTCTCTACATTTGCTGAAGTCGTATATATGTTGTCTTCGCTTGTAGTGATTTACCTTTTTGCATCGAAGAATGTTGAAATTATTCCGCTATCTCAGTTTGTAGGTCACTCTCTGGCTATTGCATTTCTATTGATGGTTTTCATTAAGTCGTCCAAGAGGTTAAGTCTTCGATCATTTAAACTGTCGGAGTATAAGCAAGTTATTAAGAATGCATTGCTGTTGCTGACGTCGCACCCTATTAAAACTACGAGCAGTGTGATTGAACGAAACTTTCAATCCAACTTGCCCGTTGGTGGTATTTCTGCACTTGGGTATGCTAGCCAACTCACAAGCTCAATATCCGCGGTACTAAACTTCAAGCAAATCTATGTTGTTCCCTTATCCAAGGTTGAAGGGCGAGAAGAAAAGTTCCATAGATTGCTAGTAGGGCTATTTTATCTAACGATACCAATCGCAATTGTTAACTATGTGCTGGCTAAGGATGTTATTACCTTTGTCTACGGGGGAGGGAGCTTCGATGCTGACAGTATCTCTCAAACAAGTATTGCCTATGCGGTGCTATCATTCTCAATTATTTCTTCTGCGGTGAATGTTCCCGTATTGAGGATGTATCAGATTGTCGATATCGTCCACAAAACAATCTTGATTAGTGTTCTTTCTATAGCTTCTATTGCGCTTCAACTGTTCGTATTCGTGATCTATTTGGATTTAGGTCTGTTTGGCTATGCGTTGGCAATTACAACCAACTCCTTCTTAATGTTGCTCATAAACATGGGAATATTAACATCGTCCTCCTCAATAGAGATTCGTTATATTAGGTTGCTATGGGATCTTAGCCCCTTGATTGGATTGATGATCGTGTCAAACTATGCGTACGAAATGGTAGCGTTAACTTTTGAAATTTCGCTGATTTACCTGAAGTTGTTTGTTTGGTTTGCCCTGGTTGTAACGAGCTATTTGATACTATTTAAAAAAGTTAAAAACGTATTAGGAAAATAAAGTGAAAGTACTTTCTATCTGTTACATGTTGCCACCTGCCATGTATCCACAGGCAATTCAGATTGGTAGGCTGCTTTATCATTCTAAATTGCACCACGATGTGATTACCGCAGACTTGAATCATGAACCAAGAAAATTAGGCGTGTATAACGACTTTGTTTCACGTATGGCTCACGTTCACTATTACCAAGAAGAACAGCAATTACCCTCTTTTCTTCATAAGGTGCTTTACTACTTTGCTCCATTTTACGGAGCTTGCCCAGATAACTTTAAAGGTTGGGCCCAAAAGGTATTCAAAGTGTATTCGGCTAGGCTGGAACAACAAGAGGTAACATCGCCTGAGTGCATAGTGAGCTTTGGCGTACCTATGAGTGATCACCTACTCGCGATGAAGCTAAAAGAAAAGCACGGTATTCCGTGGGTTGCACATTTCAGTGACCCTTGGTCAGATAACCCATTTAAGAAACACCATATCATTTCAAAATTTATTAATCGCAAGCTTGAAGAGCGAGTGGTTAGGGTGGCTGATGAAGTGATCTTTACTTCTGAAGAAACCAAAAAGTTGGTGATGTCCAAGTACCCCGATCTTTCTAAAGGGGTGGTTTTAGGGCATTCGTATGATGAAACGTTATACCCGAAAGAAAATCTTTCTCAGAGTGGTGAAAAAATAGTCATTAAGCATATTGGTAGTTTGTATGGTTACCGTTCACCCAAGCCCTTGTTTAAAGCATTGCGCAGTTTGCACCTTGAAGAACCCAAGCTGTTAGAAAATGTGTGTTTTGAATTTATTGGCTATGTTGCTCCGAGGATGAAAAGTAATGCCGATCTCAAAGCATTGCCTGAAGGGCTAGTGCAATTTACCGGTGGTGTTGACTATTCCGAATCATTACAACAAATGTCTTCTTCTGATGCGCTATTGATTATTGACGCTCCAGCGAAAGAAAGTGTTTTTTTACCGAGTAAATTGATTGATTATGTCGGTGCTAGGCGGCCTATTTTAGCGATTACTCCTAAGGGGACTTCGCAAAAACTTGTAAACAAAATGGGCTTTTGTGCTGCAGATCCAGAAGATGAACTCGCAATAAAAGTTATGTTGACCTCTTTTTTAAAGCAGAGAGGTGAGTATACCAAACCATTACATGACGGTACGTTTGATGCGGTATATGGCGCATTTTCCAAAGAGTCGATACTGGCAAAGTTTGATGAGCTTGTAAAACGTATCGGGAATAAGAAGTAATAATATGAATGTTTTTGTTTATGGCTACTACGGTTTTGGAAACGCGGGGGATGAACTGCTGCTACGTCGCGTTATCGAGTACTTCAAACCTCATGCTCCTAACGTCAAGTTTGTAGTAAGAAGCCATGACCAGTCTCAGCCTGGTTTTGAAGGAGAGCCTGTCGAGTTTGTCAATTTAGATGCAAGCCTTTCTCAACCGAATAGCTCTAAATTAAAGGGCTTTATTGACTACATCAAGCTTGGAGCGAAGCTGATAAAAAATAACCAGGCATTTGTATTTGGTGGCGGTACACTTTTCCAATCATCTGGGCGTATTCCTTACACCCTAATTTTAATGACGTCACTATGTGTTTTGGCGAAAATTTATAGGGTTCCAGTGTATGCGCTTGGGGTCGGTGTTGGTCCACTAAAAGATCGCCTCAGCCAGATGTTGTTTAGGCTTATTTTGAGTCTATCGACGGATTTCGCTGTTCGGGACGTTACCTCCATGCGAAATGCCTGCTTCGCATCCCGTTCAACAAAGCTTCGCTTGACCAGTGATTTAGTCTTTGGCGCAAGTGGTTACAAATTGAGTGACAAGGCTCAGAAATCAGTGGTTGGGCCATTGAATCGCATTGGTATAACGTTGGCTGCAAGTGACTCCAAACTTACGGAGAGCAACCGTGAGGCTCTGTCAGCGCAGCTTAATGTATTGATTAAGGATGTAAGAGAAAAATTCCCTAACTGCAAGATCAGCTGTTTAACTTTTCAGAACTTTGAAACCGATAGTGGCGTGAAGTTGTCGGATCAAAACATGCTTCAGCAGCTTGTGGATCCTGAAGTTCTGAAATACGTCGATTTTTGCCCTATGCCAAATAAAATAGATGCTGCTATGCAGTTAGTGTCTTCATGTGATGTTATCCTGGGTATGAGATTCCATGGGCTCGTATTGGCAGCGATGGCCCGTGTTCCTTTTGTTGGTGTATCAAGAGATCACAAAGTCTTGGATCTTTGTGAAAAATTTAGCTTTCCTTCGTGGGATATTACTCAAGCCTCAGACGTGTCGCTGTTCGAGTGCGTGAAGAAGGCGTCAGAGAACGAAGTGTGTCAAAACACTCTGAATAGCTGTAAGCGCTTGTCGGACGCAAATTTTGATGAAATAGGCAAAGTATTGAGTAGCCGAAAATGAAGAGAAAAGTAAAGGTATTGCACATCATCACCGGACTTGGAATTGGTGGTGCAGAGACGATGCTCTACAAACTACTTAGCCGCCTTTCTCAGGAAGAGCAGTCACAGCACTTTGTTTTGAGTCTGATCAAGCCGGGTCCGTACAAAGAAAAAATTACTGATTTGGGTGTAACTGTCCTATCACTCAATATGCAGAGCCTCTTATCACTACCAGCGGCAATATGGTCTTTGCTAAGCACAGTGAGAACGATTCAGCCTGATGTAGTGCAGGGCTGGATGTATCACGGAAACCTGTTTGCGAGTATTAGTCAGCTGGTTTTACCAAGAACGGTTAAAATTGTTTGGAATGTGCGTCACTCTCTTTATGATTTTTCAAAAGAAACAACAGCAACAAAGTGGCTAATTAAGTTTAGTGCGAAGATATCAAGCTTTTGTGACCAGATACTTTATAACTCTTCCATATCTCGGACTCAGCATGAGCAGGCAGGTTTTACATCCTGTTTAGGTAAGGTTATTCCAAATGGCTTCGAAACTGACCTATTTTGTCCCAATATGCAGTTTAGAAAGAAAATTCGCGATGAACTTAAGATAGGTGATACGAAAAAAATCATCACCCATATTGGGCGCTTCCACGCTGCTAAAAACCACTTAGGGTTTATTCGTGCAGTCATCCCTGTTCTCGAAAAAAATATCCACGCAGAGGTCGTGATGGTCGGTGTGAATATTGATTCAAATAACGAGTTCTTAACTTCACAAATTCCACCAGCTCTAAGATCTCGTTTTCATTTACTTGGATTAAGGCGAGATATTCCAGAAATCATGGCGGCTTCTGATATGTTAGCTATGTCGAGCGATACTGAAGGGTTTCCGAATGTTATTGGAGAAGCGATGTCTTCAGGCCTCCCTGTTGTTACTACTGATGCTGGTGAGAGTAGAGTTGTTGTTGGCGACGTAGGAATCGTTGTGCCAATTGGGGATATGGAAGCTCTAAGTGAAGGGATCCTATCATTAATTGAACTCGATATAGAAACGTTTGAAGACCTGAGATATAAATCGCGGCAGCAAATCATTCTTAATTACTCATTGGATGCGATCTCGTCGCAATATCAAGAATTATACGAAAGCAAATAATATGTGTGGAATAGCCGGATTTATTGGTTGGAAATCGCCAGCGTTAGTTGAAAGTACCCTAGATAAAATGGGGAAAAAAATTCGTACCCGTGGCCCAGATAGCAAGGGTATTTGGGCGAGTGACGATGGCTCTATTGGCTTTGTTCACCAGCGGCTTGCAATTGTAGAATTGTCTGATGCAGGGCATCAGCCTATGGTTAGTGATTGTGGTCGTTATGTCTTAGTGTTTAATGGAGAGATATACAACCATCTCTCTTTACGTCAAGAACTAAAAAACCAATTTGGTCTACAGGCAGAGCAATGCCATGGTCATTCGGACACAGAAACGTTGCTTCGTGCGGCAATGCTTTGGGGGATAGAGGAAACCCTAAAGCGCCTTGTTGGAATGTTCGCATTTGTTTTGTTGGATAAAGAGCTTGGCACAGTGTGTTTAGCTCGAGACCGCATGGGTGAGAAGCCTTTGTACTGGGGTGTGCAAAACGGTACATTTTTATTCGCTTCTGAGCTCAAAGCGTTAAAAGTACACCCATCTTTCGTCGGCGAGATTGATCGTTCTAGTATTTCGTTACTCATGCAGCATGGTTACATCCCTGGTCGTAACTCTATTTATAAGGGTATCGAACGACTTTCTCCAGGCAGCTATATGAGGTTGGAAGTTGAAACGGGCGACTATACTCTTAAGCAATATTGGTCTCTGCAGGAGGTAGCAAGCCGATCTCAATCTAAGAAATCGGAGAAAGAGCATCTCGCAGACTTGGAAGTACAGCTGAAAGAAACCATTCAGCAGCAAATGTTATCAGATGTTCCCCTTGGTGCTTTTTTATCGGGAGGGATTGATTCCTCAATGACTTGTGCCTTGATGCAGGAACAGTCTTCACAGCCAATACAAACATTCTCAATTGGTTTCAATGACCCCAAATATGATGAAGCGATTCACGCCAAAAAAGTAGCTCAGCACCTAGGCACAAATCATACGGAGCTTTATGTAACTGCTAAAGATGCTTTGGATAAGGTGCCTGAAATTGCCTCGGCGTACTGTGAACCGTTCGCGGATCAATCGCAAATAGCAACCATGCTAGTTTCTGAAATGGCGTCAAAATCCGTGACAGTCGCGCTCTCAGGTGATGGTGGAGACGAGCTGTTTGGCGGGTATACGCGTTACAACCAAGCCTTGTCTTTATGGGGGAAAATATCGCATGTTCCGGCTTTTTTAAGGTCAGTATCGGCTAAAACGCCTTTACCAATAAGCGGACTTAACGCCGCAGGCGGTATTGTTGGAAAGCAAATGTTGGGTGATAAGTTGAGTAAGGGGTTAAATTTGATGACCTCACGAAACGAACTGGAACTGTATCATCGTCTAATATCAGTGACAGCGCATTCTGGCTCTATTGTTTTGGAATGCGACAATAGAGAACCAACTAGCTGTTACAGTCAATATGACCGAGAGTACCCGGCTCTTTCTGTTAAAGAGGAGTTTATGGTAAGAGACGTCCTTACCTACTTACCCGATGATATCCTAGTGAAAGTGGATCGTGCAGCAATGCTATCCTCTCTCGAAACCCGAGTCCCTTTACTTGATCATAGAATAGTAGAGCTGGCTTTTAGTATGCCAATTGAGCACAAAGTTAGAAACGGTGTTGCTAAGTGGCCGTTGCGAGAAATTCTATATAAAAGGGTGCCGAAAGCGCTAATCGAAAGACCCAAAAAAGGGTTCTCAGTTCCTGTTCGAGACTGGTTGAAGACAGAGTTGAGAGATTGGGCAGAGTCTCTTTTATCAGAGCAAAGATTAAGATGCCAAAATTATTTAGACGTTGAGCGTGTTAGAGGCATGTGGCGGGAACACCTATTAGGAAAGCGTGACTGGTCTTATCTTCTCTGGAATATCCTGATGTTTCAGGCGTGGTTAGAAGAACAATAATTGAACTGCCGGAGTTAGGTGGAAACCAACCCAGTTTTACCACGATCCAATAACAACGAGAACCACTATGAAAATGCTAGTAATTTCAGCATATCCCTCTTCACTTGTGAACTTTCGAGGAGACTTGTTGAGGAGGCTTTCGAATAATGGCGTCAGTGTCACTGCGCTTTCTTCCGGAGCCAGTGATAGTGAAATTAAAGAAATACTTACCGTTGCAGAGCACTACCAAGACTATAAGGTTAGTCGCAATGGCATTAACCCTGTTGAGGACATTTTTGTCATTTTTAGGTTCGTTCGTTTGTATTTAAAACTAAAGCCAGATTCTATTTTTGCTTACACGATCAAGCCCGTTATATTTGGGTCTATCGCCGCTAGGCTGACTGGTATTAAAAACTTTAATGCACTTATAACAGGGTTAGGTTTTGGGTTTCAGAAAGGAAGTTGGAAAAAAAATGTCTTGGTAAGTATTGTGACCTTTCTCTATCGCTTTGCGCTGAAGAACGCTCGGACCGTCACTTTTCAGAATAAAGATAATCTAGATTATTTTATCAAAAATAAAATTGTAGATAAGAGGAAGTGTTTTTTAGTCAATGGTTCAGGAGTCAATTTGGAGCGGTTTACTCCAGCAGAGAAGCAAACATCTAGCTCAAAATTCTTACTCATTGCGAGGCTACTAGGTGACAAAGGTATACGTGAATATGCACGTGCTGCAGAGTTGACTCAAATAAAATATCCTAGTGCAGAGTTTCACCTTGTTGGGCCAGAAGATCCATCGCCAAATGGGATAAGCCATGAAGAGGTGATGAAATGGCATAATCAGGGGACGGTTGTTTATCATGGTGCACAGTCAGATGTTCGTCCATTCATTGCTGAAACAGGCGTGTTTGTATTGCCGTCTTATCATGAGGGGTTGCCAAGAACGGTGCTTGAGGCGATGGCAATGGCGAAACCAATTTTAACGACGGATGTCCCTGGTTGTTGTGAAACCGTTGTAAACAATGACAATGGTTGGCTTGTTGAAAAGGCGAACGCTGAAGCGTTGTCTGAGAAAATGTGTTGGTTTATTGAAAACGAGCAAAGAAGCCTAGATATGGGGCAACGAAGTTTGGAAATGGCAAAGAACAAGTTTGATGTTCACAAAGTGAATACAGAACTGCTGAAGATATTAAAGGTGCGTGATGAAGAGACTGTTTGATTTAACTGCGTCGTTGATAGCACTGATTGTATTTTCCCCAATCATTGCGTTCGTTGCTTACAAGATTAAGAACAACTTGGGTTCCCCAGTTCTTTTTCGTCAAACTCGCCCAGGGTTGAATGGTAAACCTTTCGAAATGATCAAGTTTCGGACAATGAAAGATGCCACGGACAAAGACGGTAACCCACTTCCTGATTCTGAGCGTATGACGCCATTCGGCGATAAGCTAAGGAACTCTAGTCTGGATGAACTGCCCGAACTTTGGAATGTTCTTAAAGGCGAAATGAGTCTTGTTGGCCCTAGGCCGTTACTTATGCAGTATCTTCCTCTGTACAATAAAGAGCAAGCTAGACGCCATGATGTTCGCCCGGGTGTAACAGGTTGGGCACAAATTAATGGGCGCAATGCAATCAGTTGGGATGAAAAGTTCAAGCTTGATGTTTGGTATGTCGATAATCGTTCCTTTTGGCTTGATATTAAAATCCTCTTTTTTACAGTTAAAAAAGTGTTCGTAAAAGAGGGTATTTCAGCAGATGGACATGTCACTATCGAACCATTCAAAGGAAATGCGGATGACTAAATGCGCCATTTTAGGTGCTAGTGGCCATGGGAAAGTGATTGCTGAGATAGCGGAGCTCAACGGTTATTGTGAAATTCACTTTTTTGATGATCGTTGGCCTGCCTTGAAAAATGTCGAGCATTGGAGCGTGTTGGGAGACAGTGATGCTCTGCTGAAACATGCGACATCATACGATTTAGTGGTAGTTGCGATAGGTAATAATCATATCCGATTACCAAAAATCAAGGAGCTTGAGCAAGCTGAAGCCGTTTTGAAACCATTGATACACCCGTCTGCATCGGTGAGTGGGTACGCTCAGTTAGGACTAGGTACGGTCGTAATGGCGAATGCTGTAGTGAACCCTTTTGTGACTATAGGCGTTGGGTGTATCATCAACACTTCTAGTTCCATCGATCATGATTGTATAATATCAGACGGCGTTCATATCAGCCCAGGTGCTCACATTGCAGGTGGTGTAACAATCTCAGAATACTCCTGGATAGGTATTGGCTCTCAAGTAAAGCAGTTGGTAACGATAGGTAAAGATGCCACAATCGGTGCTGGATCTACTGTTATTCACGATGTCGCTGATGATGCAACAGTTGTTGGAACTCCTGCTCGTCCTCTTTCATAATATAAGGTTTTATTGTGCTAAATTCGCCCTTTTCCCCTTGGCCATCATATACCGCAGAAGAAGCAAACGCAGTTTCACGGGTATTGCTTTCGAATAAAGTCAATTACTGGACTGGAACAGAGTGTCGTGAGTTCGAAAAAGAGTTCGCTGCTTGGGTTGGCTGTGATTATGCAATTGCATTAGGTAATGGGACCTTAGCTCTGGATTTGGCATTAAAAGCACTTGATGTGGGGGAAGGTGACGAAGTTATCACTACACCACGTACCTTTTTAGCGTCAGCGTCATCGATTGTAACGGCAGGCGCTAACCCAGTCTTTGCAGATGTGGATCTAAATAGTCAGGCTATTACGGCAGCTTCTATAGAAGCTGTTCTTACTGATAAAACCAAAGCTGTGATAGTTGTGCACCTAGCTGGTATGCCTGCGGAAATGGATGACATTATGGCTCTATCTGAGAAGCATGGTTTTAAAGTCATTGAGGATTGTGCTCAAGCACATGGCGCCAAATATAAAGGGCGAAGTGTAGGTAGCATTGGCCACATAGGCGCATGGTCTTTTTGCCAAGATAAAATCATGACCACTGGTGGAGAAGGCGGCATGGTGACGACAAACGATAAAACTCTGTGGGATACGATGTGGTCTTACAAAGATCACGGAAAAAGCTACGACGCTATCTACAATCGCCAGCATCCACCAGGATTTCGTTGGCTACATGAGTCTTTTGGGACCAATTGGCGAATGACAGAAATGCAGGCCGCAATTGGGCGTATACAGCTACAGCGTATGCCTGAGTGGACTATGTTAAGACAGGAATACGCATCTATAATTGATCAAGCAGTAAGTGATTTGGCTTTGATTCGTCGAGTTGATGTACCGGAGTACTCTGAACATGCAGAATACAAGCACTATCTGTTTGTGGTTCCTGCTCTTCTCGCTGACGGTTGGAGTCGCGATCGAATCGTTGATGAAATTGTTGCGCGTGGCGTTCCGGCTTTTCAGGGGAGTTGCTCTGAGGTTTATCTTGAAAAAGCATTTGATAGCACACCATGGCGCCCAGAAAAGCGTCTCCCAAATGCCGTTGAACTTGGCGAAACAAGCTTAATGTTTTTAGTGCACCCAACACTCACTGAGGATGAAATAGAAAAAACCGCTTTCGTTTTGCGTGAAATCATCACTAACGCAACGCGCCGTGATTAAACAACCAATAAAACCTTTAGGAAAGTGATTCGTGCGTTTTCTATTTACATTATCACGCCCCGCAAAACGTGTCGTTGGTGTGCTTTCTGATGCGTTAGCCATTACAGCTGCGTTTTGGGGAGCCTATTATACCCGAATGGGCGATATCTCTGAGTATGTCACTGACCCAGAGTATTGGTTTCTTTTAGCTGCCCTTATTGTTGCTACGATCGCTATTATTGTTCGTAGTGGTTTATATCGTGCGATTTTGCGCTATATGAGCACCGCGGCGATTGTTTCTGTATCTGCAACAGCGGCTGTATCCGCTCTGTTAGTTGTGTTGTTGGCACACTACCTCCAAGTCTTTCTTCCTCGCTCTGTTCCTTTCATATATGCAAGCTACTTTGTGATATTTTCTGGGGGCTCTCGTCTGCTAATGAAGCACTATATTAATAGTGCGTTATCGAGTGATTCTGAACCCGTTATCATTTATGGTGCTGGCTCTGCAGGTCGCCAATTGGTCAACCTTATTCGGCAGGGAAAAGAGTACAAAGTAGTTGCGTTTATCGATGATGATAAGTCACTGAAGAAAACTACCATTCATGGTATCACGGTATTTAGACGCTCTAAGCTCAAATCTCTGGTCGAAAAGCACAGCGTTGCTAAAGTTTTGTTGGCTATACCTTCCGCTTCTCGTAGCCAGCGTCGAGACATTATAGAGCGCTTGACTGAGCTTCAAGTTGAAGTGCTGACTGTTCCTAACCTTGATGACATTATCAACGGCAGCTTTCAACTTGATCAGTTAAAAGAAGTGACGGTCGAAGATCTACTGGGCCGAGATACTGTAGAGCCAAATCAAGAGCTATTAGAGAAAAATATTACAGGCAAAGTTGTAATGGTCACAGGAGCTGGTGGCTCAATTGGCTCTGAACTTTGCCGTCAAATTATTAGTAATCGACCACAAGCGTTGGTCTTATTTGAACTGTCTGAATTTGGCTTATATCAGATTGATCGAGAGATTAACCAATTAGTTAATGACTTAGGTTTAGAAATTACTGTGTTCCCCATTTTAGGCTCAGTACAAAATAGTGATCGCCTAAAGTCTGTGATGAGTTCGTTTAAGGTCCAGACGGTCTATCACGCTGCCGCTTATAAGCATGTCCCATTGGTTGAATACAACGTTATCGAAGGTGTGGAAAACAATATCTTCGGCACTTTCCGCACAGCACAAGCAGCGGTAGCATCAAAGGTTGAATCCTTTGTACTTATCTCCACTGATAAGGCTGTGCGCCCAACTAACGTTATGGGTACAACCAAACGTATTGCTGAGTTAGGTCTGCAGGCCCTTTCAGAGCAAGAAAATGTCAAAGAAAAGGGCACGCGTTTTTGCATGGTGCGTTTTGGCAATGTACTAGGCTCATCAGGTTCAGTAATTCCTGTGTTCAAGAAGCAGATTGAAGTGGGCGGTCCAGTGACGGTTACTCATCCCGATATCATCCGCTACTTCATGACAATACCTGAGGCCGCTCAATTAGTTATTCAAGCGGGCGCGATGGGTAAAGGCGGTGATGTGTTTGTCTTGGATATGGGAGAGCCAGTACGCATCGCTGATTTGGCAAAGAACCTAATCCACCTATCTGGTTTGGAAATCAAAGATAAAGACAACGCACAGGGCGATATCGAGATTGTTTACACCGGATTAAGGCCAGGCGAAAAACTCTTTGAAGAGCTACTGATCGGAGACAATGTACTCAAAACAAGCCATGAGAGAATTATGGCAGCCAATGAAGTGCATTTATGTTATCAAGAATATTGCCTTTTGATAGAAAAACTGACCCAAGCCTGTTCTAATTTAGCTCATGATGACATTCGAACTATTCTACTCGAAGCTCCAGCGGGTTTTGCTCCAACCGATGGAGTTGAAGATCTAATTTGGAAAGCTCGATGATATTTGCTCTCAATCATTCGATTCAAGAACGACTTTATTGTATCATCTGTGAACTATTATGAATGGATGCGCATGACTGCTTCAAAAGTAGCCATTGTCTAGCAATTTGGGAGCTTTACCCAAGGGCGGTAGCGTCTGTAAATTCAATATTATTAAAGGGCCTTTTAAGGTCCTTTTTCGTGCTTATTTGATCGTGTTCTGTATCTATGTGTTATGGCTACGGCTTATAAGTCACGAACAACAGAATTATTTCGGTAACTTCCTGAATCATAAAACGTAATTAATTTGCGTTCTGGAAGGCCTATGTAGTTGGTTATTATGGATAAAAAGAAAGTACTGACCGTTTTCGGCACTCGTCCGGAAGCAATTAAAATGGCACCCTTAGTCCATGCGTTCGCAAATGATGAACGTTTTGAATCCAAATGTTGCGTAACCGCGCAGCACCGTGAAATGCTTGACCAAGTATTAGAACTCTTTGAAATAAAGCCAGACTATGACCTAGATTTAATGAGAGCAGGTCAAACACTTAACGATGTGACCGCTCGAATCATTCAAGAGTTGAAGCCTGTCTTACAGGAGTTTAGGCCAGATGTGGTTTTAGTACATGGAGATACTGCAACAACCTTTGCTGCAAGCCTTGCCGCTTATTATGAACAAATCGAAGTCGGCCATGTAGAAGCAGGTCTCCGCACCGGTGATATATATTCCCCTTGGCCAGAAGAGGCAAACCGTCGTTTAACAGGCGTGCTAACTAAGTATCATTTCGCACCTACGGAAACCTCGAAGCAAAACCTTTTGCGCGAAAATTTCAAACCAGAAAGTATCCATATAACAGGTAATACTGTCATTGATGCTTTACTAATGGTTAAAGACAAGATTGATAGTGATAATGAGTTAAACCTGGGGCTTGCTGCACAGTTCCCTTATCTTGATAAAGATAAAAAACTCGTCCTTGTCACTGGCCATAGAAGAGAAAGTTTTGGTGGAGGCTTTGAGCGTATTTGTGAAGCGCTAGCTCAGACGGCTAAACAACACTCAGATGTTCAAATCCTATACCCAATGCACCTAAACCCAAATGTTCGTGAACCCGTGAACCGCATTCTAGGTGAAATTGACAATATATTGTTGATCGAACCACAACAGTACCTTCCGTTTATTTACCTCATGACCCGAGCTCATATTATTCTTACCGATTCGGGTGGTATTCAAGAAGAAGCCCCTTCACTTGGTAAACCAGTGCTAGTCATGCGAGATACAACCGAAAGGCCAGAAGCGGTTACTGCAGGTACAGTGAAGCTGGTTGGCACTGATGTAAAAAAAATTACCCAAGAGCTGTCACTTCTGCTCGAAGATGAATACTTATACGAACAGATGAGCCACGCCCACAACCCTTATGGGAATGGTGACAGTTGTAAAAAAATATTGGAGATGCTGATCAAATGAAGCTACTAATTACAGGCGGTGCAGGGTTTATTGGCTCTGCTGTTGTTCGCCACATTATCAACAATACATCAGATGAAGTAGTGAATGTTGATAAATTAACATATGCAGGCAACTTAGAGTCCTTGTTGGGAGTATCTCAAAGTGAACGATATGTTTTTGAGCATGCTGATATTTGTGATGCTTCGGCAATGAAACGTATTTTTGAGCAATACCAGCCAGATGTAGTCATGCATCTCGCTGCAGAATCGCATGTTGATCGTTCGATCGACGGCCCAGCAGCATTTATTGAAACAAATATTGTTGGTACATACACCCTTTTAGAAGCAGCTCGTAAGTATTGGAATGAGTTAAATGAAGAAAAAAAATCTTCATTCCGGTTTCACCATATCTCTACAGATGAAGTTTATGGTGACCTTCCTCATCCAGATGATGCTCCGGAAGGGACGGCGCTGCCAATGTTTTTAGAAACAACATCATATGAGCCATCAAGCCCTTACTCTGCTTCAAAAGCGTCAAGTGACCACTTAGTCCGTGCATGGTTACGTACATATGGTCTTCCAACCATAGTAACTAACTGTTCGAACAATTATGGTCCGTACCACTTTCCTGAAAAGCTTATCCCACTCGTAATTCTCAATGCCCTTGAAGGCAAAGATTTGCCTATTTATGGTAAAGGCGATCAAATTCGAGACTGGTTGTTTGTTGAAGATCATGCTCGTGCGCTCTATAAAGTGGTGACGGAAGGCAAAGTAGGTGAAACCTACAACATTGGCGGTCACAACGAGAAGAAAAACCTCGAAGTAGTTAAGACGATCTGTGGAATTCTCGATTCATTAGTACCGAAAGAGGTTTCGTATGCAGAGCAAATCACATACGTTCAAGATCGCCCTGGTCATGACCGTCGATATGCGATTGACTCATCTAAAATGCAACGTGAGTTAGGGTGGATACCAGAAGAAACGTTTGAGACCGGCCTTTGTAAAACAGTGCAGTGGTACTTAGACAATTCTTTGTGGTGTAAAAATGTGCAAGATGGCAGCTACCAACGAGAGCGATTGGGTGTAACAACAAGTGAGGGAGAGTAAATGAAGGGTATTGTTTTAGCTGGTGGCTCTGGTACTCGCTTATATCCATTGACACGTGGTGTATCCAAGCAGTTATTACCGGTCTACGATAAACCAATGATCTATTATCCGCTTTCTGTGCTTATGTTGGCGGGGATTCGTGAAATACTCATTATAACGACACCAGAAGATCAAGATGGCTTTAAGCGTTTATTGGGTGATGGCTCTGATTTTGGGGTTTCTTTAAAGTTTGCTATTCAGCCAACGCCAGACGGGCTTGCACAAGCATTCATTATTGGTGAGCAATTTATTGGAGATGACTCGGTGTGTTTAATCCTTGGAGACAATATTTTTTATGGTCAAGGATTTAGTTCGATTCTTCAAAGAGCAGCACAGCGAGATAAAGGTGCGACGGTTTTCGGGTATCAAGTAAAAGATCCAGAGCGTTTTGGCGTTGTAGAGTTTGACAATGATATGAAAGCAATCTCGATTGAAGAGAAACCAATAAACCCTAAGTCAAACTTTGCTGTTACAGGGCTTTATTTCTATGATAACCGAGTCGTCGAGCTAGCTAAACAAGTCAAGCCTTCGCTTCGAGGGGAATTAGAGATTACAGCGCTGAATGAGATGTATCTGGGGCAGGGTTTACTAAACGTAGAGTTATTAGGTAGGGGTTTTGCTTGGTTGGATACAGGTACTCATGAAAGCCTACACGAAGCGTCTTCATTTGTACAAACAGTTCAGCATGTTCAGGGACTGAAAATTGCGTGCCTTGAGGAGATTAGCTGGAGAAACAACTGGATAAGTAAAGATAAGTTGTTGGAAATGTCGCGTAGTATGCAGAAAAATGAATACGGTAAATACCTCCAGTTAATCGCGAGAGGGCGTTAGGCTAAAATAAAATGAAAGTTATCAGAGTTATTACCAGTAAAGAAAGTGTCCCAAGATACTTTGTTCCTTTAATGAGAGAGTTCAAAGATAAACGGGACTCTGAGTTAATAATAGTAGGCCAATCTGTTGATGTGTTTAGTCAACAATATCCTTGGGTTAAATTTGTATCCATCAATATTGAAAGAAAACCTAGCTTCTGCTCTGATATTAAATCACTATATCATTTGACGAAGTTAATAAAAAAAGAAAAACCTGACGTAGTACATTCTTCATTTCCTAAATCTGGCCTATTAAGTTCATTGGCTGCTTATGTGTGTGGAGTCAGAATTCGATGCCACACATACACTGGACAATTATGGAATGATGCCAAGTGGCCAAAATTTAGTTTTATGTATTGGTGTGACTATCTTATATCAAAATTAAATACTTACAATATGACCGATGGAGACGAGCAATCTCATTTTTTAGAAAAAAATGGTATTCGGGCTCGTAGAAAGAAAATAGAAACTCTAGGTCACGGGTCTTTTTGCGGAGTTGATTTTGAAAGTTTATCTAGTAATGACCGAAAAGTTGATACGTATATTGAGGCTCAAATAGAAGGTAAGTTTGTCTTTACATATCTAGCGAGAAAAACTAAAGATAAAGGTGCAATTGATGTATTGGATGCGTATAAGGAAGTAAGGGAAATTAAGAAGGATTCTATATTGCTGTATATTGGTCCTGATGAGTCCATGGGAGAATTAGAAAAATGGAAAAAAAATAACTCTTTGAAAGGTATCGTGGAAATAGATGCTGTTTCCAATATTTATCAGTATTTAGATGTAACAGATGTTTTTTGTTTACCCAGTTACAGAGAGGGCTTCAGCACTATCTTGTTACAGTCTGCTGCGCATGGTGTGCCAAGTATTGGATATGATGTCCCAGGGGTTTCTGAACCTATTAAAAAGTGCGGCTCTGGTGAGGTTGTACCGCAAGGCAATATTGAGGCATTCTCTAAGGTTATGATAGAAATGAGTGAAGACAAAAGGAGGAGGTGTGAGTACTCTAGCCTTGGCAGAGAAAATGCTCGTGCTAAGTTTGATTCAGCAATCGTGACTAAAACTCTACTAGGGAAATATCAAGAGCTAGTTGATGCTTCTATATAGTTATTATTAATGAATTAGTATTTATGAAAATTCTCATTACAGGTTCTGCTGGATTTATGGCTTCAGCGTTAATAGAAAGCTTACCAGAAAATTATTGTCTTTATTGTGTTGATATTGTCGAAAAGCCGACTTCGCTTAAATATAATGGGGAAATTAATTGGGTAGAAGGTAGTTTTGTGGATGATTATATCATCAATAATATACCTTGTGACGTTGATATAGCCTTTCATTTTGCGACGACAACTTTCCCACTGACTGCGGAAGATAATCTAATAAAAGACATTGAAGAAAATGTGTTAGGCAGTATAAAGTTGTTTGAATATTTGTACCAAAATGGCTGTAAAAAGATTGTTTACGCTTCTTCGTCTGGAGCAATGTATTGTAACGATATAATGGAAAACAGCGAGATAAGCGTTTATCCGATGTCTTGCTATGGGGTTACAAAGAGTTGTATTGAAGGTTACCTAAGAGTTTTAGCAAAGAAATATGATAAAGCATCAATATCCCTGCGTTTTTCTAACCCCTACGGGAAAGGGAAGTCAGAGCGAGTTTATGGTGTTATCCCCTTATTTATAGAAAAAATAAGAAATGGAGAAGAAATCGTTCTTTTTGAAAAAGATATAAAAAAGGACTTTATCTTAATTAACGATGTGGTTAGAGCAATTCTGAACCTTATGAATTACGAAGGTCCTGTAAGAGAGTTTAATGTATCTTCATCAAGCCTTTTATCCCTAGAAGAATTAATAGAAATTATCGAGAATAAACTAGGGATAGAAGCTAATGTTATATACAAGCATTCTTTTTATCCGGAACTGACTACTGGTATTATAAAATCAAATTTACTATATAATGAGATTGGTTGGGAGCCTTACGGCAGTATAGAGTCTGAAATTGAAAGACTTATAGAATTTAACAAATAGCTACTGAGATTTTAATTTTGAAAAAAACAGAAGTAATAGTTATCACGTATGGAACGTTTGATTTATTTCATGTAGGACATGTTCGTTTACTTAAGCGTCTGAGAGAACTAGGAGATAAACTATACGTAGGGATATCGACGGATAACTTCAATAAGAGAAAAGGAAAGGAATCCTTCTTTTCTTATGATGAACGCTATGAAATATTGAATGCGTGTAGATATGTAGATTTTGTCTTCCCAGAGTCCAATTGGGAGCAAAAGGTGGAAGATGTTGAAAAGTATGAAGTAGACATCTTTGCGATGGGGGATGATTGGGAGGGGAAATTTGATTTTCTGAAAGATAAGTGCCAGGTGTTGTACTTACCCAGAACAGAAAATATTTCTACTACTGAAATTAAGAAAGAATTATCTTCATTGGCTAACGAAAACTTAGTATTGGTAGAAAATACTCTCCACCGTGCTTTGGATGTAATTAAATCACTTTCAAAGGCTTAGGTTCATGTATCAAAGTATAAAATATCGAGTGAAGACCAAAATTATTGAGCTCTCAATGAAAAATCGTTATTTGGATAAGATTGTCGGGGGAATAAGAGATAAAAGAAGGGACAATAGAGTTAACCCGAATTTGGCTAAGGATGCAGGTAGCGTGTTAGAGCTTGTTAGGTCGTCGGGGCTCAAATTATTTCCTATGTTTGGAACATTGCTCTCGATTTACAGGGATGGAAAGTTTATATATGCAGACGATTATGACTTTGCATTGATGCCAGGAGAAAAGTTAGATTTTAAGGTGATTAATTCAATGGCCAACAAGGGAGCTAAGTTGGTTGCGTTCTCACTTGTAGGGAATGATTTGGTGGAATTTTCATTTGAATACGAAGGTATACGCATAGATATTTTCAAGCTTGACTATTATGATGATAAAGTTTGCCATCGTTGTCCAAATTTTCGAACAGATAGGCCTAAAATAGACTTTTCCGAATTGACCATCAAAGAGTATTCTACATATTTTGAAGTAGAGTATCCAAAAATTACATTTTACTTTGATGAGTTTTGGGGGTTTTATATTCCAGAAAATTGTGAAGATATTTTTGAGCGCCATTATGGGCTTGATTGGAATATACCTAAACAGACGAATTTTATAGATTATAAAAATTACAGGTTCATTAGAAAGCAATCTTTTAATGTAAGTGGTCATCATAGTTTACTTGAAGTAGAAGTTATGGAAAGGATTTATGATTAATTTTTGGTTATTGGTTTAAATACATAATTAATGTTAGATAAGAAGATTTGGGAAAATTTCTCATACCTCACTATAATTCAGCTATTAATGGTATTAATGCCATTAATTTATTATCCACACGTGGTTAGGGTTTTAGGAACGGATAGCTATGGAGAAGTCCTGATTGCTCAGGCATTTGTTGGTTTTTTCTCTATATTAGTTAACTTTGGTTTTAATATATCAGCAACTAGAAAGGCTGCTATATATAGAGATAATCCCATGAGACTATCTATATTATTTAGTGGAGTGTTCTATTGTAAACTGATTTTATTTTTATCGGGTTCGGTTTTATTTTTTGTAATTTCCTATTTTTTCGACTCTTTATGGGCGGATAAAGACCTTGTTTATATTGCATACGCAATATGTTTGGCTGATGTTTTTCTTGTGCAATGGTTTTACCAAGGGATAGAAAAAATGAAGCTAGTTGCATTGTCTAACTTACTAGCCCGCTTTATTTCTCTAATATTGATTTTCCTGCTCATATCTGAAAAAAATGATGCAGGCGTTTTTTTGTATATATTGTCATGTAGTATTGTTTTTTCAAATTTATTGATGTTTCTTTTATGTATCTATAAATACAACGTGAAATTACTACCAGTAAAGCTAAGTTATATAAAAATTCTTATGAGAGAGTCATCATTATTCTTTACATCTCGTGTTTCAGTTGTTTTTATAGATAAGGTAAATGTTACTATTATTGGTAGTATTTCCGGGGCTCATTTTGTTTCGCTTTATGACTTAGCTTCTAAATTAACCTCACTTATCCAGTTACCTTTAAATATGCTAAACCAAGCAGTATATCCAAGAGTGGCAAAATCAAAAGATATTAGGTTTGTCTTTAAATTGATAAAAGTTTGCTTGTTATTATCAATTCCAGTGTATGGTGCTTCCATTTTTCTTGCTCCACTCTTTATCCAGGCTTATGCGGGATTTGATTTACTAGAAAGCTCTAATGTTTTTTATATCCTATGTATAAATGTCATTATAAACACGGTATCTCACTTCATGGGAAATTGTGTGTTGGTTGTTTTTGGTTATAATAAAGAGTTTAATGTTTCAATATTTCTTGGTGCCTTGGTTTACCTTATTCTATTGTCCTTTTTTGTAACTCTAGGTTTATTTGATGTTTACATTTCCGCGACCTTAATGGTAGCTTTTAGTCTAACAGTGATGGCTTTTAGATTGACTTTTGCGCATAAAAAGGGGTTAATTAATTGATAGTTAATAACACTCAAACTGCACTATTTTGGGTCTTTATATCTTGCCTGTTTATAGCAGGTTTTTTTTACATACCTATTATTTTTTCTTTAACCTTACTGCTTATTTCATTTATATGTTCAGGTAGAGGAGCATTTGTGATGTTATCTCTATCCATTAGCCTTTTAGTTGCGCTTCTTTCGGTTTCTTTCAACCCTATGGGAAATAATATCGGAGATGTTATAGTGTACTATAAGGCTTTCTTAAATGAAGACTTTATAGATACATTTCTAAATCTTAAATTCTATAGAATTAGCGTGTTTCAGATAATGTATAAGTTGGATTTGTCGGTTAAATACTATTCTTTTATTAGCATATTTCTGATTTTTTCTCTTTATTCTCTATATCTTTATAATTTTATTGGATTATTTGACTTAAGTATAAATAGAAAGCGAAACAAATTATTGTTTCTTACTGTTATTTTTTCAAGTATTCCTTTTTTTGTTTTAAGTTCATTTGAAAATACTCTTGCATTTATATTTATTTCTAATGGTGTTATTTTTGGTTATAAAAAGAAAAAACTTCTGTGCTCAATTTTTTTTACTTTAGCACTAATTTCACATAGCTCTAGTATAATTTTTGTAGTTATTTACATTCTTTCTTATGGTATCAAGAGATTAAATTATTCTTTTGTTATTTCTTCGTCACTATTTTTGGTTTCGTTTCTTTACGTGATAGCCTTCTCATCACCCTATGTGGAACTTCCGATTATCGGTTATTATACATCAAGGTTGGGATACTATATGACAGGGCCTTGGTCAACATATATAGGTACCTTGGAATATTTTTTACTTTTGTCCGCTCTTTGTAAAATGGTAATGCTTTATTTAATTACAAAAAGAAAAAAAGCAGAGAAGTATGACGATTTTGAGACTTTTCTATTTAGAATGATTGGCTTGTATTTGGTGTTTTGCTTACTGTTTATCTATTCTAGGACGTTAAATTTACGGTATATCCACATCGGGTTCCTGATTTTTTCTCCTTATTTGTATGTTTGCATTATGAAGGGAAGGCTGAATTCTATAATAAACTCAATTTTTTCAGTTTTTTTGCTATTTTCGTTATTTTCGCTGCATAATATTTATTATGTATTCGGTATGCAAAAGAACACTTCGTTTGCACCTGATTCTTTTTTCTTCTCATCGTTCGAAAATTATCTAAATTCAGGTTTTGATCTTCCTAGTGGGAGATACATCCTTCAGTCAAGAAAAGAAAGAGTTGATTCTAACAATTCACAGTAGGTTATCCAGAATGAATTTAGTTATTATATCATATGAGCTTCCACCTAGGATTGGTGGTGCAGGTATCGTTGCGTTGGATCTAGCAAAGGCTTTTTCTGAAAACGGATACCGCGTGACGATCGTTTCATCGTATGAAGCATGTGCGAAGAAATTTATCAATAATGATGTTGTTATAGAGTATATTGAAAATGTCAGAGTTGTTAGATTGCCTGTGTTATCAAAAATCTGGTTTTTAACCTTTCCCATGTTACTAAGGAAAAATAAGAATTTTGTCAAAGTTGACAGTAAAATTGTACTGAATGATTTTGGGGCAGCTTATTCTTTTCATAAGTCTGGCTCATTCCCAGAACGTGGATATACAATGTATGTGCATGGTAAAGAAAGTTTTTTAGTTAATGACCATTGGATAAAAAATGGTTTTTTGGGTTTCAGAAAAACATATTTGGAGTTGCTAAATAAAGCTCGTTCAATTGTTTGTGTTAGCAATTTTATTCAAGGCTCTCTATTCTCATACTTTCCTCAATTTATGGGGGATGAGCGTTTTTCAGTGGTTTATAATAGCGTTGATGAAAAAATATTCTTCAATGTTGATAAAGATTCGATCCCAAATGATTTATTGTTAAACACCAGATCCAAATACAGAATTGTTACGGCCTGTCGTTTGGTTAAGGGGAAGGGTTTTGATAGAAAACTTCGTATTTTCAAGGAACTAACTAAGTCCATGGGCCTTGATATAAGCTGGTTGATCATAGGTGACGGTGAATATCGTTCTGAATTTGAAAGAACTATAAAAAGAGAGGGCTTAAATAATATTATATTTTTGGGTAGGATTGAGAGGGAACACTTAAAGTTTTATTATAGCCAGTGTGATATTTTTTGGCTTCTTTCTAATTATGAAGAGGCATATCCTTTGGTGTATCATGAGGCACAAAGTTGTGGTTTACCTGTATTAGGTTATGACTTAGGTGGAGTTGGCGAAGTTATTCAGCCGGAGTTTGGGAGGGTCGTGAACTGTGATCGTGATGCGATACAATACATTTCTAATATTATTAATGGTGATGTTACTTGTGATAAGTGGACGAACACAGATAACTCCCTGACTGCTATATTCAATAAAGTAAAGAACTTAATATGACTAATAATGTGCGAATTTTATTTTCCGAAAGCGAGAAATATTATAGAGATCTAGGTTTAAAAGACATTCCTTCTACTATCTACAAGTTTGATGGTATGAGGTATTATAACAAACCCACTAATTGGCTTTCGAATAATTTTGATCTTTTTGTTTGCTTCATGTTTACTTTGCCTCATAATTCTCTCATCACAAGTAAATTTAAAGAGTCAGGAGTTCCAACAGTATTTGTCTTAGATGGCATCTATGATTATGCTAATGCATCAAAGAATATTATGAATGCGAAGTACAGTATTTCAATTCTAGAGTGTTGTCAACAAGATATTTTAATATCAGTAGACTATAGACTTGAAAAATTTTTTAATAAGAAATTGGTTCATATAGGATATCTGCCTAAGCATATGTTAATAAATAATAGCTTTACTGAAGATCGCGATGCTAAAAGTAAAATTCTTCTAACGACAGCTAACTCTGCTTATTTCGATGATGAAGAGTATAATAATTTGTTGGAAATTATTAATTTGTCCCTATCTTCCTTTGAGGAGAGGGGGATCGACTATGATGTACGTATTTTTGATAAAAGAATCATTGATGATTTAGACTCTAAGTACCAAATTAATAATGTAATAGATTGTAATTTTGACTCAGTACTAAATAAGTACTCTCATATTGTTACTACTCCTAGTTCAATTGCTATTTCGGCAATGCGTTCTAATAAACCAGTGGCATTACTATTATACAGAAATGAACCTACATTTATAAGTTCGGGTTGGTCTTTTCTTTCTAAAAATACTATCGACTCATCACTCAAATCTTTTTTGGCTATAGATGAATCTAGAATGATTTATCAAAAACGATTTTTGAGTAATTTTGAATTTGAGAGAGACCTTACATCCGCTATTTCAGATTCTATTGCGCTTGATTTTCAACGAGACCGAAGACCATCCTCTATTGAAGAGTACTCCTTTGTCAATAAAAATTATAGGAACATGTTAGACTCAAAATTCAACTTTAATTTTGAGTTTTTCATCCGAAATCTATATCTGAAGATTAAACGTAATTCATTTGTTAAAGTTATTAAGAAAATAATAAGGTAGTTTAATGTTTTTAATTGCAGGCCCATGTGTCATAGAATCTGAAAGTTTAGTTTTAGATACTTTTGCGCAGTTACAGGAAATGACAAATAGACTTGGTATTGAATATATTGCCAAATCTTCTTTTACAAAAGCAAACCGTTCATCAGCTTCTGCTTTTACTGGTCCCGGTCTTGAAGAAGGGTTAAAGATCCTTCAAAAAGCAAAAGATCAATTAGGGGTAAAAATCATTACTGATGTTCATGAAGATACACCACTAGATGAAGTTGCATCGGTAGTTGATGTTTTACAGACTCCGGCCTTTCTTGTTCGTCAAACAGGCTTTATTCAACGAGTTGCCTCTATGGGTAAACCTGTAAATATTAAAAAAGGGCAATGGATGCACCCTGCAGATATGGCACCTGTAGTTGAAAAGTGTCGTGCTGTTGGAAATGATGATATTTGGCTATGTGACCGTGGAACAAGCTTTGGTTTCGGTGCATTAGTAAACTATATGCCTGGTTTAACTATTATGAAAGAAACGGGTTGTAAAGTGGTAATGGATGCAACTCATAGTGTTCAAATGCCAGGGATGTTAAATGGTTCTACTGGTGGTAATCGTCTGCATGTACCAGCTATTGCAAGAGCTGCTGTTGCTGTTGGTATTGATGGTCTATTTATGGAAACACATCCTGATCCAGATAAGGCATTATGTGATGGTCCAAATATGCTACCACTTAACCACATGGAAGAACTATTAGAAACCTTACTTGAGATTGATGAAGTCGTCCATCGTAGAGATTTTATTGAATCTAAATTGGTTTAATTATGTTGGATAATCAGGTTTGTAAAAATATAAAAATGGTATTGCTTGATGTTGACGGTGTAATGACTGATGGCTCCATTTTTATTAATCATGATGGTGAGTTCTTTAAATCTTTTAATGTTAAAGATGGTTTAGCAATAGAGTTATTACGGAGTTATCATATTCTTGTTGGCGTTATTTCAGGTAAAGCAAGCGTAGCCTTGGATACTCGTTGTCAACAGCTCGGTTTTGATGAAATTATCACTGGTTGTAAAAATAAACTTCCTGCTTTAATTAATATTTGCTCCAAATATAAAATATCAGCAGATCAAATTGCTTTTTTGGGTGACGATGTTTTAGATATTCCTATCTTTGAAAAGGTAGGCTTAGCCGTAGCACCAATTGATGCTCATTGTTTAGCGATTGATAGTGCTGATTGGGTATCGAGTTTAAAAGGTGGAGAAGGGATGGTGAGAGAGTTTGCTGATTTATTATTAACAACTCAGCTTAATTTACCATTAAAGGACGTTTATAAACCTTTACTCGATAAAATTCGTTTAGATGATGTTGCAACAATGGAGCAATGAATCATGAATGTGAAAGTTGTAATTCCTGCTCGTTATGGTTCATCTAGGCTACCTGGAAAACCTCTATTAAATTTACTCGACAAACCCGTTATTTGGCATGTAATCGAGCGCTGTAAAGAGGCTGGTATTGAGCAAAATAATATTTTCGTTGCTACTGACGATCAACGTATTATTGATGCTTTAAGAGATGAAAGTATTCAAGTGGTGTTAACATCATCAGAGCATCAATCTGGCACAGATCGGATAAATGAAGTCGCTCAGATAAAAGGTTGGGATGAAGATACAATTATTGTGAATGTGCAGGGTGATGAGCCAATGATCCCCTATAGATTAATTCAACGAATAGTATCTTTTACGCAATTAAACCCTTCTTACCACATAACAACAGCGGTTGTTCCTTTAGTTTCTCAAGATGACTTTGGTAACCCTAATGTAGTTAAAGCCATTATAGGTTATAACGGCAGAGCACTTTATTTCACTCGTTCGCCATCTCCATTGAACCGAGATAATTCAAGTGATTTGTTATTAGCTAAAAGACATATCGGTATTTATGCTTACCGTGCTTCTGCACTAAAACAGTTTTGTTCCTATTCAGAAGATGAGCTTGAGCAGTATGAAAAATTGGAACAATTACGTGCCTTGAGTCATGGGATGAGTATCGGCGCGACGACATTCGATGGTTTTGTTCCTCATGGAATTGACACCATTGATGATTACGAAAATATAAAAAAAATAATGGAAGAGAATATCTTATAAATGGCTAGTTCAATTGATATTGCAAAACAAGTAATTCAAACCGAAATTGAAGGGTTGGATTATATGGCAAAAAGATTAGGTTCTGAATTTGAGGTGGCGATAAATGCCATCATTAATACAAAAGGTCGCACTATAATTTGTGGGATGGGAAAATCAGGAATTATCGGAAAAAAAATAGCAGCGTCTTTTGCTAGTACTGGTACTCCTAGTTTCTTTATGCATCCCGGAGAGGCTTTTCATGGCGATCTTGGAATGGTTAAACCAGAAGATGTATTTATTGCTATATCAAATTCGGGTGAAACTGATGAAGTTTTAAAACTGTTACCTTTCTTGCGTGATAACGGCAACTTTGTTATTGCTATAACAGGTAAAGAAAACTCTACACTTGCTATAAATTCTCACTGCCATTTAGATATTGCTGTGCCTAAAGAAGCGTGTCCTTTGCAATTGGCACCAACATCATCAACAACAGCAACTCTTGTTATGGGTGATGCCTTAACGGTTGCTTTGATGGATGTTCGTGAATTCCAACCTGAAAACTTTGCTCGTTTTCACCCTGGAGGTAGCTTAGGTCGGCGATTATTGTCAAAAGTTCAAGATGAAATGTTTTCTGACAATATTCCAAGTGTCGCTTCAGATGCAGATTTCACTTCTATCATTCATAAAATATCCTCAAGTCATCTAGGACTTACATTGGTTAATTTAAAGGATGATTTTTTAGCAATCATCACTGATGGTGACTTGCGCCGAGCAATGGAATCTGAGGGAAGAGAGGCTTTTGATTTAGTGGCAAAAGATATTGCCTCCACCAATCCCGCTTCTATATCACCAGATGAAAGTATACAAGAAGCTTATGAAGTTATGGAGAATAGAGGTATTACTTCTCTAATTGTTGTCGACAAAGGTGTTATTGTTGGGATACTCAAAAAATAGAATTTTCGTTCTATGCTGTACAAAGTAAGAAAGGGCTCTAATAGAGGCCTTTCTTAGGTGAAAATCTAGGTCATCTACCCATACCGAAGACTACAGTTTTTATAGTTAAAATTAGTATTTTTAACTCCATGCGCCAATTCTGGTGCTTTATGTAAAATACATCATATTTGTGCTTCCAGATAGCGTCTTCAACAGACGCACCGTATGGATATCTTACTTGAGCAAGCCCTGTTACTCCGGGTTTAACTGCATGTCTAAATCGATAATAAGGAATTTCATTTTCTAAGTCAGAAATAAAAACTTCTCGTTCTGGGCGCGGGCCTACCATTGACATTTCGCCTTTTAGAACATTTATTAATTGTGGAAGCTCGTCAATACGCGTCTTCCTAATAAAATTTCCGACTTTAGTTACTCTAGCATCGTTTTTAGAAGCCCACTGAGCGCCATTTTTTTCCGCATCATTGCGCATAGAGCGAAATTTAATAACTTCGAACTCCGTATTATATTGACCTGTTCGTCGCTGCTTGAAGAATACGGGGCCTGGAGATTCGAGTTTAATTAAAACTGCGGTAATAATGCCAACGGGTATTGCTACTATGCCGATTAAGAAGACGAATAATAGATCAATAAAACGCTTTTCATTTTGGTTTCGGCTATTTGAAAGAATAGAGAAAGCTTTCTGATGCAAGAAATACCCACTGTGGAGAAGTCCTGTTTCTGTATAGCCTAGTTGTCGGTCAAGAAAGCTAACCAGGGGTTCGACCCAAGCTCCAAGTTCTGTTGCACCAATCAAGAAGGCTTGGTGCTCTTCATCTAATTTTGAACTTTGGAAGTGGCAGAGTGTCATGCCAGCAAAGTCTCTTAATAAGTAGTTATTGATATCATATTCGATATCATGCTTTGATAATACAGACTGAATTGTTTTAGTGCATTCTTCAGGGCAGTATATATGAATACATGTTTCAGACTTACTGTGTAGATCTAGAGCACTATTTGGTTCTGAGACTTGATCGGAAGTGTTTAATTCTTGATCGTGAATTTCTCGATTTACCACTGACGTTTTCATTATTAAGCCGTATGTAATTTGTAATTTTGATTCAGATAAATTGAGCGATAATTGTATTACATTTTGTGCTATAGCGAAATGATGAAGCGCCGAAATTTCAAGCTGTATCGCGGTGTTGAGCCTCAACTTTTCTTATCTGTACTAGGCTATTGCCGAACAGAGGAAGTAAATGCTCAATTCGGTAGTCATTTTTTATTCTACGGGATTATTGGCAGTATCTAAGCGAAATCTCCCCACCAATAAAACTCTCAACACCATTTTCTGTCTCAAGCAGCACAGCACCTTGCTCGTTGATGCCTCGGCAAATACCTGTGATTTCTCTTGGACCCATAATCAGCTTGATTGGTCTATCTAAAAAGTTATCCAAGCGGTTCCAGCGTTCAACAAAACCTTGCATGCCATACAATTCGTAATCTGCAAGGGCGGTGTGAAGTGTGGTGATTAAGGTAATCGCGAGCTTGTTACGATCAATGCTATCAGTACCTGCCACTTCTTTTAAGCTGGCCCAAGGCTGGGTGATGCCTTCAGTTTGTTCCGCCATCATCAAATTCATGCCAGTCCCAATCACTAGGTTAGCCGCCGCGCCAGCTTGGCCCGACATCTCGACTAAAATGCCTGCCAGTTTTCGATCTTGGTAATAGAGGTCATTTGGCCATTTGAGTTTTACCCCTTCAAGACCAAGCTTTTCGAGCGCTTCTACAATGGCAACACCAACCACTAAACTTAGCCCCATCGCAGCAGCCATTCCGGCGTCAAGTCGCCAAAAAATAGACATGTATAAGTTGGCACCAAAAGGGGAGATCCATTCTCTGCCACGTCGGCCGCGCCCTTTTGCCTGATACTCAGCAACACAAACTGCGCCAGATTCCAGCGAATCAACTTTATCGAGTAAATATTGGTTGGTTGAGTCAATCACCGGGATGAGCTCGACTAAAGCGCCAAACTGAGCGCTAAGTACTTTTTCATCTAGCAACTGCATCGGTTGGGCAAGTTGATAGCCTTTACCTTGAACGCGATATATATCGACGCCCCATTCTTGAATGCCTTTGATATGCTTACTAATCGCAGCGCGAGAGACACCAAATTGCTCGCCTAGCTCTTCACCAGAGTGAAAGCCACCTTCTGCAAGCGTTTTTAAAATAGAAAGTTTAATTGTGTGCTCTTTCATGCTCTATTCTCCAAAACTTGTGCGAGATAGGCCTCTTGCTGGCGGCCCATAAAGCGCACTTCGTGTTCTAGCATCACGCCAAATTTGTCCAGTACGCTTGCTTGCACTTTTGCCGCAAGATTAATTATATCTTCTGCGGTCGCAGAGCCTGTATTCACCAACACAAGCGCTTGGTTTGGATGAACTTGAGCACCGCCTACTGTTGTGCCTTTTAAGTCGCATTGGTCGATTAGCCAGCCTGCCCCTAACTTCATACCATTATCGGCTGGGTAGGCGATTAAATCTGGGAATTGCGATTTGATATTTTGATGTTGTTGGTTGGAAATTACCGGGTTCTTAAAAAAGCTCCCAGCATTTCCAGTGACTGATGGATCGGGTAGCTTGGTCATACGCACTTGGCAAACTTGGTCAAAGATTTGTTTAGCAGTCACGGTTGAACTATCAAATTCTCTAAGCGGCCCGTATTCAATATTCGGTTGCCACTGTTTGGCAAGCTTTAAGCCTAAAGCTACAACAATCGCTTTTTGATATAGGCTTTGCTTGAAAATCGAGTCTCGATAACCAAATTGACACTCGCTCGCGGATAGGCGCTTTACTTCAAATGTTTCTAAACAAAGAATATCGACGTATTCACACACATCTTGCAGTTCAATGCCATAAGCGCCGATATTTTGAATTGGAGCACTGCCTGCGCAACCAGGAATGAGTGCTAAGTTTTCAAGCCCGTCATAACCTTGTTCGACACTCCACTCGACCAAAGATGGCCAATCTTCACCGCCAGCAATATGCAAATGCCAATATGCGTCAGTCTCGGTCACCGATTTACCCAGCAAACGGTTGATCATTACCACACCTTGGAAGTGTTCAGTAAAGAGCATATTACTGCCTTTTCCAATCATCAATTTAGGATGCGCTTGCCATTGTGGGTTCTGGTAGGCGGCAATAATGTCGTCTACGCTGTGAACTTCGATTAGGTAGTCACAAGTCTGTGAAATGGAAAACGTATGGTAGGGCGCAAGGTTAGCGTTGGTCATTATTTGCATCAGCGTTATCGAGTCATCTAAACTGCGCGTATTCTACCTTAAAAAACTATTGGGCGATAATGAGCGTGCTAACAATCGAAACCTTAGACCCGATCAAACTGCCTTTGGTGGCGCGTTTGTATAAGCAGTATTATCCATCGGGCAAAGCGAAAAAAGATGAGCTGACTATCGTCGGCTACGAGCAAGCTAACATGGTGGCGGTCGTGCGCTTTCGCAACATAGAAGAGTACCGTTTACTCACCGGAATGCTGGTGGTTCCGGAGCGAAGAGAGCAGGGGCTTGGTCATCAATTGATGGCGCACTGCAGTGAACAGGTATTAACGACAAATGATTACTGCTTTGCTTATCAACACCTAGAGAGCTTTTACGCACAGCATGGTTTCATGACCCAGCAAGAACAAGATTTACCAAACTCACTGAAACAGCTCTTTCAACGTTATTCGAATAGCGGTAAAAAACTGGTCGCGATGCAATATCAGGGATAGGTGTTAAGGCTTTGATGATTATCAATAATCACGCCAATCTGCGCTAAACTTTCATCAGGCTGTGAGCTAAGGACAATTCTTAGCCAGTCAAATGCTAAACTGGCGCAGCAATTCTAGGCAAAATCCTCCATATTTTGATAATATCGCTCTCCACTTTAAGTAAAGGTATTACATCCAACATGATGACCAATAGGAATATATTCGAACAACTGCCAACTCTGGCGCAAGATCCGGCTCAGTTTGAGACGCTCTATGCTGCGCGAGATTTCAGAACTCGTCTGATTGAGGCGATTCAGAAGGCAAGTAAGCGAATCTACCTTGTGGCACTTTACCTAGAGGATGATGAAGCAGGCCGAGAGATCTTAACCGAGCTTTATGAAGCCAAGCAGCGCAACCCAGGCTTAGATATTGCGGTATGTGTAGACTGGCACCGGGCTCAGCGTGGTTTGATTGGCGCGGCTCCGGGTGAAACGAACGCATCCATGTACAAAGCGTTTGCAGACAAATACGAACATAAGCTCCCAGTTTACGGCGTGCCAGTTCGCGGCCGTGAAGTGTTTGGTGTATTGCACCTGAAAGGCTTCATCATTGATGACCAAGTCATTTACAGCGGTGCGAGCTTAAACAATATCTATTTGAACTATAAAGATCGTTACCGTTTTGATCGCTACCACGTGCTGGGCAATCAAGCGCTTGCAGACTGCATGGTGAAAATGGTTCAGCAAGAGATGATTGCTCACCCTGCTGTGAACGATTTAGCGTGTCCAACTAAGCCAGAAACCAAAGAGATCAAAGCACAAATTCGTCAGCTGCGTGGCTCATTGGCAAAAGCATCTTATCAGTTTGAAGACCAACCGATCTCTCCTGAGCATGTCGCGGTGACACCTATTGTCGGTGTCGGCAAAAAACGCAATAAACTCAACCAAGGCATTAATCAGTTGTTGGCTCTCGCGCAAGATGAGATTTTCATCTGCACGCCTTACTTTAACTTCCCGCGTAGCGTAGCAAAAGAAGTGAAAAAGGCGATCAAGCGTGGCGTAAAAGTGACGATTGTGGTCGGTGATAAAACGGCAAATGACTTTTACATCTCTCCAGAAGAAGAGTTTAAAACCATCGGTGGTCTGCCTTACTTATATGAGCGTAACTTACGTCAATTTGCGAAAGCGAATGAAGCGAATATCGCTAGCCGTAAACTCTCTATCCATTTATGGAAGCATGAAGAAAACAGCTACCACTTAAAAGGCATCTGGGTTGATAAGCGTTATATGTTGATCACGGGTAATAACTTAAACCCGCGTGCATGGAAGCTAGATCTGGAAAACGCTATCTTTATTCAAGATAACTATCACCATCTAACAGCGCAGTTTGAGCAAGAGGTAGAGAACATTCTTCAACATACTCAGCTGATTTGTACCTACAAGCAGCTAGAGAAGTTTGAGAACTATCCAGAACCAGTACAAAAGCTGATGCGTAAGATCACGCGAGTGAAAGCGGATAGGGTGCTTAAGCAGATTCTGTAGAAGAGTCGAAAGCTTGAATCAGATAGAGGAAGGGCAGCGTTGTAACGCTGCCCTTTTTGTTTAAGGAGCAATAAATGCTTGGCTAAATGACATATTGTCTTGGTTAGCCAACGCTGCTTGACGTTGATTGTTCTCTTGCTGACTACGGATTATAGAAATTGTGTCCACATCTGATGTAGTTTGATAACCATTATTTTCCACAGCTTCGGCATTAAAGTTAGAAGACATAAAGGTTAGTTCGACCTCATTATCATTGTTAGTTTCAAAGAGAGAAACTTCCTTTTTATTTAGCGCTGCATTCTCCCAAACATCATCGATGTTACTATCATCAAAGGCCATCAATGGTTGATTTACGTTTGACTTCCCATAAATTGTTTGATGAATTTTATTCCCATTATTTTCAACTGCGTATAGTGTCGAACGCTGCAGGTCCATTGCTGTTGGTGCGTCACTATCATAACCACTTATACAGTATGAGGTTACAGATAGGCCACAACTAGGAATTAAACTTAGAGAAGCATTTGGTGTTGGCATGTTAAGGTTAGTTAGAGTATTGAACTCATTGATGCCATTGTCTGGTGTTTCAATATGCTTGGTGTACTCTGTGTTCCATGTTTTGTGTGTGGCAACTACATGCAAATAGTAGTCTTCCGCCAACTCATCGGCATAGCTATAGGTGCCATCGATTAGAGGTAGTGGTTGCCAAAGGATAGCCCCAGTGTTTTGGCGGTATACGTTGAGTTTTGCAGAACTTAGGGTTGTATCCGTACCATCCAATGCGTACCAAGGAGTGGTATGATTTGTCACGTTTATTAAGTTAACTGGGGTATTGCTGTCTTGTGTCGCTGACGCTCCGATAAAACGGTACTGCATCAAATCTTTATCACTACAACCATTCGTTGAGCGACAAAGTCTAGCGGCTAGAACTTCTTTGTTAGTCACGCTATTGTAGGCAATATTGTTCGGTGAAGTGCTTTCTTTATCGTCAGTTGTAGATCGAAAGACGAAGAAGCCATTGCCATCTCCCTCGTCATCAATATAACCATTGTAATCCGTTGTGGATGGCTTTATTTCTGTGTTACATGCGACTCGGTTATCCCAGTCGTTAAAGGTATTGATGGTAAAACGAGTAGGAATGAAATTTTTCTCAATCGTAAGTATGTCATATATACCACCTCGAGAAGTTGACACGACGCTGATGTAGTCTCCGTCTTGCACCAAGCTTTGGTTAATACTTATCGTTCCACTTGTTGATTGGTAAGAGCTTTTCCAAGCGCCATTTGACGAGTGGACGTGAAGCTTAATGTTTGCTCCCTGCGCTTTTTGAGCTATGTACGACTTAGTGTTGCCGCTATTTGTTCCGTAAATAGCGCAACTTCCTTCTGTTCCGAAAGTGACTGGTTTTAACGCTACGAAGTCAATGGTGTACTTAGGTTTAGATGGTGTAGAGCCGCCGCCACTACTTCCACCACTGCCGCCACCACAACCGACCATTAGGGCTGGTAAAGTCAGTAAAATGGCTGTTTTTGCTGCTTTCATCGTCAATATCTCGTCCAAGTCATCTTATTCTGACAGAAATTAAGCAATAAGTGTGCCTAAGGTTAATTCTTGTCATTCCAGAAACGAGGTACGAGTTATCCGGAATCTCAAACTGCGTGTTAAAAGCTTAGATTCTAACTTGTGTGAAAAACAAAAAGGGCCGATGTTCTCACATCAGCCCCTAACTTTATTCACCGCAAATTACTCAACACTATTTGGTCGTTGACTCCACTGTGATCTAGCATCAGTACGGTAGAATAGGTGGTACTTCTTACGCAACATCTGACCACCATCACGGGTAATTGGTTCCCAAGCAAGTTGAGTTCGGCTGGTGCTTGGCTTCACTGTCATGATGTCCATAGGGATGGACACATAAAAGCCCTTGTTGTAGCTACCTTCACCATACTCTTCAGCTGTTAAGTCCGTCAAAGTGGCATAGGCGCCTACAATCACACCGGATTTAAACTGTTTAGAGAAATCGACACGCGCACCAACATCACCGCCAAGGAATTTACCAGCGCTCACCTTAAACAAAGTGCTGTCTAAAAATTGCCACTGCGGCATATAGTAGCCAGTTACGTGTCCTGTAGTGCCTTGACTAAGAACATAAGCTTGGCACTGCGGGATCGGTTGGTTGCAGGCTGCTTCATCGTAGAAGAAATAATCTTCGCTAAATACTCCGAACCAAGAATCTGGGTCACGCTGGCTGACTAAGTTCGCATCGGCGCCCACTGCCCAGTTAGCATTGAGTGGGCGATATAACACTTCACCACCCACACCGGCAAACATTGACTCTAAGTAACCACCATAAGCTTGGGTATAAACCGACTCTGTTGGTTGTTCAAACCAAGTTAACTGAAGTCGATTCAAGCGAACTGGATTATCATGGACATAAGCGCGGAACATCGTACGCACGCGTGGTGTTGCGTAGTTACGTACGTGTGGAGAGTACTCAACATAATTAAACTTGTCGTAATTATCGGTTAGGTTGAAGTAAACCGAGCCAGCCAGCTCCACGTTATCGGTTAGCCAATAATTCGATTTCGCGTTTAAGCCAATGCTATATAGATAGAAAGCTTCTGGCGCACCGATGCTTTGTTTCAAAACGGGATCAACGCCATAATCCCAACGTTGTTTCGTTGAAGCGAGCGCAGCATTAGTTTTAGAGGTCACTTCCTTAGTCGAGAAAGCATCTTCAACCTTAGCCTCTGTGGACATGTGAGTCGCAGCAGCAATATACGTATCACGGTCGATAATTGTTTCAGTTAATGGCATGCCATTTTTGGTTTCAATTACAACAAATTTATCAATGGAGTCATCACTGTTGTTTGTCAATATTGCTGCAGTTCTATCGAGGGCTTCATTACGATCACGGTATTTAACTTGCTCACCAGTAACAACGAGTGTTTTGCCTTGCTTGGATACGGTGTTTTGCTCATAGCCTGCATTACTATCAATTTTCTCAGCTACTTGTCGCCAATCACTGTCTTTGTTGCTTGGTCTTAACTCGGCTTTAGGCTCATCTCGCCAAATTGCCTTCATATCATTGAAGTTGGTGTCGATGTTAAAGCCTAGTGTCAGAGTATCTCCACGTTGATAGCTGAGCTTCGCATCTGCCCAATCGGTTAAGCGGTAGTTCACGCCAAAGTTCCAAGGCGTATGCTGGGGCATGGATTTACCACCTTTTGTTGGAAAATCTTGACTATAGTCGTTGCTGTCGTACTCAATCTTTATACGCAAAGGTTGGTAAGGGGTTTGATATTCAATGCCACCAAACACGGAAGCTGGACCTTTAAACCAACGCTCAAAATCCACACTGCCACCAGTGCCTTTCACATCAGTGGGGCGAGAGCAATACTTGTCGCTGAATTTACAAAACGGATTGGTGGTATTGCCACTTTGGCCCAAATAACCCCATCCCAAACCTAGTGTGAAATCAATATTGCCAAAACGTTTAGTCGCGGCAAGGTATTCGGCGTCAAATAAGCCAGTTCCGCCAAAGTCACGCACACCGATTGAAGCCTCCGGAAGCCAGTAGCTCTCTTCTAGTAAACGAATTTTAAAATCGATACCTTTATCGGTATACAGATTATCGCCGCTATAGTCCGGGTTAGAATTGTATAGCACATCAGGGACGCGCGTATAACGAATAGTCGTTTCGAGCCAACTCATCAACTGTAATGAAACCATATAATGATGGTAATCATCGTTAACGCTAACACCAATATTAAACTCGCCTTCATCAGTCATTCTTGCTGTTGGCGTTTGCATCAAGCCAGTACCACCAAAATCGGTTTGCGATACTTGCCAATCTGCATTTGTCGCTGAGCTCGGCAGAGAAATTAAGCCAAATGATGAAAGGAGTAATGGAAGCTTACGGATTTTCATTGTGCGCCTTTTCTCATACTGATTAGCTTAACGATGTCTTTTTCGATGTTCTGCATTTCACGGGTATCAGAGTTGTAACCTAAAAATACCACGCTGCCCGGAGTCAATTGAGTACTGTTATTATTCCAGTAGGCATAGCCAGCCTTAATGTAATGACCATTAGGGTAGATAACCCATGCATAACTGGGGTGCGCGCTAGAGAGTAGGTTGAGTTTGCCTAAGTAATCACTCAATGATTGATCTGACTTAAATTCAACCAGTTGAGGAGAAAACAATAAGCCCTCGAAGCTAACGGTATTGCTACGGCCTGGAATGATAAATTCGTATTCGCCACTTAGCATTGGATTCGCTTTCGCTTGCAGCCGTATTTCATCAAAATCTAACGTGATTGATTCGCGATAGCCGACTTGCCAATCTTTGATTTGCTCAATCACAATGCCGATAGATTCTTTTTGCTTACCACTATCTGAGGTTAAATCAGTCAGTTTTTTCAAAACTTGCTGCTTGAACTGTTCACTTTGCTCTTGTTTCTCGAGGTTGAACATTTGATTGGCGATGGGGAAATTAACTGGAGAAGGCGATGGTTTTTGCGCAATCACATCAGTAAATACTTGATCAATCCGTTGTGGCTGAGCGTATTCAAGTGCGATGCTTGTTGAGGGTAGGTTTACTTTAAGCGCCTGTGCCGATGTGTTCGATGCCGTAATTAGGCTGCAACCTGCGAAGAACAGTGCTGTAACTTTTTTGATAGATGATAAATGCATGGTTGAATTACTCCGCGTAAGGCTTAAGAACTTCTATTTCTATCAAAAGCTCGTTTGGAACTAACCACTGAGCACTTTTTACTACACTACCTTGGCTGTCTACCCAAAAGTCGTTTTGCATTTGTTGGCCTAAATTAGGAAAGGTGATGACTTCACGAATATGGCTCGTTTGTTTTTCCCATAGTAAAGAAGTCGTTACTCCCATACCTACCGGTGAACTTTCTACCTGTGCTTGTTTGCCATAGTGATAGCCTGGCTGCCAGTCATATCGGATTTGCCAAGAGGTGGTCTCATTACTAGGTGCAGTTAGATTGGTGCTTGATGATAAGCCCAACAAGTTGTCGCTAGGTAGAGCGGTCGTTTTGACTACTCGGCCATTTTCAGTGGTGATCATCGCACTATCAGAAGAAAGCCACTTGAGCTGTTGGTTGCCAGTAACAGGGTTGGTATCAACAAACGCCAATACCATAAAAATTTGCGGCCCTTGATTTACTCGTGCATAAATACTGGCGTAGGGAAGTTCGGCAACTTGCTCTTTTTTTAGGTTGATGTCATCAAATCCAAAGAGACCTTCGGAAATCGTTGCGTTGACATCTTGAAATCGCTGGGAGCATCCTGATAAGAAGCTGAGAATAAGAATGAGTAGAGCGCTGCGAAGATAAGTCATTCATTCATCCTGACAATGACATAAAAAGAAGATATGGCGTGCGTTGTTAACTAAAAAAACACCCTTAGCTAAGCTAAGGGTGTTTAGACTAACAGCTAATGATTAGTTAGTACCGTCAGTACCATCAGTACCATCAGTACCGTCGTTGTCAGAACCTGCGATAGCGACAACGCCAACAGCGACAACAGCACCAACAGCTACAGCCGTAGTTGTTGCTACACCAGCAGCCGCGGTTGTTGCAGCCGCGCCGCCAGCAGCACCGCCACTTGCAGAAGCTGCACCAGTAGCTGCTTCACCAGCTGCGAAAGCATTTGTTGCTGCACCTAGTGCAACCAACATTGCTAGAGCAATATTTTTCATTAATTTGTCCTTGTAAATTTACAATTTAACACATCGATGTTGGAGGAAATTTAATCACTCCGTTGCTTATTCTATGTGACATTCCGTAAAGAGTAAAATAGTTAACAACTTGTTTTACTTTGGTTTCAGCTAAACATCACGTCAATGAACACGGAATTTAATTTTGCTGCACTTGTAGTATCTAGCTATCACTCTTGTACGCGTAGTTGTAGTAGCCATAGCCGTAAGAGCTAGACGCTTTCTTCTCAACAGCATTGAGAATTACGCCTTTAACTTCAATACCTGCTTTATCAAAGCGGTCACGTGCGACATCAATCTCTTTGATTGTATTCACACCAAAGCGTGCGACCATTAATGTCGTGCCCACAAGAGCGCCGACAATACTCGGGTCTGTCACGGCTAATACTGGCGGCGTATCGACAATCACTAAGTCATACTCTTCGCTTGCCCAATCAAGCAGCGCTTTAAAACGAGGGTGCATTAGTAGCTCTGATGGGTTTGGTGGTACCTGACCACGAGCAATTACATCTAGGTTTTCAATTTGTGTCTGTTTGATTGATTGCGCTGTGTCGATTTTTCCACTCAGTAAATCAGATAGGCCGTTGTCCCATGTTAAGCCGAACGTTTTTTGCAAATAGCCTTTACGCATATCTGCATCAATCAACAACACTTTCTGGCCAGTTTTAGCAGCAACTGCCGCAAAGTTGGTAGAGATAAATGACTTACCGATACCAGGAGCAGGACCAGAGATCATCACCACGTTATTTTCAGCTTCCATCATGGCAAAGTGTAAGCTGGTGCGTAGGCCGCGAAGAGCTTCTACGGATAAGTCGGCAGGGTTAGCTTCTGCAAGTAAAGACATTTCTTTACTCTGCTTTTTCTTTTTCGCTTTACTAAAGAGGCTTTCTTGCATATCTGAACGAGGTACGCTGGCATACACAGATAGGCCTACTTGCTCAATCTCATCTGGGTTTTCAACCCCGCGATGGAATGCGGCTTTGACTAACACAAAAGCAACGCTGAGCATACCGCCTAATAATGTCGCTAGTACTGCGATCAATGGCTTTTTAGGTTTAA